>Ga0255338_1000123_pt1 | contig 345536 bp, 251 predicted proteins | sample MeOH1_35cm_T4_19_FD_203715 | JGI IMG/M metagenome (GOLD analysis project Ga0255338, IMG submission 203715) | Sandy soil microbial communities from University of British Columbia, Vancouver, Canada - MeOH1_35cm_T4_195 | ecosystem: Engineered > Artificial ecosystem > Sand microcosm >... | reverse complement strand
AGATCCACGGCGAGCGCGGCTACCAGATCGTGCTCGAGCACGCCAACACGCCCGAACTGCAGCAGCGCTGCCTGAAGATCTGCGAGATCGGCGCCCAGATGCGCCTGCTCTACACCACCGCGCTCTATCACGACTACGTCGCCCAAGAAATCCCGCTGCCCGAACTCGAACTCGCCGCCTGAAGGCGCGTTGAATTTGCCATGACGCGGGCGGCATCGCGCGATGCCGCCCGCACCAGAGAGACCGCCCGCGGGACAGTCGTATGCCGAAAGTCGTATTCCACAAGAACGGCGAGACCTATGAAGACGAGGTCAAGCCCAACACCAACCTGGTGGTGCGCGCCGGGATCAAGCAGTTTCCGTATCCCAACCTGCGCTACGAGTGCGGCATGGGCAAGTGCTCGAAATGCGCGTGCCGCGTGATCGCGGGCGCCGAGCACCTGCCGCCGCCCAACTGGAAGGAAAAGAAGCAGCTCGGCGAGCGGCTGGAACAGGGCTACCGCCTGACCTGCCAGCTCTGGCTGGAGCATGACATCGAACTGGAGCAGGACGAGCTGCCGGCGCAGAGCGCCGCCGCCGCGCTCCAGCCGGCCACGATAGCGCCGGCAGCCAATCCGTAATCTCCGGCAATCCGCCGCAACCCACCGCATCCAGCAGGCAGCGCAGTCATGTACGTCATTCTCAGCAGCAAGCCAGGCCAGTTCCGCACCGAGCTCGTCGACGGGCTGGTGGCCGTGGAGGCCTACGACTACCTTTTCTACGGCCGCAAGACGGCGCAGTACGTGATCGCCGAGCTGGCGCATCCGGTCAAGCTCAAGGTGGTGGAGGAAACGGAAGCCGACAGCGCCGCGCCGCCGCTGATCAACTACGTGCCCTCCAAGTTCCTGGAAAAGTTCGACACGCTCGAAGACGCGCGCCAGGAACTCAGGCACCTGGCCAGCTTCGGCAGCATGGACATCGCGCTGGTCAGGCGCTGAGCCCGCCGCCCGCCCCACGACAAACCCCGAGTATGACCGGCACGGCGCCGGGCAGCCCCCTCATGCAATCGGACCGCCCCATGATTGAAATCACCTTCCTCACCAACGGCAGCAAGGTCGTCAGCGCTCCCGAGAACAGCAACCTGCTGCGCGTGTCGCTGCGCGAGAAAGGCGGCATCCCCTTCAAGTGCGGCGGCGGCCTGTGCGGCACCTGCAAGTGCAGGATCGAACAAGGGCGCGAATCCACCGACGCCATCAAGCCCAAGGAACGCCGGCACCTGACCGACGAGCAGTTTGCGCAGGGCTACCGCATGGCGTGCCAGACCTTCGTCAACGGCGATATCAGCGTGTCGTGGGAGCCGCAGGCCGACCCCGCCAGGCCGCCCTCGATCGCCGTGCGGCCCACCGCGGCCGTGCCGGCGCCCACCGCCCCGGCCGCCAGCACCACCGACGCCGAATAGGCACGCGGACGCCGTTCGCCGTCCCGCGGCAGGCGCCCTGCCCGCCGCGGGACGTGCGCGCGCCGCCCCTCCGGCAGCCGCCGGTCCGCGCCAGGGTTGCCGCCCCGGCGCGAAGCCGGCTACGATGCCGCCTCTGCACGGACCGGCAGCGCCAGCCCCCAGGCGCGCCGGCACAGGAGACAAGCCCCCAAATGGATTCACACATCGCCCTCGGCGCGGCCCACTGGGTCTACCTCGCCGGCGTGTTCGCCATCGTGCTCACGATGGTGTTCCGCGCCAACGTGGTGGTGCCCGCCATCATCGCCACCTTCCTGGTCACGCTGGCCTGGACCCACAACCCGGTCAGCGCGCTGGCCAGCATCTTCAACGCCAGCTTCGTGGCCGCGCGCGAGCTGTTCAACATCTTCCTGGTGATCGCGCTGATGACGGCGCTGCTCAATGCGCTCAAGGCGCTGCGCTCCGACGTGCGCATGGTCGAGCCGTTCCGCGCGGTGATGAAGAACGGCCACGCGGCCTACTTCATGCTGGCGGCCATCACCTACGCCATCTCGCTGTTCTTCTGGCCCACCCCGGCGATCCCGCTGGTGTCCGCCATCCTGCTGCCGGCCGCGATCGCCGCCGGGCTGCCGCCGCTGGCCGGCGCGATGGCCATCGCCATCGCCGGCCAGGGCACGGCGCTGTCGTCCGACTACGTGATCGGCGTGGCGCCGGGCATCAGCGCCAAGGCCGCCGGCGCCGCGGTCAGCGCCACGATGGTGGCGGACCGCGCGCTGGTGCTGTCGCTGATCACCGGCGGCATCGCGCTGACGCTGGCCTACCTGTCCATCCGCGGCCACATCCGCCCCGCCAGCGCCAGCCTGCTGGAGCGCTGGCAGGGCCGCGCGCCCGACGCGGACCTGGCCCGCGTGGAAGCCGCCGGCAGCTTCGACAAGAGCGAGCTGGCGCGCGGCACCGCGCACGGCGAGCCGCTCGGCACCGATGCGAACATCGCGCGCAGCCTGTCGATGGTGGAGCAGCGGCGCATCAAGTGGTCCAAGGCCTTCGCCATGCTCACGCCGCTGGCCTTCGCCGCGGTCATCGCGCTGATGGTCTCGCCCAAGCTCGGCCTGGGCATGGCCGAGCTCAAGGGCGGCGAGGCCGCCGCGCTGGTCGGCGGCACCGCCGCGCTGCTGATGATCCTGTGCACGCTGGCCGCCGAAGGCCCGCGCAGGATGCTCGACACCAGCGCCGAGCACATCACCGACGGCTTCGTGTTCGCCTTCAAGGCGATGGGCTCGGTGCTGCCGATCGCCGGCTTCTTCTTTATCGGCGCCGGCGACACCGCCGGCGCCATCCTGCAGATTGGCGCCGGCCACGCGCCCAGCCTGCTGTTCGAACTGATCCAGGGCGCCGAGAACTGGATTCCCAGCAACCACGTGCTGGTGGCCTTCGGCGTGCTGCTGGTCGGCATGATCACCGGCATCGACGGCTCGGGCTTCGCCGGCCTGCCGCTGACCGGCACGCTGGCCGGCGCGCTCGGCCCGACCGTCGGGCTGGACGCCGCCACCTTGTGCGCGGTCGGCCAGATGGGCGCGGTGTGGACCGGCGGCGGCACGCTGATCGCCTGGTCCTCGCTGGTGGCCATCGCCGGCTTCGCGCGCGTGCCGGTGCTCGACGCCGTGCGCGCGCTGCTGGTTCCGGTGCTGGCCGGCCTGGCGGTATCGACGATGTGTGCCGTGGTGCTGTGGCGCTGAAACGCCGCAACGCAAGCCCCCATTCCCCTCACCTCGATGGAGCAAACCGCATGACAACCGCAATTCCGCCCGAAGGCGTGCGCGCGCCGCACTGCATGGTCGCCACCGGCCACCCGCTCGCCGCCCAGGCGGCGCTGCGGGTGCTGCGCGAAGGCGGCAGCGCCGTGGACGCGGCGCTCGCGGCCGACGCCATCCTCGGCGTGGTGGAGCCGATGGCCACCGGCATCGGCGGCGACATGCTGGCCATGATCGTCGAGCCCGACGGCCATGCGGTCAGCTACAACGGCACCGGCCGCGCGCCGGCCGCCTTCCCCGTAGAGGTGCTGGCCGGTCTGCCCAACCAGCGCATCCCCGAGCGCCACGCGCTCTCGCTGACCACGCCGGGCGCGGTGCGCGGCTGGGAAGACCTGCACCGCCGCTACGGCCGCATGGAGTGGAAGCAACTGTTCGCCCCGGCCATCGCGCTGGCGCGCGACGGCTTCGCGGTGGCGCCGGTGGCCGCGCGCGAATGGGCCGTGTTCGACCGCGTGCTGCACCAGGACCCGGTCTGCGCCGCGCTCTACCGCGCCGGGCGCCCGCCCGTGGCCGGCGAGACCTTCAGCAACCCGGAACTGGCCAGGGTACTGAGCGCCATCGCCGCCGAAGGCGCCGACGCCTATTACCTGGGCGCGCCCGCGCAGGCGGCCGAGACCGCCAGCCGCCATGCCGGCGGCGCGCTGGCCGCGGCGGATTTCGCGGCCCACCGCGGGGACTTCTGCACGCCGGTTTCCACCGAGTTCCGCGGCCTGACCATCCTCGAGTGCCCGCCCAACACGCACGGCGTGGCCATCCTGCACGCGCTCGACGAGCTCGGCCAGCTCGATCCGGCGCTGCTGGCCGAGGACGATCCCGCCGCCGTGCTGCGCACCGTGCGGGCGATGGGCCGCGCCATGCAATACGCCAAGCAGACCGTGGCGGACCCGGCCGGCAACACCGTCTGCACCGTGGTGGTGGACCGCGACGGCCTCGCCGTCACGCTGATGACCAGCATCTTCAAGCGCTTCGGCTCCGGCATCGCGGTGCCGGGCTGCGGCTTCGTGCTGCAGAACCGCGGCTTCGGCTTCGCCGGCCCGGGCCACATCAACAGCCCGGCGCCGGGCAAGCGCCCGTATCACACCGTGGTGCCGGGCGCGGCGCTGCGCGACGGGCGCTTCCATGCCGGCTTCGGCGTGGTCGGCGGGCTGATGCAGCCGCAAGGCCAGCTGCAGTTGCTGGTGCGGCTGGCGGCGTGGCAGCAGCCGCTGCAGGCCGCGCTCGACGCGCCGCGCTGGCGGCTGGAGTCCGACACCGCGCTCGCCATCGAAGCCGGCACGCCCCCGGCCATCGCGAAGGCCCTGCGCGACGCCGGCTACGGCGATCCGGCCGGCCTCGGCGAACTCGGCGGGCGCAGCGATTTCGGCGGCGCGCAGATCGTCATGCGCGATGCCGACGGCAGTCTGCTGGGCGCGTCGGACAAGCGCAAGGACGGCATCGCGCTGGGCGAGTGAGCCCGCCGCCGCCCCTTCCCAACCCTCGAACCAACCCGCACCCCATCCGTGACCCTGAAGATCTACGGCATCGCCGCCTCGCGCGCCATCCGCCCGCTGTGGGCGGCCGAAGAACTCGGCCTGCCCTACGAGCACGTTCCGCTGCACTACGCCTCGCCCGAAGCCAAGGCGCCGGCCTACCTGGCGATCAATCCCAACGGCATGGTGCCGGCCATCGACGACGACGGCCTGGTCCTCTACGAATCGCTGGCCATCACCCTGTACCTCGCGCGCCGGCACGCCGGCCGCGTGCTGTGGGACGGCACCGCGCGGCAGGATGCCCTCATCCTGCAATGGACGCTGTGGGCCGCCACGATGGTCGAGCCGCTCACCACCCAGCTCGCCCAGCACACCCGCCTGCTGCCGCAGGCGCAGCGCGACCCGGCCCAGGCCGCCGCCGCGCTGGCCGCGCTGCGCAAGCCGCTGGCCGTGCTCGACGCCCATTGCGCGCGCCAGCCCTACCTGCTCGGCGACAGCTTCACCGTGGCCGACCTCAACCTCGCCGCGGTGCTGCATCGGCTGGCCGACCTGGACGCGGCGGACCTCGCCAACGTGGCCGCGTGGCACCAGCGCTGCGTGGCGCGGCCGGCGGCGCAGCGGGCCTTCGCGCTGCGGCAGAAGACCGCCTAGCGCCGCGTCGGTCCGGCGCCTCAGTCCAGCGCCTCAGTCCAGCGCTTCAAGCGCCAGCGCGATGCCCTGGCCGCCGCCGATGCACAGCGTCACGATGCCGCGCCGGATGCCGTCCGCGCGCATCGAGTACAGCAGCCGCGTGGTCAGCACCGCGCCGGTGGCGCCGATCGGATGGCCGTGCGCGATGGCGCCGCCGTCCACGTTGATGATGTCGAGCGGCAAGCCCAGCTCGCCGGCCACCGCCAGCGGCACCGCCGCGAACGCCTCGTTGATCTCCACGCGCTCCACGTCGCCCAGCGCCCATTGCGCGCGCTGCAGCGCCTGGCGCACGGCCGGTACCGGGCCCAGGCCGAACAGGCCCGGCTCGACCGCGCCGACGCCGTAGGCCACCAGCCGCGCCATCGGCACGAGGCCCTTCGCCTCGGCCAGCGAGCGCTCGGCCACCACCATCGCCGCCGCGCCGCTGTTGAGCCCCGGCGCGTTGCCCGCCGTGATGGTGCCGTTCTTGCGGAACGCCGGCTTCAGCTTGCCGAGGATCTCGAAGGTGGTGTCCGGCCGGTTCGCCTCGTCCACGCTGAACGTCGCCATGCCGCCCTTGGCCTTGACCGGCACGCCGACGATCTGCGCGGCGAAGCGGCCCTGCTCCTGCGCGCGCGCGAAGCGCTGCTGCGAGCGCTCGGCCCAGTGGTCCTGGTCTTCGCGGGTCAGCTTGCTGCGCTCCACCAGGTCCTCGGTGTGCCAGCCGGAATGCTCGCCCGAGAACGCATCCACCAGGCCATCGCGCAGCATGCTGTCGTACAGCACCGCGTCGCCCATGCGGCTGCCCCAGCGCCCCGCCGGCATCAGGTAGGGCGCCTGGTCCATGTTCTCCATGCCGCCGGCGATCGCCACGTCCACGTAGCCCAGGCGGATCTCGTCGGCCGCGCTGGCGATGGCCTGCGCGCCGGAGCCGCACACGCGGTTGACCGTCATCGCCGGCAGCGAAACCGGCAGGCCGGCGCCGCGCGCGGCCTGCCGCGCCGGGTTCATCTTGTTGCCGGCCTGGATCACGTTGCCGAACACCACGCTGCCGACCAGCTCCGGGTCGAGCCCGGAGCGGCGGAACGTCTCGGCGATCACCGCCGCGCCGAGCTCGGTCGCCGGCGTCGATTTCAGTGCGCCGTTATAGGCTCCGATTGCCGTTCGCACCGGATGGCACAGCACCACGTCTCTCGCTTTCATCACATCGCTCCTGGTTGGGACGAACGTTCCGCCCTTGCGTCATTCTATTGAATGACGATCATCATACTAAAGAACCGGAAAGAAGATGAAGCGCCGGATGCCGGCGTATCCGCCACTTCCGCCACCGTGGACCGGCCATTGAATGATGACCGTCATTCCATCGTCATGGCATGATGTGGCATCGGCTGCCGGCCGCTTCATCATCCGGATATGATGATCGCCATCCAATCAGCGCCGCCCTTCAACCTACGGAGTCCAATCGTGCGTTACTCGCCGGAACACAAGGCCGAAACCCGCAAGCAGATCGTCGAGGCCGCCGCGGCCGAATTCCGCGAGCACGGCATCGACGGCGTCGGCCTGGCGCAGCTGATGAAAAGCGCCGGTCTGACCCACGGCGGCTTCTACGCGCACTTCGATTCCCGCGATGCCCTGGTCGCCGACGCGGTCGACGCCGCCTTCGGCCAGACCACGGCCTTCCTCGAAACGGCCGCCGCGGCGGCGCCCGCGCGGCAGCGCAAGCGCGCGATCCTGCACGCCTACATGAACCGGAAGCACCGCGACAAGCCCGCCAGCGGCTGCGCCATCGCCGCGCTCGGCGCCGACGTGTCACGGCTCGACGCCAGGACCCGCAAGCGCTTCGAGGCCGGCGTGGCGGCGCTGATCGAACTGATCGCGGGCGACGACAGCGCGTCGTCGCGCAAGGACGCGATCCTGATGCTCGCCACGATGGTCGGCGGCCTCGTGCTCGCGCGCGCGGTGCGCTCGGAGGCGCTATCCACCGAAATCCTGGATACCGTGCAGGCGTCCCGCTAGCGGCGCGCGGCGGCGCGTTGCACCACCGCGCATCGCCATCGCTTCGCATGCGAACCATTATTTCCGCGCGGTGATGTGGCTGCCGCCGGCCCTCCTTTTTTCTCTCTCCCTCCTCTTCCCGCTTCATCGAGGTAAACCCTCGCCAGCCCGCCGCGCGCTTGACCTGCCTAAATCCGCTAACTAGCATGTAGACAGTGGATACACCGAGACGGCCACCTGGCGCAGGTGGCTGAACATCCGGCTAACCGGCGGCATCCTGGCAACCAGCCGGATCGCTCCGCCCAAATCTATCCACTGTCTATATATGCCACGCACCAGGACCGGAAGTCCCCGTGCGGATACCCATACCAAAGGAGAACCCATGTCTCGCGCAGTGATCGTTTCCTACGCCCGCACCCCCATCGGCAAGGCCGGGCGGGGCGCCTTCAACCAGACGCACGGCGCCACGATGGCGGGCCACGTCATCGAGCATGCCGTGCGGCGTGCCCGCCTCGAAGGCGGCGAGGTGGAAGACGTCATCTTCGGCTGCGGCCAGCCGGTCGCCGCCACCGGCGGCAACGTGGCCCGCGCCGGCGCCATCCGCGCCGGCCTGCCGGTCTCGGTGAGCGGCACCACGCTCACGCGCTTCTGCGCTTCCGGCCTGCAGGCGGTCGCCTTTGCCGCGCAGCGCGTGCTGGTCGACAAGGTGCCGGTCATGGTGGCCGGCGGGGTCGAGTCGATCAGCCTGTCGCAGCCGGTCACGCTCAAGGTGGCCCAGCAGGAAGCGTGGCTGGCCGAGCACCGGCCCGACGTGTACCTGCACATGATCGACACCGCCGAGATCCTGGCCCGGCGCTACGGCGTGTCGCGCGAGCGCGCCGACGCCTTCTCGCTGCGCAGCCAGCAGCGCACCGACCGCGCCCAGCAGGCCGGCCTGTACCGCGACGAGATCGTGCCGCTGGCCACGCGCAAGGGCGTGACCGACAAGGCGACCGGCCAGACCACCACCGAGGCCTGCCTGCTCGAAGCCGACGAAGGCAACCGCCCGGACACCACGCTGGAAAAGCTAGGCGCCCTGCCCCCGGTCAAGGGCGAGGGCTACCAGGTGACGGCCGGCAACGCCAGCCAGTTGTCGGACGGCGCCGCCGCCCTGGTGGTGATGTCCGAGCGGGAAGCGCAGCGGCGCGGGCTGGCGCCGCTGGGCTATTTCATCGGGCTGGCGACGGCCGGCGTGGAGCCGGACGAGATGGGCGTCGGCCCCGTGCGCGCGGTGCCGCGCCTGCTCGAGCGCAACGCGCTCACCGTCGACGACATCGACCTGTGGGAGCTCAACGAGGCCTTCGGCTGCCAGGCGCTGTACTGCATCGACCAGCTCGGGCTGCCGGAGGAGCGCGTCAACGTCAACGGCGGCGCCATCGCCATCGGCCACCCCTACGGCATGACCGGCGCGCGCCAGGTCGGCCACCTGCTGCTCGAAGGCCGGCGCCGCAAGGCCAGGTACGGCGTCGTGACCATGTGCGCCGCCGGCGGCATGGGCGCGGCCGGCCTGTTCGAGTTCATCCACTGAACGACCGGAAAGCCAACAAACAAGACGGCGCACGCAGACAGGAGACAAGCCAATGACAACCAACCCGACCACCCCCATCACCGAATACGACACCGTGTTCGTCGACCGCGACGGCGGCTGCGGCATCGTCACGATGAACCGGCTCGAGAAGTACAACGCGCTCAACGCCGCGCTGCGCAACGACATCCACGCGGCGATGTCGGCGCTGATGGCCGACAAGACCATCCGCGGCATCGTGCTGTGGGGCGGCACCAAGGCCTTCGTCTCGGGCGGCGACCTGGTCGAGATGCTCAAGCGCCGCCCGCTCGATGCGTTCGGCCCCACCAGCGGCGCGTCCGACCTGTGGGCGCTGATCCATCACAGCACCGTGCCGGTGGTGGCGGCCATCGCCGGGCCGTGCTTCGGCGGCGGCCTGGAACTGGCGATGGCCTGCGACCTGCGCGTGGCCGCCGACAACGCGCTGATGGGACAGACCGAGACCAACGTCGGCCTGATCCCGGGGCGCGGGGGCACCCAGCGCCTGGTGCGGCTGGTGGGCGCGACGCGCGCCAAGGAAATGATCTTCACCGGCGAGATCATCAAGCCGGACGAGGCCTACCGCATCGGCCTGGTCAACAAGGTGGTGCCCGCCGCGCAGCTGCTCGACGAGGCCAAGGCCTACGTGCACCGCATCGCGGAGAAATCGCCGCACTCGATCGCCCTGGCCAAGCTGATGATCAACAACGGGCAGGACACCAACCTGGATACGGCGCTGATGATGGAGCAGCTTGCCTTCGCCACGCTGTTCAGCACCGACGACATGCACGAAGGCGGCGATGCCTTCCTGAACAAGCGCCGTCCGGCTTACCGGGGATCCTGACCATGACGCAAGCCGCCATCGAAGCCGCCGCCCGCGCGCGGCGGGACCTCTACCAGCCCGGGCTGCGCGTGGCCACGCTCGGCGACATCGAGCGCTTCGAGCAGACCCCGCTGCCGGCGCGCGACCTGCCGGCCAGCACCTACGACCTGCTGCGCCTGGCGCGCGACCGCGCGCCCGATGCGCCCGCGCTGCACCACTTCGCCTCCGGCGACGAGCTGGAGCGCGCCACCACCGTGAGCCACGGCCAGTTGTTCGGCCGCATCACCCAGACCGCCAACCTGCTGCATGCGCTCGGCCTGGGTCCGGCCGACGTGATCGGCATCCTCATGCCGGTCGCGCCGGAGTCGCAATACGCGCTCTGGGGCAGCGAGGCGGCCGGCATCGCCTGCCCCGTCAACTGGATGCTGGAGCCGGAGATCATCCGCACCCTGCTCGCCAACGCCGGCGCGAAGGCGGTGATCGTCTACGGCCCCGACCCGGACATCGAGGCCTGGAACAAAGCCATGCTGATCCGCCGGGAGCTGCCCGGCGTGCGCCACTGGATCAAGGCCGGCGGCGGCCCCGCGAGCGAGGATGGCGTGGTCGACCTGCTGGCCGAGCTGCCGCGCTTCGGCGCCGAGACGCTCGACAGCGGCCGGCGCATCGCGCCCGGAGACACCGCCTCGATGTTCCACACCGGCGGCACCACCGGCACGCCCAAGCTCGCCCTGCACACGCACGGCAACGAGGTCTTCATGGCCTGGGCCAGCGGCATGCAGTACGACGTGCAGCCCGCGGACGTGCGCGTGTGCGGCGTGCCGATGTTCCACGTCACCGGCGTGCTGACCAACTGCCTGATGCCGCTCGCGCGCGGCGCCTCGGTGGTCATGCTGACCTCGGGCGGCTGGCGCGATCCCTCCGTGATCCGCAACATCTGGCGCATCATCGAGCGCTTCCGCGTCACCACGCTCAGCATGGTGCCGGCCGTGGTCAACATGCTGCTCAACATCCCCCTCGAGGATGCCGACATCGGCTCGCTGCAGGCCGCCACCTGCGGCACCGCGCCGCTGTCGACGGCCATCGCCGAGGCCTTCGGCAGGAAGACCGGCTCGGTCATCCTGGAAGGCTACGGCCTCACCGAAGGCACCGCGCTGAGCGCCTGCAACCCGCGCCACGGCGAAGCGCGCACGGGCTCGATCGGGTTCCGCATGGCCTACCAGCAGATGAAGGCGGTCAAGGTGGCCGGCCGGCGCATCGTGCGCGACTGCGAGCCCGGCGAGCCGGGCGTGGTGGTGGTGCGCGGGCCCAACGTCTTCGCCGGCTATCTCGACCCGGCGCACAACCGGGACATCTGGTTCGACGGCGGCTGGTTCAACACCGGCGATCTCGGCTACATGGACGCGCAAGGCTACTTCTGGCTGACCGGCCGCGCCAAGGACCTCATCATCCGCGGCGGCAACAACATCGACCCGCGCATGATCGAGGAAGCGCTGTACCGCCATCCGGCCGTGTTCGACGCCGCGGCGGTCGGCATCCCGGACGCGCACGCGGGCGAGCTGCCGGTAGCCTACATCGCGCTCAAGCCGGGCAGCGACTATCCGCTCGGCCGCCTCAGGCACTACGCCTACGAGGCGATTCCCGAGCGCGCGGCGGTGCCCAGGCAGTTCTATCTGGTCGACGCCATTCCCAAGACCGCGGTCGGCAAGATCCAGAAGAACGTGCTGCGCGGCGACGCCATCCGGCGCGCCCAGCAGCAGATGCTGGCCGATGCCGCCGCCGGGGCGCCGCTCCCCGTGCGCGACATCCGCGTGGAAGACTGCGGCGACCTCGGGCTGGCCTCCACGCTGGTGCTGCCCGCCGCCATGAGCGAAGCCGAGCGCGCCGCGGCGATGGCCACCATCGAGACCGCCTTCGCCACGCTGACCACGCGCTACTCGGTGGTGTACGAGTAGCGCGGAAAGGCTGGCGAAAGCCAGCCGAAATGCGGAACCGAGAACAGATCGAAATCAGATCGAAAACAGATCAAGACAGGAGACAACCATGACCACGTCCAACACGGCCGCGCGCCTCGCGGCCGGGGTGGCCGGCTTGCTGCTGCTGGCGCCCCACCCCGCGCATGCCGAAAAGCCGGCGGATTACCCCACCCATCCGATCCGGATCATCGTGCCCTACGCCGCCGGCGGCGGCACCGACATCATCGCCCGCACCGTGGGCGCGGCCCTGTCGCGGCAGATGGGGCAGCCGGTCGTGGTGGACAACCGGCCCGGCGGGCAGACGGTGGTGGCCTACTCGATCGCCTCGAAGGCGGCGCCGGACGGCTACACCCTGCTGCTCAACAACTCCGCGCACAGCATCCAGCCGGCGCTGTTCAAGGACCTGCCCTACGACGCCATCAAGAGCTTCCGCGGCGTGGCCGGGATCGCGGCAGCGCCCGTGGTGTTCGTGGTGGACCGCAAGCTGCCGGTGACGGACCTCAAGAGCTACCTGGCCTATGGCAAGGCGTCGCCCGAGCGGCTCAACTTCGGCTCCTTCGGCGCCGGCACCGGCTCCCACCTGTGGGGAGAGATGCTGGCCTCGGTCAGCGGCATCGACATGATGCACGTGCCGTACAAGGGCTCCGCGCCGGCGATCCAGGACCTGATCGGCGGCCAGATCAACGGCCTGTTCGTCGACCCGCTGGCGATCAAGCCGCACATCCAGGCCGGCACCGTGCGCGCGCTCGGCGTGACCGGGCCGCGCCGCTGGAAGGGCCTGGAGAGCGTGCCCACCTTCGCCGAGCAGGGCTATCCGCAGTTCGCCGACGTCGGCTGGTTCGGCCTGTTCGCGCCGGCCGGCACGCCGGACGCGATCGTCAACCGTCTCAGCGCGGAGGTCGCGAAGGCGGTGGCGGTGCCCGAGGTCAAGGCCCGGCTGCAGGAGCTGGGCACCGAGCCTAGCGGCACCACGCCGGCCGCGTTCGACGCGCAGATCCGCAAGGACGCGGAGCGCTGGGCCAGGGTGGTCGCCGAAAAGCACATCACGCTGCAATAGCAATCACCATCGCCGCGCGCGCGGATGCGGGGCGGGCGCGCTGCCGTTGGCGCTAACATGGAGGCCTGACGACACCGCCCACGGCAACACCATGACCAACGCCACCACCCCGCCGCCCCGCCAGAGCTACCACCACGGCAACCTGCGCGAGGAAATGATCCGCTGCGGCAGGGAGATCCTCGCAACCGAAGGCGTCCACGGCCTGACGCTGCGCTCGGCGGCGCGGCTCGCGGGGGTCTCGCACGGGGCGCCGCGCAACCAGTTCGCCGACAAGGAAGGACTGCTCGCCGCCATCGCCGCCGACGGCTTCCGCGAGCTGGTGGCGATACGGCGCGCCCGCATGTCGCCCGACATGACGGCCGAGGGACGGCTGCTCACGGTGATGGACGGCTACATCGAATTCGCCGTCAGGCACCCCGCGCTGTTCTACCTGATGTTCGGCCCGCAGATCGTCGGCAAGGAGAATTACCCCGAGCTGCTGGAGGCGGGCGCGGCCTCCTACCAGTTGCTCTACGGCGCGGTGCAGGACTATTTCAGCGAGAACGGGCTGGACGCGCAGTTCGACGACATGATGGTGCGCTGCGCCTGGTCCGCCATGCACGGCGTCAGCATGTTCTTCAGCGCCAAGCCGACCGGGCCCACCACGCGCCCGAAGGTGGCGCTGGCGCAATGGCGGCAAGGCGTGCAGCAGTTCGTGCTGACCGGCCTGCTGGCCGCCGGCAGGGAGAAGGCGGCATCGGCCGCATCGGCCGCGCCGAAGCCGCGGACGCGGCAGCGCGCCGCGGCCCGCTCATAGGCCGCGGCCGTTCGCGCAGGGCACCGTGCGCAACTGCCGGGCGGCCACCGCCGCCTTGCGCCCCTCCTTGCGCCGCCCCCACCAGCCGCCGATCACCAGCAGCAGCGCCACCGCCACGATGTCGCCGCCCAGCGCGATGGGCCGCGAAGGCCGCCCGCCGGCGATGCCGTAGGTAAAGCCCTCGATCACCACCGACACCACCGCGCCGAACACGAAGCAGAACAGGCTGTGGCGGCCGATCTGCACCACCGGGCCCATCACCGAGGCCAGCCGCGCCACCCAGCCCGCGCGCACCGCCAGGTAGGCCAGCCACGCCAGCCCGAGGAAGCTCGCCACGCGCAGCGCCGCCAGGCTCTTCTTGGGCAGCGGGAAGACCATCGTCGGCAGCCATGCCGGCAGCCACGGCTCGTACACGTGCGGGCGCATCCACAGGTAAGCCAGCAGCACGCCGGCCAGCGTCATCGCCACCGCCAGCACCGTCACCACCCAGCGCACCAGCGGCTGGCGCGGCAGGATCACGTCCGGCCGCAGGCGCGACATCAGCCCCAGGCCGAACATCAGTTGCCACGCGAACGGGTTGAAGCTCCAGCCGTTGCCGTCGCTGCTCGGCAGCAGCGGCGTGAGCATCGGCGCCATCAGCCACAGCAGCGCGCTGGCGCCGACGAAGGTCAGCGGCCGCGCGCGCGCCATGCGGATCGACAGCGGCGCGCACAGGATGAAGACCGCGTACATCGGCAGCACGTCGGAGACGAAGGGCTGGCGCGCCACGCTGAACACCTCGATCAGCGTGCTGAACGGATGCGCCATGAAGATCGGCGCCTCGGTGGACACCACCGCCGGCGCCGGCACGCGCGCGAGCGCCAGCAGCAGGCCGAACACCAGCATCAGCAGCCCGGTCAGCACGAAGGCCTTGTAGATTTCCCAACTGCGCCGCACCAGGCGGCTCTGCGCGGCGGCCGCGCCGTGCCGCGCCTCCATCGCCAGGAAGGCGGAGCTGGCCGAATAGCCGGCCAGGAAGACGAAGATCTCCGCCGCGTCGAAGAACGCGAAATTGCGGATGGTGTAGTCAGCCAGCACGCTGCCGTTGACGTGATCCACCACGATGAAGATCAGCGCCACGCCGCGGATCAGGTCGACCTCAGTTCTGCGCTGGGTTTCGTTTGTCGCCAAAAGCCTCTCCTGCATCACAGGCAGCGGGCGTCCCGACAAGGCGCCCCGCCACCCCGGACCCGCCATATGGCGAATCCGCTACCTGTTTCACTATGAAATCCGGCACGTTGGACAGCGCAAAGGCAGAAATGTGCCGCGCCCGCGACGCGGCCTGCCCTGGCGGCCAATGCACCGGGCGAGATGATACGGCATATTGGGGATTACCCTAGGGCGAGACTGCCGGAGGCTGGGGAAACGCGGGAGGGCGGGAAGGCGGGAAGGCGGGAGGGAGGAAAGACGGCGCCGGCTCGCGCGAGCCGGCGCGCGGAGAGCGCGGACGGTTGCCGGTACTGGTGCCGGTACTGGTGCCGGTGCCGGTGCCCGATTCCGGCCTACGACTGCAGTGGCTGGATTTTCGCGCGATGCACGATCGCGCGCCATTTCAGGGTTTCACTGGAGATGGTCCTGGCGAACGCTTCCGGCGTGCTGCCCACCGGCTCCAGGCCGAGACCCAGCAGCTTCTCGCGCACCTCCGGCTGGCGCAGCACGGCGGCCGCGTCGGCCTGCCACTTGCGCACCACCGCTTCCGGCGTGCCCTTGGGCGCCACCAGTCCGTACCACGAGGTCACGTCGAAGCCCGGATACGACTCCGCCACCGTCGGCACGCCCGGCAACTGCGCCAGCCGGTGCGGCCCGGCCACCGCGACCGCCACCAGCTTGCCCGAGCGGATGTGCTGGAGCACGCTCGACACGCCCGCGAACACCATCTGCACCTGCCCGCCCAGCACGTCGTTGAGCGCCGTCGCGATGCCGTTGTAGGGAACGTGCACGGTCTTGATGCCCGCCTCCAGGTTCAGCAGCTCGCCCGCGAGGTGCGCGCCGCTGCCGTTGCCCGGCGAAGCGAAGTTCAGCTCGCCCGGATGGGCGCGCGCGTATTCGACCAGCGCCTTGAGCGTGTGCGCCGGCAGGCCCGGATTCACCACCAGCACGTTCGGCGAGGTCGCCAGCAGCGTGACCGGCACGAGGTCCTTCACTTCGAAGCCGAGCTTCGGGAACAGAATCGGGTTCACCGTCAGGTTGCCCGCCGGCGCCAGCGCCAGCGTGTAGCCATCGGCCGGCGCGCGCGCCGCCGCTTCCATGCCGATATTGCCGGCCGCGCCCGGCTTGTTGTCGATCACCACCGGGCGGCCCCACTGCTCCGCCAGCTTCTGCCCGACCAGGCGCGGCAGCGCGTCCGCCACGCCACCCGCCGCGAACGGCACGATCACCCGGACCGGGCGCGCCGGATAGCCTTCCGCGCCGGCCGGCCCCGCGGCCGGCGCCGGCAGGCTCGCGCAGGCCAGCAAGGCGGCGCCGGCGATGCGGATGACAAGGGAATCGGCCAACAGGCGGACAAGACGGTTCACTTCTGACTCCGGAAACATGGAAAGACAACAAGCGCGCCGGGACCGCGCGCGCTTGTAGATCAGACCGATGTTATCGGGCCGCCCACTACTTGTATAGACAACTTTTCGGCTATGGAAAGGCGGTTTTCGCATATGGGAGCGCGCATGCCGCCGGCCTGGGCCGGGGCGCCGCGCGAGACCGCCCCCGGCATCCTTATTTCGCTTGCGGCGTCAGCGCATTGCCGGTGTAGCTCAGCGACGGCAGGTCTTCCTTGGCCTTTTCCGGCGTTTCCAGCTCAAGCACGATCCGGCCGACCACCAGGCCAAACGAAGGCGAGCTGCGCACGTATTTCGTTTCCCCCGCATCGAGACCGAAGCTGAGCGTCTTCTCGGTCTCCGTCGCGGTGGCGGCGACATACTTGCCTGCCGGACGATCGACGAAGAAGAAGCCGCCCGGCTTGGACTCGCCCACCACTTGGTCGTTGAGGCGGATATCCGGCTGGAGCGCCGCGCCGAGCATGGATGCCGAGCGCAGGAAGTAGATACGGCCCTCGCCTTGCTTGATGGTAGGTATGGATGCGGCCATTTCCGAATGCTTCACGCCGGAAGCGCAGCCCGCCACAAGACCAGCCAGGGCCAGGCCCATCACTACAGTCCGTACAGCACGAATCACTTGATATCTCCGAATTTAAGGGGTACCGCGGTTGAAAGCGGGGAATAGTTTTCCTCCCCGGGCAAATAGAATCCCACCAATTTTTGTTCTTCGATCACCAGGTACGCCTCATGCACCTGGCGGCCTTCAATCGTGAAAATCGTACCGACCGGCCTGAAAACCTGGCCCTGCGGAAGACGCCCGAAGGACTGCCAGACCGAGTCCTGGGCAAGCGTGCGCGAATATCCCGTATCGAGCTTGATGGCGGCCGGCTCCAGCAGCCGGATTCGCCGTGCTGCCGCCTCCCGGCCGGATATCTCGACCTTCGATTGCGAAATCGGTACCGAAGGCGCGCATGCGCCGAGAAACAGGCTCAACGCCAGCCATACGCCGGCAAGACGGATACGCCCCATGAATTCTCCTGTCTGCTTGACATTTGCCGGCCAGCGGCCACGCGTTGCCCGCGTCATTGCTGCATGCCGCGTCGGCTGCCGCGCAGGTCGCAATGGCAGCAGTCATCGTTGATCAACATTGTCGTTAATGACAAATAACGGCACGTATCGCCAAAAATGCCCCCCACCAAAGAGTGGCCTCCGCGGGGCCGGAACAATGACCCCGAACAGTGACGCGGAGGGGCCGCAATGGTGCCGGCCGCCAGCTTCCCGCACCCTCCTGCGGCACGCACGCACCGTCACGGGGAATATCCGCCAAACGCTAAAGCCGCGGCACGCGGGCGTCGATATGGGAATGCCAGCCAACCCTCCAGCCAGGCCCGGCATCTTTCTTGCCTCTTTCCCGCCAGCCCGTTGGAGTGCGCCATGAGTCACCCTAAATAATGCGCGACGGTGCGCGCACGATGAAAGACAATCCCTTCTTCCGGTTTCTCGGGCGCCTGCGCGTGGGCCGCAAGCTGCTGCTGATCTATCTGCTGGATCTGAGCGCGGTGGTCTACATCAGCGGGATACTGATCCACGAGAAATACATCGCCATCGATTTCTCCAACAAGGAGATCGGCGGCAACATCTACCTGCACACGGTGCGCGACGCGCTGGCCGACGTCGCGCTGACCGAGGCCGGGGCGCGGCCGCCCGCCGCGCGCTTCGAGCAGATCGGGGCCGAGCTGGCCCACGCCGAGCAGCAGTACGGCACGCACATGCAAAGCGCCGAGCTGAGCCGGCGCGTGCGCGCGGCACTCGCCGCCATCGCGCGCGAGCCGCGGCCCACGCCCGCCACCGTGGGCGAGGCCCTGGAGGCCTGCCGCGAGCTCGTCACGCGCATCGGCAACCAGTCCAACCTGATCCTCGACCCCGACCTCGACAGCTACTACGCCATGTCGCTGTCGATCCTGCGCTATCCGGCGCTGGTCGACGCGGTGCACGGCATCGGCCGGCGCCTGCACGACGGCATGCACGGGCAGGAATCCCGCGAGGCCCTGCGCACGCGCTACCTCGTGCTCGAAGGCCAGCTCGACGCGGTGCTGGAAGGCCTGCGCTCCGACCTCGCCGAGGCCGGCGCCGCCGACCGCGCGCTCGGCACCGCGCTGGCGCCTTCCGTGGCGCGCATGCGGGCCGCGGTGGAAGCGTACCGGCACGCCGCGCGCATCGTGGTGAACGGCAGCGACAAGACCGACCCCGCCCTGCTCGCCAACCTCGACACCGCGCAGCAGGCGCTGGTGCTGAGCGTGCGCGACACCTGGCGCGACACCAGCGAGCAGCTCGACACGCTGCTCCACGCGCGGGTGCGCGGGCTGTTCTCGCGCATGTGGCTGCATCTGGGCACCGCGCTGTTCCTGCTGTGCGGCATCCTCGGCATGGTGTACTTCGTCGCGCAGCAGATCTCGCGGCCGCTGCGGCAACTGGCGCGCGTGATGGACACCGTGCGCCGCACCGGCGACCACACGCTGCGCGCGAGCTGGCACAGCCAGGACGAGATCGGCCAGCTGGTGCGCGGCTTCAACGAGATGCTGGAGCAGCTCGACCGCGAGCGCGACGTGCAGAAGGAACTCGCCGCCACGGCGCGCGCCTCCGCCGCGCAGCACGCGCTGGTGGAAGCCACGCCGGTGCCGATGATGGTGACTGCGGTCCCCGGCCACGAAGTGCTGCACGCCAACCAGCCCGCGCTCTACTGGCTCAACGGCTGCACGGCCGACCCGTGGGCCTTCGCGCTCGACTCGCCCGTGCGGGCGCGCTTCTTCCAGCAGTTGTCCGACCGCGACGCGGTGGAGGAATTCGAGGTGCGCTGGAAGGCCAGCGCCGAGCCGACCTGGGCCATGCTGTCCGCGCGGCGGCTCAAGTTCCAGGGGCGCGACGCGGTGCTGACCGCCTTCACGCCGATCAACCAGATCAAGCTGATGGAGCAGCGGCTCGAGCTGTGGGGCAAGGTGTTCGAGGCGTCCTCGGAAGCGATCCTGATCCTCGACCAGGAGCGGCGCCTGCTGACGGCCAATGCGTCGTTCTACCGCGCCACCGGCTATCGCGCGGAAGACGTCACCGGCAAGCTGCCCGAGTTCGTCGTCGCGGCCGCGGGCGGCACGCCGCTGATCGAGGGGCTGGCGACGCTGGTCGACCTGTCGAGCGTGTGGAACGGCGAGGCGCAGATCCGGCGGCGCTACGGCGGCGACTACCCGGCCTGGCTGATGATCAGCGCGGTGCGCGACAAGCGCGGCAACGTCTCGCACTACATCTGCACGCTGATCGACATCACCGACCGCAAGAAAAGCGAGGCGCGCATCCAGTTCCTGGCCGAGCACGACGTGCTCACCGAGCTGCCGAACCGCGCGCTGTTCACCAAGCGCCTGGGCATCGCGCTCGAGCGCGCGCGAAACTCGCCGGCGCGCGTGGCCGTGCTGTTCATCGACCTCGACCGCTTCAAGGACATCAACGATTCGCTCGGCCACCACATCGGCGACGCGCTGCTGCGCTCGGTGTCGCGGCGCCTGCTGCAGGCCGTGCGCAGCGGCGACACCGTGAGCCGGCTGGGCGGCGACGAATTCACCGTCATCCTGAACGACATCGGCGGCGCGGCGGACGTCGCCAGCACCATCGACGACCGCCTGCTGCCGCTCGTGCGCGAGCCGCACGCGATCGGCGGCGCCACGCTGCAGGTCTCGTGCAGCGTGGGCGTGGCGATGTACCCGGACGACGGCACCGACATCGACACCCTGATGCAGAACGCCGACGCGGCCATGTACCAGGCCAAGGCGGCCGGGCGCAACCTGGTGAAATTCTTCTCGCCCGACATCGCCGAGCGCGCGCGCCAGCGGCTCACGCTCGAAGCCTGCCTGCGCACCGCGGTCGAGCGCCAGGAACTGCGCCTCGCCTTCCAGCCCTGCCTCGACGCGATCACCGGCGCCGTCATCAGCGTGGAAGGGCTGCTGCGCTGGACCCATCCGCAGCTCGGCAGCGTGATGCCGGCCCAGTTCATCCCGATCGCGGAAGACACGCGCCTGATCATCCCGATCGGCGCCTGGGTGATCGACGAAGCGTGCCGCCAGCTCGCGCAGTGGAGCACCGCCGGCCTGCCCGGCATTCGCATGTCGATCAACCTGTCGGCGATCCAGCTGCGCGACGCCGACCTGGCCGCCACGCTGCGCGCGAGCCTCGCGCGCCACGCCGTCGCGCCGGAACGGCTCGAGCTGGAGATCACCGAGACCGTGCTGATGGACAGCGCGGAAAACTATCTCGACGCGATCAACGCGATCCGCGCGCTCGGCGTCAAGCTGTCGCTCGACGACTTCGGCACCGGCTACTCCAGCCTCAGCTACCTGAACCGCTTCCCGCTCGACCGGCTCAAGATCGACCGCGCGTTCGTGCACGACATGCTCGACGCGCCCGCCGACCTCGCCGTCATCAAGGCCATCGTCGAACTGGGCCACGACCTCGGCCTGCGCGTGGTCGCCGAAGGCGTGGAAAGCCGGCACCAGGCCGACATCCTGCGCAGCCTCGGCTGCGACGAGCTGCAAGGCTTCCTCTATGCGCGGCCGATGTCGGCGCAGGCGCTGGAAGGCTGGCTGCGGGAGCAGGCGCTGGTGGATGCCTGAGCGCTACCGCTGCCCGTCGGCCCCGACGACGTTCTCCTTGAGCAGGCCGCCGAGACGCGAATGCACGCGGCCGCCGGTGCCCATGACCAGCGCGAACAGGATCTCGTCGGGGCGCGGCGCGTCCTGGATGCCGATCTCGATGCTGTTGAAGTGGCTGCGCACGTAGGACGCGTGGATGTAGTGCACCGGCACCATCATCCGGTAGCCGGCCGAGGCCACGGCCTTCACCGCCGGCACCATCGCCTTGGGCTCGCCGAGCACGGTGCGCATGGCCCAGCCGCCCGCCTCGTGCCACACCGCGCCATGCTCCATCTCGCCGTTGATGCCGACGATGGCGGCCTTGCTGTAGACCTCCACCTTGTCCTTGCCGCCGAGCGTGTCGACCAGTTCGCCGGCGAGCAGCGAGCCGAGCGAGCGCAGCTCCGACATGAACGGCATCAGGTCCGGCTCGTAGCGGCCCGCGTAGGGATTGCGGATCACCGCGCACGACGCCGCCAGCTTGAGCGGTTTCTCGGGCGGCGGGCCGCCTTCGTGATACGTGGTTTCGACGATCAGGCAGCGCTTGCGGATTTCGATCAGGGACACGGGAAACTCTCCAGAAAACACAGAAAAAAAGCGGGCAACGCCGACCGCACGGCCAGCGCAGCCAGCACGGCCAGCACCGCCTATTCCGGCGTGATGCCGGCTTCCTTGACGATGGCCGCCCACTTGCCGATCTCGGCCTTGACGAAGGCGCCGAAGTCCGGCGCCGGCTGGCGCTTGGGCGTCAGGCCCTGCGCGGCGAAGCGGCGGACCAGCTCGTCAGAGGACAGCGCCTTGTCGAGCGAGGCCGACAGGCGCCGCGCCACGTCGTCCGGCAGCCCGGCCGGCGCCATCAGGCCGAACCACACCGTCAGGTCGAAGCCCGGCGCGCCGCTCTCGTTGAGCGTGGGAATGTCCGCGGCCAGCGGAAAACGCTCGCGCGTGCTCACGCCATAGACCTTGACCTTGCCGGCGCGCGCCTGCTGCAGCCCGTTGGCGAAATCGGTGAAGGTCAGCTTGACGATGCCGCCCATCACGTCGGTCAGCGCCTGCGGGCCGCCCTTGTACGGCACCTGCGTGATGTCCGACTTGCCCATGTGGGCGAGCTTCGCGCCGAACACCTGCGCGCTGCCCGAGCCGTAGCCATAGGTCAGCTTGCCCGGGTTCTGGCGCGCGTAGCTGAACACGTCGCCGACCCGCTTGCCCGGCGCGTCCGGCGAGCCGACCAGCAGGTAAGGCGTCTCCGCCACGCCGCCGAGCGGCTGCAGGTCCTTGACCGGGTCGTAGGGCAGCTTCTTGAACAGGCTCACGTTGCTCGCCGCGGTGGTCACGCCGACGATCACGATCGTGTAGCCGTCGGCCTTGGCCTGCGCGGCTTGCTGCGTGCCGATGATGCCGTTGGCGCCGGGCTTGTTGTCGATCACGAACGGCTGGCCCAGGTCCTGCGACATCGGCTCGGCCAGCGCGCGCGCGACCACGTCGGTGATGCTGCCGGCCGGGAACGGCACCACCATCCGGATCGGCCGCTCGGGATAACCGCCGGCCAGCGCGCCCATGCTGAAAGCCAGGCCGATTGCCGCGGCGGCAATGCCTCGGTAAATGCTCATGTTGTTGTCTCCTCTTGTGCTTTTGTGCTCTTGTGTTCTTGTCGTGGCGGCGCGAGGCCGCCCGTGCTACGCCTGCTTGTCCAGGTAGCGGATGATCTCCGTGTTGTCCGCGCGCGGGTCGAGCGCCCCGGCGGCCTGCTGCCACAGCGACGCGCACAGCGACAGTTGCGGCGCCTCGACGCCCGCCAGCGCCTGCAGCCCCGCGGCCGTGGCAAGGTCCTTGGCCTGCAGCCGCATGGCGAAGCCCGCGTTGAACGTGCCCGGGATGATGAACTGCGCCAGCTTGGTTTCCGTGGCCACGTTGCGGCCGCTCGACGCGTTGAGCACGCTCGCGAAGATGCCCGCGTCGAGGTCCATGCGCCGCGCGATCAGCAGTGCCTCGGATGCGGCCAGCAATCCGGCCGCATAGACGTAGTTGTTGAGCGCCTTCATCGCGTGCGCGGAGCCGACCGCGCCGGTCACGATCAGCGTCTCGCCCATGTGCTCCAGCAGCGCGCGCACGCACTCCACGTGCGCCGGATCGCCGCCGGCCATGATCGCCAGCGTGCCGGCGCGCGCCTTGGCCACCGCGCCCGAGACCGGCGCGTCGACCAGCGCGATGCCGCGCCCGGCCAGCGTGGCGGCAAGGCGGCGCGTATCGGCCGGGTTGGACGAACCCATGTCCACCACGGTGGCGCCCGCGGCAAGAATGTCCGCCAGTCCCGCGCGGCCGCCCTCCCCGGCAACGACCGCGTTGGTGATAGGGCTATTCGGCAGCATCGTGATCACGACCTCGCAGCCGGCCAGCGCCTCCAGCGCCGTGGCGCGCGTGAGCGTGCTGCCCCAGGCGGCATGGCCGGCGAGCCGCGCGAAGGGCGCGTCGGCGGTGTCGAAGGCCCGGATCTCCAGGTCCGCGGCCGTGGCCAGGTTTTCGAGCATCGGCAAGCCCATCATTCCCAGGCCGATAAAGCCGATCTTGCGGCGCATGTGGTCTCCTCTCTTCCTATGTCTTTTTTGCCGTCCGTACCCCGGCACGTGCTCCAGATCGTATGGGTTTTGCCGTGACTTGTCGTATGCTCTTGTGATTGTGGGTTATAACCATCTGTTATCGATGCGCTTCAAACTCAGACAAATGGAGGTCTTCCGGGCCGTCATGCTGACCGGCTCCATGAACGGCGCCGCCAGCCTGCTGTGCATTTCCCAGCCCGCCGTGAGCCGGCTGATCGCCTACACCGAGCAGAGCCTCGGCCTGCGGCTGTTCGAGCGCGTCAAGGGCAAGCTGCGGCCGACCGCCGAAGCGCAACTGCTGTTCCAGGAAGTCGGCTCGCTCTACGAAGAAGCGCTGCGCATCGACGAATTCGCGCGCGACCTCGCCACCAACCCCCAGGGCGTGCTCAAGATCTGCTCCAGCCCGAGCCTCGCGCTGAACTTCCTGCCGCCCATCATGGCCGCCTTCCTCGACGCCCATCCCCAGGTCCGGCTCACCATGCGCACCACCCTGCTGGCCGACATGGCGCTCGAGCTGCTCGGCCGCAAGGCCGAACTGGCGGTGTCGGTGCTGCCGATCGAACATCCGAATCTCGTGGTGGAACCGTTCGCGCAGGGCCGCATGGTCTGCATCCTGCCCGAAGGGCACGCGCTCGCCGCATCGCCGGTGCTGACGCTGGCCGAGGTCGCCGCCCACCCGCTGGTGCTCTACGCGCGCCAGATCCCGTTCGGGCAGTTGATGGCGGCGGCGTTCGCGCAAGCCGGCGTCGAGTGGCGCGCGCGCGCCGACATCGAACGCGCCGAGATCGCCTGCGCGCTGGTCCGCGCCGGCGTGGGCCTGGCCATCGTCGACGAATTCTCGGTCGGCCGCGCCGGCTGGCCCGGCACCGTGGTGCGGCCGCTGCGCGAACACATTCCGCTGACGCTAAGCCTGGTGCGCTCGCGCTTCGATACGCCGAGCCGTCAGGCGCAGGCGTTTGTGGGGTTGTTGAGGGCGCAGGCGGGGGGGATGTAGTGACGTGCCGGGATGGCGTGTGGGCTTCGTTCAGGGGGGCGGTGCGGTAGCACAAGTTAACATTCTGCTTGCGCGGTTGTATTGACAGCCCTTCGTTGATCGCGAAGAATCGGCTCGTCGTCTGAAACAACGGGCGACCGGGTTTGACAGCCTGCTCACTACACGCCGGACGAAGCCGCGCAGCAGCGGCTTTTTTCGTCCGTAGCCGTCGCACGCCCATATGATTCAATGGGCGGGCCTCGGTGGGGGAGCCTCCGGGCTCGCCGGTTGCGTGTGTGCCGGTCTGTCAACCCTGCCTTGGCCTGCCCACCCCGATTGACAGCGGACAGCGGGCCTCCAACCCACACACGGAGGTCTCATGCAAAGCCACACTGCTTTTCCTGACCACATCGGCACCGGCGCCAATCCCGCGCCAGCATCGACGCAACACAATCCGCCCAGCACCGAAACTCCAACCCTCGCGGCCTCGCGATACCGGGATCTCGTCGCGGAACTGATCTTGATGGCCGACCCCGACGCGCCGCGCGTCGGGCCGGTCTTTTCAGAGATCACCGCCGAACTCGGCGCGCTCGGCGATACCGTGCGCGACACCACGCTCGAAAGCTGCGATGCGCTGTTGCGCGTCAGCGCGGCACTGGAGTCGGTCCTTGCCATGCTTGACCAGCAGCGTGAAGACTCGACGTTTGGCCTGGGGCTGCATGCGCTGCTCTTGCCGCAGAAGGCGCAGTTGGATCTGGCTGTCGGTCGGATTCAGGGGATGTACTAGCGTTCGATGCAGGAGGCGCGGCCGCGGGCCGTGTCTCTTGCCTATGAACCCCACACCGTCAGCAACCGGGCACGCCCCTACGCTTTGATTCCATTGCCCAGTCTGCTCTAGCGCGGCTGGCCGCAGTTTCTGGACTTTGATGTACGGATTACAGGTGGATCCTTATTTCATACTCTCGGGTAGCCGTTTGAATCGATAGATAGCGAAGTACTTGGCTGTCCCCACGGGAATTGCGCCGAGGCGCAGACTCATGTGGACCTGTGTAGATTCCTCACTGATTAGATTACCTTGACCATCCAAATACAGCATTACGACGGAGTCCGTTGAATTAGGGCCAAACTCTGAGCGCCCACCTTCGCTAGCTCCTCCCCAAATGATTTTTCCGTTTTCACCGGTACAGACAAATCTATTTACATTCTCAAACGAGAATTCGTTGTTTGCAACATTCCCACCTGGATAGATTAAATTTAACTTGAGAACTCTCAGCCTAACCAGTTCGACCTGAGCCGTAACGGGAGTTTGAATGCGTCCATTTTCCGTTCGCGCGGCAGCCCGAATTCTGCGCAAATCTTCCTCATTTGAGAAAGGAAAAACATATTCGATTCGCATCGACTTGGATAATCTCCGGGCTGTAGCATCGCCATCCAATAGCTCTCCAAGGGTTTCATAGCTGCCACTGAGATTCGGACAGGTCTTGGCCGCATAATCGCTAGGATTGATGTTGTCACCACCTCCGCCCGGGTAATTTTTAGGTGAATGGAGACACCCAACACAGGCTAGGGCGAGTAACATCGGAATTAATGCCACTCTATTCATTTTTCATCCTTCGACTGCTGAGCTTGGTTACGGAAGATCGACCAATCGATGCCATATTGATTCAGCAATGTGACTGCGGCGAAAGGCGCCGCCAACGGGATGTCAATATCCGTCCGGATTTCGAACATCATGCGCTGGAATGATGTCATGCCCTCCTTCAGGTTGCCAAGGCTGTCGTCAGCAGTAAGGCTACCAAGGAAATCATGCGGCCCAGCAAAAGACTCCAACACCTTGTCGGTAAATGTGCCTGGTAAGTATGGTGATTTTTCAAGCGCGCCGCCTAGCTAGGCCACCCGACATACCGACAGCAATCGCTGTCGGGAAACGCCACGGTAAAGCTGCGGCTTTGGAAGTCCAAGCCCTGCAAATGCACCGGTCCGGCTTTAAGTTCTTTCTAGTGGAGAACAAGGTTTGGCTCACCGATTTCGTCCCAGCTGATTCCCTCTCACAATCTGCTAGTCGATTCATTAAGCAAGGCGTTTCCCGCCAGTACAACCAACAAAAGGTTTTCCGCCAAAAACACGATACTGTAGTGCCGAACTATCCTAGGTTCTCCAAAATGCTTGCTCCAGGCCATCGCAGCTTCTGAATCAGGGTACTCGACCAGTAAACCCCGCAAAAGCAATGCCACCTGCCCTCCCTCGACTTCGAGCATCGACGGCCCCGGAAATACCTGTGAGCAAAAAGAACAGACTGAAGTGAACCTCAACTCCCGCTCACGTATCCCCGCATCACAGTCATACACTACCGTGGCTATCAGATCAGTTCCTTCTGTACGAATTTTTACCGCATTCTCACCATGCCCTGGAAGCCACTCGTATGGGTCGAGAACTTCGATGCCACGCCCTGCCTTCATCATTTTGACCCCGCTGGTAAATTAGACGTCCCGGTTGGAGGTAGCTTGTTTCTCACCAATTGTCCCTCCGCCAGATCGTTAAAGGTAGTCCCGCCTGGCATACCCGGAACTTGAACTCCAGTTTGATTTACACCGTACCATTGCGACTGTGGTATCCCGGCGCGACTCAAGGCCTGCCCTGACACCGGCATCCCCGCGCGTCAACAATGTCGTTCGCCATCAGAACGAGCCATGCCGTCGACAAAAATCAGCGACCGAGCGCGAACGAAAATTTGGGCGAGCGTGTATGTGCAATCATTTGATATCAAAAGGAAATCGCATCAACGGGGAGAAATCAACCTTCCAAATATCAAGCTCGAATAGCTCTCCGCGCTCGTCCAAGTTAACTGTGACCATAACAGGTACGCCATCGATATCAGCAAACTCTTTTTCTACCAATTGCTTTCCGAGGTGACGCGGTCTGTTGTCTGACCGGAGGAAAAGCAAACTGCCCATCCCGCCGCCGTCCATCTCTTCAACAATCGTTTCATCTAGTGAACCAAGGAGACGACTTGCCTCAGGTTTGCCAGCTATCAATGCAACTAACAACGCACGTTCGTCGTCTCTTAACCTTCGCGGCGTACCCATGTTTACCTCGGTGGTTTAATGCGGCCGACATTTATTGCCCCGTCGGCGAGTTTGAAGGCACTGTAGTTGAAGGTTTTCCCGTTCACGACGACGGTGCCGTTATATAGCCCTTGGGGTAGCGATACTCCAATGTTGTTGAGGTTGCTCGAGCGTATTCCTCTCGCATGGGTCATGGCGATCAGAACCCTGGCGCATCTCTCTACCTTAGGTATTCAGGTTCAGGCAACTGATTCAAAAAAACCACAAAGATCTCTGCCACCTGATCTGCTCTGAACCATTCGTCGGACAGCATTTTGATCTATCCTGCACGAAAGACCAGTAACGTGCCATCCGGATACGCCGCGTTCGGCGCATCATGATATGCGCGCCTGTGTTTTCCCGCCTTAGCATCGAGCCTCTCGACCAAACAAGTCGCTCCGCCGCCAGCAACCTGTAAATAGGTCCCGCCATTAACTCTCGCAGCATCACCATCCACAGATCTCATCATGCCCAAGAGACCAACGCTCTTCAGCGCACCCATCCAGGCGGTCGCAGCGTTAAATGCAAGAACTATGACCCGTGTAGCGTTCCATCTTCGGAAACCCATAGAATGGCCGGCATATCGTAAAAATATTCGGCCAGGACGATATCGTTCTCTGACCTCGCCGCATCCGGCCAGCGCGACCGCAAATATTGAAGGATGGTCTTAACATCAACATCCCAAATATCATAACCATCACGCCACAGTTCATTTGGAGGACAGAATTTTACCCGCCCTTCCTTGAGAAGCTCTTCCAATAAACAGAAAAATTCGCCCTTTTGTTCTTGGAGCGATATCCCTGGATTCCAGCCACTAATAGCACTGAACAATACTGAAATCCATAGCCCAAACGAACATTCAATGATCTCTTTTATATTATTTATCTTCATTTCATTTCACTCCCCCAAGAACTTAATCTCCTTATAGCAATGGCAGCGTCAATTTCCGTGGCAAAATCAGACACATCTTCGCCCCGATCTAGCACTATTTCCCGAGCTTGTTCCAACGAGAACCAATGTTCATGGAATTCCGTGCGCCAGTTAAGGGGAAAGTCGGGAACGCACAACAATAGCCCCTCCATCACATCGATCGGACGTTTCAGCGAGATCCCATGACATGTGTAATCAACAAGGAAGTCACGCATCAGCCCCAACTGACGCTGCTCGTATTCGCTCATTTCAATTTCGCTCATTGTTTGATCTTGCCATAGTCAATGACAATTACCCTGCCGCTCTTGGAATCAGGCCAGGAGCACCAGGCAAGCTCCTGCAGCAAGTCCACAGCGTCGAAATCAGAGAGGAAATAGCGTTTTCATTCGGGTACCAGTTGGTCATGGACGAAGTCGTAACTCCAGACGGAGTTAGGCTGTGTAGCGCCGGGCAGACGAATATCACTGCCGCAACGGCACCGGCGAGGACGCCGTTTCGGGATACCGTTGCCGAACACATCAAGGTTTCATGACGCGACAAGCGATCCATCGTCTGCCACCCATATGATCGCCGGGATGCTGTAGAAGTAAGTTACGAGATCCAGGTCGCTTTCATCACGCGCATGCTGAGGCCATTGGGCACAAAGCTGAACGACAATTTTCTCCGGGGCCTCCTGCCACTGTGCGTCATGGTCGTCAATTGTGAACCACGGGTGAGGGTTCTCCGGTGACACATAGCAGTCAGCTCCAGGAGCAACAAACCTGATCTTTCCTGTTCGGAGCAATCGTTCGATCAGCCAGAAGAAAGCCTCCTTGCGCTCTTCAAACGACAAGGCTGGATTCCACCCGCCGATCGCACTAAATAGACCTGTAATCCACAGTCCAAACGAATCCCTGATGATCTCATCAATGTGTTCGATGGGTTTCATTGAGTGCCTCCCTTAAGGAACTTTATCTCTGGATTGTACGTGGTGCCTGTCGCAGCCTTAGGAAGGTCAATGGTCCATGCCGGTCCTGTCTGTCCGGACGAAGTGGAAAAATCTCGGAGAGTGAAATTGCCGCTGGGTGTGTTCACCACGTACAAGGCTCCCTTTCCGGGGATCGTTCTGGCTGCTGGTAGCTGCGTCGCCCCTGTGAGTTCCATGAAGTACTTTTGGATCTGGGCATCCGTCCACCAGCGAATATTGCTGCATTTCCTGTATTCGGTAGTTCGGTAAACGCGGTTCGAAACAGGCCGCATCAGCTCGATAGGTTGCCAGTTCTGCCATAATTCTCCAGCAGTAGCGGTATCCCGGACCGCCCCACGCATCTCAAGCTCATTTTTCTCTGTGAAAGTCGCTCGACCGAGATTCGCTGGCCAACGACACCAACTACGCAATAATTACCTGAGAAGCCGTTCAATTCCATATAATTATAGATTTACCCGGAACCCGAAGTTGCATAGCCTCCGGAGAAGAATACGCATCATCGGTTAAATCTATTTCCATCTTTATTTCCTCGCCAAAAATGATGAAGATATGATCTTTTTCTTCCTCGACCTTTGTAACAATCGCCCCAACCAAAATCTTCCCTACTGCTACCTGATTTCGATCGAATACTGTGTAACGATTGTATATATTTAAAGCAATCCCACCTTCAAACACGAGACCGCCATCCTGCGGAGTCAGCTCCGCATCCACGACTTTTTTCCCGACAACAATTTCAAGAGATCGGAAATTCATTTTTCTCACTTTGTAATTGGGAAGTGTGACTGTAAATTAGGAATCGTCTTTCCTGTGTATGGATCAACTCCCTGCGGCTTTGGTTGTGTCGAGTTTTCATACTTAATATAGCCATCCGGATAGCCGGGACTACTTCCCCGAGGCAGAGTAGGATCCATGATTCGCATCGACGAAACTTGACGGTTCACTCCGTCCTGCCCCCCCCCCCCGTAACCAGCGAAGGCAGCGCGGGAGAAAGGCATGGAGTTGGAGGTCATCAAGCTGTCGGAAGCCAAGAAGGGATTCGTTCCCCTGCCCAGGCGATGGGTCGTGGAGCGCAGCTTCGGCTCGGCGAATCGATTTCGCAGACTCGCATGCGACTATGAGCGCTTGCCCGAAACCCTGGCCGACCTGCACTTCGTTGTTTTCGCCATGCTCACGCTCATTCACGCCACGTCCATCCTGCAAAGTGCCTAACACTCTAGGCATGCGTTAACGCACCAACGACGTTAAATGGGAAGGGGAAGGGTATATCCGGCTCGCCATTGGAATCGTAAGCGCAACGCCTCCAGACAGAGGAGAGTTCTCCCCCGTCATAACTTCGAACCGCACAGATGACTCTGCCTCATCAGCGACGACGAAACCGGTCAGCGCCGGTTTCGTGTTCGCCTCGCTGCATACCAGAACAGCGCCTGTCTCGGCTATTCGCTGTTTGCAGCCCAGCCCAACCGTCCTCTCTCGCCAGGAATTAGGTGCCTACGGCCGCCCAGTCGGCGATGTCTTCCACCACATGTTTCAACCACGCCCAGAAGTCAGGGTACTCCGCACAGATCTCAAAGCCATTCGCCGTCCAGCCGTGAATCAAGGCGACTCCCTGAACCGCACCGTTGGTTCCGACAACGAAACACGCCAAGTCGTCACAATCTTGCCTTTTCGCAAATGTTAGCAAGCGTTTCTCCGTAATGCCGGACCACCGATCAGATGCCCAAAAGCTCTGCTCCGGTGGCAAGTAGTGCCACGGCTGCAGTTGGGTAAAAGGCTCGCAGCCCACGAGAGCTCGAGTAAGCAGCCAATGGTATCCACTAGGTACATTCAATCTCAATAGGTCACTCAAGATCAACCCCCATTCTTAGAGAAAGGTAGCCGCGGCGGCGTGGTCGTACGCGGCAAAGAACCTTTGAATCTGAACAGGATCACGCTCAAGAATTCCAACGTAATGCTGATAGTCGCTAACCAAGGCGTCATAGCCGACAATCGCCGTGATACCAAACGCCACCAGCAACCCTTGATAGCCACCGACCTACCCTGTCAGACATATCCTCCATGCAGGAATGGCTGATCCGTGACTGCGAATAATTTACTCCGCACCCAGTAAGGATCTATATCTTCCGGACACACTAGAAAATAGACTTCTGGCATACAGCCTGATAATTTTAGATATTGACATCTGGTGATGCCCCCATTACCAACACACAATTACCAATAACCCCCAACATAAAATCAATCGATCAACTCCATCAAATCAATGGCCACCATTAATTTTATATTTTTTATCCTTGATTTATTTTTCAATGAATAATAATTAACATCAAAAATCTTAAATTTATAAAAAAGATTATTATTATTAATTTCTATATTTATTACAGTATCCTTATCCACCAAAACATCATATATATCCGCATCTTGCTCCGGTATATAATGAAGCACAAAGGCCTTACCCAGCCCTGGGTAAATTTTACGCAACGCATCCAACAATCGGGGCGCCTCCCCTCCCAAGAAGATTCCATCCTTCCCCTTAAGCATTTCCTCTCGGATCTTCTGCTCACTCATGCTTCCAATGAGTCTCACTTTATTCTCCCTGGCGTTACTGTCACTAAATTCCCAAAGCGATCAGTAAGTACCGTGATGACGGACGTGGGTGATCCCCCTGAGAATTTATCTATTCCAATATGCGCTTGGTAGCCTCACTTGGTTGCGTGACCTCGATAGTCGATGGGACCGTCGCAATCATCGGGGCACAGGCCAGAAGCGCCAGACAAGCCCTGCAGCAAGTCCAAAGCGTCGAAAGCAGAGAGGAAATGGCGTTTTCATTCGGGTAGCCGTTTGAATCGATAGATAGAGAAATATTTGGCTGTCCCCACGGGAATTGCGCCGAGGCGCAGACTCATGTGGACTTGCATTCCGCGTTCAAAGATGAGATTTCCGGAGGGATCCAGGTACAATGTGACGACGGAATCGGAACGATTTGGCCCAAATTCAGACCGGCCTCCATCACTTGCCCCTCCCCAAGAAATGATTCCATTCTCGCCAGTGCAGACAAATCTGCCCTTGTTCTCAAAGGACGAAACGTACTCAATAGATCTTCCGCCCTCATATTGCAGATCGAGTGTCACAAGACGCTCTCTCATCCTCACTTTTGCGTAAATAAGGGGGAGGTGCCGACCGTCGTTTGACTGGGAAGTAGCTAGCACGTCTTTCAATTGACGAGTGTCCCGGAAGGGAAAAACATTTGATAGCCGCCAGCTCCTCTCCCCTTGTTTTGCTGTTGCATCCCCTTCAATGAGTTCACCCATCCCTTCATATCGCCCACTGAGATTCGGGCAACGTGCAGCCGCGTACTCTGCCGGATCAAGATTGTTGCCTCCAGCACCTGGGTAGTTCGGCGGGGAATGGAAACAAGCAGTACAACTAAGAGCCAGTCCCACAATACATGACTTAGCTCGCGTCATTTTTTGTCCTTTTTTGCTGTGCCTGGTTACGGAATATCGACCAATCGATGCCATATTGATTCAGCAATGTGACTGCGGCGAAAGGCGCCGCCAACGGGATGTCAATATCCGTCTGGATTTCGAACATCATGCGCTGGAATGATGTCATGCCTTCCTTCAAGTTGCCAAGGCTGTCGTAAGCCGTAAGGCTGCCAAGGTAATCGTGAGGTCCAGCGAATGACTCTAGAACCTTGTCAGTAAACGTACCTGGCTGATACGGTGAATTCGCCAACGTTCCGCCGAGCCCCTGGAATCCACCGGTGAGTCCGCCCTCCTCCCTGAGCGCGTCTTTCAAAGTCCAGAAATAATCAGTCTCGGGATTGATAACGGTTCCAGTGAAATCCCATGCGCCATCCGGCCGCGCTACAACCGTTCCATATTTCTGCAGATCGTCAATGCTGACACGCGTTCCGGCAATTTTCATCCCATCACCGTCAATACCGGCACTAGGTCCAGTCGCATTGGAGGTAAGCGTACCGGATTTGTCCTGCGTGTCGTAGACACCCTTGAATCGCTGAGACGATTCAATCTGGTCCTGACGCATTGCATCGGCCGCCCAAGCGACAGCAGCCATCGCAAAGCCCGTCATGGCCCCTGACGCGCAGTCGCCCCCCTGCATAGCGGCGGTACCACAACCAGCGGCACCGGACGCCAGTAGCCGGTCAACACCGTAGCTGGACCCGAAGTACCCTGCAAGACCTCCAGTTACCGTTCCCGCAAGACCTGCTGTCGCCCACTGTCCAAGATCAATCGTTCCACTCGTTCCGAGTTGGATTGCCGCGCTGGACGCGAGGCTACCGAGCGCGCCAGCAATGGCGAGGTTTGCCATGCCACCAACAGCAAATGCCGAACTGGCAAGAAGGCCGCCGGCGGCCGTCTTTGTAGGTGAGGCCAATCCGAAGTCCGGTTGCACTAATTGCCGTCGGACCTGAATGGTCGGACTACCTCAGGCTTCTCCGGCAACGGCAACGGCTCTTCTACATCACCGTATCACTAGGCCCCGGGGACAGATATCAGGACTGATAGCGCCCTCTAGCCGAGTTTTTCAACAATTGATTCAACTCCCATCGAAGAAATCATCACTGGATGTGCCATTATTATCACTGCGAAACGACTCTCCGGCCTCATCACCAATTTCTTGGTAAAGACGCTCAATATAGTTGTATGCCGACTCAAATACTGTGTCGAATTCCCCCGAGTTCAGTGTTGTCACATTCAATTTATCCGAATTTAGGCTACGATATAGGAGCTTCGCCTCACTCACACCTTCGACTAAATATATCTTCCAGCAATCAAAAACATCGACTGGTATACGCACATCAAGTCGCGCGGGCAAAAAATCCTGGTTTGTATAGCCAAGAATTTCATCACTGACTCCGTCTAGCGCATCCGAAATCATGCCGAATATCTTTTCCCCCGGCAACATAAGGAGCTTCGGACATAGTCTCCCCCCTCTATCGCCGATAATATACTTCATCTGAAAAAGAATATCTCGCAGAGAAGTCCCCATGCCGTAGTCTCCAACGACCTTTCCTTCCAGCCAGTAGCAAAATCGCCCGAACAACCATGGACCACCGCAGTTCCGGTCCACCTCTAGCGCTATCGAAAATCTATATCTATCACCAAACTCCATGGCTACTTCCCCAACTGTTTCAGAACACTATTTGGCACCTGTGATTTGGGAACTGATCCACTGAAATGCACCGCACCAGCATTGTCCGAGGAATGCCGATAGTAGCCGTTTTCACCCAACGCATACCACGTCCCCATGCCTCCCCGAACTGCTCCAGCGTTGTATGCGCTCTGAGCGTCAAAAGGCTCAGGTGTTTTATTCGGGTTTATACAACGAACTCCCCGTGTCGTGCGCCGGATTGGTTTGATATGGCGGCTTTACGCGAACCTCTACATTAGAAGGACTGTACGGGCTGTCAGCTAGCGCCGGGCTTGGTGTTGTTGATAGTCCAGGACCAGAGCCACTGATTGCAGTCATTCTGCGCAGCCAACGCCGCCGACGTCGCATTTGTCCCCAGCAAAGCACCAGCCGCGCCGCCGATCAATGTCGCCAGTCCAACCGTCAAAGCCAACCGGTTGAGATCGTCGCTATATTTCGCAACCGTGCTATCGGCATACACCGTATCCCGAATCAATGGCGCCGCGATCGCGCTGGCTGCGCCGCCAACCGCGCCGGGTGCGTCGCCGTGTGGATATCCTGTAGTCGGGCATCACTCGGCGCAAAACAAACGCCAAGGCTACCGCCGTCTCATAGGTAGCTCAAATGAGAAACGCGACCCCTCAGTCGTTTGCCCGCTGATTTTGGACGATGTCACCGTATAGCTTTCAACGATACCTTCGATACCAAGCTTCCAAAGCTCAGTGCCATCTTGAGCAATGCCGACAAAGCCCATCTCATCTCGAACAATTAGCGGATCACCAATCTCGATGAATTCGTGAAACACCAAAGGCATGCGGAAGGAGAAGCACTTGATACCGATCGTCAAATCGTAGCAGACCAAACATTCATTGATACCCACGAGCATACGTTGACCATCGAGCACGGCCCTGCGGCACCAGACCTGAGATCGCGTAGCCAACGTTCAGATGCGAGCCTTCCGGCGTTTGAACATATCCCCACGTATTCGCATCGCAGGTCAGCAGCGTCCCAGCACATTTTCCCCAGAAGCGCGCGCCTCCATGTCGCTGCGGGAGTCGCAAGGTACCCACTTCAGCATATCAAATCCAGTCATAGTCACTTGGCGATAATGTAATGCATCCTTGATTTTACGTTGAGAACTTCCATAGCTGACTAGCTACCTCCCCTGGGCATAGCGGACGTAATGTTGACCAGTGTCCCAGCTTGAAAGGTAACAAACAGTCGGCGCTTATCCCGCATATAAGTAACAATTCCGCCCTTGCTGGGTGGCTCAAGTACGATAAGAATACTGACACCATCACGGGTCCCGTCCTTCACGAATTTTCCATTATCCTCGCAGGATCCGTAAGCCTAACGTCTGCAGGCCAGAAGAAATTTTTCCATAGAAACGACAACCCCAACTGTGGTCGGGTTCGATTCTTCTGCGTCAAGAATTTATCCCCCCCACTCCACCAGATAAGCAGTAGATAGAGGACCGAGATAATCTCTAGTCCGATTCCAATGACCAGAAACGCCAGAGACTCGCAAATAAAAGGCCTCTAGTAAACCCGTCGCCACAAGTTCCTTGAGCGCCACATTGCTGCTTGCAAGACCACTCTCGATGATTTGGAAGATATGCGTTCTGGTTTCAAGATCAAGTTCGTCAACATGATCGGCGAGAGCCTTGCCAAGTTTTCCAAACAAGACTGTAGTGGGAATGTCCTCTCCCCATTCCTCAAAGGCCAGTCTCCTGGCCGAACTGAGCACATTGCATTGGGCCAGTTCCGCAACGAACTCTTGCCAGGTACGCATTATTTTCCTCCCAAAGCATTTTGAAGATCCCGTAAGACGTTCTGAGCTGCTGAACGATCTCCAAACGGAGCATTTGGATTCGAATCCAACCATTTTTGCAGAGCAGTCGAGTAGTCTTGCGCCTTTTGGGTATGGAACACACCACCGACAGGACTGCCAGCCTGGGTTTCGTAGCGAACAGCGTCCGCCGTGCTTCCCGTGCCAATTTTCGCACCATCACGATACAAGTCATCGATCAAACCGCTAAGTTTTGCATCTGAGACAACAGGTTTCGCCATCTTCGATGCCAGATCGTCCGCAAGCTACGTGAAACCACGTCGCATCGCCCCACGATGTAACTCTCGAAGCCGGCAGGTCGGGTCTAGCCGCACAGAGGTAAAGGTGCCGAGCGATGTGAGTTACCACCCCATGATCGAAGGTGCGGTAAGCACAAAGACGTCATTCACCCCACTTTCTAAGCAAATAAACGCCGCCGCCGCATTATTATTTTGTTCGGCTATCCGGAGATCAACTTGGGAATCAACTCCATCCCAAGTGCAATCCAGCCTTGCTTCAAATCCCGGGGTGCGCCAAATTAAGACCACTATACAGTCATCAAGACTGATAATCCTCAAATTCCCATGCACCAATTCGGCTCAACTTGACGGCCACCGTCGACCAGCAATCACTCTCGCTGTTCACTATGTAGCCCTCAATAATTGCCTTGATGGCATCGTAACTGTAGGCATCGACAATCAGCATATGCCTGCCCCACATCGGCCCTAGGGCAGCACATTGCGCCTTAAGCCATTCCGGCGTACAAACATGAATCGAATGCCTCTGAGCCCGCCTCGCCTTGAGGACCAATATAAACTCGAATCCACGTACCGAAGTTCGACACGTCATCCGGCCAGTAATTTATCAATTTTCCCTCTAAATTCAGAGAATATAATGATTTTATTTCGGCCTTCATGGTGTGATATTCAAATATCCATTACTAATTGGTCTGTTTCCGGGTGTCAGCTTCGATTCGAAATTAGCCTGCACACCAGTGGTCGTATAAGAACTGTTCGGTTTGACCGATGGTAGGCGACCATCATTACTTACCCACGACAAGCTATCGCTTGAAATGCGGTATCCCGGACCGCCCCACGCCTCTCAAGCTCATTTTTCTCTGTGAAAGTCGCTCGACCGAGATTCGCTGGCCAACGACACCAACTATGCAATAATTACCTGAGAAGCCGTTCAATTCCATATAATTATAGATTTACCCGGAACCCGAAGTTGCATAGCCTCTGGAGAAGAATACGCGTCATCGGTTAAATCTATTTCCATCTTTATTTCCTCGCCAAAAATGATGAAGATATGATCCTTTTCTTCCTCGACCTTTGTAACAATCGTCCCAACCAAAATCTTCCCTACTGCTACCTGATTTCGATCGAATACTGTGTAACGATTGTATATATTTAAAGTAATCCCACCTTCAAACACGAGACCGCCATTCTGCGGAGCCAGGTCCGCATCCACGACTTTTTTCCCGACAACAATTTCAAGAGATCGGAAATTCATTTTTCTCACTTTGTAATTGGGAAGTGCGACTGTGAATTAGGAATCGTCTTTCCTGTGTATGGATCAACTCCCTGCGGCTTTGGTTGTGTCGAGTTTTCATACTTAATATAGCCATCCGGATAGCCGGGACTACCTCCCCGAGGCAGGGTAGGAATCCATGATTCGCATCGACGAAACCTGACCGTTCGCTCCGCCCTGCCCCCCGTAAAGGCTGCACCCGTTTGGTTTCCCGAAGGATTGGTGACAGGAATCGGCCCGGTTGCGCCCGAAGGAACGGGGTATGCCGTCCCAGTCCAACCGTCAAAGCCAACCGGTTGAGATCGTCGCTGGATGGGGTCGGGCCGTCGCGCGCATTACCGTAGCCCTGCCCGTCAGTCGGCCTCGGCCACTAGGGCAGTTCATAAGGAAGTGGCCTGCGCCTTCACGTGTCGCTACTCAGCGAGCCATACTGGATCGTCTATCTGCCGTCGATATAGAAGCGGGCCCAACAGTGTCCCAGCTTGAGAGGTAACAAACAGTCGGCGTTTATCCAGCGTATAAATTAGCCCAGCCCTTTCAAACGCGCGAATGGATGGCAATTCACTGGAAGGCATCAGCCCCACCACAGCGATTCGATTTTATCTCACATGGAACATCCATTCGAGAACGTCGATTTAATACTATCCCGCGCAAACCTAGTCAAATTTTGACCTACCTGTCCAATCGGACCATTCGGTACGCCGCTGCCTTCGACCAGTTGCTCTTCCAAAACTCTCGCAGCATCACCATCCACAGATCTCATCATGCCCAAGAGACCAACGCTCTTCAGCGTACCCATCTAGGCGGTCGCAGCGTTAAGTGCAAGAACTATGACCCGTGTAGAGCTCCATCTTCGGCAACCCATAGAATGGTCGGCATATCGTAAAAATATTCGGCCAGGACGATATCGTTCTCTGACCTCGCCGCATCCGGCCAGCGCGACCGCAAATATTGAAGGATGGTCTTAACATCAACATCCCAAATATCATAACCATCACGCCACAGTTCATTTGGAGGACAGAATTTTACCCGCCCTTCCTTGAGAAGCTCTTCCAATAAATAGAAAAATTCGCCCTTTTTTTCTTGGAACGATATCCCTGGATTCCAGCCACTAATAGCACTGAACAATACTGAAATCCATAGCCCAAACGAACATTCAATGATCTCTTTTATATTCTTTATCTTCATTTCATTTCGCTCCCCCAAGAACTTAATCTCCTTGTTTGAGATAGCAATGGCAGCGTCAATTTCCGTGGCAAAATCAGACACATCTTCGCCCCGATCTAGCACTATTTCCCGAGCTTGTTCCAACGAGAACCAATGTTCATGGAATTCCGTACGTCAGTTAAGGGGAAAGTCGGGAACGCACAACAATAGCTCCTCCATCACATCAATCGGACGTTTCAGCGAGATCCCATGACATGTGTAATCAACAAGGAAGTCACGCATCAGCCCCAACTGACGCTGCTCGTATTCGCTCATTTCAATTTCGCTCATTGTTTGATCTTACCATAGTCAATGACAATTACTCTGCCGCTCTTGGAATCAGGCCAGAAGCACCAGGCAAGCTCCTGCAGCAAGTCCACAGCGTCGAAATCAGAGAGGAAATGGCGTTTTCATTCGGGTAGCCGTTTGAATCGATAGATAGAGAAGGGCTCTAACTCTGCTCTTTGCGGAGATATAGTTTTCTGAGCTTATCAAGATTGCCTGTCGCCGCATGAGCCTCATACAGGGTCTCGCAGAACTTGCACACAACATTGGCATCAACCGAATAGAGCAGCGATGCTGCTGCTCTTGCTTTGCGAAACCACTGCAAAGCCTCGCCTGCGTCATCTAGACCGTCGTGCTGCTCCACAATGTCACAGTAACGATTGTCGAAATCCTCTACTATCGCTGATAGATGTTTGCGGGCCTGCTCAGCGGTCGTATGAATATCGGTCTTCGGAGACGTACTTTGAATCTCACGTAGGAACTCAATCGCATCTGCTTCCTGGCAAGCCCAAGAGGCAACCAAGTGAGCGATCGGCGTTCTCTCGCTCTCCGACAGTCTTTCGGCAAATTCAACCAAGTCCGACACGATTGAGTCCGACCGCATAGCCACGTTCATTTTGTGACTTATGCAAGAACAAGTCGTTACAAACCTACTACGTGCAACGACTGAGCGCCAAACGCAAAGCCGCGCCAACATCTACCGTGGAACTGCCGGATGGAATAATTACATCCTCGATGCCATCGCCCTTGCTTCGACTCCAACTATCCAACTTTTCGTGATGACTTGGGGATAGAACAAATTCATCGCCCGATACCACAATGCTGCAACTCTTCATCTTCTTGAACAATGCTTGCTTCGTTCTGTATCCGTAACGATCCATTAGGGATCGCACCCATTCCGCGTAGCGCGAATCGACCGTTGATCGCAACGCCTTTGCCTCTTCGAGATTCAAGAATCTACTTTCAGCTATTGCGCTCTGGATAGCCTCACCCAACACACTATCCGGAGTATCTGGCACCAACAAACGCTCCGTTGCCGTCGGCTCTGCCATCGCTATCCGATATCCTGATTGAGGCACGAGACAGATAAACTTCTCATTAGCCAATGCCATTACCAGTTTTTCCCAAATCGGTTCACTTTTCATCATTTCGCGCCACACCCCCATCAGCACAACCAGTTCCAGCCGGGACAGCAGCCGCTTACGCCCTTAACGGAATAAATTCAACGAACATATTGGCTCCCAGCTCCTGTTGAAGCTCCAGCCAGAGTTGCACTCCCCGTTTATTGTGCTCTAGCCGCTCGTCCTCTGACTGGAATCCTGAGTCCGGCGGGTAGTCTTCACAAAAGGTCGCCTGAAAGTCCTGATTCCAAGCTTTGAGATCAGCGACCAATGGGGGCGTCAGAAGTAGGCAATCCGGCTCGACATACCCCATTTGGTCAATGTCAGCACAGAAGATGGGCGGAGCGCCATAAACCACGCCCAGACGAATGGATTTCATTTCACTGATTTCCAAGTACTTACGGGACTCACATGCACAATGTATTCGTTCGAACCATTGGGGTTCTGAGTGACATCACTCCCGTTCGCAAAATTCTCTGCCAACCATGTACCTCGCCGGCAAACGACCGATGAGCCGGAGGGTGTTTGACCATTGTTTGTGGCTACACTACCATATCTAACGCCACCTGGCGCCAGCGGATTCGGCGCTGTCAACTCCGGGCCGGTAGCACCATTCGGCACCGAGATGACATCCATAACAATTCCGTGCCCTCCTTATTTCACGCCCTCGCTATCTTTAACAACGCCCTTAAGAAATCTCGACAGATTTTACCAACCTCGCCATCGAGATACACATTCCTAGACACGAATTGCCCACCACCGACATGCTATTTCCGGTTCGAAATTCACCACAGCCTCGCTCCGAACACCTTGAATATCGAAGACTGCACGAATCCCAGACCCAGACGAGTCATTTCGCATCTCAATTTTATTTACTCTCTCACTAACTAGGCTTGCTATTTCGTAGCCATTGCAATAGACAACAACCTCGAATGACTCAAGGACCGCGCTAAACGAAATATCAATTTCCAAACCACGCCGCTCGGAGCGAACCCTATAACGACATAGCGCCATAGAAGAGTCCTCTTCGACTGGCTCCAGCCCAAACTCCCTAAGAAACTCTTCTTTTCCAGGAAAAATCATATTACTCCCCACTCTTAAATGGGATGATCGTACTAAACTTCCTACTTCCATCAGGAAGAACCTGAAATGTACTTCTGAATTTTGCAGATTGACCCGATGGTCCAATAAACAGTGACTCCCTTACCTCAAAATTCCCATACTGGTTCGAGAATACTCTAGAAACATTACCTTCAGTATTAGCGGAGCGAACCAAGTGCTCGGAGAGCATCTGATATCCTGCTGGCGTATCGGGAACTCCCAAGCGCTTCATCTCTAGTGCCAGTTGGTTAGACCGAGCTGTATTATGGGTGCTGCTTTCAACACGGCCAAACAAGTAGTCAAACTTGCCGCTCGCGATCTCAACATCAATACGACCTGTGGCAACCGCCCCCCTTGTCGCAACAAACTCGCTAATCTTCCCATAAGCTGCCGCTCCCGCTGGGATGGCACCCAGAATCCCCGACAACCATCTGTCCGCAGTTCCCAGTTCCTGACCGCTCAGGGTCTGCCCCGTAACCGCTTGGTACAGCATCGCCGCCGAACCATAGTACGGCAGCAGATTCGACAACGTGTCGGCCAGCTTCAGCGTTTGCTCTGGCGTCAGGTTATTCATCCGCGCCAGCATCGCGGCGGCCTCTACCTCCCGGACTTGCTTGTCGATACGTCTAAAGTCATCAACCGTGCAGTCTGGCTCACAGAGTTTCGTCAGTCTTGCGTTCTCACGGTTGGCAATGCCGCGCGCCGGTCCTGTCGAAGTCGCATTATTCAACGACTCATTCTGCGCAGCCAGTGCCGCCGACGTTGCATCCGTACCGAGCAGCTCGCCGGCTACTCCACCGATCAACGTCGCCAGACCGACCGTCAACGCCTGCCGGATCTTGTCGTCGCTGTAGTTGAGCACCGGACTGTCCGCATAGACCACATCCCGGATCAATGGGGCGACAATGGCACTGGCCGCGCCACCCACAGCACCACCCGCACAGTCACCGCCCGTCAGGCTCGCCGCAGCGCAACCCAGCAACGCATGACCGGCCGCATTCGCCAGGATCGTCTCCGCAGTCGCCTTGTCCGAGCCGATGCCCGGCAATCCCCCCCCAATCGCATTGGCCACTCCCGCCGCCGCATCCCGCACCAGACCACCCGCGAACGCCTGGCCAAAACTGCCGCCGTAGGCGATGGTGCTCACCCCCGCGCTGATTGCCGAGCGCACCACGGTCGATACGATATAGCTGCCGAAATTGGCCTGGATCGCCCCCCAGTTACCAAGGCTGATGTTCTCGCCGATGCTGGAAAGCCCCGCGCCGCCAAGGTCCAAACCGGCTGTCACGCCCCTGGTCAGACCGGCAGTCGCACCGGACACCACGCCCGCCTTGAGCGCAGCGCCTATATTGAGCGAGCCCGTCGTGATCAACTGGCTTGCCATGCTCGACAGCGTGCCCGCTACCAGCCCTGTCACTGCCAGCGACATGGCCGAGCCAATGCCAGCAGCGGCAAACGCAGCGCCCGCCGCTGCCGTGACTCCCATCGCTGCGCTATAGGCCGCACCGACAATCGCTGCACCAGTCCCCGCCGTTACAATCGAAATCGCCACCGCGGCCACCAGCGCCACAATTTGCCCCAGCGGCCCAAACCCCTTCTTCTCCTTAATAAACCGCGTATGAATATCGTCGCTGACCGTATCCTCGGTGTAGTTCAGCCCGAGGTTGGCCTTCAACTGGTTCACCAGCGCCAGCGTCGCGGCTTCGTCTACCGTGCCGTCGGCGTTGCGGATCAGGAAGGCATCGTTTACCGCGTGGATGCGCTCGGTCTCGATGTCCATGTGCATCGCGCTCATGAACCCGCCCGGCTGCACCACCGTCCCGGTGATTTCGTTCCAGCCGCCTTGCACCTTGTACGCCGAGGTGCCGATGTCCACCACGTTCGGGCCGATCTCGATGCTGCCCGCCTTGACCTGCAGCGTGTCGGTGGCCGTCACCGTGCCGGTGTTGCGTAGCTGGCCTTCGATGTCCAGCTTGATGTTGTCGCCCGCGATGCTGCCGCCGGTGGGCTTGGTCAGGGCCTGGGCGTAGCCTTCGGGCAGGTAGACCTGCGGCACCAGCGCGTTGACCGTCGGGCAGGCAATGCTCGCCAGGCTGTTGCAGCTCGGGTCGGGCACGGCTTGCTGCACGTACCACAGCATCGGCGCGTCGAGCGCCGACACCTGCTCGGGCGTGAGCGCGGTGCCCAGCGCGATGCTGTGTTCCTTGGCGTAGTCCGCCGCGTTGCGGTACAGGACCAGCTTTTCCTGGTCGGTGACCGAGAGCTGGTTCTGGCTGTCCCACGCCAGGCCGTTGATGAAGCTGGCTTGTCCGGTCTGTTGCAGCGCGGCTTGCTGGAGCTTCTGGCCTTCGGTGTAGGGGTCGTAGTAGAAGTTGACGTTGCCTGGGCGCAGTTCGGCCGGCAGCTGCGCCAGCAGGCTGTCCGGCGTGACGCCGGCCAGCACGGCGGTCGCCGCGCTGTTGTTGAGGTACTGGGCGCGATCGGTATTGACGCTGGGGCCGCTGACCGGGTTGCCGCCCAGGTTGGCGTTGAAGTGCCAGTCGATGGTCTGCTTGCCGCCGACGTCCGGCGCCGTGGGCGCGGCTACGATCACGGGGTTGAACTGCCAGGGCCGCGTGGGATCGCTCACGGGCGTGGCGGCCGGCACGGCGCCGGCGGGTGCCGCCACGGGACCGAGGGAGATGACCTGCTGCGCGCCGGTGGACGGCGGCGTGGGCTGGTTGGGGCTGGTGTAGCCGTTGACCAGCGCCGCGCCGGTGAGGTCGACGGTGCTGCCCATCAGGTTGCCGGTGTTGAGCACCTGGCCGCCCGCGGTGACGGACAGCGCGCGGCCGGCCTGGATGCCGGATTCGAGGCTGCCGAGCGTGGCGCGTCCGCCGGTGTCGTGCCAGCGGTCACCGCCGGAGCGATCTTCCTGCCAGCGGCCTACCCAGTCGGCATTGAGCGGCAGGCTGCTGTTGTCGATGGCGCCGCTGGCGCTGACCGTGACGTCGCGCCCGCCGGTGATCAGGGCACCCTTGTTGGTCAGCGTGCCGCCGTTGATCTGCACGTCGCGCGCGGCGCTGATGACGGCGGCCGGCCCGGCGGCGGTGTCTTCGGTGGCGGCGCACTGGCTGTTGCCGTAGCTGCCGCCCGGGTTGCAGCCGCCCGCGTAGGCGGGGTTGCTGCTGCCGTAGCTTTTGTGCAGCTGGACCGGGTCCAGCGTCTTGTTGACCAGCGTGGGCGCGGTGATCGACACGTCGCCGTTCAGGGACTGGATGGCCCCGGCCTGGTTGGTGACACTGCTGCCGGCGGTGAGCTTGACGTCGCCTTGCGCGGCCAGCGTGCCGCTGAGGTTCTGGATATTGGCGGCGTCGATGGTCAGCGTCCGGCCCGCGGCGACCGTGCTGGGGGTCTGCTGCCACGCCAGCGTCTCCACGCGCTGATAGCTGTCGCCCGGGCAGGAGGCAGCGCCGGGCACACAGCCCGGCGTGGTGATGACCTGGCTGTCGTGCAGGCCCTGGTTGGTGAAGGTGCCGGGCGTGGCGATGGCGATCTTGCCGGCGGCCGCCAGGTCGCCGCTGTTGGTCAGGTCGCCGGTGCCGGTCAGGCCAAGGTTGCCGCCGGCGGCGATCTGGCCGGCCTTGCCGAGCTGGTAGCTCACGGTGGACTGGCTGGGCAGCGCCGGCTGGGCGCCGCTGCCGGTCTGGCCGAGCACGACCGGCGACCAGGGTGGCGGGCCGGCACAGGTGTCGCAGTCGCTGATGACCGGCGGCACGCCGTAGACCAGCGGGCCGGGCATGGTCGGGGACACCAGCTCGGTCGTCAGCGCGGCAAGCCGCGCCATGAAGGCGGACAGGTCGCCCTGGTTGACGGTATCCGTAACGCTGTTGACCAGCGTTGCCGAGCGGCCGTTGTCGAGGCTGCCGAGCTTGAGCGTGACGTCCCTGCCGGCGGACACGACGCCACCCTTGTTCGACAGGGATGCGGCGGTAATGTCGAGATTGCCGCCGCTGATGATCTGTCCTGCCGCGCCGTCGGCCTGCCGTATCGTGGTGCGGTCCACCGTGGGCGCGGCGATGTCCCGCACGGTGGCATTCTGGTAGTCGGGCGGCATGGTGCCGCCCCACGCCGAGGTGGGAATGAAGTGCCAGAGATAGACCTGCGCAAAGCCATCCCCGCTCGTGGTGTTCTCCCTGCCCAGGACCAGCCGCACCGAGCCGTCCGGGTTGCGCATGACATTGCCCAGCGTGACTTCGGTCGGCGTGCCGGGGATGAAACCCGGGCAGCTGTCGCAGCTGCCGCCGGGCAGCCACGGCACGTAGCTGCCGATGACCACGGTATCGAGCAGGCCCGGATTGCTGGCCTTGCTGGTGGCGCTGCCCGCATCCACCGGGCCGGCACGGTCGTTGATGACCGCGCCGGCCGCGATATGCAGGTTGCCGTTGGCGCCGAGCACGCTGCCCAGGTTGTTCACCGTGCCGCCGATGTCGATCTTGAGATCGCCATTGGCCTGCGTGGTGCCGCCGCGGTTGTCGTAGTTGCTGCCGGTGATGGCGATATTGCCGAGCGATTCCACGGTGCCGGCATTGGTGATGTCGCCGTTCAGCGCGAGGTCGCCATTGGCGTGCACGGTGCCGGTGTTGCCGAGGCTGCCGGCCGACAGGGACAGGTTGCCGCCGCCGATGATCTGGCCGCTGTTGGCCAGCGTGCCGCCGGTGGCAAGCGACAGGTCGCCCGCCTTCTGGATGGTGCCGGTATTGGTGATGCCCTGGCTGGCGTTGAGCACGACCCTGCCGCCCGGCACGTTCCAGGTACCGGTGTTGTTGATGGCCAGCGCGGCCAGCGTCAGCGTGCCATTGGCATTGAGCGTGCCGTTGGCGGCGGCGGACGGGTCGAATACCTGGCTGGGGGTGTTGAGCGTGAGGTTGTTGCCGGCCAGCAGTTGGCCGGCGGCGTTGTTGAAGCTGCCGTTGCCGCCCGTCACGCTGAATGTCAGGTCGCCGATGGCCGGATTCTGGCCGCTCAGGTCGCCGGCGAACAGCGTGCCGCCCTGGTTGGCCGTGAGCGCGCCTGCCGTGACCGCCAGGTTTTGCGTGCCGGCGATCAGGCCCTGGGCGTTGTCCAGGCCACCGGCAAGGGTGGCGGTGACGTTCTGGCCGCCGATGGTGCCGCGGTTGACGAGGCTGTCGGCGGCCAGGGTGAGCTGGTTGCCGGCAAGGGTGCCGGTATTGCTGAGCGCGCCGCCTTGCACGGTCAGTTGCTGCGTGGCAATGGTGGCGCCGCCGTTGGCGACCGCTTGCCCGGCGAGGCTGGCGTTGCCTGCCGTGGTGTCGCCCGTCAACGTGAGATTGCGCGTGGCGGCGGCGTCGAGCGTGCCGCTCACGGCGTTGACCTGCCCGGGCGCGGAGCCGATGGAGATGTCCTTGCCGCGCAGCGTGGCATTGCCCGCGACCCAGGTGAGCTGGCCCGCGTCGAGGGTCCGGCCGGCGTTGGCGGCCAGGTTGCCGCCGGCGAGCACGCTGCCGGCGAGGTGGATGTCCTGGCCCGCCGCCAGGCTGGCATTGCCGACGCTGCCAAGCGTGCCGTTCACGGTGGCGGAACCGGCCGTGGCCGTCAGGGCGACCGCGCCACCGCTGCCGAGGTTGCCGGAAACCACGGCATCGCGCCCGGCCGTGACGGTGACGTCCTTGTCGCTGGTGAGCGCGCCGTCGATGGCCACGCTGCCCGCGGCGGCGGTGATCGCGGTGTTGCCGGCGCTCTGCGCCTGGCCGCCCACGGTGACGTTCTGCGCGGCAACGAGCGTGAGATCCTCATTGCTGCCGATCTGGCCTGTGGTGGCGATGCTGCCGCTGCCGGCGACCACGGTGGCGGATTTTGCGGACAGCACTTCGCCACCAAGGTTGACGTCGGTGCCGGCGTTCACCGTGAGCATGCCGGGCGACACGACATTGCCGGCCGTGGTGACGCTGCCGGTGACGCCGGTCAGCGCCACGTTGCCGGAGGTGCTGCCTGCCGCGCCGTTGATGGTCAGGTTGCGTCGGGTGGACAGGTTCAGGTCGCCGGCGGAGATCGCGTTGCCGTCGATGGTGGTGTCGCGCGCGGCTAGGAGCTGGATCTGGCCGGGCGAGGTGACGTCGCCGCGCAGCCGGATGTCGCCGCGGCCATCGTTGCCGGCGGCCTGCACCGCCACCTGCGCGCCGTTGACCACGCCGCCGATATCGACGCTGCCGCCCGCGGCCAGGGTCACGGCGTCCTGCGCCTTCGCGCCGCCGGCGCCGGTGATCGAGCCGCCGGCCGCCACCGACAAGGCGCGGCCGGATTCGAGCGTGCCGCCAAGCGTGGCGTCCGTGCCCGCCTTGATGCTGTAGCCGGCCTCGCCGAGGCCATTGCCCGAGGCGGCGACCGCGCCGGCGGCGGTGAGCGCGGCCTGCTGCTTGGCGTAGGTGTTGCCCACCTTGAGGTTGCCTGCCGAATCGAGCGTCAGGTTGCCGGCCGAGGCCGCCAGGCTGCCATCGGCGCGCACGCCGAGCCCGGCGGCCGTGCTGACGATCTTGATCTGGCCGGCGTTCATGGCGCCGAAGGCGGTGGCATCGATGGCCAGGCCGCCGGTGGCGGCGCTGTTCGTGGCCGCGTTGTTGGCGCCCGCGGCGGACGTGGCGAAGCCGCCCGCGTCGGGCGTGACCAGTTGCCGGCCCGCCACGAGGTTGATCTGGTTGCCGGCGTGCAGGGCCGCGTCGATGCCGATCGACTCCGCGATCAGGCTGATGTTGCCGACCGTGCCTTCGATGCCGGACGCATTGGCGTTGCCCGGCGCCGGGTTGGCGATCTGCACGCGCCCGCCCTGCACCAGGAAGCCGGCCGCGGCCGCCGTGTCGAAGCTGGTCGGCGCGCCGCCGGCCGTGAGGAACTGGGGCGTGCCGGTGGTCAGCGTGACCTGCGTGGTGTTGGTGAAGCCGGCGCCGCTGGTGTAGACGCCGCCCGGCGCGGCGATCACCAGCCCGGCCGGCGCGCCGAACACTTCCACGGTGCCGTTGATCTGCGCCGGCGACTGGCTCGTGACCTGGTTGATGATGAGGCTGGCCGGGCCCGACGCGGCGAGGTTGGCGTTGGCGCCGACCTGCCCGCCCAGGAAGCTGCCGCCGCCGGTGGCGCTGTTGTTCAGGATCAGGCCGACCGGGTCGACCACGAAGGCGCGGTACTGGTTCAGCGAAATGCCCTGCGCATTGGGCGTGGTGATGCCCACCACGGGCACGCCGCCCTGCGGCGCGCCGGGGCCGGTGGTGCTGGTGATGGTGGGGGTGAAGCGTACCGGGGCGCTGGGGTCCGTGATCGGCGCGGCGTAGGCCTGCGCCGGGCCGAAGCGCAGCATCACCGGCAGGTGGGCGACCGCCCAGCGCAGCAAGCTCTGCCGTACCGCGCCCGCATGCACCGCCGGCGCCTGCAGTTCCACCGCGCCCGCGGCCAGCACGCCGGCGGCCTGCTGCGCCTGCTGCAACGTGACCTGCATGGGGCCAAGCCACAAGGTCATGGCGACCAGCCCCGCCACCGCGCGCGCCAGCACGCTGCGGCGCCCGCGTTCGGCAAGCGACAGCGCGCCGGCGTCGGCGGCGCCGGTGGCGGCGAGCGGCGGCATGGGTTGCTGCGTGTCGGTGGATGGCGTGGCCGGTCGGTCGTGGTGCATGGTCGGTTCTGGCTGTCTTCTTGTTCGTTCTGCCTGCGGGTCCCGCTCGCCGCCTGCGCTGGGGCGGCGCCGGATCGCCTTACTGGGTGATCTTTGCCTTGGTCAGCAACTGCGTGACCAGCGCGGTGGTGGCGCGCTCGAGCGCCTGCGCCTGCAGGGCCTGCTGGATGCCGGGCTTGGCGGCCTCGTAGGCCGGGACCTGGGTCGGCCGCGCTTCATCGACCTTGACCAGGAAGCGGTGGTTGTTCCAGGCAATGGGCGCGGCACTGACCGCCCCGGCAGGCAGCGCCGCAATCGCCTGCGCCAGCGGCAGCGGCAGGCTTTGGGTCTGCCCCTCCTGCGCCGGCACCTTGAAGCTGATCCATTCCATGGCGCCGCCGCTGGCCCTGGAGGGCGCCAGGCTGACCGCCTGCGCGACCTTGCCGAAGTCCTCGCCGCCCTTGATGCGGGCCAGCGCGCTGCCGGCGGCCGCATCGTCCGCGACTTCGATCACGCGGGCCTTGTATTCCTTCTCGCCCAGGCTGGCGACGATGGCGTCGTAGCGTTGCCTGACCTGCTCGTCGGTGACGGGCGCGGGCTTGATCCTGTCCTTGAGCCAGGCCTGGGTCAGGATGTTGTTGCGCGCCTCGCGCAGCGCGGCCTGGACTTCGGGGCGCGTCTCCAGCGTCTTGTCCTTGGCCGCTTCCTGGCGGAACAGCTCGCGCGCGATGAGCTGCTGCTTGATGGCTTCGCGTGCCTGCGGCGCGTCGGCGATGCGCATCTGCTGCATGGCCTGCGTGACCTGTTCGTCGGTCACGGCCACGCCGTTGACGGTGGCGGCCTGCGCGGCCTGCAGGCCGCAGGCCAGCGCGGCGGCGGCAACGAGGCGAGTGAGGCGAACGAGGCGGATCTGTGCTTGCATGACGGGTCCTTGGGATAGCCGATAAAGCGTGGGTTCAGTAAGTCCAGTTCAGGGTGGCGAGCACCAGCGCGCTCTTCGTGCCGAGATAGGCGGGCTGCGCCAGCGGCATGCCGAGCATCAGCTCGCTGGTGAAGACCTGCCTGGCCCACTGGGCGGAAAGGCGCAGCCCCAGGCCGGTGCCGGCGACGGACTGCCAGTCGCGCGTTGCCACATAGGCGGCCTGGCCGCCGTCGAGAAACACATAGGGTTCCATGCGCACGCCGGCCAGCGCCGGGGCGTTGGCCCAGGCCAGCTCGTTGCGCAGGTAGGCGCCGCGGTCGCCCGCGATCACGCCTTCGCGGAAGCCGCGCACGGTGCTCATGCCGCCCGCGTAGATCTGCTCGGAGCCGAACAGCGCGACGTTGGCCCACTGGCCGGCGAGTTGCGCGCGCCAGGCCAGTTGCGCGCCGCCAGACAGGCGCGGCAGCGGCAATTGCAGCGTGGCGCTGGCGTCCAGCTTGGTGAACTGCGCGTGGGCTTCGTCGGCGCGGATGTCCGACGGATCGCGGGTCGCGTTCAGGGAGGTCAGGCCGCGCGAGATGCCGGCCTCCGCCGTGGCGTATCCGGGCTGCCCGTTGGCGGCGAAGCGGCGCAGCCCGCTCCAGGCCGCGCGCAGCACGGTCAGGCGCTGGGGGTCGAGCTGCAGGTTGTTGATCTCGCGCTCGCTCTTGCGATAGGTCAGCGTCAGGTCCAGCGCCTGGCGCCCGGTCCTGTCGCGGGTGATCACGCGGTTCCAGCCCAGTGTGTGGCCGAGGCTGCGGCCGTAGAGCAGCGCCGTGTCGGCGATGGCGCTCTGGTACTCCGAGAGCGAGCCGGTATAGCTGAACGTGTTGTAGCCGAACGGCACGGCCGCCGACAGCACGGCGGCGTTGGTGTCCACCGTGCCGATGTAGCTGGCGGAAACGGACTCCTGGAAGCCCAGCGCGTTGTCCGCGTCGATGCCCAGCCGGGTGCGCGCGATGCCGGTGCTGCGGCTGCCGTAGTTGTCCACCCCGGCGTTGAAGCGGAAGCGGTCGCCGGTCTGGTTCGTCAGCGCCACCACCGAGCTGCCCGGGGTCTGGCCGGGCAGGATCTGCAGCTCGGCCTGGTTGCGGCGCAGGCGGTTGATCTGGTCGACGCCCTGCTCCAGGTCGGGCAGGCGCAGGGTGTCGTCCGGCGCCGGGAACTGCCACGCGGTGCCGGCATCGGTCAGCAGGCCGCCGCCAACGGTGTCGAACAGCCCGCCGCCGCCCGGGCGGATGACGCGGCCGTTGAGCTGGATCGACTCCACCTTGCCGGTCACGACGGTGACGACGAGCACGCCGCTGGCCAGGTTCTGCTCGCCCAGGTAGGCGCGCGTGGTGATGTAGCCGCGGGCCACGAAGGCCTCGGTGAAGCGGCGCAGCAGCAGGTTGATGCGGTTGGTGCCGAGCGCGTGGCCCAGGAACGGCGCGGTAATGGCATCGACCTCGGCCTCGGAGAGCACGGTGTTGCCGCGCACCTGGATGCGCCGGATCTCGAAGGTGGCGGAGGTTTCCGGCACGGCCTCGACCGGCGCGTCCGGCGCCAGCCCGGGCGCGGCCTGGATCTGCGCCGGCGGCTGGGTGGCCTCGCGCTCCAGCTCGCGCTGGCGCTGCTCGCGCAGCAGGCGTTGCGCCGGGTCTTCCTGCACCGCCGGCGCGGACGGCACGGGAAGCGGCGGCACCTGCGCCATTGCCGGCGTCATCGCCAGCGCGGCGGCCAGTGCCGCCACGGCATGGAATCCGTCGAAGTCGCGCATGCTCACGTCCGTCATTTCCAGAACCAGGACGTAAGGCCCAGCCGGTTGTCGATGGACACCGGATCGCGCTGGCGCGGCCGGATCGTGGCCGCGTTGCCGGCGATGGTCACGTCGCCGTCGAAGCTGCCGCCGTTGGTCACGGTGTCGCCGCTGACATGGGTGCGGCCCGCCGCCATCCAGCTGCCGCCCACGTCCATCGCGTAGAGCCGGGCCCAGGTATCGCCGAAAAACGCCTTGAAGCCGCGGTCCCGCGCGATGGCGCTGTAGCCGGTGATGCCGGTGGCGTAGGTGACGGGCGCATCGACGCGCAGGTCGCCCAGCGCCAGCACCCGGCCACCCACGTTGGCGGCCACGTTGCCCGCCTGGATGTCGATGTTGCCGCCGGCGGACAGCAGGCCGCCGGTCACGGTGGTGGTGGACGATGCCGAGGCGCGGCACACGATCAGGCACGAGCGCGCGTAGTGCGCGCTGCCGGTGGCAACGCCCTGCGTGCTGAAGGTATCGGCGGCCCGCACGGTGATGTCGCCGTTGTTGGCATAGATCTCGCCGCCCTGGTTGATCACGTTGCGGCCGGTCAGCGTGGTGCCCTTGTCCGACAGCAGGTAAGCGATCTGCCCGGGCCGGTCGGCCTGGCCGTAGTCCACGTCGAAGCTGGCCGTGCTCTTGGTCAGGAACAGCCAGCGCTTGCCGGAGGCGGTGCGGAAATCGGGCTGCTCGCCGTTGGCGCCGGCCTGCTTGGTGATCTGGTTGAGCAGGTCGCCGCCGGCGCGCACGTCGAGATAGCCGTTGGAGAGCATGCGGCCGTGCAGGTTGACGACGTCGCCGCCGGCCTGCACCGAGACGTCGTCGCCGGCGCCGAACAGGATGCCCAGCCATTGCGGCGTGGCGGTGTTGAGGATGTTGCCGCCGGCGCGCAGCGTGACGGCGCCGGCCGCCTCGGCATCGTCGGCGTTCCTCGCCTGCCCCTGGATCAGCCCGCCGCTGTTGGCGATGTCGCCGTCGGCCCGCACCAGCACGCCGCCGCCGGTGGCGACCACGCTCGATTGCCGGGCGTCCGAGCCGATGGACACCGCGCCCGCGCGCAGGCGGACATCGCCGGCGGCCAGCAGGGTACTGTCCTGCTGGGCATAGTCGCCCGTGACCGTGACCGCGATGGCGCCGCCGGAGGAACGCACGTCGGCATCCTGCAGCGCCAGCGACTGCGCCCGGATCGCCGTGCCGGCCGTGCCGTCGATATCGGTGCCGGCGAGCGTGGCATTTGCGGCCTCGATGGAAACGGCGCCGCTCTTCGAGACCAGGGCGCTGCGGCCCGCGCCCTGTGCAGCCTGCAGCCCGGTGGCGGCAAGGACGATATTCCCGCCGGCGGTGGCTTGCGTGCCGCGCCACAGCACGCCGGGGCCGGCGTCGAACACGCCGATGCCGCCGCTGGCCGCCAGCGTGGTATCCGCCAGCGCGACAGGCTGCGCATGCACCTGCCCGGACGACCCGATCACGAGGTCGCCCGCGGTGCGGGTGCCCGCGCTCAAGGCGGAAGCCGCCAGGTCGACCCGGTCGGAAGCCACCTGCAGGTGCCGGCCGGCCACGACGTTGCCGTTGCCGACCAGACCGCCGCTGCCGATCAGCACGTCCCGCGCGGCCTGGATCCGGCCCGACGCCAATTGCAGGTCGCCGGTGCCCGAGACGACGAAATCGCCGGCGGTGGCATACGCCGCGCCGGCATGCCGCACGCCCGCGCCCTGGTCCGTCACCATCAGTTCGATGCGCCCGGCGCTCAGGCTGCCCGCCGCGGTGATGTCCACGGCGAACCCCTGCCCCGGGTTGACCGCCGGCGCCGAATACTTGACCCACTCGCTGGCGTTGTCGGTGGGGGAAATGCTGGAATCGATCTCCGCGTTGCTGGTCCCGGCCACCGCGCGGATGTGCGCGTTGGCATTGTCGAAGCGGTTCTCGACCTTGCCCGCGATGCGTATCTGCTTGGCCACCAGCTCGAGATTGAGCAGCTCGCCCGACAGGCCGCCGGGGCCGATGTCGATCATGCCCGCCGTGGTCGCCAGCTCGACGTTGCGCTGGAGCTTGCCATCCGGCCTGGTGAAATCCTTGGGCGAAACCTGGCCCGTGGTCAGCGCGAGGTTCCCCACGTTCAGCACGGAAGCACCGTTCACGCTGATGCCGTTGGGATTGGCGATGATGACGTGGGCGCGCTGGCCGAGCACCGCGAGCTGCCCTTCCAGCACGGACGGATTCGTGCTCGTGACCTGATTGAGAATGACGCGGGCGAAGGCGGCGCGGTTGTCGAGATCGACACCCGCGCGGGGCACGTTGAAATCGCGGTACGTATTGGTGGAGACGCCGCCCACCGCCTGCGCCACGCCGACCGTGATGCGGCCGCCGGCCCCCGTGGTGACGGTGGTGACGGAGCCGCCGTCGGGCGTCACGCCGACGGCCACGGCGGCCAGGCTCCAGCCCGCCGCCACCGCGAAAATCCCTGCACCAACCCTGAAATTTACTGCCTGCACCGCTTGCACTCCGCTCAACCTTATGCGCAAACGGCCCCGGTGGATCCGGGCGAATTGAAGGCTTCAACGTGTGTTTTCCGCCTGATTTTCCTCGCGTTTGCAGCGCCATGATCGGGGCGCGACGCGATGGCGCCGGCCCCCTGGTGGATCGGCGATCGCACGCAGCTACGGCATCTCCACGGAAACTGTCAAGTTTCCCGAAACTGCCATTTATGCGATTTGTCGCCGTTGACCCTGAATTACGGCACTGCGAGGGAAAACGATCACCCCCCCAAAGTCTGGTTTGTACTGCGGAATTTTCCGAATTTCATGGACATCGGATGCAGGCGTCGGCCTGACGCCACCTGAATACCGGCGGAAACCGGCCTCAGCGCCCCGCGCCGCGCCCCATCACCCAATCACCTCCCCCGCCAACTCCCCCTCCAGCCACGCCCGGAACTGCCGCACTTCGGGCCGTTCGGTGTCGGCGGCAACGATCTGGTACGTCAGCCCGTCGACGGCATGCTCCGGCAGCACCACCTGAAGCTGGCCGCTCTTGAGCATCGGCAATACCATCGGCGTGCGCCCGATGGCGATGCCGGCCTGCTGGACGGCGGCGTTGAGGACGTGGGCGTATTGCGAGAAATACAGGCAGGCCTGCTTGGACGAGCGCGCCAGGCCCAGGCGCTGGTACCACTGCGTCCACGACATCCAGGCGAAGCGCGCGCCGGGGTCGTGGAAGACCAGCAGCGGCGCGTCGAGCATGTGGCGCGGCTCGGCGATGCGCGCGGCGATGGCGGGCGCGGCCACCAGCATCAGGCGCTCGCGCAGCAGCGGGCGCGCGTCGCCGGGGCCGGGGGGCTGGGCGTTGAGGCGGATGGCGAGGTCGATGCCTTCGCGCTCGAGGTTGAGCATGGCTTCGGAGGCGTCGATGCGCACGTCGATGCCGGGCTCGGCGGCCTGGAAGCGGGCCAGCTTGGGCACCAGCCACAGCGCGGCGAACGATGGCGTGGTGGTGACGGCGATGGAAACGCGGTCGACCGCCAGCAGGCGGTCGATGGCCGCGCCCAGCTGGCCGATGGCGGCGCGCGCGGCTTCGTAGAGCTGGCGGCCTTCGGGCGTGAGGCTCAGGCCTTTGCCGCCGCGCCGGAACAGCGCGGCGCCGATGATGTCTTCGAGGCTCTTGACCTGTTTGCTGACGGCGGACTGGGTGATGCAGAGTTCTTCTGCCGCGGCGGTGAAGCTCAGGTGGCGCGCGGCGGATTCGAAACCGCGCAGGGCTTCGAGGGACATGGCGCGCAGCGCGCCGGTGGAGGCTCGGCTCAGGATCGACATGACGCCCAGGCATACCGCTGATGAAAATCCTTCCGGCCGCGCTGGCCGGAACCCGGCAAGAATGCAGTCAACGTTCAGGACGCTGCCCGCGGTCCGGAACGCCTTGCCCGGAAACCATCATGCCGATGACAAACCCGACAGAGCACCCCGCCGCGCAAGGCGTCTGGCTGCTCGGCCCGGCCGCGCTGCGGATCCCGCTTGGCTGTGGATCTTACCTGATCTGCACGCAGGGCACGGCGTGGCTCACGGAGCAATCGGCCGCGCCCGGGGCGGCCGGACGCGACACGGTGCTGGCGTGCGGCGAGCGCTTCGTCGCGCGCCGCGCGGCGGTGGTGTTCGTCTCCGCTTTTCGCGGGCGGCCGGCGCGCGTCGCCGTGGGGCACGCGGCCTGAACACCGGCCATGCAGAACGACACGAACCACGACAGGAGAACGACCATGAACGAGACCAGCCCGCGCCACGGCGCGCACGGAGTGCACGACGACGATGCGCGCGGCCACGACGACGCGCCGGTGCAATGTCGCGCGCTGGGCGCGCACGCGCTGCTGGTGCTGAACCGCCCGGCCAAGCTCAATGCGCTGAGCTATGCGCTGATCGACGACCTGATGGAAAAGCTCGACGCCATCGAGGCGGACCCGGCCGTGCGCTGCGTGATCCTGACCGGCAGCGGCACGCGCGCCTTCAGCGCGGGCGCGGACATCGCCGGCTTCGCGCCGGACCTCGCGGCGTCGCCGGAGCAGGCGCTGCGCCGTTTCCTGCAGCGCGGGCAGGCCATGACGCGGCGCATCGAGGCATTCCCCAAGCCGGTCATCGCGGCGGTCAACGGGCTGGCCTTCGGCGGCGGCTGCGAGATCCTGGAAGCCTGCAGCCTGGCCATCGCGGCCGCTCACGCCACCTTCGCCAAGCCGGAGATCAAGCTGGGCTTCCCGCCCACGTTCGGCGGCACGCAACGGCTGCCGCGCCACGTGGGGCGCAAGCGCGCCAACGAGATGATCCTCACCGGCGAGGCCATCGACGCCGCCGCGGCGCTACGCCTCGGGCTGGTCAACGAGGTGGTGGAGGCGGCCGGCCTGATCCCCGCCTGCGTGCGGCTGGCCGACCGCATCGCCCGCCATTCCGCGGTGGCGGTGACGGCCAGCCTGCGCGCGGTCACGCGCGGCATCAACCTGCCGATCGACGAGGGACTGGCGGTAGAGGCGATGCAGTTCCTGGTGGCCGCGGCCTCGCACGATGCGCGCGAGGGCACCAGCGCGTTCGTGGAGAAACGCCCGCCCGCGTTCCGCCACGCCTAGGCCGCGCTTGCGCTTGAGCCTGTGCTTGAGCCTGTGCTTGAACCACGCGTGAGCCACGTTCAGGCCGCGCCCGGACCGAACCGCGGGACTGGCGCCGGAGGCTTGCAGCGCATATATTGACCTCCACACGCGCGGGCCGCACAAGCGGTCGCCCGCCGGCGCCTCGCCGGGGGCGCCGCATACGCCGCACGCCGTGCCCAAGGAGACAGGCAATGCAAGCGCAAATGGCCGGGACGGCCGTACCCGGGTCCTCGAAACTCGCCGCGGTCCTGCGGGTGACCAGCGGCAATTTCCTCGAGCAGTTCGATTTTTTCCTGTTCGGCTTCTACGCCACCTACATCTCCCAGGCGTTCTTTCCCTCGGACAGCGAGTTCGCCTCGCTGATGCTGACCTTCGCCGTGTTCGGCGCGGGCTTCCTGATGCGCCCGCTCGGCGCCATCATGCTGGGCGCGTACATCGACAAGGTGGGCCGGCGCAAGGGCCTGATCGTGACGCTGACGCTGATGGCCAGCGGCACCATCCTGATCGCGCTGGTGCCGAGCTACGCCACCATCGGCGTGCTGGCCCCGCTGCTGGTGCTCACGGGCCGCCTGCTGCAGGGATTCTCGGCCGGCGCGGAGCTGGGCGGCGTGTCGGTCTATCTCGCGGAGATGGCCACGCCGGGCCACAAGGGCTTCTATACCGCGTGGCAATCGGCCAGCCAGCAGATCTCCATCGTGGTGGCGGCCGCGCTCGGCTTCGGGCTGAACCAGTGGCTGGCACCCGAGGCACTGCATAGCTGGGGCTGGCGCATCCCGTTCCTGATCGGCTGCCTGATCGTGCCGTTCCTGTTCGTGCTGCGCCGCTCGCTGCAGGAGACCGCGGCCTTCAGCGCGCGCCGCAGCCGCCCGAGCACGCGCGAGGTGCTGGACTCCATGCTGCGCAACTGGCGCACCGTGCTGGCCGGCACCATGCTGGTGGCCATGACCACCACCACGTTCTACCTGATCACGGTCTACACGCCCACTTTCGGCAAGACCGTGCTCAAGCTGAGCACGGCCGACAGCCTCGCGGTGACGCTGTGCGTGGGCATCTCCAACTTCATCTGGCTGCCCGTCGGCGGCGCGCTGTCCGACCGCATCGGCCGCCGGCCCATCCTGCTGGCGATCTCGCTGATCGCGCTGGTGACGGCCTACCCGGCGCTGTCCTGGCTGGCCGGCGCGCCGAGCTTCGAGCGCATGCTGCTGGTGCTGCTGTGGCTGTCCTTCCTGTTCGGCATGTACAACGGCGCGATGGTGGTGGCGCTGACCGAGGTGATGCCGGTGGAGGTGCGGGTGGCGGGCTTCTCGCTCGCGTACAGCCTCGCTACCGCCATCTTCGGGGGCTTTACGCCGGCCATCTCCACGTATCTGATCGAAGTCACCAAGGACAAGGCCGCGCCGGGCTACTGGATGGCCTTCGCCGCGGCGTGCGGGCTGGCCGCCACCATCATCCTGTACCGCAAGAACCGCGTGCAGGCGACCGTGTAGGCAGCGGGCTCCCCCGGCCCGGCGCCGCCGGCGCCGGGTTCCTCGCCGCGCCGGCGGTCGTGACGATGGTCCTCGCAGCCATCGTCACAGCCGCCGCGCCGCCGCTTGTGCGGCGCACAAAATCGCCGCGCAAGGCTCACTTCCAAAAAGCCAAATTGTCGAACCCGCCGTCAGGCGCGACACTCTTTCCCCAGCGGCTGGCGCCCTGGGCGCCCCGGACCACGCTCTCCTCAACGCTTTCCCGCTCCGGCGGGAAGTTCGCTGCGCCCCCGATGACAAGTACCGACTTCGTTCCCCTTCCCGCCCTGGTCGACGCGCAGGCCGCCTCGCGCCCGCGCCACCCGGCCCTGGTGCTGGACGGGCAGAGCATCGACTACGCCACGCTGAACCGCCTGGCCGACCGCGTCGCGGCGGCCTTGCAGCGCGACGGCGTGCCCGCGCAGGGCACCGTCGCCATCTGCGCGGCCATGTCCATCGGCTACGTTGCCGCGTTCCTCGGCGCGCTGCGCGCGGGCGTGGCGGTGGCGCCGCTGTCGCCGGCGCTGAACCCGGACACCCTGCTCACGATGGTGCGGGATGCGGGCGCGCGCCGCGTGTTCGTCGACGCCACCACGCGCGAGGCGCTGCGCGGCGGCGCGCAAGCCGGGCCGGACGCACCCTGCATCGCGCTCGACGACAGCGCGACCGGCCTGCCGTTCAGCCAGTGGCTCGCACCCGCCGGCACGCGGCCCGCGCCGGTGGCGATCCGGCCGGACTGGGCCTTCAACCTGATCTATTCGTCCGGCACCACGGGCGTGCCCAAGGGCATCATCCAGCCGTTCGGCATGCGCGCCTCGCACGTGCGGCGCGCCGCCCAGGGCGGCTACGGCCCGGACAGCGTGGCATTGCTGGCGACGCCGCTGTACTCCAACACCACGCTGGTCAGCCTGCTGCCCACGCTGGCGCTGGGCGGCACGGTGGTGCTGATGGGCAAGTTCGACGCCGGCCGCTACCTGGCGCTGGCGGCGCGCCACCGCGCCACCCACACCATCCTGGTGCCAGTGCAGTACCAGCGCATCCTCGCGCACGCGGACTTTGCCGACACCGACCTGTCCGCGTTCCGCTACAAGTTCTGCACCAGCGCGCCGTTCCCGGCGGCGCTCAAGGCCGAGGTGCTGCAACGCTGGCCGGGCGCGCTGATCGAGTATTACGGCATGACCGAAGGCGGCGGGCGCTGCGAGCTGCGCGCGCACGAGCACCCGCACAAGCTGCACACCGTGGGGCGCCCCTCGGCGGACACCGACATGCGCCTGCTCGGCGACGATGGCCGCGAGCTGCCGCCCGACGCGCCGCCCGGCACGCCGGGCGAGATCGTGGGGCATTCGTCGGGCATGATGTCCGGCTATCACAACCAGCCCGCCAAGACCGCCGAGGCGGAATGGTTCGACGCCCGCGGCAAGCGCTTCATCCGCACCGGCGACGTCGGCTATTTCGATGCCGACGGTTTCCTGGTGCTGATGGACCGCAAGAAGGACATGGTCATCTCGGGCGGCTTCAACCTCTACCCCAGCGACATCGAGGCCGTGCTGCTGAAGCACGCCGACGTCGCCGACGCGGCGGTGGTGGGCGTGCCGTCCGAGCGCTGGGGCGAGACGCCGGTGGCCTTCGTGGTGCCGCGCGCCGGCGCCGCGGCCAGCGCCGAGGCGCTGCTGGAGTGGGTCAACGGCCGGCTGGAAAAAATGCAGCGCCTGGCCGCACTGGAGCTGACCGGCGAGCTGCCGCGCAACGCCATCGGCAAGGTGCTCAAGCGCGAGTTGCGCGAGCGCTTCGGGCGCGCGCCGTGAGATCGCGCCACAATCCAGGGCGAGGCAAGAACGCGCTGGCCGGATAGCGGGCAGACCGGCAGACCCGCCGGCGGATTCCATCCATTCCATCATCCGTACCCGGAACAACCAGGGAGACCCATGAGCATCAACGGCAAGGCATACATCGTCGGGGCCTACGAGCACCCGACGCGCAAGGCTCCGGACAAGAGCGTGGCGCAGCTGCACGCGGAATGCGCGCGCGGCGCGCTCGAAGACGCCGGACTGACCCTGCAGGACGTCGACGGCTACTTCTGCGCGGGCGACGCGCCCGGCCTCGGCATGATCAACATGGTGGACTACCTCGGCCTTAAGGTGCGCCACGTGGACTCCACCGACACCGGCGGCTCGGCCTATATCGCCCACGTCTCGCATGCCGCGCAGGCCATCGCCGCCGGCAAGTGCAACGTGGCGCTGATCACGCTGGCCGGCCGCCCGCGCTCGGAAGGCTCGAGCGGCACGCAGGCCCGCAACTGGGGCGCCAACCTGCCCGACCAGCCGTTCGAGGCACCGTATAACGCCGTCACGGTGAACCTGTACGCGATGGTGGCGATGCGCCATATGTTCCAGTACGGCACCACCAGCGAGCAGCTCGCGTGGATCAAGGTCGCGGCCTCGCACCACGCCCAGCACAACCCCCACGCCATGCTGCGCGAAGTCGTGACCGTGGACGACGTGCTGAACTCGCCGATGATCTCCGACCCGCTGCACAAGCTCGACTGCTGCGTGGTCAGCGACGGCGGCGGCGCGCTGATCGTAGCGCGCCCGGAAATCGCGGCCCGGCTCAAGCGCCCCAAGGTCAAGATCCTCGGCGCCGGCGAAGCGGTCAAGGGCCAGCTCGGCGGCGAAGTCGACCTGAGCTGGTCGGGCGCGGCCATCTCCGGCCCGATCGCCTTCGAGGAAGCGCGCATCCGCCCGTCCGACATCAAGTACGCCTCGATCTACGACAGCTTCACCATCACCGTGCTGATGCAGCTCGAAGACCTGGGCTTCTGCAAGAAAGGCGAAGGCGGCCGCTTCGTGGCCGACGGCAACCTGATCTCGGGCGTCGGCAAGCTGCCCTTCAACACCGACGGCGGCGGCCTGTGCAACAACCATCCGGCCAACCGCGGCGGCATCACCAAGGTGATCGAAGCCGTGCGCCAGCTGCGCGGCGAGGCCCACCCCGCCGTGCAGGTCAAGAACTGCGACCTGGCGCTGGCCCAGGGCACGGGCGGCTATCTCGGCTCGCGCCACGGCAGCGCCACTGTGATTCTGGAACGGGAGTAACACCATGAGCACACCCTACACGGCCACGCCGCTCAAGTCGCCGCAGGTGGCGCCCGACAACACCGCGTTCTGGGAAGCCGCGCGCGAAGGCCGCCTGCTGGTCAGGCACTGCAAGTCCTGCGGCAAGCCGCACTGGTACCCGCGCACGCTGTGCCCGTTCTGCATGGGCGACACCGAATGGAAGCAGGCCTCCGGGCGCGGCACCATCTACTCGTTCAGCGTCACGCGCCGCGCGGGTCCGACGCCGTTCTGCATCGCCTACGTGACGCTCGAAGAAGGCGTGACCATGATGACCCATATCGTGGATTGCGACCTCGACACGGTGCGCATCGGGCAGCAGGTGAAGCTGACCTTCACGCCGACCGAGGACGGGCCGCCGGTGCCGACCTTCGCGCCTGCGGAGGCGGGCTGACAGCGGCGGCGCTCTTGGGCGCCGCGGGATCTGACGGAGAAGGGTCTGGAGCGAGGACCGGCGCTTGCGGATGATGAAGGTCGTCGCTTCGTGGATGCGCCGGCCCTCTCCCCCCGCCCCTCTCCCGCATGCGGGAGAGGAGAGACCACAGGTAGCAAAGCCGGCGCCGTCGGCAATTGGACCGCGCGCATGGCGCCGTCCGATTGCCGATGCATCCCGATTGCCAGCGGTCCGCTCCCCCTACGCCTCCAACCGGAACACCGCCACCGCCTGCTCCATGTGCTGCGCCTGTTCCTTGAGCGCGTCGGCCGCGGCGGCGGCCTGCTCCACCAGCGCAGCGTTCTGCTGCGTGACCTGATCCATCTGCGCCACCGCCTGGTTGACCTGGGCGATGCCGTTGCTCTGCTCGCGCGAGGCCCGGCTGATCTCGTCCATCATGGTGGTGACGCGCTCGACCGCGCCGACGATGTCGTCCATCGTCGCGGCGGCGTCGCCGGCCAGCGTGGAACCCGCCTCCACGCGCTGCACCGATTGCGAGATCAGCGTGCGGATCTCCTTGGCCGAGCTGGCGGCGCGCTGGGCCAGGCTGCGCACCTCGGTGGCCACCACCGCGAAGCCGCGCCCGTATTCGCCGGCGCGCGCCGCTTCCACCGCGGCGTTGAGCGCGAGGATATTGGTCTGGAAGGCGATCCCGTCGATCACCGCGATGATCTCGACGATGCGCCGGGAGTCGCCCTCGATCTCGCTCATGGTCTGCAGCACGCGCCCCACCGAGGCGCCGCCGGTCTGCGCGATCTCGCGCGCCTCGCCGGCCAGCACGCTGGCCTGGTCGGCGCTGCTGGCGTTCTGCTGCACCGCTGCGGTGAGCTGCTCCATGCTGGCGGCGGTCTGCTCCAGCGAGGAAGCCTGCTCCTCGGTGCGCTGGGACAGGTCGAGGTTGCCCTGCGCGATCTCTCCCGCGGCGGCCAGCACGTTCTGCGCGCCGGCCTTGGTGTCGCCGATCAGCACGCGCCAGGTCCGCACCAGCGACAGCAGGTGACGCTTGACCTCGCTGAGCTCGTCCTTGCCGCGCGCTTCCGCGTGCACGGCCAGGTCGCCGGCATTGATGCGCTCGACCATCCCCGCCACCTCGCGCACGTCGCCGCGCATGCCGGCGGCGAAACCGGCGAACAGGTAGAGCGCCGCGCCCACGGCCAGCAGCGCCACGCCGCCGAGCACTTCGAGCTGACGGGTCTCGGCGGCGATGCGCCGCGCCAGCATGGCGTGCGTGATGTCCGAGAATTCCTTGTTGACCGAGGACACCGCCTCGATGGCGGCGCTGGCGTTGTCGAAGTACGCCTTGGCGTCGATGGAAATGCCGCCGGTGCCGAGCATCTTGTCCCTGAGCGTGCCGTGGAAGGCATCCATCGCCGACAGCTTCGCCTGCGCCGCGTCCACGCGCTCGCGGTAATCGGGCGCGGCGCGCAGGACGCGGCCGATGTCGCGCCGCACTGATTCCAGCCCGTCATGAATCTGCTCGGCCAGCGCCGCCAGGTCGGCTTGCTGCGCCGCGTCGGAATAGCCGCCCTGGGTGATGATGGCCGCGCCGCGGCCGCGCGCCAGCGCGCTGAGCTCGGCCAGCTTCGGCATGGGCCCGACCAGCAGGTTGATCAGGTAGTAGGAGCCGGCATCGGGGTCCAGCGCGAGCGAGGAACGGTCGGCCACGTCGCCGATGAACAGGCGGGTCTGCTTGACCAGCGCGCTGTGCTGCTCGAACAGCGGCGCGGCGGTGCCTTTCAGGCCCGATTCATGCATGGCCTGCCACGCCTGCGCGAGCTTTTCCGCATCGGGCACCACATCGAAGCCGCTGCTCGCGGCGGCGTCCTGCCTGAGCTGCGCGAGGTGTGCCGCCGCCTTGGCATCGGCGGCGTCGAAGGTGGCGCGGAAGGCGGCGTTGCCCGCCAGCACGGCGTTGGCCGCGCCGCGCCTGACCTGCGTCTCGCGCATGAAATCGAGCGCGCGGTCGACGATCACGAGGCCGCGCAGTTCGTCGCGCGCGGCGCCGACGGACTGCAGCGACATGCTCAGTACCGCGTAGAGCGCGCCGCACAGCGGGATCAGAAACAGGACGGCCAGCAAGGCGAGCTTGCGGATGATGTTCAGGCGCGCCATCAGGCGCACTGCGGGGGAAAGAAAAGACACCACGAAAATCCTTGGGAAAATACTCGCATGCGGCTTGTATCGGCTGCGCGCCGGCATCCTGAAGGCCTTGATGACAGCTTATTTTTTCGCCGCACAACGACGGGGCGAGAACGGCACAGGCGCGGTGCGGCATGCCCGCAAAGCGGGCGCTGGCAAGCGCTGGCGGGAAGGGACCGATTGGGCAAAGGACGCGGGAAACGGGTAAGCCGGCGGCAGGATGGCAAGAAGGTCAGCAAAGGGCCAACAAAGCGGACACAAAACGGACGCAAAGAAAACGTACAACGAAGCCAAGCGAAGCCGGTGCGGCACACCGGCCAGGAGGCACGCCGGGAGGCACGAAAGACCTTGAACCTATTCGCGGCAATGCTGTCTTTTGGTCAGCAGTTTTGTCCTCGAAGGCCTGCGAGCGCGGGCTACCCTACCCAGGAGTCACCGATGCTGAGTCCCCACGAATTTGCCACCTTGCTGCTGGTCCGCGATGCGCAGGACTGCCTGGAACTCGACCCCGTCGATCTGGACACCCTGGTCGAGCGCGGCCTGGTGTCGCTCGAGGATTGCACGGGCGGGCATCGCTGCCCGCGCGTCACGGCACATGGCTTCGCCGTGCTGAAGGCGGTGGGCTGGCGGGACGAGGTACCGCGCCAGGCACAGTGGCAGGCGCGGGCGCAAGGCACGCAGGCGCTGTAGCACGCGGCATGCCGGCACTCCCGCCGGCATGCGCGCGGACGCAGCAGGCAGGCAGACAAGCAGGCAAGCGGGCGCGCAGCGCCGCTCAGTGAAAATCCCGGCTCATCACCATCAGGCGGCCCAGCAGCGGGCTGAGGTCCACCAGTTGCTGCGCCACCAGGTGCCTGACCTCGCCCTGCCGCTGCCAGGTGCCGATCACGCCCAGCATGGTGGCGCCCAGCACTTCCTTGCGCTGGCGCTCGATCAGGTCCGGCCACAGGATCACGTTGACGGTGCCGGTCTCGTCCTCGATCGAGACGAAGATGGTGCCGCTGGCGGTGGCGGGCCGCTGGCGCACGGTGACGATGCCGCAGGCGCGCACGCGCCGGCCGTTGCCGCACTGCGCAAGCTGCCGCGCGGTGGCGAATTTCATGGCCGCCAGGCGCGGGCGCAGCAGCGCCAGCGGATGCGACTTCAATGACAGGCCCGTGCTGGCGTAGTCGGCGGCCACGTCTTCGCCCAGGCGCGGCGCAGGCAAGGCAAGCGCGCTCTCGGCCGGCGGCGCCGCGTAGAGCAGGTCGCGGTGGGCCGCCTGCAGCGCGGCGGCGCGGGCCTGCCAGCGCGCCTGGCGGCGATGCCCGGCGAGCGCGGACAGCGCATCGGCGGCGGCCAGCGCGTCGATGTCGTGGCGGTCCAGGCAGGCGCGCAGCACCAGGTCTTCCACGCTGGCGAAGGGCCGCCCGGCGCGCGCCGCCTCGATGCGCAGCGCCACGTCCTTGCTCATGCCTTTCACGCGGTCGAGGCCGAGCCGCACGGCCGGGCGGGCGCTGCCCGCTTGCGCGCCCGCTTGCGTGCCCATGTCCGCGTCCATATTTGCTCCCACCTCCGCGCTCCCATCCGCATCCGCTTCGAGCGTGCTTTCCCAGCCGCTCACCGTGACGTCCGCCGGCAGCGTGCGCACGCCGTGGCGGCGCGCATCCTGCACCAGTTGCGAGGGCGAGTAGAAGCCCATCGGCTGGCTGTTGAGCAGCGCGCACAGGAAGGCGGCCGGATGGTGGCACTTGATCCACGCGCTGAGGTAGACCAGCTTGGCGAAGCTGGCGGCGTGGCTTTCCGGAAAGCCGTACTCGCCGAAGCCTTCGATCTGCCGGCAGATGGCCAGCGCGAAGGACTCGGGATACTTGTTGGCGGTCAGCCCCCTGACCAGCTTGTCCTGGTACTTGCGCAGGTCGCCCTTGCGCCGCCACGCCGCCATCGAGCGGCGCAGATGGTCGGCCTCGCCGGGCGTGAAGCCGGCCGCGTCGATGGCCAGCTGCATGACCTGCTCCTGGAAGATCGGCACGCCCAGCGTGCGGCCCAGCACGTTCTGGATGATCTTGTCGTGGTACACGGGCTGCTTGCCGGTGCGCCGCACCACTTCGCGCCGCTTGAGGAAGGGATGCACCATGCCGCCCTGGATCGGGCCGGGCCGCACGATGGCCACCTCCACCACCAGGTCGTAGAAGCTGCGCGGCCGCAGGCGCGGCAGCATCGACTGCTGCGCGCGCGACTCCACCTGGAACACGCCGATGGTGTCGGCCGCGCAGATCATGTCGTAGGTCTTGCCGTCCTCGCGGGGAATCTCCGCCATGCGCATCGGCCCGCCGGACGGCCCCGGGATCATTGCCAGCGCGCGCCGGATCGCCGACAGCATGCCCAGCGCCAGCACGTCCACCTTGAGCAGGCCGAGCGATTCGAGGTCGTCCTTGTCCCACTGGATCACGCTGCGCTCCGCCATCGCCGCGTTCTCGATCGGCACCAGCCGCGACAGCTTGTCCCGCGCGATCACGAAGCCGCCGACGTGCTGCGACAGATGGCGCGGAAAGCCGCGCAACTGCATGGTCAGGCTGGCCCACTGGCGCACCGCCAGCGACTCCGGGTCCAGCCCGTATTGCGAGATGCGCTCGATGAAGCCGCGCGGGCCGTCCCACCACGCCTGCCCCTTGACCACCTGCTCGATCACGCTGGCGTCGATGCCGAGCGCGCGGCCCACGTCGCGCAGCGCGCTGCGCGAGCGGTAGGTGATCAGCGAGGCCGCCAGCGCGGCGCGGTCGCGGCCGTATTTCCCGTAGATGTACTGGATGACCTCTTCGCGCCGCTGGTGCTCGAAGTCGACGTCGATGTCGGGCGCCTCGTCGCGCTCGCGCGAGAGGAAGCGGCCGAACAGCATGTTGGCGTCGGCCGGATGGACCTCGGTGATGAACAGGCAATAGCAGACCAGCGAGTTGGCCGCCGAGCCGCGCCCCTGGCACAGGATGTCCTTGCTGCGCGCGAAGCGCACGATGTCGTGCACGGTGAGGAAGAACGACTCGTAGCCTTTCTCCCGGATCAGGCCGAGCTCGTCCGCCAGCTGCTTGTCCCACCTGGGATCGAGGCCGTCGGGAAACCGTATCGCCTTGCCCTTCATGGTCTCGCTGTACAGGTAGCTGAACGGCGTCAGGCCGGCGGGCACCAGTTCCTCCGGATATTCGTAGCGCAGCGTGTCCAGCGAGAAATCGCACATGGCGGCGATGCGCAGCGTCTGCGCCAGCGCCTCGCGCGGGTAGAGCCGCGACAGCCGCTGGCGCATGCGCAGGTGCTGCTCGGCATTGGGCGCCAGCGCCATGCCGCACTCGGCCAGCGTCTGCCCGGTGCGGATCGCGCTGAGCACGTCGGACAGCGGCTTGCGCGAGCGCACGTGCATGGTCACGGCGCCCGCCGCGGCCAGCGGCACGCCGGCCTGCGCCGCGGCGTCCTCCAGCCGCTGCCGGTGCAGCGCGTCGGCATGGCCCTGCAGTTGCTCGAGCGCGATCCAGGCGCGCTCGCCGAAGACCTGCCGCATCCAGCGCGCCTGCCGCAGCAGCGCTTGCGGCTCGGGGCAGTACGCGGGCAACAGCAGCGCCACGCAGCGGGGCATGCCGCGCAGGTGCGCGTGTTCCGCTGCGGGCGCGGCGATGTCCTCCGGGCGCAGGCGGTAGGCGCCCTTCTCCGCGCGCCGGCGGCCCAGCGTGATGAACTCGCAGAGATTGCCGAAGCCTTCGCGGTCCTGCGCCAGCAGCACCAGGCGCAGGGCCGGATCATCGTTCTGGCCGTCCTTGCCATCCTGGCCGGTCAGCGTGAAGCGGCTGCCGATCAGCAGGCGGAAGGCCTGCGCGGCGGCGGCGATGGCGGAGAGTTTTTCATGGCGCCGCAGGCGGGCCTCGGCGGCCTCGCCGGGGCCGGCGGCTTGCAGCAGGACGTCCTGCGCGCCGGGGTCGTGGCCTTCGCCGTCTTCCGCCTCCTCCGCGGCCAGGGCTTCGAGGTCGTCCTCGTCTTCGTCGTCTTCCTCGCCCGCGTCGAGGCCGGCGGCCAGCCGCGCCGCGCTGCGCGCGAGCACGGCGCTGGCGCGCTCGCGCAGGTCCTTGAGCGCGTGGTGCGCGCGCGCCGTGCCGGCCACCGAGCATTCGTCGGTGAGCGCGAGGCCGCCATAACCCAGCGCGAACGCGCGCTCGATCAGCTCGACCGGATGCGAGGCGCCTTCGAGGAAGGTGAAGTTCGAGATGCAGTGCAGCTCCACGTAATCGGGCAAGGCCGGCAGCAGCGCCGAGAGCGCGGGCGGCAGGGCGGAAAACGAAGGCGCGGCGGGCAGGCTGGACATGATCGAAGACGGATATGAAACAGGGTGAGGCCAGGTCGAACGAGGTGAAGCCAAATGAAGCCGGATGGAGCCGGATGGAGCCGGACAAAGCCAAGCGCAACGAAGCCGGGAAACGAAGCCGGGCAAGACGGAGCGGGATGCAACCGGACCGGGCCGGATGGCGCACGGCGCGGGCGCGCTCGGTGCAGCCGGCTCAGAACAGCCCGTGCAGGAACCAGCGGTATTCGCCGCCCTCCTCGCGCCCCGGGCGCTGGCGGTAGACCCAGCAGCGCAGGCCGTCGGCGCGCTCGGCGACGAAATAGTCGCGCGTGGCGAGCGCGTCGTCCCACCAGCCGGACTCGATGCGCTCGGGCCGCGACAGCAACGCCAGCGGCCCGCCGTGGCAGGGCCGGTGGCGCTGCACGGCCAGCGGCAGCGGCTGCGCCAGCAGCCACGGCGGGCGCGCGGGCCAGGCCTGCGCGGGTGCCGCCGGCGCGCGCGCGGGCATCTCGTCCACCGGACACCAGCGGCTGGCGCGCTCGGGCCGGTGGTCCGCCAGCGGCAGGGGCTGCAGCACGTTCTCGCGGCCCAGGCGCGCCATCAAGGTGTCGAGCAGGCGGCCCAGCCCGGCCGGCGTGCCGCCCGGCTCGGGAAACAGCGCCTCGCTGCGCGGCAGGCATTCCTGCATGGCCTCCACCACCAGCAGCAGCCCCACCGCCGGCACGGTGAACTGCACCTTGTCCAGGCGCTCCTGCAGCAGCCGGCACAAGTGCGCCGGGTCGCGGCTGGGCTCGGCCAGGCTTACCGTCACCGGCGTGGCCGGGGTCTCGCAGCCCAGGCGGTAGCGCTCATGCTCGAGCCGCAGCGCCAGGCGCGTCACGCCGGCCTGCCGCACCGCCAGCCAGCCGCCCAGCGCCAGCAGCAGGCGCTGCGCGCCGGCCATCACGCCCTGGACCGATTCGGTGCGGCCCGGCAGTTCCATGCGCTGCACGAACTCGGGCGGCGCGGCGAACCAGGCGAAGCGCACCGGCACCTCGCCATAGGCCTGGTCCAGCCGCGCCAGCACGTCCGCGCCGAGGCGGCGCTGCAAACCCGCGCGCGGCAGGCCGCGCACCTCGCCCACGGTGCGGCAGCCGATGCCGTCGAGCCAGCCTTCGTCGGCCACGTTGCGCAGCATGGCCACCGGCAGGCGGTCCAGCAGCCGCGCCATGCGCGCCGGGCGCAGCGCGCGCCGCGCCGGGCGCACCATGCGGCCGTGCCGGTCGCGCCGGAACGGCTGCGCCGCCAGCCACGCCGCGCCGAAGGCGGTCGGCGCGCAGCCCAGTTGAAGGAACACGCCCAGCCGGCGCACCCGCGCATACACCGCGCGGCACAGCGCGCGATGCCCGCCGAACAGCCGCACGCTGGCGCCCGCGTCGATCATCACCGTGGCCGCGTCGGGCTCCGGGTGCAGGCTCACGTGCGGCGAGAAATGCAGCAGCGCCAGCGCCAGCGCCGTCATCAGCTGCGCCTCCGCCGCCGGCTCGCGCTCCAGTTGCACCACCTGCGCCGACAGGGCCTGCACCCCGCCGCGCCGCATACCGGCCTGCACGCCCAGCGCCACCGCCGGGGTATTGGCCAGCACCACGCGCTCGCGCTCCATCACCGCCACCGGCACGCCGTGATGCAGCACGCCGGGGACCGCGGCGGCAGCGTCCGGCTCAGGCCAGTTCGGCTGCAGCGCGTCCAGCGACAGGCGCGGCAGATGCACCGCGATCCAGTACGACATGGTCTTGCTCTCCCGCAACGGCCTGTGAAACCCGCGGCAACGGCGCCTCCGCAGGCGCGGGCCGCGGCGCGGACGGGCGGCCCGGCACCGCCGCCATCTCGTCGAGCGGCAGCACCAGCGGCTGCTCGCGCACCGGGCCGCGCCGCTTGTGGAAGGTGATCGACACCGCATTGCCCGGCGCCGGCGCCAGCAGCAGGCGCAGCACCGCCGGCGACGACTCGCGCAGCACGCCGGCCGGGCGCACGGCCCACGCCACCGCGTCGCCCGCCTGCGCCAGCACCTGCAGGCGGCGCAGCGCCTCGGGCCGCGCCGCGGGCAGCCACACCACGACCCCGCCGAAGGCCTGGCTGCGCAGCACCTGCTCGGCCGCCCACAGCAGGTCGGCCTGCGCCGCGGCCTTGCCGGCGCCGGCCGGCGCGCGCACCCAGAACACCTGCCGCGCCGGCAGCCCCCAGCCGGCCAGGCACGCCGCGTTCGGCAGGTGCGGCGGCCCCACCAGCGCCAGGCGCCGCGGCGCCGCCGCCAGCGCGGCCAGCGCCGGGCGCAGCAGGCGCAGCTCGCCCACGCCGGGCTCGGCCAGCAGCAGCTCGGTCAGCGCCCCCAGCGGCCAGCCGCCGCCCGGCAATTCGGCCGACAGCGCCGCATGGCCGGTCTCCAGCGCCGGCACGCTGCCCGCCTGCCCCGCGCGGCCGAGCTGCCCGGCGCGCCACAGGCCGGGATGGCGCTGCGCGAGCGCCTCCAGCGCCGCCTGGCGGCCGGCCTCGGCGGGCTGGGCCACGGGTGGCACGGGTGGATCAACGGGCGGCTCGCGCGAGCCGGAGGAAACGAGGGAACTCATGTGATGCTTGCGGCCTTGTGACGGCCTTATCCGCGCGGCAAGGCGGCGGGATAAGGTGGGACAAGGCGGGATAGGCGGAATCTCCGAATACTGTATGTTTATACAGTATCGCGGCGGACGCAAGGGGGAGAAGCAGGGAGTGCCGGGATCGCCGCCCCGTGGCGGGACGGCGGCGGGATCGTGGCGGGATGGCGGCCGGGACACAGCCGCCGCGGGCATCGCGGCAACGGTGTCCCGGCCCGATTTGCGCTACGAGAAGCGCGCTTCCGGATCGGGCACGTTGCCCTGCCTGGCGAGGAAATCGAGGTCGCAGCCTTCGTCCGCCTGCAGCACGTGCTCGATGTGCAGCAGGCCGAAGCCGCGCTCGTAGTGCGGCGGCGGCGCGACCCAGGCCTTGCGCCGCGCCTCGATCTCGGCCTCGTCCACCAGCAGGTCGAGCCGGCGGCCTTCGGTGTCGAGGCGCACCAGGTCGCCGTCGCGCACCAGCCCCAGCAGCCCGCCCACGCGGCTTTCCGGGCAGACGTGCAGGACGCAGGTGCCGTAGCTGGTGCCGCTCATGCGCGCGTCGGAGATCCGCACCATGTCGCGCACGCCGGCCGCCAGCAGCTTCTTGGGGATCGGCAGCATGCCCCATTCCGGCATGCCGGGCGCGCCGGTCGGGCCGCTGTCCTGCAGCACCAGCACGCTGTCCGCGGTCACGGCGAGGTCGGGGTCGTCCACGCGCGCGAGCATGTCCTGGAAGTTGCGGAACACCACGGCCGGGCCGGTGTGCTGGAGCAGGCGCGGCTCGGCGGCGGCGCGCTTGAGCACCGCGCCGCGCGGCGCCAGGTTGCCGCGCAGCACCACCAGCCCGCCGGCCCCGTAGACCGGGTTTTCCTCGGTGCGGATGACGTCGTCGTTGTAGACCTCGGCCTGCTCGATGTTCTCGCCCAGCGTGCGGCCGGTGACGGTCTGGCAGGACAGGTCGAGGTGCCCGGCGATGCGCTTGAGCAGCGCCAGCAGCCCGCCCGCGTAGAACAGGTCCTCCATCAGGTAGGTGCCGCTGGGCTGCAGGTTGCACAGCACCGGCACCGTCTCGCTGGCGCGCGAGAAATCGTCGAGCGACAGTTCGACGCCGAGGCGGCGCGCCATCGCCACGAGGTGGATGAGGGAGTTGGTCGAGCCCGACAGCGCCATGTCCGTGACCACGGCGTTCAGGAAGCTCTGGCGCGTGACGATGCCCTTCGGCCGCAGGTCTTCCCACACCATCTCGACGATGCGGCGCCCGGACATCGACGCCATCTGCGAATGCGTGGCGTCGACCGCGGGGATCGAGCTGGCGCCCGGCAGGGTCAGCCCCAGCGCGTCGGCCATGCTGGTCATGGTCGAGGCGGTGCCCATTGTGTTGCAGGTGCCCGGCGAGCGCGCCGTGCCCTCGCCGACCTGCCGCCACGATTTTTCGTCGAGCTTGCCGGCGCGGTAGTCGGCCAGGGCCTGCCAGGTGCTGGAGCCGGTGCCCAGCATCTGCTGGCCGCGCCAGTGCCCGCGCAGCATCGCGCCGGCGGGCACGAAGATGGCCGGGATATTCATCGATGCGGCCGCCATCAGCAACCCGGGCGTGGTCTTGTCGCAGCCGCCCAGCAGCACGGCGCCGTCGATCGGGTGCGAGCGCAGGATCTCTTCCGCGTCCATCGCCAGCAGGTTGCGGTAGATCAGCGTGCTGGGGCGCACGTAGGTCTCGCCCACGCTCAGCGTCGGCATCACCACCGGGAAGCCGCCGGCCTGCCAGACGCCGCGCTTGACCTCCTCGATGCGCTGCGGGAAATGCGTGTGGCAACTGTTGAGGTCCGACCACGTGCTGAGGATGCCGATGACCGGCTTGCCCTGGAAGTCCTCGCTGGTGTAGCCCATCTGCTTGGTGCGGTACGACTTGTGGTTGCCGGGCTGGCCGGCCGCGCCGAACCAGCGCTGGCTGCGCAGCTGGGACAGTTCAATTCGCTTTCTGCTCATGGGGAATGGCTCTCAGGCGGCGGTGATTTCCGCGAGCAGGGCTTCGCTGCGCCGCGCCAGGATCGACAGGTCGGAGCCCACCGCGACGAAGTCGTAGCCCTGCGCCAGCAGCTCGCGCGCCTGCGCGGGGTTGAAGTTGAGGATGCCCGGCGCCTTGCCGGCCGCGCGGATGTCGGCCAGGATGCGCGCGATCGCCGCCGTCACCTCGGGCGCGCCCGGCTGGCCGTACAGCCCCATGTTGGCGGCCAGGTCGTTGGGGCCGACGAACAGGCCGTCCACGCCGTCGACCGCGCCGATCTCGCGCACGGCCGCGGCGGCGGCCAGCGATTCGATCTGCACCACGATGCACTGCGCCTCGGCGTAGCGCTGGCCGTAGTCCTTGATGCGCGAGAAGCCGTTGGCGCGCATGTTGCCGCTCACGCCGCGGATGCCGTGCGGCGGGTAGCGCGTGGCGGCCACGGCCTGCCGCGCTTCCTCGGCGGACTGCACGAACGGCACCATGAACGAGCGGATGCCGGCGTCGAGCAGGCGCTTGAACACGACCGGCTCGTTGGCCGGGATGCGCACCACCAGTTCCGCCGTGCCGCCCTGCGCGGCGCGCAGGTGGTCGACGACCTGGGAGACGTCGACGCAGGCGTGCTCCATGTCGAGCAGCAGCCAGTCGTAGCCGGAGCCGGCCACCACCTCGGTGACGTGGGGGCTTTCGAGCGTGAGCCACAGGCCGGGCTGCTTGCGCCCCTCGCGCAAGCCTTCCTTGAAGCGGTTCGGTCGCAGGGTTTCAGGTGTTTTCATGTCAGTCGGCCTTGATGTTGGCGGCTTTGGCGAGATTTGCCCACTTGGGCGCTTCGGTGTGCACGAAGGCATTGAATGCCCTGGCGTCCATGCCCGCGGGCTCCAGCCCCTGGCCGCGCAGTTGCTGGATCACCTCGGGCTGCTGCAGCGCCTTGAGCACCGCGCGCGACACCGTGTTGACGATCGCGTCGGGCGTGCCCGCCGGCGCGAGAAAGCCCTGGAAACCGGTGGCATCGATGCCCGGCAGGCCGGCCTCGGTGAAGGTCGGCACGTTGGGCAGCGTGGCCAGCCGCTTGCTGCCGGTGACGGCCAGCGCGCGCAGGCGGCCGGTCTGGACGAACGACTGCACCACGGGCGGCGCGTCGACCATGAACTGGACCTGCCCGCCGAGCACGTCGTTGAGCGCGGGCACGCTGGCCTTGTACGGCACCATCAGCATGTCGACGCCGGCGCTGCGCTTGACCATCTCCATGGCGAAATGCTGCGACGAGCCGACGCCGGCCACGGCCGCGCTGATCTTGCCGCCGCTCGACTTGCTGTAGGCAATGAATTCCTTCAGGTCGCGCGCGGGCACGCCGGGGTTGACCACGGCCACCAGCTCGTTGGTGGTGGCGCGGGCCACCGGCACGAAATCCTTCAGCGGATCATACGAAAGCTGCTTGTAGATGGCCGGGTAGATCACGATGACGCCGGTATTGGCCAGCAGCAGCGTGTAACCGTCCGCCGGCTGGCGGGCCGCGTAGGTGGCGCCGAGGATGCCGCCCGCGCCGGGCCGGTTGTCGATCACCACCGACACGCCCAGGTATTCGGACAGCTTCGATTGCAGGGTGCGGGCGATGAAGTCGATGTTGCCGCCGGGCGCGAACGGCACCACCAGCTTGACCGGCTTGTCGGGATACTGGGCCGCGGCCACGGTGGCCCACAGCATGGCCACGCAGGCCAATAAGCGCTTCATGAATGTCTCCGGATGGTTTTTATAGGTGAGCACGGAAAGTCTAGGTGTGCCCTCATGGATTGTCAATAATCTAATCGATAATTCAACGGGCCGACAGCCTGGCCTGCCCGGCGGGGTCGCGCCGGGGCGGGTAGCACATACCGCGGGGAAAAAGAAGGTCGTTGCGCAGCGGCCCGGCAAGGCCGGAAGCGGCGGCGCCCGATGCCGCTCCTGTGGCGGACCTTGGGCGAGCTTGTGGCGCTCTTGTGTCGCCCTATGCCGCTCTACACCGCCCCACGCCGCCTTATGTCGCCCTACGCCGCGTACCGGTGCACGAACTTGGTGTTCAGGTATTCCCGCACGCCGATCTCGCCGCCCTCGCGGCCGAAGCCGCTTTGCTTGATGCCGCCGAACGGCGCCTCCGGCGTGGCCACCGCCGTGGTGTTCACGCCCACCATGCCGGACTCGAGCGCGTTCGCCACGCGGTCCGCGGCCTCGGCCGAGCGCGTGTACAGATAGGCCGCCAGCCCCGCCTCCAGCGCGTTCGCGCGCGCGATGGCCTCGTCGGCATCGTCGACGGGAACGATCGCCATCACCGGCGCGAACGGCTCCTCGTGGAGGATCTCGGCGTCGTCCGGCACGTCGGCCAGCACCGTGGGTTCGTAGAAATAGCCGCGGACCAGCTCGGGCGGACGCCGCCCGCCGCACAGCAGCCGCGCGCCGCGGGACAGCGCATCGCGCACCAGCCGCTCGGTGCGCACCCGCTGCCGCTCGGTGGCCAGCGGCCCCATGTCGACGTTCTCCTGCTGGCCGTTGCCGACGCGCAGGCGCCGGGCGCGGGCCACCACCGCGGCCTCGAAGGCCGCCATCACCGGACGCGCGACGAAAAAGCGGCCCGGCGACACGCACACCTGGCCGGCGTTGCGGAACTTGGCCTGCACTGCGGCCGCCGCCGCGGCCTCGACGTCGGCATCGTCGAGGACGATGAACGGCGCATGCCCGCCCAGCTCCATCGTCAGGCGCTTGACGGTATCCGCGCTCTGGCGGATCAGCAGCTGGCCGACGCGGGTCGAGCCGGTGAAACTGATCTTGCGCACCGCCGGCGCGGCCATCAGCGGCGCGACCACGTCGTCGGGCGTGCCGATCAGCAGGTTGACCGCGCCCGCGGGCACGCCCGCGTCGTGGCAGCACCGCACCAGCGCGGCCACGCTGCCCGGCGCTTCCTCGGCCGGCCGCACGATGACCGCGCAGCCGGCCGCCAGCGCCATCGCCAGCTTGCGCGCGGCCAGGTTGACCGGGAAATTCCACGCCGTCAGCGCCAGCACGACACCCACCGGCTCGTAGCGCACCTCCAGCCGGCTGGCCGCCGTGCGCCCGCCCAGCACCAGGCCGTAGAGGCGCCGGGCCTCGTCGGCGCACCACTCGAAATGCTCGGCGGAGACCGCCACCTCGGCGCGCGCCTCGGCCAGCGTCTTGCCGACTTCCAGCGTCAGCAGGCGCGCCAGTTCCTCCTGCCGCTCGCGCATCAGGCGGCCGACCTCCCGCAGCACGTCGGAGCGCGCCCACGGCACCGTCCCGCTCCAGCGCTCCAGGCCGCGCTGCGCGGCCCGCAGCGCGGCGCCGACCTCCGCCTCGCCGGCGCCGGCCACGGTGCCGAGCAGCGTCTCGGTGGCGGGATCGATGACCGGAATGGCGGGGGCATCGGCAGCCGCGGCCAGGACCTCGGCCCCGTCGATGAAGTGTGTGGGTGTCTTGTACATGATGCCTCTCTGTGGATCGTTGGGACGGGGATGCGCCGCGGCAGGCTCATGCCTGGCAAGACATCCGGTCGGGTCTGGCGGAGTGGAGAGGACGCGGGGCGTCCGTGCCGCGATTCTGGGACGCCCCGATCTGATTGTCAATAATCGTATTGATATTAATATGGACGCAGTCGCCGCGCCGCATTGACCGCCCGCCGCGGCCCCGCGTAACCTCTCTCCGGGGCGCATGTAGAATTGCCGCGATCCACGTCCCTGCGGGAAGGCGTGCGACGCGGCGCGCGGCGCCGCGCCCTGTCCCGTCTTACTTACGATCCATTCATGTCCGTCGCGCAAAACCGCCATATCGAATCCGCCAGCAAACCCTTCGACGTTCCCGCCGCCGTGTGCGAACTGGAAGAGGACATCGTGCTCGGCCGGCTGCATCCGCGCGAACGGCTGATCGAAGACGACCTGATGCGCCGCTTCGACCTCAAGCGGCACGCCGCGCGCGAGACGCTCTCCGAGCTGGCCCGCCTCGGGCTGGTCGAGCGCCGCAAGAACATCGGCTGCGAGGTGCGCGCGTTCAGCGCGCGCGAAGTGGCCGAGCTGTACCAGTTGCGCGAGCTGCTCGAGAGCGAGGCCGCGCGCATCCTGCCCTGCCCGCTGCCCGAGGAAGGCCTGCAGCGCCTCATCGAGATCCAGCGCGAGCACGATGCCGCCGTCGCCGCGAACGACCCGCGCGCGGTGTTCCGCAGCAACCAGCACTTTCACGAGACGCTGTTCGGCTTCTGCGAGAACGCCACGCTGCAGCGCGCGATCCAGGAATACGCGCGCCAGACGCACCCGATCCGCTTCAGCTCGCTGGTCGACCCGGCCTACCGCGCGCGCGCGCGCGACGAGCACTGGGCCATCATCGACGCCCTGCGCGAAGGGCGCCGCGACGACCTGGTCACGTTGTGCCGCAATCACCTCGCGCCGTCGCGCGACGCCTACCTTGCGCTGAACCGGCATCTGTTCGCCGGCGCCTGAAACCGCGCGGCGCCACGCGCCCCTGACACCACGCCGGTCACACGCGCCGGCCACGCCGGCTGGCCGCGCCAGCCCTCGCCCTCTTCCGCTCCCCGGCGATCTCCGCTCGACAAGCCCCGGCGTTCGTGCCAGAATCCGTCAATAGTATTATTGATAATTATACGGAGAGCGTTCACCATGCCTCAGACTCCCAAGGACGGCACCACCGTCGTCCTGCCGCGCGGCCTTCGCAAGGGCCTCACCAACTACGGTGACACCGGCTTCTCCCTGTTCCTGCGCAAGGCGTTCATCAAGGGCGCCGGCTACACCGACGAGGCGCTCGACCGCACCATCGTCGGCGTGGTCAACACCGGCAGCGGCTACAACCCGTGCCACGGCAACGCGCCGCAACTGATCGAGGCGGTCAAGCGCGGCGTGATGATGGCCGGCGGGCTGGCGATCGACTTCCCCACCATCTCGATCGCCGAGAGCTTTTCCGCGCCCACCAGCATGTACCTGCGCAACCTCATGTCGATGGACACCGAGGAAATGATCCGCGCGCAGCCGATGGACGCGGTGGTGCTGATCGGCGGCTGCGACAAGACCGTGCCGGCGCAGCTGATGGGCGCGGCCTCGGCCAACATCCCGATGGTGCAGCTCATCACCGGCTCGATGCTGACCGGCGGCCATCGCGGCGAGCGCGTGGGCGCGTGCACCGACTGCCGCCGCTACTGGGGGCGCTTCCGCGCCCAGGAGATCGACGAGCAGGAGATCACCGAGGTCAACGGCAAGCTGGTGGCCAGCGTCGGCACCTGCTCGGTGATGGGCACGGCCAGCACGATGGCGTGCCTGGGCGAGGCGCTCGGCATCGTCATGCCGGGCGGCGCCTCGCCGCCGGCCGTCACCTCCGACCGCATCCGCATCGCCGAGCTCAGCGGCAGGCAGGCCGTCGAGATCGCGCGCACGGGCCTCACGCCGGACCGCATCCTCACCGCCAAGGCGTTCGAGAACGCCCTGCGCGTGCTGCTCGCCATCGGCGGCTCGACCAACGGCATCATCCACCTGACCGCCATCGCCGGCCGCATGGGCTTCGAGGTGGACCTCGACGCCTTCGACCGCATGAGCCGCGAGACGCCGGTGCTGGTCGACCTCAAGCCGTCCGGCCAGCACTACATGGAAGACCTGCATTTCGCCGGCGGCATGCCCGCGGTGCTGCGCGAGCTGCGCCCGCTGCTGCATCTCGACGCGCTGACCGTCACCGGCCGCACGCTCGGCGAGGAGATCGATGCGTTCCGGCCGTTCCCGCAGACCGTGGTGCGGCCCATCGCCGACCCGATCTACCCGGCCGGCGGCATCGCCTTCCTGCGCGGCAACCTCGCGCCCGGCGGCGCCATCATCAAGCAGTCCGCCGCCAACCCGGAACTGATGGAGCACGAAGGCCGCGCCGTGGTGTTCGAGGATTCGGCGGATCTCGCCAGCCGCATCGACGACCCCGAGCTCGACGTCCACGCCGACGACATCCTGGTGCTCAAGCACATCGGCCCGGCCGGCGCGCCGGGCATGCCCGAGGCCGGCTACCTGCCCATTCCCAAGAAGCTGGCCAGCGCCGGCGTCAAGGACATGGTGCGCATCTCCGACGGCCGCATGAGCGGCACCGCGGCGGGCACCATCGTGCTGCACGTCACGCCCGAGGCGGCGCTCGGCGGGCCGCTCGCGCTGGTGCGCAGCGGCGACCGCATCCGCCTGAGCGTATCGGCGCGCAGCATCGCGCTGCTGGTATCGGACGCAGAACTCGCGCGCCGCCGCGAGGCGCTGGCGCCGCCCGCGCCGGCGGCGCCGGCGGCCCCCCTGCGCGGCTACCGCAAGCTGTTCCTCGAGCAGATCACGCAGGCCGACAAGGGCTGCGATTTCGCGTTCCTGCGCGCCACCGAGATGATCGGCCGCGTGCCGGGCCATGCGGTGGATGCAGCGGATGCGCCGGACCAGAAATGACCCGGGCCAGGCACAAATGAACAAGGCCGCGCCCAGGGCGCGGCCAGTCATGCCAGGCGCGGCGACACAACCCGCGCGCGGCAGCGCTTGCCCGCCGGGCCGGCGCTACCGCAATGCCAGACGCAGCGGCGCCTGCCAGGCCTCCGCTTCCAGCAACGGCGACAGATGCCCGTAGCGCCCGTGCACGGTGGCGCGCACGACGGAGGCCGGATAGTCCGCGCGGGCCGCCGCTGCCGCGGCATCGTCGTCGGGAGGAAACAATACGTCGGAGGTACAGCGCAGCCAGTGGACCGGCATGGGCGCGGCCGCCAGCGCCGCGCTCGCGTCGAAGCGGCGGGCGGCATCGCGCAGGGCCGCCAGCGACCACGGCGAAAAGCGCGCGGCCCAGGCTTCGGCCTCGCCCTGCAGGCGGGCTTCCACGGCGTTCATGTCATGCGGCTGACGGTCGGCGAGCCACGCGGCGTAGCCGTAGCGCTGCAAGGTCGCGCGCCGCATGGCGACCCAGGCTTCGCGCGCGGCCGGCACGCCCGCGTCGAGCGCGGCGGCGAGCTGGCGCAGCTGGGTCACATCCTGCGCGGTGCCGTTGCCGCGCGGCGCCGAGGCCAGCACCACCACCCGCGCCGCCGGCACGGGTCCGGCCACCGCCCACTGGAACGCCTGGTATCCGCCATAGGAAAAACCGAGCACGGCATCCAGGCGCGCCACGCCGAGCGAGCGCAGCCACAGCCCCTGCAGGCGCACCGTGTCCGCGATGGAAACCGGCGGGAAATCCGCGGCAGACGTGGCAGATGTAGCAGACGCGGCAGGAGAATCGGCCGGGCCGCTGCTGCCGAAGCAGGAGCCCAGCGCGTTGGGCACCAGCACGCAGGTCTGCCGCGTGTCGAGAAGCGCGTCCGGCCCCAGCCAGGCGCTGGCCCAGCCGGCATCGGGATGCGCCGGTCCGCTGGCGGGCGGCAGCGCGTGATGGCTGCCTGAAATGCCGTGCAGCAGCAGCACCACCGAACGCGCTTGCGCGGGCTCCGGCCCGTAGCGCGACCACGCCAGGCGCACCGGCGAGAGCGCGCCGCCGCCGTCCAGCGGCAGGCTGTCGAACGTGGCAATACCCGCCGCGCTGGCGACGGATGACATCGGGAATGGCGTCTGGCTGGTGGACTCGCTCATGGACATGGGAGATTCATGGACATGGGAGCTGCCAGGGCGGCCGCCCGCCCATCGCGGTGATGCGACAGATGGCGTGGCGCATGGCGGCGGGCAGCTCCCGCGTGGTGGTCTTGTGCATCACGCGGCGATTGTCCCACAGCATGACATCGCCCGCCGGCCGCCCGATGGTTCAGTTGATGCGGTACCGCTTGACCATGTCCCAGTCCAGCTCGATGCCGAAGCCCGGGCCTTGCGGGATCGCCATGATGCCGTCCTTGATGTGCGGCGGGTTGGCCCACATGCCGGGGAAGATCGGATCGCGGTCCGGGTCCGGGAAGCACTCCACGCAGATGCCGTGCGGCAGCGCGCCGAGCATGTGCGAGGCGATCTGCGGCTCCTCGTGGTGCGCCATGCGCACGCCGGCCAGCGCGCAGGCCGCCGCCGCGCGGCGCCATTCGGTGATGCCGCCGCCCTCCGAGGCGTCGAAGTTGACGATGTCCACCGCGCCGGCGTCGAGCAGGCGGCGCACGCCCGCCGCGCTGACCTCGCTCTGGCCCGCGTTGATGGGGATCGAGGTGGCGCGCCGCACCTCGGCCATGCCGCGCACGTCGTCGTGCCAGTGGCACGGCTCCTCGAACCACGCGATGTCGTAGCGCTCGACCAGGCGGGCGAAGCGCGTGGCTTCCTCCACGCTCCAGCCGCGGTTGGCGTCCACCGCCAGCAGGAAGTCGTCGCCGCCGCCTTCGCGCGCGTACTTCACGCGCTCGGCGTCCACCTCGGGCGTCGCGCCGCCCACCTTGACCTTGCAGCCGGCCATGCCCACCGAGCGCAGCCACGCCATCTCGCCGGCGAGGTCGGCCGGCGTCTTGCCGGGCAGGTAATAACCGGCGATGGCGATGATGGGCAGTTCCTGGCGGTAGCCGCCCATCAGCCGGCACACATTGATGCCGAGCGCCTTGCCGGCCAGGTCCCACACCGCCGAATCGACGCAGGCGATGGCGTTCATCACCAGCGGCCGGTCGGCCGCGCGGATGGTCAGGCGGAACAGCTTTTCCCAGATGCGCTCGCTGGCATGCACCGATTCGCCGATCAGCAGCGGCGCCATGTCCTGCTCGATCATGCGCGCGATCTCGGGGCCGTGCTCGCGCGGGTCGCCGTTGTAGACCTCGCTCACCAGCCCGGAACTGGTGTGGATGCGGGTGATCACCGTGGCGCGGCTGTCGACCTTGTACGAGCTGCCGGAAAACACCTTGTTGAGCGGGATGCGGACGGCGATGGCCTCTACGCGTTCGATCTTCATTGTTGGAATTCCTTTGATCCTGGCTATGTTTTCGTATGAAGGAATGTCGGAGCGGCAAGGCTCAGTCGATCGTCGCGCCCGAGCGCTTGACGATGGCCGACCACTTGACGCTCTCGGACTGGATGTAGGCGCCCAGCGCCTCGGGCGTGGAGCCCACCGGCACGATGCCGTCGAACATGAAGCGCTTGCGCAGGTCCGAGCTCTTGATCAGCTCGGCGATCTCCGCGCTGAGCTTGTCGATGATGGGCCGCGGCGTGCCGCGCGGCGCCAGCAGCGCGTACCACACGTTGGACTCGTAGCCGGGCACGCCGGCCTCGGCGATGGTCGGCACGTCGGGCATGGAGGCCGCGCGCTGCGCGGTGGACACGGCCAGCACGCGCAGCTTGCCGGCCTTGATCTGCTGCGACGCCACGCCGTAGCTGGCGAACATCGCGCTGACCTCCCCGGCCAGCAGCGCCGGCATGGCCGGCCCCGTGCCCTTGTACGGCACGTGCACGAGGTTGAGCCCGGCCATCGACTTGAGCAGCTCCATCGACAGGTGCGGCCCGCTGCCGTTGCCGGACGAGCCATAGGTGTACTTGCCCGGGTTCGCCTTGACCAGCTTGATGAACTCGGCCAGGGTCTTGGCCGGCACGGAGGGATTGACCACCAGGAAATACGGCGCCGAGGCCAGCAGCGAGACCGGCTCGAAATCCTTGACCGGGTCATACGACAGGTGGCGGTACAGGCTCGGGTTGACGGCAAGCTGCGAGGTCAGCGCCAGCGCCAGCGTATAGCCGTCCGGATCGGACTTGGCCACCAGGTCCATGCCGATGTTGCCGTTGGCGCCGCCGCGGTTGTCCACGATGATGCGCTGGCCCATGTGTTCCGACATGTACATCGTCAGCGGGCGCGCCACGGTGTCGCCGCCGCCGCCCACCGGATAGGGCACCACCAGCCGCACGGGGTGGTTCGGGTAGCCGTCGGCCTGCGCGGGGGCCGCCAGCGCGGCGCCCGTGCACAGCAGCGCCAGCGCGGCCATGCGTCTCGATATCCTGGCAATCCGGTTCATGGTTGTGTCTCCTGTCTGTGTGACGTGTGTTTGTTATGTGTCGTCTGGATGCGGCGCGCGCCGTCAGTCGAGCCAGCCGCTGGCCCGGGTCTCGGCCAGGAAGCGCTCGACGATGCGCGGCGCCTGGCCGACGTAGGTGGCGGGATCGAGCAGCGCCTTGAGCGCGGCCGGCTCCAGCGCGGCGCGGATCGCCGGGTCGCGCGACAGCGCCTGCTCGAAGGTGATGCCGCCCTCCATGCCCTGCATGGCGGCGGCGTAGACCAGTTCGTGCGCGCTCTGCTTGCCGACCTTGTCGGCCAGCGCGAACATCACGCGCTCCGACATCAGGAAGCCGCCCAGCAGGTCGAGGTTGGCGCGCATGCGCGCGGCGTTCACGGTGAGGCCGGACAGCGCGTACTGCATCATCTGCAGCATCGCCGCGGCCATCATGCAGGCCTCCGGCACCGCCTTCCACTCCATGCGCACCGCGGCCACGTCGCGCTCGTGCTCGGCCATCTGCGCGTCGTGCATCATCGCCACGCTGTAGCGGATCGCGCGGCTGAGCGTGACCACGGTTTCCACCACGGCCGGGTTGCGCTTGTGCGGCATGGTGGAGGAACCGACCTTGCCTTCGCTGAACGGCTCGGCCAGCTCGCCGGTCTCGTCGCCCTCCAGGTTCATGATCTCGTTGGCGATCTTGCCCAGCGAGGCGCCGATCAGGCCGAGCACGCTCACGTACTCGCCCAGGCGGTCGCGCGCCGGCTGCCAGCTGATCGGCGCCACGCCCAGCCCGAGGCGCGCCATCAGGCGCGCCTCCAGCGCACCGGCCTGCTCGCCGAACGACGCCTGCGTGCCCACCGCGCCCACCATCTGGCCGACGAAGGTGCGCGGCTCCAGCGCGCGCATGCGCTCGTGGTGGCGGCCCAGCTCCGACAGCCAGATCGCGCACTTGTGGCCGAACGTGATCGGCAGGGCCTGCACGCCGTGCGTGCGCCCGGCCATCGGCGTGTGCTTGTGCTCGTCGGCCAGCCGGTACAGCTCGCGCGACACCGCGGTCAGGTCCCGCATCAGGATGGCGTGGGCCTGCCGCACCTGGAGCATCATGCCGGTGTCGTAGACGTCCTGCGAGGTCGGCCCGAAATGCACGAACTCGCCCAGCCCGCCCGCGCACTGGCGCTGCAGCGCGCGCACCGCCGGCACCAGCGGGTGCTTCACGCGGCGCGTCTCGGCGGCCAGCGCGGGCAGGTCGATGTCCGCCACGCGCGCCTTCGCGCCGATCTCGGCGGCCGCGGCCGCGGGAATCATGCCGAGTTCCGCCTGCGCGGCCGCCAGCGCGGCCTCGAAGTCGAACCACTTCTGCACGCGGTTCTCTTCCGAGAACACCGCGCGCATTTCATCGGTACTCCACATGTGCTGCTGGAGCGGCTGGTCGAACACGCTGCTTGTCATGGCGGGAAGCCTTTGTCTCCTCGATCGGTGGGGCCATTCTGGGCTTCGGGCTTCTTTCTGTAAAATGACATGTTCGTAGACAATCATTACCGGAATGGCATGATATGACCCTCCAGCAATTGCGCTGCCTGCAGGCGGTCATCGCCAGCCAGCTCAGCATCTCGCGCGCCGCGGATGCGCTGCACACCACCCAGCCGGCGGTCAGCAAGCTGATCCGCTCCCTCGAAAACGAGATCGGCGTGGAACTGTTCGTGCGCCGCGGCAACCGGCTGGTCGGCCTGACCGACGCGGGCCAGGAAGCGCAGGCGCTGTCGCGCCGCGTGCTCAACGACACGCGCGCGCTCGCGGGCCTGGCCGGCGCGGGGCAGGCCGGCGGCAGCGGCACGCTGCGCGTGGGCACCACCCACATCCACGCGCGCTACGGCCTGCCGGACGTGATCCGCCGCTTCAGCAAGGCCCATCCGGCGGTCAACCTCGAACTGCTGCAGGGCCATCCCGCGCAGATCGTGCAGTGGGTCAGCGACAACGCGGTGGACCTCGGCATCTCCACGCTGCCGGACAACACGCCCGAAGGCATCGTCGCGCTGCCGGCCTATCCCATCCCGCGCTGCCTGATCGTGCCGCGCCGCCATCCGCTGCTCAAGCTCGCGCGCGTGAGCGTGGAGGACATCGCGCGCTATCCGCTCGTGACCTACGACGAGCACTTCAATTCGGGATGGATGGTCACGCGCGAGTTCCAGCGCCGCGGCCTGTCGCCGCGCGTGGTGGTGCGCGCCACCGACGCCAACGTGATCAAGGCCTACGTGGCCGCCGGCCTCGGCGTGGCGGTGGTGCAGCAGATGGCGGTGGAGCCGCGGCGCGACACCGACCTCGCCGTGATCGACACCGGCGAGCTGTTCCCGCCGTCGATGGCCTCGGTCAGCCTGCGAGAGGACCAGTACGTGCGCGGCTACATGCAGGACTTCATCGACATGATCGCGGCGGGCGGGCGCCGCTGAAATCGCAAGCATTCCCGGCACGCCCTCCCGCATTTCCCCTTCCCGCCTCTCCCCTTCCCGCCTCGCGCCGGCATCGCAGATGAAATACCACTCGTATGTGGGGATTTCTGGTGCATGTGCTTTTTACACGAATACCCTAAAACTAGAATCTGTTTGAAATACGATTTTTTGCAGACAAAATCATCTGGTCATTAGCAGGATTCCGCCTTGCATTTAAAGGCCCACCGCAATTCGACGCAATCCGACGCAATTGAACCGGGGGAGACACAGATGCAATTGAACGCGCAATTCAGCAGGCTTCTGGCATTCATCGTGCTCGCGGCGGCAACCGCGCTGGGCGGTTGCGGCGGCGACGGCGGCGGCAGCCCCGCCGGCACCGCCGACGCCAGCGGCTCGCCGGCACCCGTCGCCGGCAACCCCGCCAATCCAGCCAACCCCGCCAATCCCCCTTCCACGCCACCGCCCGGCGGCGCCGACGCGCAGGCGCACACCCTGGTGCTCGCCGGCATCGACGGGCTCACCGCGGGCGCGCACGGCAGCACGTGGCGCGCTTATTTCCTCGCCGCCACGCGCGGCGGCCTTGGCGACGGCGGGCCCGGCTACCTGCCGTTCGACGACCCCGCCGCCACCAGGACCGCCGACCTGCGCCGCCTCCACATCCATGACCCGATGGGCAGGCTCTCGCTCGACGGGCGCGGCATCGCCACCGACGCGGGCACCGGCACTGCCGCCTTCTCGCTGACCCCGCCCAGCCTGTGGTCGAGCGCGCGGCTGTTCTACCTCCGGCAGCCCGGCGGCGGCGCCATGCAGTGCCGGACCACCAACGCGGGCGACGCCGGGCAGGCCGTGCAGACCGACGCCGCCGCCAACACGCTGGCGTGGATCGACCTGGCCTACCAGCCGGCCGCCGCCGGTGGCGGCGTGGGCGTGGGCTGCAGCCAGATCACCGGCAAGGTGACGGTGTTCGGCGCGCTGTTCTCGCTCGGCAGCCTCGGCATCCAGCTCGGCAACACCGGCCAGCGCGGCCGGCGCCTAGCCGCGGTGGCCGCGCAGGACAGCGACATGCGCCGGCAATGGTTCGCCGCGCTCAAGCCCGCCGCCTACCTGCTCAACGGTGGCCTCAACGACCGCTATTCCCGCACCGCGCAGCAGCACGAGTCCGACCTGCTCGCCGTCATCCAGGACATCGTCGCCGCCAGCCCGGCCACGCGCATCCTGGTGGTGCAGTCCGGCGAGACGCGCGACTGGCAGGTCTCCGCGCTGGCCGCGTTCGCGCCTCGCAAGCAGAGCGTCGCCACGCAGACCGGCGCCGGCTACGTCGACCTGCGCGCGCTGCTCGGCTCGTTCGCGCAGGCCACCGCCAGCGGCTACATGGCGGACGACGAGCATCCCGGCGATGCGGGCAACCGCCTGATCGGCCCCTACCTCGCGGACCAGCTCGGCCTGCGCTCGCTGCTGCCGGATCCCGGGGCCACGGCCTTTCCCCCGCTGCTTTCGCCATGAGCCGCCAGGAGCCCACCGCCGGTGGGCTTCTTGCATAAGGAGTCGCTTCAAGAAGATCCTGGCGTCGTTGCGCGGCACGGCAAGTACCGCTTGTACTGTCCGCGGCCGCGCGCCTGGCCAGGACCGCTTCGCTTCATGTTGAAACGACTTCCAGGAGGCCGCCTGCGCGGCGCGGCCGGCAACCCGCACAGCCCGTACCACGCCATCCGAGGAGACGCATGAAAGATACGACCGTGTTCACGAGCCAGGAACTGGATACCTATTTTTCCTCCTACGTGGGGATGGAAGGCGGCAACCCGGCGGCGGCGGTCTGGTTCTGCGACAGCAGCCCGCAGCGCTGGACCGAGCCGCTGCGCGCGCCGCTGCTGCCGCGCCTGGCGCCGCACGCCTGGGACGCGGCCTTCCGCGCCGAGCACCGCGACAGCATGGCCCGATGGCTGAGCTACCAGCGCATCGCGCGCATCATGGCCGCGGCGCGCGCCGAGGTGCTGGGCCGGCGCCTGAGCGACACCGACTGGAAGCCGTATTTCGAGCAGGAACTGTTCAGCCCCGACGGCGCCGAGTTCAAGCTCAACCTGTTCCCCGTGCCGGACCAGCTCGACGGCGTCGCCCGGTGGTCGACCGTGTTCCGCGGCCAGCCCGCGCTGCTGCCCAAGGAGCGCTACCTCGACCTGTGCCGCTTCGGCGGGCGCTTTCGCTTCCTGGCCCGCATCTGCGCGTGCTGGCAGCCCAAGGTGGTGGTCTGCTTCGGCCAGCGCCACACGCAGGACTTCATCCGCGCGTTCGGGCTCGGCAAGACTGTGGCGGACGAATGGCAGCTGCAGCCGGCCGACCTGGTGATGTCGCTGCGCGTGTTCCGCGGCGACGGCACCACCTGGATCATCTGCCCCGCGCTGGCCGGCGCCAACGGCCTGAACTCGGACGTGCTGCTCAACGCGTTCGGCAAGCTGCTGGCCACCAGCTTCGGCGCCGCCCGCGGCGACGCGCCGGCTGCGCACGGGACGCGGCGGCAGCCCGCGCCCGAGGATGCCGGCGGCCACTGCTGCACGTAGTTCCCCCGCACGCTTCCCCGACCGATGCCGCCATGCCACCGCCCGGTGGCACGGCGCGGCATGCCGGAAGCAAACCGGTCCGGCAACGGATTGCGCGCCGCAATGCCGATCCGGCATCGGCATTGATATCGGCATCGATGCCGATCGCGTATTTTTTCCGATATTTACCGTAAAACAACTTAGTAGCTCGGTGGGGTATTTTTTGATTTTCACCTCGCCGCCATCGCGCGCCGCGCATTTCCTTCAGGCGAAGCACACGACTGCCACGGTTTTGAAACACGGCGGCCCTCCCGGCAGGTAGTCCGTCCGGATGACCCTCATCCGCACAATTCCACCCCGGCGCCGGCGCGAAACCATCCGAGTGCCCGGCGCCAACCATCCCCGGCACCGGACCGCCGCCACCGATGGCGGGCCGGCATGCCCGCGGCGCCGCGCCAGGCAACGGCGCCGGCGCGGCCCGCCCCGCGCGGACGCCTCCACCGTGCCAGCCATCCGCGAGCCTAGTGCTTATGGCCTCTGCCGCTGCCCCGCCGCATCGCCAAATACTGCTTCGCGTGTGCCAGCAACGTGACACCCGCCCACGGGCGGCAAGCGATCACGCAGGCACGGCAGGCAAGCAGCAAGCGGCAGGCAACTGCCCGCGGCGCCACGATGCAGGGCGCGCGCGGGCCGCGCCGGCCTTGGATGGGAAACACGGGCGTGGCCGGCACCAGCCGGCGGCGCCTTCGCATCTGGTCGATGCCAGCAGTCATGGTCCGGCAGCGCGGGCGGCACGCCGCGCCGCCGGGCCAGCACCGTCCCCTCGCCTCACCGCAGCGGCGCCGGCAAGCATATGCCGCGCACCGACGGGGACGCTTTTTCTGTAGTCGCAGCGCACTCCGGGGGAAACAACGTGAACTCATCGCAGCACAGCCGCAAGCGCTTGCGAACCACGCTCAGGACGACCGCCGTCCTGCTGGCGCTGTTCGCCCGCGAACAATGCGCAACCGCCGCGGCAAGACAGCCGGCGCCGGCCCAGCCACCCGCGCCCGGCATGGCGCAGCCCGCCGCGCCCGACGGACCCGACCAGCTCAGGCAGCGCCTGTTCGACCTCGCCGAGGGCGGCTCGCCGGCCCTGGCGCTGGAACAGGCCGCCGCGCGGCCCGACGTGTTCGGCACGCGCGACCTGCTGCTGCTCGAGCACCTGCGCCTGGCCCAGCAACTGCGCTGGGCGCGCCAGCAGGCCAACGCCTCCAACGACCCCGACCGGCTGGACGCGGCCGACCGCGCGCTGGCCGCCGCCGACGCGCTGCTGGCCCGCATCCCCGACGAAGCCGAGTACGACGCGGTGCGCCGCGCCGCGCTGACCGACCGCCTCGTCGCGCTGGCCGTGCGCGGGCGCATGAAGGAGGCCACCGCGCTGTACGCGCAGCTCTCGCAGGCGCCGGCGCCGCTGCCGGCGCCCGCCTACGCCGCCGCCGGCGACGCCTACAGCTACCTCGACCAGCCCGGCCCCGCCGCGCGCGCCTACGAACAGGCGCTGCAAAGCCAGGTCGATCCGCTCAAGGAGACCCCCGAGCCCTACGCGCTGTCGCTGCCGGACGTGGAGGAAAGCCTGTTCTTCGCCTACCTCGACCAGGGCCACTACGAGGCCGCGCGCGCGCTGATCGCCACCATGGCGGGCAAGACGCCGCAGCACGACGCGCTCTCCGAAGACGCCGACAAGGTCAACCCCGAGTACGGCCGCGTGCAGAAGCTGCAGGCGCAATACCTGCTCTACACCAACCGCGTCGCCGAAGGCGTGGCGGCGCTGGAGGCATTGCGCAAGGACGCGCCGTTCGACCCCACCCTGCTGAGCGCGCGCGCCGACGGGGCGCTGGTGCTGGAGCGCCCCTACGGCTCGCTGGCGCTCTACGAGCAGGCGCAGGCCGACCACCCCGGCGACGTCGAAAGCCTGGCCGGGCTCGGCAAGAGCGCGCTGCAGATCCATCAGTACGACAAGGCCGGCGCCGTGGCCACGGCGTTCGGCGCCAACTTCCCCGACAACAACGCGGTCAAGAACTTCCAGCGCGAGTACCGCGCCTACGACAGCCCGCAGCTCATCGTCAACGCCGGCGTCGAGCACGGCAACTCGGTGCTCGCCGACACCGCCTGGCGCATCGACACGCAGCTCTACTCGCAGCCGCTGGCGGGCTACTGGCGCGTGTTCGCCCACCAGTTCTCCGGGCGCGCCAGCACCGGCGACGGCCAGAGCGTCAGCCGCGTGCGCAACGGCATCGGCGGCGACTTCCGCCGCGACGGCTGGGAAGCCGCCGCCGAGGTGCACCAGTCCGCCGGCGGCAACGGCCGCACCGGCGGCACCGGCACGGTGGCGTTCCGCCCCAGCGACCACTGGCGCTTCGGCGCGGGCGTGGACTCCGACGACAACACGCTGCCGTGGAAGGCCTACCAGGCCGGCGTCACCGGCCGCAGCGCCACCGCCTCGGCGCGCTACATGCAGGACGACGCGCGCTACCTCAACGTGATGTACGGCGTCGGGCGCTACAGCGACACCAACCTGCACCAGCTATGGGAAGGCACCTGGTACCAGCGGCTGATGAACCAGCCGCGCCACCAGGTCTCGTTCTGGCTCGACGTGGGCACCAGCAGCAACACGCTGGCCGACACCGCGTACTTCAACCCGCGCCGCGACTACACCGCGCAGCTGCGCTCCATGTACCAGTGGACGCCGTGGCGCTACGCCGAGAAATCGTTCAGCCAGCGCGTCTACGCCACCGTCGGCGGCTACCGCCAGAACGACTTCGGCACCAGCATGCTGTGGGAGGCCCGCCTCGAACAGTACTGGCAGCTTGGCCGCAAGGCGTCGCTGGCCTACGGCATCGGCGTGGGCAGCAAGCGCTACGACGGCACGCGCGAGACCACCAAGCTGATCTACCTCAACCTCAACGTCCCGCTATAGGTCATCATGAGCCAATTCAATCGCCGAAAATTCCTTGGCTTCGCCGGCGCGCTGTCGGTGGCCCAGAGTGTCCACGCCCGCTACGGCCTGCCGCTGCTGCCGCCGCCGGACCGCGACGACGGACTGACCTTCCGCGTGCTCGCCTTCCACGACATCCGCGACGACCTGCGCGCCGACGTGGACACCGTGGCCGACACCTGCGCGATCAGCACCGCCACACTCAACAACATCTTCGCCTGGCTCAAGGGCAACGGCTTCCATCCGGTCAGCGTCGACCAGATCATCGCCTCGCGCCGCGGCGGCGCGCCGCTGCCGCCGCGCGCCGTGCTGCTGACCTTCGACGACGCCTACGAAAGCCAGTACAGCAAGGCCTTCCCGCTGCTGCGGCAGTACGGCTACCCGGCGCTGGTGGCGGTGGTGTCGAGCTGGACCAACGCATCGCCGCAGGGGCCGGTGCGCATCAGCCACAAGTCGCTGATGCCGCGCGGCTATTTCATGAGCTGGAGCAACCTGCGCGAGATGGCGCAGTCCGGGCTGGTGGAGATCGCCTCGCACACGCACGACATGCACTACGGCGCGGTGGCCAACCCGCAGGGCAACGAGCTGCCCGCGGCCAGCACCCATCTCTATCTCGCCGCCCTGCGGCGCTACGAGACCGACGCGGAATACGAAGACCGCGTGGGCGCCGACCTTCGGCAGAGCGCCGAGCTGATCCGCGCCAACACCGGCGTCGGCCCGCGCTCGATGGTGTGGCCCTACGGCATGTACAACGCGGTGCTGATCGGCGCCTCGCGCAAGCTCGGCATGCACGTGCATTTCACGCTCGACGACGGCCCCAACACGCCCGACGTGCCGCTGAGCAAGATCCGCCGGCTGCTGGTCTCCTACGACTGGGACGCCGGCATCATGCTCGGCCAGTTCCGCCAGCAGTCGGCCTACCGCGGCGACAGCGAGCCGGTCGAGCGCGTGGTCAACGTCGCGCTCGACGACGTGTACGACCCCGACCCCGAGCGCCAGGAGGCGCGCCTGTCGCGGCTGCTCGACCGCATCAAGGACCTGGAGCCGAAGTCGGTCTACCTGCAGGCCTACCACGACCCCGACGGCAGCGGCACGGCGCAGGCGCTCTACTTCCCCAACCGCCACATGCCGGTGCGCGCCGACCTGTTCTCGCGCGCCGCGTGGCAGCTGATCACGCGCGCCGGCGTGCAGGTCTACGCCGCCATGCCGGTGCTCGCCTTCCGGCTGCCGGCCGGCCATCCGGCGGCGTCGCGCCTGGTGCTCTCCACGCCGGGCACGTCGCAGGACGGCAGCGGCCCGCGCCAGCGCACGCGGCTCAGCCCGTTCGACCCGCTCGCGCGGCGCGCGATCCGCGAGATCTACGACGACCTCGCGCGCTACACCAGCTTCAACGGCATCGTGTTCGGCGACGACGCGAGCCTGGGCATGCACGAAGACGCCGGCGAAGCCGCGCTGGCGGCCTATGCGGACTGGGGGCTGCCGCGCGACCTCGCCGCCATCCACGCCGACCCCGAACTGCTGCGGCGCTGGTCGGACGCCCGCCTCGACCACCTCGTCCGCTTCACCGGGCAACTGGCCGACGCCATCAAGGACTACCAGGGCGGCGGCAACGTGCTGACCGTGCGCAGCCTGCCGGCCGACGCCGTGCTGCGCCCCGGCGCGGCGCCGCGCCTGGGCCAGGACCTCGACGCGTTCGCCGCGCACTACGACTTCGTCAACCTGCTGGCCTATCCCGACCCGGGCGGCGGCGCGCCGCCCGCGCCGTGGCTGGACAGCCTGGCCGCCGCCGTGGCGGCGCACCCGGGCGCGCTGGCCAGGACCATCTTCGCGCTGCTCACGCTGGACGCGCGCACGCACGCGCCGGTGCCCAGCACGACGCTGCGCGCGCAGATGGAGCGCCTGCGCGTGGCCGGCGCGAAGCACCTCGGCTACTGCCCGGACCAGTTCATGTCCGGCCAGCCCGACCTCGCCGTGCTGCGCGACGTCATGTCCATGCAGAACCTGGTGCGGCCGCGCGCGGGCATCCGGGCCTAGGCGGCCACCGAACGAAGCTGGGAGATACCATGAAAAACACCGCGAGCCTGATCTCGAACTTCGTCTTCTACTACCCGCTGTTCATGTCGTACCTGTGGATGACCGGCGGCCTGCTGCACTACTTCCTGATCGAGCGGCGCGAGCGCAAGAAGCTGCGCGCCGACGACCCGCCCGAGTTCCCCAAGGTCTCGGTCATCGTGCCCTGCTACAACGAGCAGGACAACGTGCGCGAGGTCATCGCCAACCTGGCGCGGCTGCACTACCCCAACTACAACATCATCGCCGTCAACGACGGCAGCCGCGACGCCACCGGCGCCATCCTCAACGAGTTGACCGAGCAGTACCCGCAGTTGCTGGTGATCCACCAGAACAACAACGAGGGCAAGGCCATCGGCCTGACCACGGCCACCATGCTGACCGATGCCGAGTACCTGCTGTGCATCGACGGCGACTCGCTGCCCGACCCCGACGCGATCGGCTGGATGCTGCGCCACTTCCTCAAGGACCCCGGCGTGGGCGCCGTCACCGGCAACCCGCGCATCCGCAACCGCACCTCGCTGCTGGGGCGCATGCAGGTCGGCGAGTTCTCCTCCATCGTCGGGCTGATCAAGCGCACGCAGGAAATGTACGGCCGCCTGCTCACCGTGTCCGGCGTGATCTGCATGTTCCGCAAGAGCGCGCTGCGCAGCGTGGGCTACTGGAGCCCCGACATGCTCACCGAGGACATCGACATCAGCTGGAAGCTGCAGGTCCACGGCTGGCGCCTGCACTTCGAGCCGCGCGCGCTGAGCTGGATCCTGATGCCGGAGACCCTGCGCGGCCTGTTCCGCCAGCGCCTGCGCTGGGCGCGCGGCGGCATCCAGGTGCTGCGCCGCTACGCCGCGCCCATCGTCGCCCGCCGGCGGCCGATGCTGTGGCCGATCTTCCTCGAATACTCGGTCAGCGTGGTGTGGGCCTACTGCATGCTGTTCACGCTGGCCATGACCGCCGCCACCGCGCTGTTCACCCTGCCCGACTCCTGGCGCTTCGCCAGCATGCCGCGCGGCGCGGGGGTGTTCCTGTTCCTGACCTGCTGCCTGCAGATCCTGGTCGGCTGCGCCATCGACCACCGCTACGACACGCGGCTGCTGCGCTATCTGCTGGACACGATCTGGTACCCGGTCGCGTTCTGGACCATCAGCATGGTCGCATCGGTGATCGCCCTGCCCAGCGTGCTGCTGCACCAGCGCCGCACCCGGGCCAGGTGGGTCAGCCCCGACCGGGGCATCCGCGCGGACACGCCGGCATCCGCGCCGCCGCAGCCACCCGTGCCGGCACCGTCGCACGCTGCGCCACTCGAGCAGCACCACTGAGGAGGAAACGATCATGGAAAACCCGATCATCGACGCATCGAACGCCACGCTCGGCCATTACCTGCAGCGCCACGCGCGCAGCGAGGCGCTGCGGCGCTATCTCTGGTACCGCCTGGCGCGGCCGCTGCTGGTGGCCTCGATCTGGGTCATGGCGGCGCTCTACATCGGCTGGTGCGTCACCTCGGCCGGCAGCAACGAATTCACGCTGCGCGGCATCGTGCCGGACGTGCTGGTGGTGCTCGGCATGATCGCCTCGCTCACGCTGTGGACCACGGTGCGCCGCCTCGAGCAGAGCGTCTCCGGCGCGATGCGCCCGGCGCGCGCGGTGCCGGCCACGACGCTGGACCTGGCCCGCGACGTGGTGCTGGCGGTGGGGCCGAGCCGCCGCCTGGTGGCCTACCACGACGACGACGGCCTGATCTCGCGCGTCGCGCCGCTGCAGCAGGAACTCGCCTGAGCCGCGAGGCCCGTCCCGCGCGCGCGGCCGCCGGCCGCGCGCGCCTTCACCGAGCATGAACTCAGCTATCCGGGGGAAATCATCATGTGTGGCATTGTCGGTGCAGTCTCTCAACGCAACGTGACGCCGGTCCTGCTCGAAGGGCTGCGGCGCCTCGAATACCGCGGCTACGATTCGTGCGGCATCGCCGTGCTGCAGGAAGGCGAGCCGCGGCGCGCGCGCAGCGTGTCGCGCGTGACCAACCTGGCGCAGCAGGTGCACCGCAGCCGGCTGGAGGGCACGGTGGGCATCGCCCACACGCGCTGGGCCACGCACGGCGCGCCGCTCACCCACAACGCCCACCCGATCTTCTCCAGCGGCGAGATCGCGCTGGTGCATAACGGCATCATCGAGAACCACGAAGCGCTGCGCGAGACCCTGCGCGCGCGCGGCTACGCGTTCGAGTCGCAGACCGACACCGAGGTGATCGCCCACCTGATCCACCACTGCTTCCACCAGCAGGGCGACGGCGACCTGTGCCGCGCCGTGCAGCTCGCGCGCGCGCAGCTGCGCGGCGCCTACGCCATCGCCGTGTTCGCGCGCAGCCAGCCGGAACTGGTGATCGGCACGCGCTGCGGCTCGCCGCTGGTGGTCGGCCTGGGCGAGGACGGCAACTACCTGGCCTCGGACACGCTGGCGCTCACGGGCTACGCCGGGCGCTTCATCTACCTGGAGGAAGGCGACCTGGTCTCGCTGTCGCGCGACGGCATCGCGATCGTCAACCAGAACGGCGAGCCGGCCACGCGCGAGACCCACGAGCTGGCCGCCACCGAGGCCGCCGTCGAGCTCGGGCCCTACCAGCACTACATGCACAAGGAGATCTTCGAGCAGCCGGCCGTGATCGCCGATGCCACCGAGCGCCTCGACGCCTTCGAGCCGGCGCTGTTCGGCGCCGACGCGGCCGACCTGTTCGCGCGCATCGACTCGGTGCTGATCCTGGCCTGCGGCACCAGCTACCACGCCGGGCTGACCGCCCGCTACTGGCTGGAGTCGATGGCGCAGATTCCCACCAGCGTGGAGATCGCCAGCGAATACCGCTATCGCGACAGCGTGCCGAACCCGCGGTGCCTGGTGCTGGCGATCTCGCAGTCCGGCGAGACCGCCGACACCCTGGCCGCGCTGCGGCACGCGCAGCGGCTCGGCCACCGCCACACGCTGGCGATCTGCAACGTGGCCGGCAGCGCCATCACGCGCCAGGCGCGCCTGCGCTTTCTCACGCGCGCCGGCGCGGAGATCGGCGTGGCGTCCACCAAGGCCTTCACCACGCAGCTGGCGGCGCTGTTCGTGCTCACCGCCACGCTGGCCAGGTGCCGCGGCTGGCTCGGCGCGTGGCAGGAAGCGGTCATGCTGCAGCAGTTGCACCACCTGCCCGCGGCGCTCAACGGCGTGCTGGCGCTGGAGCCGCAGATCAAGGCCTGGGCCGCGGTGCTGGCGCGCCACGAGAATGCGCTGTTCCTCGGCCGCGGCATCCACTACCCGATCGCGCTCGAAGGCGCGCTCAAGCTCAAGGAAATCTCGTACATCCACGCCGAGGCCTATCCGGCCGGCGAGCTCAAGCACGGCCCGCTGGCGCTGGTGACGGAGAAGATGCCGGTCATCGCGGTCGCGCCCAACAACGCGCTGCTGGAAAAGCTCAAGTCCAACCTGGAAGAGGTGCGCACGCGCGGCGGCGAGCTCTACGTGTTCGCCGACGCCGGCACCATGATCGAGAGCGCGCCCGGGCTGCACGTCATCCGCATGCCCGAGCACTACGGCCGGCTCTCGCCGCTCCTGCACGTGGTGCCGCTGCAGTTGCTGGCCTATCACACCGCGTGCGCGCGCGGCACCGACGTGGACAAGCCGCGCAACCTGGCCAAGTCGGTCACGGTGGAATGAGCATGCGCCGGCAAGCGATGCGCCGCCCGTCCGGTTTGCTGCCGCTGCTGCCGCTGCTGCTGGCCGGCGCGCTGTGCGCGGGACCGGCGGCGGCCGGGGCCGAAGTCGATCCCGCAGTCGGCCCCGCAGTCGGCCCCAAGCCCGGCCCCGACCCGCGCGCGTACATGCACGGCATCGGCGCGGTGGCGGGGCCCGCCGGCCTGACCTACGTCTTCTTCAGCAGCTCGGGCCTGCCGCCGCGCGGCCCGGGGCGCGACCGCAACTGGACCCACGACATCTACGTCGCCAGCTGGAAGCCCGGGCAGGCCGCGCTCGGCGAGCCGCGCGTGCTGTACGCGCGCAACGAGGCGCAGGAGCCGGTCTCCGCCGCGCGGACCGCCGACGGCCGCATCATGCTCAGCTTCGAGGACGGCTGGAACACCGCCCGCAACGTCAGCCAGCGCTACCTGGTCTACGGCCCCGACCTGCGCCCGCGGCAGGCCGGCGCGCGCGACGTGCGCGCCGGCGGCCATTCCGGCCACGTCGCCGCGGTCGGCAACCGCTTCGTGGTGTTCTACTCGGACGACTGGGTCGACGGCGGCGGCGTGGACGATCTCGGCACCGGCAACGGCGTGTACCTCAAGACCTACGACAGCGCCGGCCGGCTGCTGCGCAGCGCCGACGTGGCCAGGAACACGCGGCAGTGGTGGCCGCTGCTGGCCGCCTCGGACAACGAGGCGCTGCTGGTCTGGCAGGAGTTCGTGCCGGGCCGCACCTACGCGCGCCTGCGCACGGCGGTCTACCGGCCGGGCGCGGCCGCGCCCGGCGCGCCGCGGGTGCTCGACGAGCGCCTGGCCTACTACACCTACGGCGTGGCCTACGTGCCGGCGCTCGCGCGCTTCCTCGTGGTCGGCACCGGCGCCGGCGGCCGCGGCTTCGCCCATCTGCTGGACACCGCGGGCCGCGTCACCGCCTCGCTGCGCTGCATGCCGGCCAGCGTGCGCGAGGCCGGCATCGCGGTGATCGGCGACAAGGCCTTCACGCCGGCGCAGGACGGCCGCCTGCTCCATCTCCAGTTGTCCGCCGATGCCATCGCGCTGGCCGGCAGCCAGCCCTCGCCGGTGCCGTGGCGCATCCAGGGCAGCCTCGGGCTCGCGCATTCGGCCACCTCGCTGCACTGGGTCTCGCTCACGCCGGAGGGCCTGCGCGAAGCGGATTTCGACCTGCGCGCGGCCACGCCGCCGTCCGCGGCCGACCGCTGCGAATAGCACGAACAGTGCGAACAATGCCGCCCGGCGCTATTCGCGCGGCCCCCACGACGCCAGGATCTCGCGCGTGTCGATGGCCGCGCGCGCGAGCGCCACCGCCTCCTCGATGGCCTCGTCCTCGTCCAGCGCCAGCCGGTGGTCGAGGCCGTCGCAGACGAACCTGCCGCAGAGCACGGAGTCCAGGTCGATCGCGCCCGGCCCGCTGACCGCGAACGCCTCGTACACGCTGATCCACAAACCCGTGGCGCCGCGCTGCGCGAACGCCCGGACCTCGAAGCCGCGATAGGCAAAGTACCTCGTGCGCATGTCCGTTCCTCGTCCGTTCCCTCGTTCACCGGCGGCCGCGCCGGCGCGGTTCAGCCGTTGACCGCCCGCGACTCGCGCCGGTCGGCCTCCAGCCTGGCCCCGCGCTGGCGCGCGGCGTAGATGGCCTCGGTCTTGTTGCGCACCTGCAGGCGCTGGTAGATCAGCGCCACGTGGCTTTTCACGGTGGCCACCGAGATATTGAGCATGCGGCTGACCGTCTTGATCGGATAACCCTGCGACAGCAGCACCAGCACCTCGTACTGGCGCGGCGTGAGCTGCAGCAGCCGGGCCTCGCCGATCAGGTCGGGGCCGCCGTCCTGCGGGGACAGCGTCGCCAGCGACAGGCGCCGCTGCGGACCGGCCTCGCCGTGGCCGCGCGCCTTGCCGGCCAGCGCCAGCCGGATCACCGCCTCGATCGCGCCGAGCGACGCCGAGCGCGGCAGCCACGTGCAACTGCCGCGCGCCAGCCCCGCCGGCAGGATGCCGGGCTGCATGGAATCGGCGAACAGCAGCAGGCATTGCGGCGACAGCAGCTCGCAGGCGGTTTCCAGCAGCCACCGCTGGCGCTCCGCCTCGGCCGGCACGCCCAGGATCACCAGCGCGATGTCGCCGACCGGGCCGCGCAGCATCGCCAGCTCGGCCGGCGCCACGCAGATCACCTCGCCCACGCCTTCGATGTTGCCCAGGATGTGGAGCAATCCCAGCCGCAGCAATGCATTGTCTTCGATCAGCAATGCATTCACGGTGCCCTGGCCAATGATTTCGGTTCTCATATGCTCTGCCCCTTATGGCTCGGCTCGACCCGATGCCCTGCGATAATCGGAAAAATACAATCGGCATCCGTCATGGAATTCGATTTATCTCCAGGCACGGACATTGCCTGGATTTTTCCGGAGGAAAATAAAGCCGGCGCGCGCCGGCATTGCCGCGTTCGAAAGTCGGAAAATCGTGAGGATGACATGCGCGCGCGGCCCCGGCGGCGGCGAAAAGCCCGCCCCGTTGCCGGCATCGGGATTGCGTGAAAAAGCGTGCGCTCGTTTTCCGCACGCCGGCCGGAAGCCGCGCCATGCGCGCCTTCCTGGCGGACCGGATGCCGCCGGCCTGCGAGGCCGGCGGCCGGGGAGGCGGGCCTGCGCCCCGCTCTCCCGTCGTTTCATTTTTGGAACCTGAGCCGTTATCGGTCGGCCCTTCGCTCATCCACCCGCCCGCAATCCGTCATCATCGACCGCAATCAGTAAAGCACCATTCGCCTCCTGTCGCTTCTCATGCCATTTCGTGCCATTTCGTGCCCGTCTTTGCGCGGCACCGGATAATCAATTCAATTAAAGAATTGTTATCTTTACATGCAAAAGAATATGCGGCAGCCAGAGGTTTTTCTCCCCACTAAGGCGGGGTTTCTGGAAGTTTTAAGGATGAGATGGATTTTCGGCGCGAGTTTCGGCAAAAGCGGAACACGAGCGAGGGTATACGCGCTGGCCGCGATTGCGGGCATTTGCCGTTGCGCCATGCGCGCAGGGCGCGCGGGCACCGCGAGGCGCCCGCGCCGCGGCCTCAGTCCAGCACGCGCGCCGGGCTGAACGCGTCGCGCAATTCGCGCTTGAGCACCTTGCCGATGGCGCTGCGCGGCAGCGTGTCCACCAGCTCCAGCGCGGCCAGGCGCTGGGTCTTGCCGACCTGCCCGTTGGCCCACGCCATCAGCGCTTCGGCGGACACGTCCACGCCGTCGCGCAGCACCACGAAGGCCACCGGCGTCTCGCCCCAGCGCGGCGAAGGCACGCCCACCACGGCGCAGTCCGCCACCGCGGGATGCTGCTGCAGGACCGCCTCCAGGTCGCTCGGATAGATGTTGAAGCCGCCGCTGATGATCATGTCCTTCTTGCGGTCCATCAGCGTGAGGAAGCCGTCCTCGTCGAAGCGGCCCACGTCGCCGGTGCGGATGAACAGCTTGCCGCTGGCATCGCGCCAGTGCGCGGCGGCGGTCTTCTCGGGCTGCTTGTGGTAGCCGCTCATGATGGTGCTGGAGCTGCCCACCACTTCGCCGATCTCGCCCACCGGCACTTCCCTGCCCTGGTCGTCGATCAGGCGGATGTCGTGCCCTTCCATCGGCCGGCCCACGGTATGGAGCTTGCCGGGGAACTCATGCGCGGCCAGCACGCAGCTGCCGCCGCCCTCGGTCATGCCGTAGTACTCCACCAGCCCGCCCGGCCAGCGCCTGAGCACGTCGGCCTTGAGCGCGGCGCTCAGCGGCGCGCTGGTGGAGAACTTCATGCGGTAGGAGGACAAGTCGTAGCTGTCGAAATCCGGGCGCGCCAGCAGGCGCTGGTACTGCACCGGCACCAGCATGCTGTGCGTGACGCGGTGCGCCGCGGCCAGCTCCAGGTAGCGCTGCGCGTCGAACTTCGGCATCAGGATCGCGGTGCCGCCCAGCGCCAGCGTGGGCAGGAAGCTCACCAGCGTGGTGTTGGAATACAGCGGCGTGGAGATCAGCGTGATGGCGTCCGGGCCGTAGCCGCTGCTTTCCTGCACGCGGCGGATCTGGTTCCAGCGCAGCGCGTGCGCGTGCACGATGCCCTTGGGCGTGCCCGTGGTGCCCGACGAGTAGATGATGTTGAAGACCTGCTCCGGCTCGACCGGGCGCTCTTGCGGGCGGCTGCCCGCGGGCGCAAGCCACGCCTCGAACGACTGCCCGGCGGGCGCGCCCGCCAGCCCGACCAGCGGCACCGCGATGCGGTCGCGCACCGGCGCCAGCTCGCGCAGCACGTCCGCGTCCACGAACAGCAGCCGGGCATCGGAATCGGCCACCATGCCGGCCAGGCTGGCCGGCGTCGAGGACGGCGCCAGCGGCACCAGCGCCACGCCCGCGCGCAGGCCGCCGACCAGCAGCGCCGCGTACTCGATCGAAGCCGCCGCGCAGATCGCCAGCGCCGCGCCAGGCCGCAGGCCGTCGCGCTGCAAGGCGCTGGCCACCTGGTCGGCCAGCGCGTCGAATCCGGCGTAGGTCAGCGTGCGGTGGCTGTCGATCACCGCCACGTGCGCGGGCCGCTCGGCGGCGTGCAGCCGCACGCAGTCGGCCAGGTTGCCGACCGGCTGCGCGAGAAGTTCTGTGATGCCCATGAGAAGTCCTGTCTCCATTGGATGCCGCGATCGGCCGCGGCGGCACGGGGCCGGGGCGGCTTTCGCGAACGGATTCATGTCGTCGAACGGGCAAGGGGCCGCGCCGTTCGTCCGTGCGTCCGCCCGGCTGCGGCGGACCCGCGGGATTCTCGCATGGGCGCGGCGTTATATTTTTGGGGCTGCGGAGACGGCAAGGCCCCGGGGCAAACCCGGGGCCTTCTCGCGGGAACGCTCAGGCCGGCGGAAAACCCGCCTTCTGCGGCCACAGGTTGGCGAAGGCGTGGATGGTGGACTGCCCGTACACGCCGGCCTGCGTGAACGGCTCGGCCGCCAGCCACGCGCGCGCCTCCGCCTGCGAGGGAAAGTCGATCACCAGCAGGCTGCCGACCATCGTCTGGCCGTCGTCGCCGAGCAGCGGGCCGGCGAAGGCGATGCTGTCCGCCTTGGCGCCCAGATAGGCCTTGTGCTCGGGACGCACCCTGGCGCGCAGTTCGCCGGTGCCGGGCTTGTCGAGCAGATGAAATACGAACAGCATGGGATTACCTCCGCCTGGATGGGTCGGATGAGGTTGCGGCCGGCGCGGCCGGCGCCGGGTCGAGGATGAAATCGATCTCGAAGCTGGCGAAAGCAGCGGCGGGCGCTACGCCGCCAGCCACCCGTCCAGCAGCGCGTTGACCTCCGCGGGCGCCTCGTACTGGACCCAGTGCCCGGCCCCGGGCACGATGCGCACCTGCCGCCGCGCGCTGCCCTGCGTCATGGCCTGGCCCGCCGGCACCGGGTCGGCCGTCACGTCATGCTCGCCCCAGGCCAGCAGCACGTCGCCGCCGAAGGTGTCGAGCGCCTCGCGCAGGCCGCCCGCGCGCGAGATCGGCTTGCTGCGAAAGCGCGTGTGGCGGCAGGACACGGTATGCGCGTGCAAGGCCACGGCGTCGATCTTGTCCGGGTCGGCGATCATGAACGCGGCGAGGTTGTGGCGCATGGCCTGCGCCAGCGCGGCGTCGTCCGGCGCGCGGCGCCAGTCCACCAGCGCCTGCTGCTGGCGGCGCGCGCCGCCGTGCCCGCCCGGGCCGAGCAGCGCCAGCCGGTTCACGCCGACGCGCGCGGCGGCCACGTGCGCCGCCACCAGCCCGCCGAACGAGAAGCCGGCGAGGTCGAAGCCGTCCGCGCAGCCCGGCAACTGGCCGGCCGCCGCGGCCAGCGCGCCAACGATCGCCGGCAGCTCGCTGGGCACGTCGCCGGATTCGCCGAAGCCCGGCATGTCCGGCGCCCAGACGGTGCGCCGCGCGGCCAGCGCCTCGATATTGCGCAGCCAGTGCAGCCAACTGCCGTGCCCGCCGTGCAGCAGCACCAGCGGGCGGCCCTGGCCGAAGCCGCGCCACGCCACGCGGCAGCCGCCGGCCTCGGTGACGACGCGCCGGGCCTGGCGCTCGAGCGCCGCGATGGCAAGCGAGGCGGCCGCGGCGGCCTCGGCGGATGGAAGGGAAAGATCGGGAACCGTGCCTTGCATGGCGAGCCTGCGGAAAAAAGCGCTGAACGAGCGACGAACGAACCAGGAATATCCGCCGGCACGGGCGGCCGGCGAGCCAGGCGGCAGTGTAGCGCCATGTGCCGCCAGGCCGCGCGGTTGCGTCGAAGATGCCCGGACTTGCGCCAATGGCGCCGGACCAACACCCAACCGAAGAGGGGATTGGATTCTCGCGAGCGGGCAGGCGCAACGGTTCGCGGGCCGCGCGGTCGATGCCGGCGCGGCCATGTGGCGCAATTTCATCATGGCGCCCGGCGGCGCCGATAGAATACCGCCCCGGAACGCCGCCTGCCCACCGCTTCGCCTGCCGGGCCGGATGGCTTCCGGGCCGAAGCCCCGTCCGGGACTGCCGGCCCAGCAGGGTCACTGCGCCACCCGGCGCGCCAAACACCAACACGGCAAGAACACAGACGTCCGGCCCTCGATCGCCGGGCGCGCAGCCAATCGGGAAACCAGGGGAATATCATGAAGCAAGCCAGGACACGTTCGATCTATCTGTCGGTCATCGCAGCCGCGGTGCTGAGCGCCTGCGGCGGCGGCGGCGACGGCGCCCAGTCCGCGGGCGCCTCCGCCGGCACCGCGCCGCCGCCGGCCACCATCTCGGGCGTGGCCGCCACCGGCGCGCCCATCGCCAATGCCGTGGTCGACATCCGGTGCGCGGCCGGCACGGCCACCGCCACCACCTCCGCCACCGGCGCATGGAGCGTCTCGGCAGCCGGCCTGGCCGTGCCCTGCGCGGCGCGCGTGACCGGCCCGAGCGGCGTGCTGCACACGCTCATCACCGGACCCGGCACCACCAACATCACGCCCATCACCGAACTGGTGGTGGCGAGCGCCGCCCAGAACCCGGACACCGAAGCCTTCTTCAACACCTTCTCCACGACCTCGGGCAACGCCGCCATCAACCGCCTGCCGACCGCGCTGACGCTGACCAGGCAGCGGCTGGCCAACCTCGGCGTCTCGGTGGACACGCTCAACCTGATGAACCAGGCGTTCCAGCCCCAGGCCGGCGACGCCTACGACGACAAGCTCGAAGCGCTGATCGTGCGCCTGAAGGCCACCAACGCCACGCTGACCACGGTGGCGCAGGACCTCGCGCGCGGCGACGTGGGCGCGCCGGGCGCGCAAGGCGCGACCGGGGCCACCGGCGCGGCGGGCGCCACGGGCGCCGACGGCGCGCCCGGTGTTCCGGGCGCCACCGGCGCGACCGGCCCGCAAGGCAGCACGGGGCCGGTCGGGGCGACGGGGGCGGTCGGCGCGACCGGCAGCACGGGCGTCACCGGACCGACCGGCGCCACAGGCGCAACGGGTGCCACCGGCGCGACCGGCACCACCGGCGCGACGGGCGTCACCGGCCCCCAGGGCTCTCCCGGCACGCAGGGCGCCACGGGGGCGACCGGCGCCCAGGGTAGTACGGGGGCGACCGGCGTGACCGGCGTGACCGGCGCCACGGGGGCCACCGGTCCTACGGGGGCGGCCGGCGCAACTGGCGCCACCGGCGCGACCGGCGCCACGGGCAGCGTGCCTGGCCTGGGCACGCCAAGTCATGCCGCCGACGGCAATGGCAGCGGCATGTGCACGATCGGTACCGTCTGGCTGACAGCAGCCACGGTGGGAGAAGGCATGGCCGCGGATGGCCGGCTGCTGCCGATCAACGCGTATATGGCGCTGTTCAGCTTGCTGGGCACCAACTTCGGCGGCGACGGCGTCACCAATTTTGCATTGCCGAACCTGTCGTCCGTCACGCCGAACGGGCTGACCTACATGATCTGCGTCGACGGCGTCTTCCCCTCGCGCGTCAACTAGCCGGCGCAACGGGCGGATGGTCATGCCAGGATCATCCGCCCGCGCCGGCTGCCGCCGGCCTCCTCACGGACTCAGCAGCTTCCCCGTGCGGAACGCCCGCGCGCCGGACACACGGCCGATCTGGTCGCCCGGCTTCACGTAGCGCACCTCCCGTCCCATGTAGAACACACCGTCGGTATGGCTGACGGTGGTGGCGCGCGTGCCTTCGACCGGATCGACGATGTCGAACAGCGGCTGCCCGGCCGTCACCCGCTCGCCCACCTGCGCGCGATACACCAGCAGGCCCGCCGCGCCCGCCACCAGCTGCTCGCTGCCGGCCAGCGGCGTGGCGGGCTGCGGCAGCGGGGGCGGCGGCGGTGCCTCGCCGGCGATGGCGCCGATGTGGGTCAGGTAGTCGAACAGCGCCTGGGTGTCCTGCTGCGCGAGCGCGTCGGTCACGTCGCGCTGGCCGCGGTGCTCCACCGTCACGGCAATACTGCCGTGCGGGATCGGGAAGCGCGCGCCGAACTCCTGCTGCAGCTGCCACCACGTATAGCTGTGCGCCTCGTCGAACGAGTGCGCGCCGGAGTCGAGCGCCAGCAGGCTGGCGGTGGCGCCGAGATAGCGCGCCAGCGGCTCCACCTCGGGCCAGATCGCGTCGCCGGTGTACACGTGCATGGCCGCCTCGCGCGAGCAGTGCAGGTCGAGCACCACCTCGGCGTCGTGCGCCAGCAGCATCAGCGCCTGCTGCAGCGACTGGAAGGCGTTCACCGGCGGCTGCGCCAGCAGCGCCTCGCGCCAGGCCGCGCGGATGACGCGCAGGTTGTGCGCGCCATCCTGCGTGAGCTTGTCCTCCACCGCCGCCGCGACCGGCTTGAACAGCATCGGGAAACCGCGGTTGAAATTGTTGCCGCTCGACAATTCGAAGCGGCCGATGAAGCCGCCCAGCACCGCCTGGCCCAGGCCGATCGGGTTGGCGGCGCTGACCAGCACCACCTGCGCGCGCAGGCGGCCCTGCGCCTCGAGCTCCCGCAGGCGCGCCTTGAGCGTGACGGCCACCAGCATGGCGGGAATCTCGTCGGCATGCAGGCCGGCCTGCACGTAGATCTTGCGCGCGGCGCCGGCGTCGCCGAAATGGTGGCTGGCGAGTTGCAGGGCAAGGCCCGGCGCCGGGGCAATCAGGGGATGGATCTGGCTTTGCATATGAGGTCGCTCGGTTGGCGCTTGATTGATGTGCGCGGTTGATGTTCGGTCCGTGGCTTGCGCGGATGCCCGCTCACGGCGCGGCGGCGGTGCCGCCCTGCTGCCCGTGCCGTGCCAGCGTCTGGCGCAGGATCGCCGGGATCACGCCGCCGTGCCGCAACAGTTCGACTTCGAGCCGGGTCTCCACCGCGGCCGTGGCGTCGAACGATGCCACCGTGCCGTCGCCGCGCACGATGCGCACCGGCACCGCGCAGCGCGGCGCCAGCCGCTCCGGCGGCGCGCCCACGTGGATGCGGTCGCCGGGCCGGATGGCCAGCGTGCGCGGATGCATGCCCGCGAGCATGCGCAGCGGCAGGATGCCCATGCCGATCAGGTTGGCGCGGTGAATCCGCTCGAAGCTGCACGCCAGCACGGCGCGGATGCCCAGCAGGCGCTGGCCCTTGGCCGCCCAGTCGCGCGACGAGCCGGTGCCGTAGCGCTCGCCGGCGACCAGCACCACGGCGTCGCCCTCCTCGGCGTAGCGCCGGGCCGCTTCGAAGACCGGCAGCACGGTGCCGCTGGGCGCGTGGACGGTATGCGCGGCCGGCGCGCCGGGCTCGAGCAGGTTGACCAGCGTCTTGTTGTAGAACGCCGCGCGCACCATCACTTCCCAGTTGCCGCGCCGCGAGGCGAACACGTTCAGGTCGTCGCGGTCGTCGCCGCGGCTGACCAGGAAATCGGCGACGTGGCAGTCCTTCGGGATCGCGCTGGCGGGCGAGATGTGGTCGGTGGTCACGTCGTCGCCGAGCACCAGCAGCGCATAGGCGCCGTAGTCGCCCAGCTGCGTGCCCTGTTCCGCCGCGGCGAACGGCGGGCGGCGCAGCGCCGTCGAGCGCGCGTCCCACGGATAGCGCGGCGTGTCGGCGAAGGGCAGGCTGTCCCACACCGGGTTGCGCGAAGCCGCAGCGAACGCGGGCCGATAGTCGGCGGCCTGCGTGCCGGCGGCCACGCAGGCCGCCACCTCCGCGCGCGTGGGCCACAGGTCCTTCAGGTACACCGGCGTGCCGTCCGGGGCGATCTGCACCGGGTCGCGGCCCAGGTCGCGCGCCGCGTCGCCGGCCAGCGCGAACGCCACCACCAGCGGCGGCGACATGATGAAGCCGAGGTCGAGATCGGGATGCACGCGGCCCGGGAAATTGCGGTTGCCGGACAGCATCGCCACCGGGCGCGCCGCCCGCCGCGCGATGGCGTCGCGGATCGGCGCGGTGAGCGGCCCCGCGTTGCCGATGCAGGTGGTGCAGCCGAAGCCGACGATGTCGAAGCCGAGCGCCGACAGATCGCCCAGCAGGCCGCCGCGCTCCAGGTAGATGGCCGCCGCGGGCGAGCCCGGCGCCAGCGAGGTCTTGACCCACGGCGGCGCCGACAGCCCGAGCGCGCGCGCCTTGCGGGCCAGCAGGCCCGCCGCGATCAGCAGGGCCGGGTCCGACGTATTGGTGCAGCTCGTGATGGCCGCGATGGCCACCGGGTGGCGCGGCAGGCCATGCTCCCGCCCCGCCGGCTCCGGTGCGAACGGCGCGAGCGCGCGGGCGGTCTCGGTATAGGACAGCAGGTCCTGCGGCCGCCGCGGGCCGGCCACGTGCATGCGGACCGCCGACAGGTCGAGGTCGAGCACGCGCGTGTAGCGCGGCGCGGCATCCGGCTCGAACCACAGGCCGGCGCGCCGGGCGTAGTCGCCGACCAGCGCCACGCCGGCTTCGCCGCGGCCGGTGGCGCGCAGGTAGTCCAGCGTGCGCGCGTCGATGGGAAAAAAGCCGGTGGTGGCCCCGTACTCGGGCGCCATGTTGGCGACCACCGCGCGCTCGCCCGCGCTCAGCGTCGCCACGCCGGGGCCGAAGAACTCGACGAACTCGCCCGCCACGCCGAGCGCGCGCAGGCGCTGCGTCACCGTCAGCGCGAGGTCGGTGGCCAGCGCCCACGGCGGCAGCGCGCCGGTCAGCCGCACGCCGGTGACGTCGGGCAGGCGCTGCATCACCGGCATGCCGAACATCACGGTCTGCGCCTCCAGCCCGCCCACGCCCCAGCCGAGCACGCCGATGCCGTTGATCATCGGCGTGTGGCTGTCGGTGCCGATCAGCGTGTCGGGCACGGCCCAGGCCTGGCCGTCGCGCTGCACCGTGGTCACCACCGTGGCCAGCTGCTCGAGGTTGATGGTGTGCATGATGCCGGTGCCCGGCGGGTGGATGCGCACGCCGCGCAGCGCCCGCGACGCCCAGCGCAGAAAACCGTAGCGCTCGGCGTTGCGCCGGCCCTCGGTCTCCAGGTTGATCGCCGCGGCATCGGGCCGGGCGAACGCTTCCACGGCCAGCGAGTGGTCCACGGACACGTCCACCGGCAGCCCGGGATTGAGCACGGCGGGATCGACGCCGGCCTCGGCCAGCGCGTCGCGCATGGCGGCGATGTCGACCAGCGCCGGCGTGCTGGTGGTGTCGTGCATCAGCACGCGGCCCGGCTGGAACGCGATCTCGGCCGTGCTGGTGCCGTGATCCGGCCACGCCGCGATGGCGTCGATGGCGGCGTCGCGCTCCGCTCCCGCCATGTTGCGCGCGACGTTCTCCAGCAGCAGGCGCAGCACCACGGGCAGGCGCGGCAGCCGCTCGCCGAGCATCGCCGGCAGGTCGACGCAGCGGTATGTCAGGCCGCCGGAGTGGAACTCGCCGGCAAGGGGGCGGCAGTGCGTCATCAGGGCAGCGGATGGGCCAGCTCGGCGGCGGGCGCCGGCGCCCGCGGCGCCTGCGACAACTGCGCGAACAGGTTCTTGGGGTCGTCCAGCACCGGGATCAGCGCGATGCGCTCGCCGATCTGGAGCAGCGCGGCCTGGTCGCGCAGGTAGCGCAGCGCGGAGAAGTCTTCCAGCGCGAAGCCGACCGAGTCGAACACCGTGATCTCGCCGGCGTCGCGGCGGCCGGGCGCCTGGCCCTCGAGCACGCGCCAGAGCTCGGTCACGGCGAAATCCGCCGGCATCTGCTGCACGTCGCCTTCGATGCGGCTCTGCGGCTCGTATTCGACGAACACGCTGGCGCGGCGCAGCACGTCCGGGTGCAGCTCGGTCTTGCCCGGGCAATCGCCGCCCACGGCATTGAGGTGCATGCCGGGCTCGAGCATCTCCGGCGTGACGATGGTCGCGTAGGCCTTGTCGGCCGTGACCGTGGTGACGATGTCGGCGCCGCGCACGGCTTCGGCGGTGCTGGCGCACACGCGCAATTCGAGGCCGGGCACGTCGGCGAGATTGCGGCGCAGCCTGGCGGTGGCGGCGGCATCCACGTCGTAGGCCTGGATGCGGCGGATGCCCAGCAGGTGATAGAACGCCAGCGCCTGGAATTCGCTCTGCGCGCCGTTGCCGACCAGCGCCATCGTGGCGGCGTCGGCCCGCGCCAGCCGGCGCGCCGCCACCACCGACGTGGCCGCCGTGCGCAGCGCCGTGGTCAGCGTCAGCTCACTGAGCAGCAGCGGCATGCCGGTGGCCACCTCGGCCAGCACGCCGAACGCCATCACCGTGGGCAGGCCGCCGCGCGTGTTGCCCGGATGGCCGTTGACGTACTTGAAGCTGTAGAGGCTGGCGTCGGCCGTGGGCATCAGCTCGATCACGCCGGCCGGCGAGTGGCTGGCCGAGCGGGCGGACTTGTCGAACTCCCGCCAGCGGCGGAAGTCGTCCTCGATGTAGCCGGCCATGCCGCGCAGGGCATGCGCGATGCCGCGCGCGGCGATGATGCGGGATACGTGCTGGGTGGAAAGAAATGGCGTCATCTGTGGCTCCGGTGAGCGGGTCTGGAAAGTTGCGGACCATTCTCACCGCCGTGGCACCCAAAATGAAGTGGTTATTGTGCACACAAAATACTATCATCACGTCAAACCGAGCACAACGACTTTCATTTCGACACATGGTTCCGACACATGGATGACTTCGACCACAAGCTGCTGGGGCTGCTGCGCGCCGATGCCCGGGCCAGCGTTGCCCTGCTGGCGCACCGACTCGGGGTGGCGCGCACCACCATCACCAACCGGATGGCGCGCCTGGAAAAAGCGGGGGTGATCGTCGGCTACACGGTGCAGCTGCGCCCGGCGGCACAGCGCGACGCGATCGCCGCGTGGATGAGCATCGCCGTGGACGGGAACCAGGCGCGGGAGGTGATTGCCAGCCTGCTGGGCGAGCCCGGCGTGGTCGCCCTGCACGACACCAACGGGCGCTGGGACCTGCTGGCCGAAGTGCGCGCCGCCACGCTCGACGGGCTGGCCTCCGTGCTCGAGCGCGTGCGGCTGATCCGCGGCATCAGCGCGACGGAGACCAGCATCCACCTGACCAGCTACAAGCTGTCGTGAGGCGTGGCCGCGGCCGGGAGATTGCGCGGCCGGGCGGGACCGGTCAGGCCCCCGCCGGCGGCGCCTCTTCCGCCGGGGCGGCCTCGCTCGCGGCCGGGCGGCGCAGGCGGCTCGCCACGTCCAGGTGCCGGCGCATCAGGTCGGCGGCGCCGTCGCGGTTGCCGGACTCCAGCGCCGCCAGGATGCCGAGGTGCTCGTGGCAACTCACCTCCACGCGCTCGCGGCCGTGCTTCCAGTCATAGTTGGACAGCCGCCGCATGCGGTTCAGGCGGCGGATCGCGTCGACGAAGAAGCGGTTGCCCGAGGCCATCGCGAGCCCTTCGTGGAACGCCGCGTTGGTCTCGAAGAACGCCACCGGCGAGGCCTCGGTCCACGGCTGCGTCAGGAACGCCGAATGCTGGATCCGCATGTGCGCGGCCCATTCGGGCGAGAGCTGGAAGCTCGGCTCCAGGATGGCCGCCGGCTCGATGACCATGCGGAAGCGGTAGCCCTCGATGCGCGCCTCGCGGTGCCACATCGCGTCCTGGAATTTCCAGCGGTAGCCCAGCCGCCGCTCGACGATGCCAAGGTCGGCCAGCCGCACCAGCGCCTGCTTGATGGTGGCGCGCGTCTCGCCGTAGGTCTGCATCAGATCGCGCTCGGACACTTCGTCGGCCAGCGCGCCGCGCTGCCGGTCGTGGGCGATGCGCGTGAGCAGCTGGTCTTCGTCGGCCGGCGCGGTCTCGTCGGCCTGCGCCACCGGCGGCGCCGACAGCAGCGCCACGCCCTTGTTGCGGCGCCGCTCGACGAAACCCTGCGCCTCGAGCTGGTCCAGTGCCGCGCGGATCGGCGTGCGCGACACCCCCAGCGACTCCGCCAGCTTCTGCTCGTTGAGGCGGTCGCCCGCCGCCAGGGCCTCGTCGCGGATCCACTGGGCGATCCGGTCCCGCAGCGCCAGGCGCGAGCGGCCCACCGACTCGTTCGGCATGCTCATTTATTTTTTTGTTTCATCAAAATACACTTACAATTGTACATTACCGCCGCGCGGACAGCCTGGCCCGCGGCACGCGCCCGCCATCCGCGTGCGGACAAGGCGGCCAGCCGCAAGCTTAGCCGGAAAGTGCCGTGCGGGCTGGTCCGGCCGGTCTCGTTCTTGTCGTCTTGCCGGGACGGCCCCGCCCGCTTCAGCCGGTCATGGCCGCGGCGGCACCGTCTCGGCCACGATCCGGTCGCGGCCGCCCTGCTTGGCCTGGTACAGCAGCAGATCGGCGCGCCGCATCAGCCCGTCCGCGTCCTGCGCCTCGCCCGGCATGACGAAGGCGGTGCCGAAACTGGCCTGGATGCTGAACCGTTCGCCGCTGTCGGCCACGAGCGGCGTCGCCGCCAGGCGCGCGCGCAGCTGCTGCGCCATGTCCAGCGCATCCTGGCAGGCCGGCACGCTGGCCAGCACCGCGAATTCCTCGCCGCCGATGCGCGCCACGATGTCGCCCTCGCGCCATACCTCGCGGCTCAGCTCGGCGATCCGCCGCAGCGCGCGGTCGCCCGTGGCATGACCGTACTTGTCGTTGACGCGCTTGAAGTGATCGATGTCGAACAGCGTCAGCGACAGCAGCTGCCCGCCCGCGCGCCGTCCCGCGCCGGAACAGGCGTCCTTCAGCCTGATGTCGAAGGCGCCGCGGTTGAACAGCCCGGTGAGCGCATCGGTTTGCGCCATGCGCGACAGCTCGGCGATCAACTGGCGGCGCTCGCGCTCCAGCCTGGCGCGCTCGACGGCGTTGCCGCGCAGCACCTGCACGGCATCGAACAGCTCGCGGATCTCTCCGCGGTACGGCCTGGACGACAGCGTCACGGCGAGGTTGCCGGCCGCGATGGCGCGGATCGCGCGCGCGGCGTCCGCGAACGGCCGGACCACCTGCCGGCGGAACAGCCACACGCCGAGGAACAGGAACACGATCACCGCCGAGAGGATGGCGACAATGCCGCCCAGCCACGCCAGCCGGGTGTCGCGCTGGGCCCGCACCTGCCGCTCGACCAGATCGAGAATCTCGTCGCGAAAGCGCGTGATCGCGCCCATCGAGGGCACATAGTGATCGACGAATTCGGCGCTCGAGACGCCCGCGTCGCCGGGCAGGCTCGCCAGCGCGTGCACGCGCGAGAAATACTCCAGGCCCGCGCCGAAATACTGCCGCTCCACCACCTGGAACGCCCCTTGCGGCAGCTCCGGATCGCTCAGCACGCGCGGCTGGAGCAGCGCGCGCAGCTGCGCGATGGTGCCCAGCGTGCGCTCGATGGCGAACTGCTCGGTGCTGTTCAGCTGCCGGTTGGTGCCCAGCGCGGGCGTGAGCTGCGAGCCGAGCAGCCCGGCCTGCTCCCGCAGCAGCGCCGCCAGCCGCGCCGCCAGCAGGCGGCTGAGCGCGCCGGGCACGCCCCGGTCGACCCTGGCGGCGCTGACGTCGGCGATGGCGGACAACGGCGGCATCACCCGGATCATGCCATCCGCCGCGCGGTGCAGCGCCTCGCCGGTGCGCTGGCCGTGCGGCTGGCGCAGCAGGCCGTCGACCTCGGCGCGCGCGCGGGCGAGATCGTCGCGCGCGCGCAGCACCGTGTCGCGCTCGCTGAGGCAGTTGCCGCACTCCGGCGCTTCGAGCTGGCCCAGCAGCCCGGCGATGCGCCGGTCGCTTTCCGTGCGCGCGTCCAGCAGCGCCTGCCCTTGCGCCGGCGGCAGCGGCAGCGCCTCTCCGAGCGCGGCGTTGCTGGGGCCGCGCTCGACCGAGACCTGCTCCATCGCGAGCAGGATCGCGCGAAAGATGCGCAGGTCGGTAAGCGCGTGCTCGGCATTCGCATAAGCCACCCACTGGTATCGAAACAGCCAGATGGACAGCGCCAGCAGGACAAAGCCCAGGGTGGCGGCGAGCAGCGCAAAGCGGCGTTCCAGCGGCGAGGCTGGCAGGGGGATCTTTAGCATCGTGGGACGGGGCGCCGGCGCAAGCGCTGCGCGCGGCACCGGGCCAGGGCTTCGTGGCGTGTCGAGGTCGCGCGGCGCCCGCATCCGGGCGTTGCCGCCCGGCGGGCCGCAATGTCGAAAATCCTCGGAACAAGGCCTGCATTCTAGCGGGCGCCGCCCCCGCGGTGTTGCAGATCTGGCCCGACCCCACGGGTGCGGGGTGACTTGGACACAATTTGCGCCGCATGCCCGGCACCGCGCCTTGCCCGGCCCCTCGCCCGGTGCGGCGGCCACTCCCCCCGGAATGACCGCCGGCGCCGCGGGCGTTCAGCCCCGCCCGGCGTCCGCGCGCACCCAGCCCGCGGCCTTCTCGGCCATCATCAGCGTGGGGCTGTTGGTGTTGCCGCTGGTGATCGACGGCATCGCGCTGGCGTCGACCACGCGCAGGCCGGCGATGCGGCCGCCGCGCCCGTCGCGCACCCGCATGCGGCTGTCCAGCACGGCCGCGGAGTCGCCGTCGCGGCCCATCGCCGCGGTGCCCACGGGGTGGAAGATGGTGGTGGCGATGTCGCCGGCCAGCCGCGCCAGGTCCTCGTCCGTCCGGTATTGCGGGCCGGGCTTGTATTCCTGCGGCTTGTAGCGGGCCAGCGCCGGCTGCGCGACGATGCGGCGGGTCACGCGCAGCGAGTCCGCCGCCACCTGCCGGTCCTCGGCGGTGGACAGGTAGTTGGGCGCGATGGCCGGCGCCTGGCGGAAGTCCTCGCTGCGGATGCGCACGGTGCCGCGGCTGGTGGGGTTCAGGTTGCAGACGCTGGCCGTGAAGGCCGGGAAGGCATGCAGCGGCTCGCCGAACGCCTCCAGCGAGAGCGGCTGGACGTGGTACTGGATGTTGGGCCAGGCCTGCTCCGGCGAGCTGCGCGTGAAGGCGCCCAGCTGCGACGGCGCCATGCTCATGGGGCCGCTGCGCGACAGCAGGTATTGCAGGCCGATGCGCGCCTTGCCCCACAGGCTGGACGCCAGCACGTTGAGCGTGGCCGCGCCCTCGATCCGGTACACGGCGCGGATCTGCAGGTGATCCTGCAGGTTGCCGCCCACGCCGGGCAGGTCGGCCAGCACCTCGATGCCGTGCTCGCGCAGCAGCGCGCCCGGGCCCAGCCCCGAGAGCTGCAGGATCTGCGGCGAGCCGATGCTGCCCGCGCACAGGATCACCTCGCATGCGGCGCGCACGGTGACGAACTGCCGGCCGTCCCACACCCGCGCGCCGGTGCAGCGCAGGCTGCCGTCGGCCCGCGGCTCGACCAGCAGGCGCGCGACCTGCGCGCCGGTCCACAGTTCGAAATTGGGCCGGCCGCTGCAGGCGGGCCGCAGGAACGCCTTGGCGCTGTTCCAGCGCCAGCCGGCTTTCTGGTTGACCTGGAAGTAGCCCACGCCCTCGTTGTCGCCGCGGTTGAAATCGCCGGTGTGCGGCACGCCGGCCTGCGCCGCGGCTTCGGCGAAGGCGTCGAGGATGTCCCAGCGCAGGCGCTGCTTTTCCACGCGCCACTCGCCGCCGTGGCCGTGGTAGTCGGCGAAGGCCGCGTCGTGCTCCGGGGTGTCGCCGAGATAATGGTCTTCGTGCTGGCGGAAGGCCGGCAGCACGTTGTCCCAGCGCCAGGTGTCGTCGCCGGTGCGCTGCGCCCACTGCTCGTAGTCGCGCGACTGGCCGCGCATGTAGATCATGCCGTTGATGCTGGAGCAGCCGCCGAGCGTCTTGCCGCGCGGGTAGCGCAACTGGCGGCCGTTGAGGCCCGCGTCGGGCTCGGTGCGGTAGAGCCAGTCGGTGCGCGGGTTGCCGATGCAGTAGAGATAGCCGACCGGGATGTGGATCCAGTGGTAGTCATCCTTGCCGCCGGCCTCAATCAGCAGCACGCGCCGGTCCTTGTCGGCGCTGAGCCGGTTGGCCATCAGCGCGCCGGCGGTGCCGGCGCCGATGACGATGTAGTCGAAAGCGGGATCGGTGCTGTGGGTCACGACGCTGTGTCTCCGGAACGCGAGCTTTATTTGCCGCGCTAAAATTGTTGTGGCGAGTGCGCGTAGTTTCCTCCCGGGATATTCCGAAATCCATTGAGTTTCGGCAATCTGAGATATAGGTTTCACAAATATGAATCCGGCCAATCTTGATCTGCAGACGCTGCGGGTGTTCGTCGCGGTGGCGCGCGAGGGCAATGTCTCCAAGGCGGCCGAGCAGATGCACCGCTCGCAGCCGGCCGTCAGCCTCCAGCTCAAGCGCATGGCGGAGATCACGGGCCTGACGCTGTTCCACCGCACCGCCCACGGGCTGGTGCTGAGCGCCGACGGCGCCGCGCTGCTGCCCCAGGCCGAGCGCGCCCTGCATGCCATCCAGGACGTGGCCAATGCCGTGAGCCGGCTGCACGGCACCGTGCGCGGCAAGCTGCGCATCGGCACCATCCTGGAGCCGTCGTTCATCCGCCTGGGCGACTGGCTCGGGCAACTGGTGCAGTCGGCGCCGCAGATCGAGACCGAACTGCGCCACGGCATGAGCGGCAGCGTGATGGCCCAGTTGCAGCAGGGCAGCCTGGACGTCTGCTTCTACCTGAGCCCCGACCGCGAAGCCACGCACCAGTTGCAGCCGGACCTGGCGGTGCGCACGCTGACGCGCTTCGAGTACCGGGTGGTGGCGCCGGCCGGCTGGGGGCCGCAGGTGACGGGCTGCGACTGGGAAGCGCTGGCCACCCTGCCCTGGCTGGCGACGCCGCCGGAGTCCGTGCATTCGCGCCTGCTGGCGGGCATCTTCGGCCCGCGCGGGCTGGCGCCGCGCCGCGCCGCGCTGGTGGACCAGGAGCCGTCCATGCTCGATCTCATCAAGTCGGGGGTCGGGCTCAGCCTGGTGCGCGATGCCACCGCCATGCGCGAGAGCCAGACGTCAGGGCTAGCCGTGGCGGACCGGGTCCGCATCGGCTGCGAGCTGCAGTTCGTCTGCCTGGCGTCCAGGCTGGAGGAGGCGCTGATCGTGGAGGCGCTGGGCGCGCTGAACCGGGTGTGGCTGGACTGACGGGCGGCGCCGGCGCCCGCGTGCTTCAGCCATAGGTGGCGCGCACGGCGGCGAAGGCCGCGCTCACCACCGGGTCCTCCATGCGCCTGGCCAGCGCGATGAACGAGAGATCGGCGGTCAGCGTGAGCGTCTGCGCCACCACCAGCCCGTGCGACTGGGCCACGCGCAGCGCCACCGAGTCGCGCGCCAGCGAGAGGCCGACGCCCGACACCACCAGGTCCACCATCGACGCCTCCAGGTCCACTTCGGCGGCCACCAGCGGGCGCACGCCGAGCTCGTCGAACTTGCGGCTCAGCATGCGGTGGTGGGTCGAATGCTCGTGCGTCCAGACCCACGGCAGCAGCGCCACCTCGGCCCAGCTCTTGCCGGCCACGCGCGCGTCCCAGCCGCGCGGCGCGATCACGTAATAGTGGATGGCGCGCAGCTTGAGCGCGCAGATGTCGTCGCCCGAGCCGACCTCGCCCGGCGGGCCGAGATAGAACGCCGCGTCCAGCGCGCCGCCGCGGATCTGGCTCAGGACCCAGCCCGACATGCCGTGCCGCAGCCGCGGCTGCACGTTCGGATGATGCTCGACCAGGTATTGCAGGCAGGCGCCCAGGCGGATGGCCTCGGGGTTGAGGATGGTGCCCAGGCCGAGCATGCCGTAGGCGGCGCTGCGCATGGCCTCGGCGGCGCGGCCGAATTCCTCCACGGCCTCCAGGATCTTGCGGGCCGCGGGCACCAGCGCCCGGCCGTGCGCGCTGAGCATGAGCCCGCGCCCGGTGCGCACGAACAGCGTCACCTGCAGCAGCTCCTGCAGGCTCTTGATCTGCATGCTCACCGCGGGCTGCGTCAGGTGCAGGCTTTCGGCCGCGCGGGTGAGATTGCCCTCACGCGCGATCGCCTCGAAGGCGCGTAAGTGCTGTAGGTCCACAGGCGTTCCCATGCGGGAGGGAGATGTCGGAAGTCGGTTCGGGAAGATCCCGGCGCCGCTGCGCGGCACGGCAAGTGCCGCGCAGCGCCCGCGCGGGACCGCTGCGCGCCATTCTGGGACAACTTCCCGGGCCTGCAAAGCCGGGCATCCCCCAACAGGCGGCCAGGGCGGCGAGGCTAGCTGGCCGCCGCCAGCACGCGGCGCGCCTGCTCGATGATCGGCGCATCGACGAGCCGGCCATCGACCCTGACCGCCGCCCCGCCGGCGCCGGCCGCCGCCTCGATCACGCGGCGCGCCCATTCGCATTCGGCCGCCGGCGGCAGGAAGCCGCGGTTGACGGCCTCGATCTGCGTGGGATGGACGCACAGCTTGGCGCCGAAGCCGAAGCGCTTGGCGCGCTCGACCTCGTGCTCCAGCCGCCGGGCATCGTCCAGCGCCAGGCAGACGCCGTCCACCGGCGGCGGCAGCCCGGCCAGCCGCGAATGCATCGCCAGTTGCGAGCGGAAATAGTGCAGCGGCGCGTCGTCGTCGGGCAGGCCGATGTCGAGCATCAGGTCGGCCGCGCCCAGCATCAGCCGGCGCACGCCGGGCGCGCGCGCGATGTCGGCCAGATGCAGGAAGCCGGCGGCCGACTCGACCAGCAGGTAGAGCGCGCGGGCGCCTCCCACGGCGCGCGCCAGCGCCGCCAGCACGACGAGGTCGTCCGGCTTGGGCACCACCACGCCGTGCACCGGCAGGCCGGCGCAGGCCTGCACGTCCTGCGCGTGCCACGCGCTGCCGTGGGCGTTGATGCGCACCAGCAGCTCGCAGCCCGCGCCGTCGCACAAGGCGCGCAGGGCCGCGGCCTCGCCCGCGAGGATGGCGCGCGCGCGCTCCTTGTCGGGCGGCGCCACGGCGTCCTCGAGGTCGACGATGACGGCGTGCGCGCCGCTCGCGGCCGCCTTGGGAAAACGCTGCGGCTGCGTGGCGGGGACAAACAGGAAGGAATGCTGGGCCGGCATGTCTGTGCGCTACTCCACGGTGATGTGGGCGGCCTTGATGAGCTCGCCCCACTTGACGATTTCCGAATCGATGAAGCGGCTCCAGTCGGCCGCGCCGCGCGCATCGGGCAGCAGGCCGCGCGAGAGCATCTGCTCGCGCACCGCCGGGTCGTTGACGATGGCGCGGGTGTCCTCGCCGATGCGCTCGATGATGGCGCGCGGCGTGCCCTTGGGCACGGCCAGCCCGCCCCAGCTCACCGCCTCGAAGCCGGGATAGCCCAGTTCGGCGATGGTCGGCACGTTCGGCAGCTGGGGCATGCGCTGCGCGCTGGCCACCGCGATGGGGCGCAGCGCGCCGGCCTTGATCTGCGGCAGCGCCGAGGCCACGCTGTCGAACAGCAGCCCGACCTGCCCGCCCAGCAGGTCCTGCATGGCCGGGCCGCTGCCCTTGTAGGGCACGTTGATGACCTGCAGACCCGCGCGGAAGCGGAACAGCTCGGCCGAGAGATGCTGCGTGGTGCCCGGCGGCCCGCCGATGGCGATGGCCAGCTTGCCGGGCTCCTTGCGCGCCGCGGCCACGACATCGGCCAGCGAGTGGTACGGCGAGGCATTGCCGGCCACCAGCATGATCGGCGCGAGATAGATGCCGCCCACCGTGTCGAAATTCTCGCGCGGATCGTAGGGCAGCTTGGGATAGAGGCCGGGGTTGATGGCCATCGTGGACGACGGCGCCACGATGATGGTGTACCCGTCCGGCGCCGCGGTCTTGCCGGCGATCATGGCGGGCAGGCCGCTGCCGCCGGGCCGGTTGTCGACCACCACCGCCTGCTTCCAGCGCTGCGTCAGCCGGTCGCCCAGCAGCCGCGCCGAGATGTCGAGGGCGTTGCCGGGCGGCGTGGGAACCAGCAGCCTGACCGGCTTGTCCGGCCAGGTCTGCGCCTGCGCCGCCCACTGGCCGAGCGGCGCGGCCAGCGCCGCGGCCGTGGCCTGCATGAACCTGCGTCTCTTCATGGTTTGTCTCCTGATGTTTTTTTATGTGTCCGGGCGCCGCCGCGTGCCTGCGTCACATGATGCCGGCCTCCCGCATGGCGTCGAGCTCGCCGGCCGTCATGCCGAGCAGTTCCTGGAAGACCGCGTCGTTGTGTTCCCCCAGCGCCGGGCCCAGCCACTTGATGCCGCCCGGCGTGCCGGACAGCTTGGGGATGACGTTCTGCACCGCCACCGGCCCCGCGCGCGACGGCACCGTCTTGATGTTCTCGCGCAGCGCGTACTGCGGGTCCTCGAAGATGTCGGCCACGCTGTACAGCGTGGCGGCCGGCACGCCGCCGGCGTCGCACCGCGCGAGCAGGTCGGCGCAGTCGATCGACGCGGCCCACGACGCCACGCGCGCATTGACCGCCGCGCGCTCCGCCAGGCGGTGCCCGACCGGGCCCCAGCGCTCGGGCGCCGCCAGTTCCGGCTCGCCCATGACCGCCGCCAGCCGCGCGAAGATCTTGTCGTTGGTGCAGGCGATGGCCACCCACTTGCCGTCGCGGGTCTGGTAGTGGCTGTGCGGCACCACGTTCACCGTGTCGGCGCCCTGCCGCTCGCGCACCATGCCGGTCTGCTGGTAGACCGGCACCATCTCGTCCAGGACGCGGAACATGGATTCATAGAGCGCGAGATCGACCACCTGCCCCACGCCCGTGCTCTCCCGCGCGCGCAGCGCCAGCAGCACGCCGACCGCGCCGTACAGACCCGAACCGTAGTCGGCCAGCGACGTGGACCCCGGCGTGACCGGCGTGCGGCCCGGCTCGCCGGCGAGATAGGCGAGCCCCGAGAAGGCGTGCGCCACCCGCGCGAAACCCGGCCGGCCGCGGTACGGGCCTTCCTGGCCATAGGCCGAGATGCGCACCAGGATGGCGCGCGGGTTGAGCCGCTGGATCTCTTCCCACGGCAGGCCCCAGCGCTCCAGCACGCCGGGCCGGTAGTTCTCCACGATCACGTCGCTGCGCGCGGCCAGGCGCTTGAGGACTTCCTGCCCCTTGGGGTCGCGCAGATTGAGCGTCACGCACTTCTTGTTGCGGCTCTCGTTGAGCCACATCAGCGTGTCGCCGCAATCGGTATGGGTGCCGAAGCGCCGCAGCGAATCGCCCGTTCCGGGCGGCTCCACCTTGATGACCTCGGCGCCGAATTCCGCCAGGATGGTCGTGCAGAAAGGGCCGGCGACGAACGTGCCGAGATCGAGGACCCGGATGCCATCCAGCGCCTGTGCCTGGTTCTTCTGGGATGTCTGCTCTGTCATGTTCTCTGTCTTTTGCCGCAAAGCCTTGCGGTTGGCAGGATTCTAGGCAGCGCTGTCGGGGCGGTCCAATGACATTCCATGAATAGCTTTATCAACGATGCTTAAGAAGCCGTTGCGGCATCGCCCGCCGGGCTGGCCGGCCGGGCTTGCCGACATGCCGTCCGGCGAAGCGCGCGCGAAATGTTCCTTGACACCGGATTTTCCAGCCGATAACCTTCGAAACGCACATTGCACACGATGTACATTTAAAGCCACGAAAGACCAACAGAGAGAGACAGGAGCGGACATGAAGCTGGTACGGTGGGGACAGCCCGGCGCCGAGAAGCCGGGCGTGCTGGATAACGAAGGACAGGTGCGCAGCCTCGTCGGCGTGGTCGACGACTGGCATGGCGCGGCGCTCGCGGACGGCTCGCTCGCGCGCGTCGCGGCGCTCGACCCGCGCACGCTGCCGGCGGTCGCGCCGGGCGAGCGGCTCGGGCCGTGCGTCGGCGCGGTCGGCAAGCTCGTCTGCGTCGGCCTGAACTACACGGACCACGCGAAGGAAGCCAACATGGCGGCGCCCAAGGAACCGATCCTGTTCCTGAAGGCGACCAGCTCGATCAACGGGCCGTTCGATCCGGTCGAGATCCCGCGCGACGCGCAGAAGGTCGACTGGGAAGTCGAGCTCGGCATCGTGATCGGCAAGACCGCGCGCTACGTGACGAAGGAAGACGCGCTGGCGCACGTGGCCGGCTACTGCGTGGTGAACGACGTCTCCGAGCGCGCCTTCCAGCTCGAGCGCGGCGGACAGTGGGACAAGGGCAAGGCGGCGGACACCTTCGGCCCGCTGGGCCCGTGGCTCGTCACCGCCGACGAGGTGCCCGACCCGCAGGCGCTGGCGCTGTGGCTCGAGGTCGACGGCGTGCGGCGCCAGGACGGCAGCACGCGCGACATGATCTTCGGCGCGGCGGAGCTGGTGTCGTACATCAGCCAGTTCATGAGCCTGCAGCCGGGCGACGTGATCGCGACCGGCACGCCGGCCGGCGTCGGCATGGGCCTGAAGCCGCCCGTCTATCTCCAGCCGGGACAGACCATGACCGTCGGCATCGCCGGTCTCGGCGAGCAGCGCTCGACCGTGGTGGCGTTCGGCGCGGCAGTGGCGCGCTGACCTCGCCGGCACGGCAATACGGCGATACGGCGATACGGCGACACGCGGCAAGAACCGCCAAAACGACTACAACTGGACGGGGGAGCACAACGGCGGCGGCCCGCGCACCTGCGCGGGCCGCTGCTCCGTCACGTCCGCGCAAACCGCGCAAACCACGGCGCATGGCATCCCCCGGCAGGCATCCGGACACGCACCAAGGGTAATCACTAGCCATCGCCACATTGACATCCCGCGACCCCGTCATTACTCTTAATGTACATTGGATGCAATGTACTAAATAACATCAAGACGCAGGCAGCGCATCTGCCGATAAAGCAGTCAACAAAGCAGTCAACAAAGGAGACACTCATGGAGACACGCTCGCGCTGGACGCTCATATGGTTGCTATTCGTGGGCGGGGCGATCAGCTACCTCGACCGCGCGGCGCTGTCGATCACGGCGCCGCTGGTCGCGCAGGAACTGCATCTGGACCCGGCGCAACTGGGCATCGTCTTCAGCAGCTTTTTCGTCGGCTACGCGCTGTTCTGCTTCGTCGGCGGATACGCGGCCGACCGCTTCGGCCCGAAGCGCGTGCTGACCGTGTCGATGCTGGTCTGGTCGCTGTTCTGCGGCCTCACCGCGACCACGGTCGGGCTGGCCAGCCTGCTGGCCGTGCGCGTGGTCTTCGGCATGGGCGAAGGGCCGTTCTGCGCCAACATCAACAAGCTCGTCTCGAACTGGTTCCCGCGCGCGCAGCAAGCCAGCGCGATCGGCATCGCCAACTCGGGACAGTCGCTGGGCGCGGCGCTGGCCGGCCCGATCGTCGGCTTCCTCGCGGTCAGCGTCGGCTGGCGCGTGTCGTTCGTGATCATCGCCTCGGTCGGCCTGCTGTGGGTGATAAGCTGGCTGCTGATGGCCAAGGACAACCCCGAAGTCGCGCCCGACGAGCCCGCCACGGCCAGCGCGGAAGCGCCGCGCGAGACCACCCCGGGCACCGTCACGCCGCTGCGCGAGTACCTGCTGCAGCCCGCCATTCTGGCAACCGCGTTCGCGTTCTTCGGCTACGCCTACATCCTCTACTTCTTCCTGTCGTGGTTCCCCAGCTACCTGACGATGGCGCATCACCTGAGCATCCAGAAGATGGCGGTGGTCAGCGTGATTCCGTGGGCGGTGGGCGCCACCGGCCTGATCGCCGGCGGCGTGGTGTGCGACTACCTGTTCCGGCGCACCGGCCGCGCGATCTTCGCGCGCAAGGTCGTGCTGATCACCAGCCTCGGCGCCGGCGCGGCCTGCATCGCGGCCACGGGCACCGTCACGGAACTCACCAGCGCCGTGGCGCTGATGGCGACCGGGGTGTTCTTCATGTACGCCTCGTACAACACCTACTTCGCGATCGTGCTCGATACGGTCGAGAAGGACCGGGTTGGCGCCATCGGCGGCTTCATCCACTTCATCGCCAACCTCGCGGGCATCGTCGCGCCGGCGCTGACGGGCTTCCTGGTGCAGTGGTCGGGCAACTTCAAGAGCGCGTTCCTGCTCACGGGCCTCATTGCCGCGCTCGGCGCGATCCTGGTGGCGGTCTGCGTGCGCACGCCCAAGCGCCAGCCGCGGTTCGAGCCGGGCATCGCATGAGCGCCACCGGGCCCTCGCCTCTTCATTCCAACCTGCCAGCCGTACCGACATGACCCATTTCGCCACCATCGAGGAACTGCGCCAGCGCGCCAAACGCCGCGTGCCCAAGATGTTCTACGACTACGTCGACGCCGGCTCGTGGACTGAATCGACCTACCGCGCGAACGAGGACGACCTCGCGCGGCTCAAGTTCAGGCAGCGCGTGGCCGTCGACTTCAGCCGGCGCAACCTGGCCTCGACGATGGCCGGGCACGCCGTGTCGATGCCCCTCGCGCTGGCGCCGACCGGCATCGCGGGCATGCAGCACGCGGACGGCGAGATTCTCGCCGCGCGCGCGGCCGAGCGCTTCGGCGTGCCGTTCACGCTGTCGACGGTGAGCGTGTGCTCGATCGAGGACGTGGCCGCGCACACCACCAAGCCGTTCTGGTTCCAGCTCTACATGATGAAGGACCGCGTGTTCATCGCGGACCTGATCCGGCGCGCGCAGGTGGCGGGCTGCTCCGCGCTGGTGCTGACGCTCGACCTGCAGATCCAGGGGCGCCGGCACAAGGACCTGCGCAACGGCCTGTCGGCGCCGCCCCGGCTCACGCTGCGCAATCTCGCGCACCTCGCGCGCTATCCGGCGTGGTGCGCCGGCATGCTGCGCACGCCGCGCCGCACGTTCGGCAACATCGTCGGGCACGCGCCGGGCGTGACCGGCATCGCCTCGATGGCCGAGTGGGCGCAGAACCAGTTCGACCCGACGCTCACCTGGAAGGACATCGAGTGGGTGCGCAGCCAGTGGAACGGCAAGCTCATCCTCAAAGGCATCCTCGACCCCGAGGACGCCAGGATCGCGCTGGACTGCGGCGCCGACGCGCTGATCGTGTCGAACCACGGCGGGCGCCAGCTCGACGGCGCGCCGTCGACGATCTCGATGCTGCCGCGCATCGCCGAGGCCGTGCGCGGCGAGATCGAGCTGCACATGGACGGCGGCATCCGCTCGGGGCAGGACGTGCTCAAGGCGCTCGCCTGCGGCGCGCGCGGCGTGTACATCGGCCGCGCGTTCCTGTACGCGCTCGGCGCGCTGGGCGAGGCGGGCGTGACGCGCGCGCTCGAGATCATCCGCGAAGAACTCGACATGACGATGGCGCTGTGCGGCATCACCGACGTGCGCGAAGCCGACGGCCGCATCCTGCTCGACGGCGGGTTCCGCATGCCGGCCCGCGGCGTGCCGCACGTCACGGTCACGGGCGCGCCGGCGCGCGCGCTGGCGGGCTGACAACCGGTTCATCACCACTGTTTCACCATTTATCACCACGTCACACAACCCACATAACAATTCACTGGAGAAGATTGCATGTTGAAGTCACTGACTCCGCAACAGGTCGAGCACTTCCAGAAGTTCGGCTACGTCGCGCCGATTCGCGTGATGCCGGTCGAGAAGGCGCTGGAGCTGCGCAAGCGGCTCGAAGATTTCGAGCATTCGGACAGCCCGCTCGTGAAGAAGGCGCTCAACCTCAAGAGCCACCTGCTGTTCCCGTGGCTCAACGAACTGGTCGGCAGCGATGCCGTGGTCAACGCGATCGAGGACCTCTACGGCGAGAACCTGCTTGCCTGGGCCAGCAGCTTCTTCATCAAGAACGCGCACGACCCCGCCTTCGTGTCATGGCACCAGGACTCCACCTACTGGGGCCTGTCCAAGCCCGACGTGGTGACCGCCTGGGTCGCGCTGTCGGAGAGCAACCGCGCCAACGGCGCGATGCAGGTCATCCCCGGCACGCACCTGCTGGACCAGATACCGCACCGCGACACGTTCTCGGCCAACAACCTGCTCACGCGCGGCCAGGAAATCGCCGTCGAGGTAGATGCGTCGCAGGCGGTGTCGATCGAGCTCGAACCGGGCGAAATGTCGCTGCACCACGTGCGCATCGTGCACGGCTCGCCGCCCAACGACTCGGCCAACCGGCGCATCGGCTACGCGATCCGCTACATCCCGACCTACGTGCGCCAGCTCGAAGGCGAGGACAGCGCCACCCTGGTGCGCGGCACCGACACCTTCAACACATTCGAGCACGAGCCGAGGCCGACCGCGGAACTGGACCCGGCGTTCGTCGCGCTCCATCAGCAGATCGGCGAGCGCAACTGGAAGATCCTGTACAAGGGCGCGGCCCAGCAGCGCTGAGCGCAACCGGACGCAACGATCAACGGAGGGAGACGGTTTGGGATTCAATGCAGCAGTCATGGTCGAAGCGGGCAGCCCGCTTCGGGTCGCATCGCTCGATCTGGCGGCGCTGGAAGACACCGACGTCGTCGTGCGCGTGCGCGCGACGAGCTTGTGCCACACCGACCTGGAAGCGGTGCGCGGCGACCTGCGCACGCCGCTGCCGTTCGTGCCCGGGCACGAGGCGGCGGGCGTGGTCGAATGGATTGGGCGCAGCGTGCGCAGCGTCGCGGTCGGCGACCACGTGGTGACGTCGTGGAACCCGCACTGCAACACCTGTTTCTACTGCCGGCGCCAGCAGCATGTCCTGTGCCAGCCCTACCGCGACCACGCGGCGCAGTCGTTCCATTTCGACGGGCGTCCGCGCCTGGCGTGGGACGGCCAGCCGGTGCATCAACTGATGTACTCGGGCAGCTTCGCCGAGCTGTGCGTGGTCAGCGAGGACTGCGCGATTCCGGTCTCGCGCGACATCCCGTTCGCGCGCGCCTGCCTGATCGGCTGCGGCGTGATGACCGGCTACGGCGCGGTGGCGCACGTCGCGCAGGTGGAGCCGGGCGCGACGGTGACGGTGATCGGCTGCGGCGCGGTCGGGCTGTCGGCCGTGCAGGGCGCGCGCATGGCCGGCGCGGCGCGCATCATCGCCATCGACCGGCAGCCGCAGCGGCTCGAGGTCGCGCGCAAGCTCGGGGCCACGCACGCGCTGGTTGCCGACGACACGCTCGGCGCGCTGCACCTGGAGCTGACCGAAGGCCGCGGCGCGGACCATGTGTTCGAGGCGGCGGGCAACCCGGCCGGGTTCCGCGCCAGCGTCGACCTCGTGCGCCCGGGCGGGCAGGTGGTGTGGCTCGGCAAGCTGCCGGCCGACGCCGAGATGGCGTTCCGCTGGGGCGCGCTGATGGGCGAGAAGCGCATCGTGCGCTCGAGCTACGGCGCGGCGCAGCCGGCGCGCGATTTTCCGGCGCTGGCGCAGGCGTATCTCGACGGCACGCTGAAGCTCGACGAATACGTGACCTCGACAATCACGCTCGGCGAGGTGAACGAGGGGCTCGACCGGCTCGCGGCGGGCAGCGACATCCGCGCCGTGATCGAGCTATGATCCCGCGCCATCCTCCCCTGCAGGACGGATGGATCGACGCGCCGCACCGCGGCGCGGCGCTCGGCCGCTTCCCGCTCGAATCGGGCGAGGCCATCGACGACCTGTGCCTGTCCTACGTCGTGCACGGCGACCTGGACGACAAGTCGAAACCGGTCGTGCTCGGCCTGTGCGCCATCGGCAGCACGCACCACCGGCTGGATTTCCTGATCGGCGCGGGCCGCGCGCTCGATCCCGCGCGCTATACGACCATCGTCGTCGACGCGCTCGGCAACGGCCTGTCCTCGTCGCCGTCGAACTCGGCCACGCAGCCGGGCGAGCGCTTTCCGCGCTTCACGATCCGCGACATGGTGCGCAGCCAGAAGCGGCTGCTCGAGCAGCTCGGCGTCGCGTCGCTGCACGCGGTGGCGGGCGCGTCGATGGGCGGCATGCAGGCGCTGCAATGGGGCGTGTCGTATCCGGATGCGATGTCGCGCATCGTCGCGCTGGTGCCGATGGCGAAGACCGTGCCCTGGTCCCAGGCGCTCAACGAGACGGCCCGGCTCGCGCTGCGCGCGGGCGGCGCCGGATCATCGACGGAGGTCGACTGGACTGCGTGGGTCGCGGTCACGCACATCCTGGCCATGCGCAGCCCCACGCGCTTTGCCGCCGATGCCACGCTGGACGGCATGCACGACTGGCTGGCGCGGCGCACGGCATGGTGGCGCCGGCAGCAGGCCGATCCCCTCGACTGGATCTACCAGTCGTGGGCCTACGACGCCCACGACGTCGGCACCACGCCGGGCTTCGGCGGCGACACGGCGCGGGCGCTCGCCGCGATCCGGGCGCGGACCCTGATCGCGGTGCCGCGGCTCGACCTCTACAACCCGGTCGAGGCAGGCATCTGGGCGGCGCAGCACATCGCGGACTGCCAGCTCGTCCAGCTGCCCAGCCAGGACGGGCATCTGGCGGCGTCCGAAGCGGACCCGGAGACGGCGGGCCGGATCGACCGGGAAATCGGCGCGTTCCTGGCCTGAGCGTACGGCAACGGCGGCGGCGGCTGTACGCGGCGCAAGTGCGGTAGTATCGTTCAGCCATCGCGTCCACTCTTCCTGCCCATGAGCCAGTTGTCCACCAGCGCCAGTTTCCCGCCCGCCGCATCCAACGATGCGGAGGTTGGCGGATCGATCCAGCATCGCACCTATCAGTTGCTGCGCGAGATGATCGAAAGCGGGCGCATCGCTCCGGGAGAAAAGCTGCTCGAGGCGCAGGTGGCGAGGTCGTTCAGCATCGGCCGCTCGCCCGCGCGCATCGCGCTCGCCATGCTGTGCTCGGACCGTTTGCTCGTCGAGAACGAAGGGCGCGGCTACCGGGTCGCGGGCAAGGCCCGGGGCGAATGCGCGGGCCGCGTCGCCACGCTCGAGCAGGTCGACCTGACCGGCGAGCCGCAGTGGCAGCGCATGTATGCCGCCGTCGAGCGGGAGCTGTGCACGCGCGTGCTGTTCGGCACCGTGCGCATCACCGAGGAACGCCTCGCGGAACACTTCGACGTCAGCCGCACGGTCGCGCGCGACGTGATGGCGCGCATGCACAGCGTCGGCATGCTGTCGAAGGACAAGGGCGGACACTGGATCGCGGAGCGCGTGACGCAGGAGCGCATCGGCCACCTGTTCGAGATGCGCTGCCTGGTCGAGCCCGTGGCGCTGGTGCAGGCGGCCTCGCGCGTGCCGCGCGCCTGGCTCGAAGGCGTGCGGGACAAGCTGGCCGCGCAGATCGCCAGCGGGCAGCGCGAGGCCAAGGACATGGACGAGGCGGAGACGGACCTGCACATCCGCCTGCTGTCGTATTGCCCGAACAAGGAAATGACGGTCGCGCTCGCGCGCACGCACGTGCTGTTCGTGCCGACCCGCTACCTGGCCGACCCGTACCTGCAGATTCCGGGGCAACTGATCAACGACGCCTTCACCGAACACCTGCAGATCATCGACGCCCTGCTCTCGGACGACCCGCAGCGCACCGCGAGCCTGCTGTACGAGCACATCAACGAGGCCAGGAAACGCTGGATGCTGCGCTTCGACATCGTCAGCAGGATGAAGCAGCCGCCGCTGCCGTCCTACCTGAGCAAGGTGAAGGACGAGTAGCCGCTCGCCGCGCGCAAGGCGCGGCGGGCCAGGCCCGCCTGCCTCGCGCCGCTCAGAACTTGTGCCGGATGCCCAGCAGCACGCCGGTCTGGTTCTTGCCCGGCACGGTCGAGCCGAAGCCGCCGGTGCCCAGGTTCGAGTCATCCTTGTTGCGCGTGTAGGCCACGTTCAGGTAGACGTCCGTGCGGCGCGAGAACGCATAGCCGCCCGACACGATGAACAGCCACGGATCGGCGCCGGAGGCGCGGAAGTCCTGGTAGTAGGCCGCGCCGGTCAGCGACCACGCCTGCGTGATGTCCCACTGCACGCCCGCCCAGTACAGGTTCGTCGTCTGGTTCAGGGGCGCCGTCATGGTGCGTCCGTAGCGGTAGCCCAGGTAGGTCTTGGTCGGCCCGATGGCGTAGGTGCCGACCAGCGCCGCCTTGCGCGTGCGGTCGCCCTCGCTCGCCACGGTGTCGCCGTCCTGCTCGTCATAGACGGCGGCCACGGCCAGCGGCCCGCTCTCGTAGGCGAGGCTGGCGCCGTATTCGCGGCCGACCGTGAAATGGCCGGGCACCTCGCCATTGGTGCCGGCGGTGCCGTCGGCGCCGAAGCTGTACAGCAGCTTGGCCGTCACCGGGCCGAACTTGCCCGTGTACTTGAGCGAATTGTCCGCGCGCGACTGGAAGACGTCGTCCTGCACGCCGATCGAATAGCGCGTGGAAATGCCCATCGGATCGTACTGGACGCCGATGTCGTACATCGGCGTGTTGTGGCGGCCCAGCGTCAGCGAGCCATAGGCGGTGCTCAGCCCCACCCATGCCTGGCGCCCGAACAGCCGCCCGCTCTGCCCGCTCTTGCCGTCGTCGACGTTGTAGCCGCTCTCCAGCGCGAAGATGGCCCGCATGCCGCCGCCCAGGTCTTCCGCGCCGCGCAGCCCCCAGCGCGAGCCGGACAGGTTGCCCGACTGCATCCGCACCACGCTGTCGCCGGCGCCCTTCTGATGATTGGCGAACTCCACGCCGACGTCGGCCACGCCATACAGCGTCACCGACGACTGCGCGAACGCGCCACTGCCGGGCAGCCCCGCAAGGGCCGCCACCACCAATGCTGTTTTCTTCATGCTTCAGGTTTCCCCTCGTTGTCAAAGTCGAGTGCCGGTCTGGCTCGTGCCGGCGTGTACCAACCCTGTCCAGGCACAAGCGCCACGGCCCCGGCGGAAGCCCGGAGTCATGTGTTTTTTGTGTGACAGGATGTCTTATCGGGTCGCGAGGGAATGCAGACACGAAAGGCCCGTCCTGTGCCATGAACAGCACAAAACCGTGCCCGCCCCCTCGCAATGTCGACAATTTCATCAATTGGCGTATCCATTGTTTCAGCGGGCGACGCCAATATGAAGTGTCTATTGTGCATCCAAAACACTATAAACAATACATTTAGCGTGCGGGATGCTGCGAAACGCCAGATCGGAGGGAGCGAGGTGCGGCGGCGCGAAGGAAGCAGGCCGGGTCCGCAGCGGCGGGGCCGGACGAAGGTGTCCGGAGGTCGCCGGGCGGGCCGCGGACCGGCACGGCACCGGTGGCAGGATGGCGCTGCGGCGCGGCATAGCGGCAAGCGCGCACGCACCTGGGGAAAATACCGATGGTCTCGCACCGAGAAAGGGAAATCGCGGCCGCCAGGTGGTTCGCCGGGCGCGCCGGTGGTGCCCGGCCGGCAGCCGGCATGCACCGCCGCGGGGAGCGGGCGTGCCGCCCAAGTATTCGTTGATTTTTTTATATCAACAAAATACACTTAATCGCAGCACAACCCGCAGCACACCGCGGTTACACCATAGCGACAGCGCCCGGACCCGACCACGTTGCCGCGACAATATCCGACTCCGAGAACGCTCCCTCCCATGTCCAGCCATCCCGACGACCATTCCGCCTTCCGTGACACCGTTCCCCACTGCCCGCTGATCGAGGTCAGCGGGCCGCCGCGCGAGCGCGGCCGGCAATACGGCGAACAAGCCGCCGCGCGCATCCGGCGCGGCATCGACCACTATGCGCGGCAGCTGGAGAGCAACAAGCTCGGCTGGCCCGAGCTGCGCAAGATCGTGGCGACCTTCGAGCCCACCATTGCCGCCTTCGACGCGACCTACATCGAGGAAATGAAGGGCATCGCCGAAGGCGCGCAGGTGGAATACGCCGCCGTGGTCATGCTCAACGCGCGCACCGAGGTGCTCAAGCTGGCCGACCGCATGCGCAACCAGCAGCCGGTGCCGCTGGACCCGGACGGCTGCACCGGCGTGGTGGCGCTGCCCTGCGCCACCGCCAGCGGCCGCGTGATCCACGCGCAGAACTGGGACTGGAAGGCGGAATGCGCCGAATCGTCGGTGGTGCTCAAGGTGCACCGCGAAGACGGCCCCGACTACCTCACCTTCACCGAGGCCGGCGCGCTGGCGCGCTCGGGCATGAACGCGGCCGGCATCTCGATCACCGCCAACTACCTCGAATGCGAGCGCGACTACCGCACGCTCGGCGTGCCGCTGGCGCTGATCCGCCGCAAGGTGCTGGAGCAGCGGCGCCTGGCCTTCGCCATGCAGTCGGTGTACGTGAGCGCCAAGTCGGCGGCCAACAACATGATGGTGGCCCACGCCGGCGGCGTGGCCATCGATTTCGAATGCGCGCCCGACGAGACCTTCCAGGTGCTGCCCGAGCAGGGCGTGATCGTGCACGCCAACCACTGGCAGAGCCCGGTGGCGCTGTCCAAGCTGCGCGACCTCGGCATCCAGAAGATGCCGGACTCGCTCTACCGCGACGAGCGCGTGCGCCAACTGGTGCTGCCGCACGTGGGCGGCATCACCGTGGACACCATCAAGCGCGCGCTGTTCGACGATTTCGAAACCCCGTATTCGGTGTGCCGCCCGCCGCGCCCGAACACGAGCAACAACCTGTCGGCCACGGTGGCGATGATCGTGATGGAGCCGGAGCTGGGCGTGATGGAAGTGTCGATGCTGCCCGCGCTGCATCCCACCTTCGCCACCTTCACTCTGGACATGGAAATCCAGCAGCCGCGCACGGATGGCGCGGCCCCCGCCCACCGGCGGGCAGTCGCCGCCTGACGCGGCCGGAGGAGAGATGGAGACGAGACGAAAAAACGCCGCGCGGCCGCTGGCCCGGCTGCTGACGGCAACCTTCACCCTGGCGGCGTGCCTGGCCCTGGGCGCGCCCGCGCTGCATGCCCAGCCGGCGCAGGACACGCTGCGCATCCGCCTGAACGCGGACATCCGCTCCACCGATCCCGGCATCAACCGCGATGCCAACACCGACGCGGTGGTCTCGCACATCGTCGAAGGCCTGGTGGCGTTCCGCGAGGACACCACCGTGGGCCCGCTGCTGGCGCAGAGCGTGACCACCTCGCCGGACGGCCTGACCTACACCTTCGCGCTGCGCCCGGGCCTGAGATTCCACAACGGCGCGCCGCTCACGGCCGACGACGTGGTGTTCTCGTGGCACCGCTACATGACGCCGGCCAACAACTGGCGCTGCCTGTCCGAGTTCGACGGGCGCGGCCAGGCCAAGGTGCTGAAGGTGGAAGCGAAAGACCCGCTGACCGTGGTCTACACGCTGGACCGCCCCTCCGCGCTGTTCCTGGAAACGCTGGCGCGGCCCGACTGCGGCGGCGCCGGCGTCTACCACCGCAGCTCCGTGGGCCCCGACGGCAAGTGGCGCGAGCCGGTCGGCACCGGCCCGTTCAAGCTCGCCGAGTGGAAGCGCGGCCAGTACATCGATCTGGTGCGCAACCCCGACTACGCGGCCCTGCCCGGCAAGCGCGACGGCAACACCGGCAACAAGACCGCCGAGGTGGCCAGGGTGCGCTTCGTGGTCATCCCCGACGTGGCCGCCTCCAAGGCCGCGCTGCTGTCCGGCGGCGTGGACCTGATCTTCGACGTGGAGGACAACGACCTGCCCGAATACCGCAGGCACCCCGAGCTGGTGATGCAGAGCATGCCCACCATGAGCCTGAACGGCCTGCTGTTCCAGACCCGCGACCCGCTGCTCAAGGACGTGCGCATCCGCCGCGCGCTGGCCCTCACGCTCGACGTGCCGGAGATGGTGGACGCCCTCACCGAGGGCACCGCGCAGCCCAACCGCTCGGTGATCCCGCGCGCCAGCCCGTTCTACGGCCGCGCGCAGTCCGGCATGCCGGGGCGCGACATCGCCGCCGCGCGCAAGCTGCTGGCCGAGGCCGGCTACCGCGGCCAGACCATCAAGATCCTGGCCACCAAGCGCTACAACTCGCTGTTCGACATGGCCGTGCTGACGCAGGCGATGGCCAGCGAAGCCGGCCTCAAGGTGGACGTGGAAGTGCTCGACTGGGCCACCATGCTCGACCGCTACAACCGCGGCGACTACCAGGCGATGGCCTTCACGTACTCCGCGCGGCTCGACGCCTCGCTCTCCTACGAGATGATCATCGGCCCCAAGGACCGCCAGCCGCGCAAGGTGTGGGACACGCCCGAGGCCATCCGCCTGCTGGGCAACAGCATGAACACCACGGACCGCGCGCAGCGCCAGGCCATGTTCGACAGCCTCGACGCGCGCCTGCTCGAAGACGTGCCGGCGGTGTTCTTCTACTCGGAGATGCGCACCAGCGCCGCGCGCGACTACGTCAAGGGCTACAAGGGCTGGCCGATGGGCCAGCCGCGCGCCTGGGGCGTGTCGCTGGCCAGGCGCTAGCGCCGCTCCCGCCCCGCATGCATCACAGCCAGATGAACATAACCGGAGCCCCCCTTGTCTTCGTCCTTCCTGCTGTACCTGCTTAGACGCGCGCTGTGGACGGTGCCGACGCTGCTGCTGGTGGCGGTGCTGGTCTTCGTGCTGATGCGGCTGATCCCCGGCGACCCGGCCCAGCTCATCCTCGGCGACGCCGGCACCGCCGAGCAGCTCGCCGACCTGCGCGCCCAGTTCGGCCTCGACAAACCCATCCTGGTGCAGTTCGGCCTGTGGCTGTCGCACATGGCCAGCGGCGACTTCGGCCACTCGCTGAGCAGCGGCGAGGCGGTGCTGCCGCTGCTGCTCGAGCGCTTCCAGGTCAGCGCCGCCATCGTGCTGGTGGCGGTGGGCGCGGCCACCCTGCTGGCGGTGCCGGCCGGGCTGTTCGCCGCGTGGAAGCAGAACTCGCTGACCGATACGGTGATCGTCGCCGGCGCCACCTTCTTCCTGTCGATCCCGAGCTTCTGGCTGGGCCTGCTGTTGCTGCTGTTCGTCGGCCTCAAGCTGGGCTGGGTGCCGGTGGTCGGCTACGTCACCTTCAGCCAGGACTGGCGCGCCGCGGCCAGCTACCTGGTGCTGCCGGTCATCACGCTGACGCTGATCGAGATGGGCGTGCTCACGCGCATGGCCCGCTCCAGCGCGATCGAGACGCTGCGGCTGGAATACGTGACCCACGCGCGCGCCAAGGGCCTGTCTGAGCTGCGCGTGCTGCTGCGCCACGTGCTGCCCAACGCCTTCGCGCCCACCTGGACCCTGATCGGGCTGGTGCTGGGCAACCTGCTCGGCGGCATCGCCGTGCTGGAAACCGTGTTCACGCTGCCCGGCCTCGGCCGGCTGCTGGTGGACGCCATCTTCGCGCGCGACTATCCCGTGGTGCAGGGCTGCCTGCTGTTCACCGCGGGCATCTACGTGCTGGTCAACCTTGTCGTGGACCTTTTCTACCCTCTCTTCGATCCGCGAGTGGCGACATCATGAAACTACGCACCAACGCGCTGATAGGCGGCCTGCTGGTGGCCACGGTGACGGCGATGGCGCTGCTCTCCGTGATCTGGACGCCCTACAACCCGCTGCGCCTGAACCTGCGCATGCGGCTCAAGCCGCCCGGCAACCTGCACTGGCTCGGCACCGACGAATTCGGCCGCGACATCCTCTCGCGCCTGCTGGCCGGCGCCGGCGCCAGCCTGCTGGTGGCCGCGCTGACCGTGCTGGTGGCGCTGCTGCTCGGCACGCTGCTCGGCCTGATCGCCGGCTACTTCCGCGGCAGGATCGACCGCGTGATGATGGTCTTCAACGACGCGCTGCTCGCCTTCCCCGGCATCCTGCTCGCGCTCGGCATCATGGTCGTCACCGGCGCCAACAAGTACGGCATCGTGCTGGCGCTGGGCCTGGCCTACACCCCCACCGTGGTGCGGCTGGTGCGCGGCACCGTGCTGTCGCTGCGCGAGAAGGAATACGTGGAAGCCTCGCGCGTGATCGGCAACAGCGAGCTCGTCACCATGCTGCGCCACATCCTGCCCAACTGCGCCGCGCCGCTGATGGTGCTCGGCACCTCGATGTTCGGCTGGGTGGTGCTGGCCGAAAGCGCGCTGAGCTTCCTCGGCCTCGGCGTGCCGCCGCCCGCGCCCACCTGGGGCAACATGCTGTCGTCGGGCCGCCCCTACATCGAATCCGCCGCCTGGCTGGGCATCGCGCCCGGCGTGTGCATCGCGCTGACGCTGCTCGGCATCAACCTGCTGGGCGACGCGCTGCGCGACTGGCTCGACCCCCGCATGGAGCCACGATGAATTCCAGGATGAACGCCCGCATGCCCGCGGTCCCCCAATCGCCCCCCGCCGGCCAGGGCGCCCCGCTGCTGAGCGTGCGCGGCCTGACGCTGCGCAGCGCCGCCGGCACGCCCATCCTCAACGGCATCTCCTTCGACATCGCGCAGGGCGAGGTGCTCGCGCTGGTCGGCGAATCCGGCAGCGGCAAGACGATGGCCGGGCGCGCCGTGATGCGCCTGCTGCCGTCGCAGGTGCGCCAGACCGGCGGCACCATCACGCTGGCCGGCCACGACGTCGCCACGCTGCCCGACCGCGGCATGCGCTCGCTGCGCGGGCAGGTCGCCGGCATGGTGTTCCAGGAGCCGATGGTCTCGCTCAACCCGGCCATGACGGTCGGCGCGCAACTGTGCGAAGGCCTGATGCTGCACGAGAAGATCCCCGCGCAGGCCGCGCGCGAGCGCGCCGTGGCCATGCTCGCGCGCGTGCAGATCGCCGACCCCGAAGGCTGCATGGCGTCCTACCCGCACGTGTTCTCGGGCGGCATGCGCCAGCGCATCATGCTGGCCTGCGTCATGCTGCTCAAGCCGCGCCTGCTGATCGCCGACGAGCCGACCACCGCGCTCGATGCCCTGAGCCAGCGCGAGGTCATGCAGATCATGGCCGACCTCACGCGCACCAGCGGCACCGCCGTGCTGCTGGTCACGCACGACCTGCAGCTGGTCGCGCACTATGCCGATTCGGTGCTGGTGCTCAAGCGCGGCGACCAGGTCGAGTCCGGCCGCGCCGGCGAGGTGCTGCGCAACCCGCGCGAAGCCTATACCCGCAGCCTGATCGCCGCGCTGCCGCGGCGCGACGACAGCCGCCCCGCCGTGGCCGACGCGCCGCCGGTGATCGAGGCGCGCAACGTTGCCGTGGCCTACCCCGGCGCGCACCGGCTGTTCTCGCGCCAGGCGGACAAGCTCGCCGTCGACGGCGTCTCGCTGGCGATCCGGCCCGGCGAAGTGGTGGCCGTGGTCGGCGGCTCCGGCTCGGGCAAGACCACGCTCGGGCGCGCGCTGATCGGCCTGCTGCCGCTCGCCGGCGGCGAGATCCGGTTCCGCGGGCAACCGGTCGGCAGCGGCGGCCGGCAAGACCGGCGCGACTTCCGGCTGGCCTGCCAGATGGTGTTCCAGGACCCGTACTCGTCGCTCGACCCGCGCCAGCGCATCGGCGACATCGTGGCCGAGCCGCTCAACCACGGCGAGCCGCTCACGCGCGCCCAGCGCCGCGCGCGCGTGGACGCCATGCTGGCCGAAGTCGGGCTCGACGGACTGGGCGAGCGCTATCCGCACGCGCTCTCCGGCGGCCAGCGCCAGCGCGTGGCCATCGCCCGCGCGCTGATCCGCCGGCCCGCGCTGGTGGTCGCGGACGAACCCGTGTCCGCGCTCGACATGACGATCCAGAAACAGGTGCTGACCTTGTTCCGGCAACTGCAGGCGCAGCACGGCTTCGCCTGCTTCTTCGTCTCGCACAACCTCGCCGCGGTGTCCGAGGTGGCGGACCGCATCGTCGTGATGCACCAGGGCAGGATCGTCGAGCAAGGCAGCGTGGCCGACATCTTCGACCGGCCGCAGCACGACTACACGCGGGCGCTGCTGGAAGCGGCTTATGTCGCGCCGGGGCAGCGGGCGCCGCTGTCGGTGGCGGAGGATGGCGCGGGGTCGCTGGCGCTGGGGGCTGCGGCTTCGTGAAGCGCTGGCACTGCTGCCGGTGTGCTCCCCTCTCCCACTTGTGGGAGAGGGGCCGGGGGAGAGGGCAGGCGCCCAGATCCCGCCGCTAGCGCCAGAGCACCGCCACCGTCTCCGCCCCATGACAAGCCACGTAGTTGTCGCAGGCGGCACAGGACGGTTCAGGACAGGGATGCAGATCCAGCCGCCGGCACAACTCGTGGTAGAAGAATTTCTTCCACTTCATCTCCGCGGTGTTGGCCGCATAAAGCGCGGGAAAGTATTCCTGCAGCAGGCGCGAGACATCGTGCCGGCCGGACAGGCCCATGTCCTGCCACAGGTGCGAGCCGCCGAAGCAGCCGCTGGCCAGCGCGTGGGCGGCCCAGCGCATCGCCGGGCGGCTGGCGTCGCCCGAGGCGATCAGCATGTCCACCAGGTCGGGAAACTCGCAGGGCAGCGCGGCCGCGTCGACGGGGGCGGACTCGGGTGCCCATCCCGCCGCCCGGGCGCCCGGAAAACACTGCTCCAGCATGCGCCAGAACTCCGCCTCGTCCAGCCCGAGCCATTGCGCGAAACGGGGCAGCCGGCCCGCGTCGGCGCTCTCCAGCACGCCCGCCAGCGCGCGCGCCGCGGGCTCGCCGGGAGACAGCGAAAACGCATCGAGGATCAGCAACGACTGGTTCACGGCACGGCCTTGTGAAGACGGGCGCCGCGACTGGCTGGCGGCGCCCGGTTTCCGAAATATAGCGTTGTATATAACGGTAGTCAAACCGGCGCCGCCCCGCTCCACCTTGCCCTGCCCCGCTCACACCGCGCCCGCGATGTACTCACGCAGCCACCGGTGCGCGGGATCGCGGTGGCTGCGCTCGTGCCAGAGCATGGCCATCTCGTAGCCCGGCACCGCGAGGGGCGGCTCCACCACCTGCAGCGCACCAACGCCGTGCACGAGGCGCGCGGGCAGCATCGCCACAAGGTCGGTCGTCGCCAGCACCGACATCATGAAAAGGAAGTGCGGCACGGACAGCACCACCCGGCGCGTCAGGCCCGCCCGCGCGAGCGCGTCATCGGTGACGCCGCGGAATCCCCCGCCGTCCGGCGACACGATCACATGGTCAAGCGCGCAGAACTGCGCCAGCGTCGGCCGCCGCTTCAGGCGCGGATGGCCGGCGCGGCCCGCCAGCACGTAGCGCTCCGTGAACAGGGTGCGGTGGCGCAGGCCCGGCGACGCCTCGTTGCCGACGTGGAAGGCAAGGTCGATCTCGCCCTGCTCCGCCTGCTTCGCGATGCGCGGCGGCATCAGTTCGAGCACCGCCAGCCGGACGCCGGGCGCCGCCGCGCGCAAGCCGTTCAGCGCCGGCAGCAGGACGGTCGACTCGCCGTAATCGGAGGCCGCCACGCGCCACGTCTGGCTGGCCGTGGCCGGGTCGAACGGGCTGGCGGGCGCAACCGCGCTTTCCAGCGCCGCGAGCGCCTCGCGCAGCGGTTCGCGCAGCGCCTCGGCGCGGGCCGTGGGCCGCATCCCGCGCGGCCCGGGCAGCAGCAACGGGTCCCCGAGGATCTCCCGCAGCCGGGCCAGGTGGACGCTGACCGACGGCTGGGAAAGATGCAGGCGCTGCGCCGCGCGTGTCACGTTGTGCTCGGCAAGCAGGACGTCCAGCGTCACCAGCAGGTTGAGGTCCAGCCGTCGCAGATTATTCATGGCAATACCTGGCATATGGATTATTCATTTCCAATATACCCGGCGCGGGCCTACCTTGCTGTTCTCGCCACCACCCGGCTCACCGCAACCCGAGACCCAGCCATGCACGTACTTCTCGTCTACGCCCATCCCGAGCCCCGCTCACTGAACGGCTCGCTCAGGGACTTCACGGTCAGGCATCTCCGGGAGGCCGGCCACGAGGTCCAGGTCTCGGACCTCTATGCCATGAAGTGGAAAGCCGCGCTCGACGCGGACGACAACACGGACCACCAGCCCGGCGCGCGCTTCGACCCCGCCCTCGACTCCGGGCACGCATTCGAGCACGGCACGCAGAGCACGGACATCGCGCGCGAACAGGACAAGCTGCGCTGGGCCGATGCCGTCATCCTGCAGTTCCCGCTGTGGTGGTTCTCGATGCCGGCGATCCTCAAGGGCTGGGTGGAGCGCGTCTACGCCTATGGCTTCGGCTACGGCGTGGGCGAACACTCCGACGCCCGCTGGGGCGACCGCTACGGCGAAGGCACGCTGGCCGGCAAGCGCGCGATGCTGGTGGTCACGGCCGGCGGCTGGGAGTCGCACTACGGCCCGCGCGGCATCAACGGCCCGATCGACGACCTGCTGTTCCCGATCCAGCACGGCATCCTGTACTACCCCGGCTTCGACGTGCTGCCGCCGTTCGTGGTCTACCGGACCGGCCGGGTCGACGAAGCGCGCTTCGCGGGCATCCGCGATGCGCTCGGCCAGCGCCTCGACGGCCTCGGGACGACCGCGCCGATCCCGTTCCGCGCGCAGAATGCCGGCGCCTACGACATCCCGGCGCTCATGCTGCGGCCCGGCATCGCGCCGGGCCGGACCGGCTTCGCCGCGCACGTCGACGCGCGCGGCAGCCAGGACCGGCGACCGGGCTAGAGCGCCAGTTCCCCCAGCCGCTCGAGCGGCACCGGCGCCGAGATGGCAAAGCCCTGCAGCAGGTCGGCGCCGAGCGACCTTGCCAGCGCCATGTCGTCGTCGCTCTCCACGCCTTCGGCCACGGTCTGCAGCTCCAGCGAGCGCGCCAGCTCCATCGACAGCGAGAGCAGCCGGCGCGCGCGCTCGGCATGGCGGGCCCGGTGCAGCATGGTCTTGTCGATCTTGACCTGCTTGAACGGCAGCAGGCCGAGCGCCTGCAGCGAGGCATAACCCGCGCCGAAGTCATCCTGCGAGATCACCATGCCACGGTTCGAGAGCGCGTTGAGGTTCTCCAGCAGGCGCGCCTCGCCCTCGCACCCGAGGCGCGTCTGCTCGGTGAGCTCGAGCACCACCCGCGCAATGTCGAGGCCGTGCGACATGCTCGCGCGCAGCAGCACCGGAATGAAATCCACCGCCGCCGCCGTGCGCGGGTTGACGTTGAGCGAGAAGCGGCCGTGGTAGCGCGGAAAGCGCGCCTGCACGCGCGCGCAGGCGCACAGGAAGTGGTCCATGAGCAGGGTCTCCACGCCGTGGCCCGCCATGCTCTCCACGAACTTGTCCGGCGCGTGCTCGCAGCCCTTGTCCGACCAGCGCGCCAGCACCTCCAGCCCGACGATGCCGCCGTGCCGCGCGCTGATCTGCGGCTGGAACACCGGATAGATATGCCCCAGCTCGATCGCGCCGACCAGCTCGGCGCGGCTCAGCGCGAGCAGGTCGTCGGTCTGCAGGTTGCGCTCCACCACCTCCGCGCCCGGCGGCGCGAGCTCGGGCGCGCCCAGCCGCTGCCCCAGTTGCGCGATGCGTTCGGCCAAGGCGTCGCGCGGGCCCTCCTCCGGCCCCGTGACGGACGCGTCCGGCCTGTCCGGCCCCGGACAGGCGCCAGCCTGGCCACTGATTAACGCGAAGTGCAATTCAAGCTCCCGGAAGCCATACCTGTCCGCTCTACCCTGACCACGATTCATTGTTCTTGGTGTTCTGATCGTTCTCGTTTTTCTGCGCACCCGTCTCGTTCTTCTTTTGTTCTTGTTCTGTTCGCCACGTGCGCCCGCGCTTGCCGCCTTGCCGCTTTCGCGCACGGCAACCCTGCGCGCAGCGATGCGCGCAGGCGATGCAATGAGCGATGCGGCATGCCGGTGCGCCAGTACCTCATTCTTTCAGCACCGGAGCGCTTCCGGGCGTTTCGGATTCCCCTCCGAAGCAGGTCCACCCCCCAAGGCAGGGTACTGACGCGGTGCAACATCAACCACAATTCACCTTGGCAAGACTGACCCCTTGCTAAACACTCAAGGGGTGCAGGGGCGCCCTGCACCTGCACCCCTCTTTTTCGCCGGCAGCCACGCCGGCGCGCAACCGCCGCCCGCCGGCACCGTCAGAATCCCGAGAAGCGGATGCCGATCGAGCCGTAGCCGTAATAACGGTCGAGCTTGCCGGCGGTCGCCGCGTTGTAGAGAAACGGGATGGTCCCCACGAAGTTGTGCAGCGATGCCTGCCCGCGCAGGAACACCTCCACGTTCTTCACCACCGCGTACGACAGCTCCAGCCCCAGCGTATGGTTCGAACGGATCGGCGAAGTGCCGTAGGCCTGCGCGCGGCTGTCGACGTTGCTGCGCAGCAGGTACTGGAACTGGTAGCCCAGCCGCGCGGCGAAATCCTTGTACTTCCAGCGGTAGGCGCCGCCCAGGTTCAGGTAGCCCGCCACGTAGTTGAAATCGTCGTTGATGTTGAGCCCGTACTGGCTCGCGTCCGTGGAGAACGATGCCGACTGCAGGTTGACGTTGCCCGTGCGGCAAGGCGCGGCCAGCGAACCGTTGGCGATGTTGTCCGAGCCGATGGCGACGTTGAAATTGCAGCCGCCCTGCTGCAGGCGCGTGTTGATGCCGCCGATGGTCACGCGGCTCGCGCCCAGGCCGAGGAAGCCGGTCAACTGGCTGCGCTCGGTCAGCTCGCCCGAGAAGATCACGTCGGCCTGCGCCTGGATGTCGTTGGCGTCGTTGACGGTCACGCCGTTGAAGGTGGCGCTGCGCACCCTCAGCGCGGCGGAGCGGTCCAGCGTGCCCGAGCGGTCGCCCCACAGCGAGAAGCGCATCATGACGCGGTCGCGCGCGCCGGGCTCGGCCAGCGGGTCGTAGTGCAGCGCCACCATCCAGGTGTCGATCTGGTTGTTGTCGGGGCCGTAGTCGATGCCGCGCCGCCAGTACGTGGCCGAGGCCGACCAGCGCGGCGAGAACTTGTAGCCCAGCATCAACCGCCCGCCGCGGTAGTCGCCGGCGTTGTCCGGCAGGCTGTTGCCGCCCTGGTTGAAGACGTCCATCGAGCGGTTGACCATGTCGAAGCTGGCTTCCACGCGCACGGAGGTGAACTCGCCCGTGGCGGGCTCGGCCTGCATGAACACGTCGTCGGGCGCGGCGCTGGCCGCGCCCGCGCACGACAAGCCCACCATCAGGGCACCGGCCTTGCCGAGCCGGCGCGAGCGAAACAACAGCATAGGAGACTCCGAGGCCGTGGGCTGGCCTCATGCACGGCATGCGCCGCGGCCCTGACCCGCGGGAACCGGCGCACTGCACGCAAAAAAAAGAAGCCGGCCACCCGCCGCGCTGGCCTGCCGGCGCGCGCGGCGGATGACCGGGCATGCCTTCCCCGTGCGGGCGGAAGGCCCGGCTGCGCGCCGGTCAGGGGTTCAGCGTGACCGCGGTCTTGATGGCGTTGCCGCTCACCGTGGCCGTGCCGGTCTGCACCGACTGCACCTGCGCCTTCTGCGCGGTACCGCTGACCAGGGTGCCCACGCTCACCTCCTTGCCGCCCTGGCCGGTCACCGCGAACGTCACCGGGAAGGTGGCGGTCGCCTTCGGCGTGAGCGCGTCGATCTGCGCCTGGCTCAGCGCGCCGGCGCTCTTGAGCTTGCCGAGGAAGGTGGTGAACGGCAGGCTCAGCGAGCCACCGTTGGCGCTGCTGAACAGGTTGTCGGCGACGGCGTTGGTCAGGCTGACGTTGGCCGAGGTCGCGCCCGAGATACTGAACGAGTAGGTCGTGTTGACCGGCACCTGCACGGCGGTCAGCGCCGAGCCGCTGAAGGTCAGCGAGACCTTCTCGATGATCACGTTGACCGTGTTGCCGTTGTAGGTGTAGCTCAGCCCCGCGCGCACGTCCGCGGCGCCGCCGGCAAACGGGTCGCCGTCCTTCGACACCGCCACCGTGATGGCGCCGAGCGTGCCGCCCGTCACCGTCACCGCGTCGCTGACCGGGAAGGTCTGGCCGTTGATGGTCACGCTCGCCAGCTGGATGAAATTGGCCGGCTTGACGGCATTGGCCACGTTGTCGATGGCGCCACTGTCCACCGCGCCGCTGCCCAGGCCGGTGGCCGCGCTCTGGATTGCCGCGCTGTTGCCGGCCGCGACCGCCGTGCCCAGCGCCGTCAGGCCCGCGGTCTTGGCCGGGTCGGTCAGCGTGGCCGCCGGCACCGCCGACACCAGCGCGCTCGTGGTGGTGGACTTGGCGCTGTCCACCACGCCATTGACCGCGCCGCTCGCTTGCAGCGCGGCCAGCGTGGCCGCCGGAGTGGTGCCCAGCACGATGTTGCCCAGCGACGCGCTCACGTTCGCCACCTGGGTCGCCACCACCGGGCCGGCCAGCGCGGCCACGTTGGCCGCCACCGTGTTGATGTTCGCCTGCAGGCTTGCCGGCAGGCCCGCCTTGGCGTTCTGCACGGCCGAGCTCACCACCGACGTCACCAGCGCGCTGCTGGTCAGGTCAACCGGGCCCGACGCCGCGCCGACCGCGCTGGCCACCGCCTTGGCCGCCGCCGCCGCGGCATCGGCCGCGCTCAGCGTGCCGCCCTTGGCCACGCCGGTCAGCGTCTTGGTGACCTGTTCCACCAGTTGCTGCACCACCACGGCCGCCTTGAGCACGGCCGCGTCCTGCATCGGGTCGAGCGAGGTCAGGTCCTTGCCGGCAAGGCCCAGCTTGGTGGCCAGCGCCTCGGCCTGCCCGGCGCCGAGTTGCGCCAGCAGCGTGGTCAGCGGCGTGAGCATCGGCGTCACGCCTGCCTTGTAGGGCAAGGCCGGCGACTGCAGCACGCCGGTGAACGGCTGGCCGGTGCCGATGTCGGTGCCGCCGGATCCCTTCAGCGCGCTCGAGGTGCAGCCCGCGGGGAAGGTGAAGTCGCCCGTCGCGTTGGTGATCGCGGTCTGGTTGCTGCAGTCGAGGAAGGTCACGGTGGCGCCCGACACGTAGAAGTCGACTGCCTTGCCGCTGACAGTGACCGACGGTGTCGACGGTGTCGACGGCGAATCCGAGCCGCCCCCGCAAGCAACCAGCGTCGCTGCCGCGGCCGCCATGATGCCGAGGGTAAAGATATTCCTGATATTGGTTTGCACTCTTCTCGCTCCTGAGATCGTTACGTCGATACGTGGTCTGTGGGTCAATGCGCCTGGTCATCGCCGCACACTGTCACCTGCGCCCTGCGCCACCGGGTCCTGCCGCGCATCGCGCGGCCTTGCTGCCCCCTGCAAGCGGACCTGGCAACAACGCTTTGGTGCAGTGCACTGCCGCGTCCTGCCAGCACACTAGATAAACAATCCCTACTTCCGTGTCACCCCTACTTGGCGGGGGAAAGCCCGCGGCGGCACGCCGCCAACCGCTCTCGCGCAGCGTTTTGCGGCCGCGCGGATGCCCCCTTGCAGGTTGTCTTTTTTACAATGGCCGCATGCAAGAACTACAACGGCCACTGCATTGCTACAGCTGCACCTACACCGTCTGCACAGCGCGCAGCGCGGGAAAATCGGCCGGCGCAAGCCAGCCCGCCAGGTACCGGCCCATCGCTTCGAGCAACACGTCGGAAGTCAGCCCCGATGCGCCGGCCAGCGCCGGGCAGACGATCCACGTGGTGCCGTCGCGCCTGAGCACCCGCAGCGTCTTGGCGAGATCGGCGGGCTGCAGGATGTAGTCGGATGTGTGCGCGTCGTCCAGCGAGAACGCGTGCACGAAATCGTCGAGATGGCGCTCGCCCAGGCACACCACCACCTTCGGCCGCCAGCGCCGGCGGATGTCGTCGATGAACGCAAAGCGCCTGCCGCCGCGGCACAGGTCGAGATAGCGCTGCTTGGGCACCAGCGCGGGCTGGCCGCGGAACGCCTTGGACCACGGCGTCTGCCCGATCAGGTGAGCCGGCAGCGGGAACAGGCTGAGCTTGAATTCCGCGCCGCGCGGCGCGTAGAGATAGTGGTCGAAGTAGTGCTTCCAGTCGCATTCGCTCAGCGAGCTGCCGAAGGTGCGCGCACGCGCCGCCGCCATGATCCGGGCGATCTTCTGGTGCGACTGCCAGCGCTCCATGCTCTGGCGGTGCTTGCCACGGTATGCGTCATCCCATGACACGGGATGCTCGCGCGGCACCAGCGGCGCCACCAGCGACTCGACCCACGGATGAGGCGTGCTGTCGCAAAACCACACAGCCGCCGCAGGATTCCCGCCTTCCATACCCACGTAGGATGCGAAATACGCATCCAGCTGCTCTCGCGAAAATACCGTCTTCTGTTCTATTTCCATTGCCTCTACCGCTTGGTGGAGTTGAAGATGCCCACACGCAGAGGCAATACTCACCTGTACGACGTGAAGGGCAAGGAGACGCCCCGAATGCATCGGCAAATCTCTAATAGAACCTGGAGACAATCCGCTGACCGGGAAGCAGAGCCGCGCCGGCGATCCGGCACCTCCCATCCCGCTTCGTACCGGGGGAGCAGCCAGCCCGACGCAATGCCTGCCCCGACGGATTTGACCTTCCTGCAACCAATCTGGACCAGTCTTTCCCCATGGAAAACCTCTCCGGCGCCAATACCATACGACCCGCGTGCCGCCGGATGCCGCCCCAAGGAAACCTGATCGCGTTTGCGCGAAACACTAACTAGGCGGACCGAGATTTTGCGCGAGAATCTTTCGATGCGCGCCCCCCTTTGGAGGGATTCGTTGTACTCATTTATCCCTTCTTGAGCAGGGTAACAACCAGCGCGGACCTTGCGTGCATGCGCATGCGGGGAAAGGCAATCGCCTAAAAGGATGAGGCCGCCGACACCAGCGCGCGCAGGCGAATTTCGCTACAGTCACGCCCGCGCGCGAGCCCCTCCGGCAGCCCGCGCGGCAACGCCGCGGGCAAGATACTGCGCTGGCGCGAACGCGTCGGCCACGTCATGGACCTGGAGGTGACGCACGACAAACCTGACGGTTCCCTTTCACGACGCCATCGACCGCCACCTGGCCGGCGACATGCTCTTCACCGACTGCCGCCGCAGCGCAGCCTCGCGCGCATCTCCGTCGATGCCATGCGGCACCACGTGCCGCAAAGACGCAAGATAAGCGTCGAGCCGCTCGCAAGTGAATGCGGGTAAATGCGGGTAAATGCGTGCCAGATCATCGTGCTGGTGAATGCCGTCGCGGCAGCCACGGATCGCCATCGCCGGGGCGCCTGCGCGCAATGCCGGCATGCGCGGCGTAGCCCGCTCCCGCCGCGGCGCTCGACCGTGCGTCTCAAAAAATCGCGGCCGGCGCGCACACGCGCCGCCGATCCCCACGCGTTCCCTTCTCATGCAGGGTACCGGTAGGTTTCGCTGCACCGCATTATCCGCACCAATGCAGAGACAGAAGCATGCCGCCGCGGCCAGCGCCGCCGGCCAGGCACGAAGCGTTGCAACTCCAATGGGCAGTCTGCAAAGGACGCCGCAGGTGGCTCAGGTCAGCCACCGCGCCACACCCGCCATGGAGTGACTGCCGCGGAAGCAGTCCAGCACGACTTTGCCTCTGTCTCGCCGCGGCCACGCCGCGGCACTGTGCATGGCACCGGCACGACCGGCTGCCACACAAGGTCAATTTCCAGCGGGGGGAAAAGCACGGCGCATGCGGGCGCCTGCTACGCGAACACTTCGGGGGGAATCATGGGAGTCTATCGCGACATGTTTGCCAGGCATCACGATCAGTTGGCACTGATGGTGCGCCTGTTCGATGTCGGTGCCATCTGGATCGCCGGCTACGTCGCCGCCGAACTTCGCTTCCCGGCCGATCCCGGGGCGGCGGCACCGATTCACCAGTTCATCCAGTACTTCGGCTGCGCGGTCGCGTTCATCGTGCTGCCCGGCTTCGACCTCTACGCCTCATGGCGCGGACGCAGCTTCGCCGCGCTGGCCACGCGCCTGGTTGCCGCGTGGACCCTGGTCTGGCTCATCAGCCTGCTGCTGTGCTACTTCATGCATCAGATCGATGCCCTGTCGCGCCTGTGGATGATCTACTGGTACGCGCTCTCGCTGGCCGGCCTGTTCATCCTGCACCTCGCCACCCGCTCCATGCTCAGCATGGTGCGCGGCGCCGGCGTCAACCACAAGCGCGTACTGATCGTCGGCTACGGCCGCACCGGCCAGGAGATGTACCAGCGCGCCACCGCCAGCCACCGCACCGGCTACAAGGTCAGCGGCATCTACGCGCCCGAAGGCGAAACCACGCCCGAAGGCCGCCCGCGCATCAAGGACAGTGCGGAGATCGCCGAGTTCTCGCGCGCGCACGGCATCGACGAGATCTGGCTCACGCTGCCCCTCTCCGAATCCCGCCGCATGCAGGAGATCGCCTTCTCCCTGCGCAACGACTTCATCGACATCAAGTGGATGCCCAGCGTGCTGGACTTCGACCTGCTCAACCACAACGTCGGCAACTTCCTCGGCATGCCCGCGGTGGAAATGAACCGCCCGCCCTCGCTCGGCGTGCGCGGCGCCGTCAAGGCCGTGTTCGACCGCACCTTCGCCGCCCTCGTCCTGCTCGCGCTCTCGCCGCTGTTCGCCGTGATCGGCATCCTGATCAAGCGCGGCTCGCCCGGCCCCGTCTTCTTCAAGCAGGAACGCCTCGGCATGGACGGCCGCGTGATCCACGTCTACAAGTTCCGCAGCATGAAGATGCACGCCGAGCATGGCACCGTCACCCAGGCCACCAAGGGCGACAGCCGCATCACGCCCATCGGCGCGTTCCTGCGCCGCACCAGCCTGGACGAGCTGCCGCAGTTCATCAACGTGCTCAAGGGCGAAATGAGCGTGGTCGGGCCGCGCCCTCACGCGATGGCCCACAACAACATCTACAAGGAACAGCTCGACTTCTACATGCTGCGGCACCGCGTGAAACCCGGCATCACCGGGTGGGCGCAGATCAATGGCCATCGCGGCGAGACCGACACGCTGGACAAGATGGCCAAGCGGGTCGAGCACGACATCTTCTACATCCGCAACTGGTCGTTCTGGATGGACCTGCGGATCATCTTCTGGACGGCGTTCAAGGGGTGGACTGGGCAGAATGCGTATTGAACCGTCGCGCCCGGGCAGCAACGCCGCGACGCTGTTCTCGCCCAAGGGCAGGCTCTGGCTCGCGGCCGCCGCCGTGTTCTACCTGACCATGCTGGTGGTGGGCAACCTCCCCGGCAAGGCACAGGCGCTCAACCAGGAATTCGGCGACAAGGTCATGCACCTGAGCGCCTATGCCTGCCTGGGCGCCGCCATCCATCTCGCTTTCTCCCGGCACAAGGCCGTCATCACGCTGGCAGGCATTGCCGTGCTGGGCGGCCTCGATGAAGTCATCCAATCGTTCTTTCCGTACCGCTCGTCCGACCTGGCAGACCTGCTCACGGACCTGACGGCTGCCGTACTCGCCATCGCCCTGCTTTCGCTGGCCACCTCGCTGGCGAAGGCCAGGGCGCGCAAAGACGCAGGCGATTCAAATCGATCTCTACCTCCCTTCGACACGCGCTCATGAAAATCACCATCATCGGTAGTGGCTACGTAGGCCTGGTCACCGGCACCTGCCTGGCCGAGCTTGGCAACGACGTACTGTGCCTGGATCTCGACGCCACCAAGATCGGCATGCTCAACGCCGGCGAAGTCCCCATCTACGAGCCTGGCCTGAAGGAGCTGATCGAGCGCAATCATGCCGCCGGCCGGCTGCGCTTCACCAGCGACATCGAAGCCAGCGTGCAGTTCGGCGACGTCCAGTTCATCGCCGTCGGCACGCCCCCGGACGAGGACGGCTCGGCCGACCTGCGCTACGTGGTATCCGCCGCCCGCAACATCGGCCGCTACATGACCTCGCCCAAGATCGTGGTGGACAAATCCACCGTGCCCGTGGGCACCGGCGCCAGGGTCCGTCAGGCCATCCAGGCCCAGCTGGACGAACGCTGCCTGCCGGCGCTGGAGTTCGCCGTGGTGTCCAACCCCGAGTTCCTCAAGGAAGGCGCCGCCATCGAAGACTTCATGCGGCCCGACCGCATCGTCATCGGCACCGAGCCCGGCACCGCCGGACAGCGCGCCCGTGAAGCCATGCGCACCCTGTACGCGCCGTTCACGCGCAACCACGACCGCATCCTCAACATGGACATCGCGTCGGCCGAGTTCACCAAGTACGCCGCCAACGCCATGCTCGCCACGCGCATCTCGTTCATGAACGAGCTGGCCAACCTCGCCGACGCGGTGGGCGCGGACATCGAACTGGTGCGCCAGGGCATCGGCTCCGACCCGCGGATCGGCTACAGCTTTCTGTATGCCGGCACTGGCTACGGCGGCTCCTGCTTTCCGAAAGACGTACAGGCGCTGGAGCGCACAGCGGCGGAATACGGCCAGACGCCGCGCATCCTGGCCGCGGTGGAAGCGGTCAACCACGAGCAGAAGCGTGTGCTGGTGCGCAAGATCGTCGCGCACTACGGCGAAGACCTGAGCGGGCTGACGTTCGCGCTGTGGGGGCTGGCGTTCAAGCCGAATACCGACGACATGCGGGCCGCGCCGAGCCGGGTGGTGATCAAGGAACTGCTGGCGCGCGGGGCCAGCGTGCGGGCATTCGATCCGGTGGCGATGGAGGAGGCCAGGAAGGCTGTCCATGCGGACCTGGCCGATGACACGTCTGCGGCCAGCCGCATCGAGTTCGTGCCCGATCAGGCGGAGGCACTGCAAGGTGCAGATGCACTGGTGGTGGTGACGGAGTGGAAGTCCTTCCGGTCGCCGGATTTTGCCGCCATTGCAGCCACGCTGCGCGAGCCGGTGATCTTCGACGGGCGGAATCTTTATGAACCCGCGGAGATTAGCAACAAGGGCTTTACCTACTACGGTATCGGGCGGAATGCGGCCGCGCTCGCATCTGTCGGCTTCGGTAGCGAGATAGTAGCCTCGACCGCCGGCAACTACCGGCAAGCGTAGCCCATGAAGATACTGATGTACTGCCTCAACTATGCCCCCGAGCTGACGGGCATCGGCAAGTATACGTCCGAGCAGGCCGAGTGGCTGGTTGCGCAGGGGCATGATGTGCGGGTGATCGCCGCCCCGCCCTACTACCCGGAATGGGCTGTGGCAAAAGGCTACAAAGCCTGGCAATTCCGTCGCGAGGAACGAAATGGCGTCACGCTATTCCGCGTGCCGATATGGGTCCCACGCGTTCCCAGCGGCCTCAAGCGCCTGGTCCATCTCGCCTCGTTCGCCATCAGCAGCCTGCCCGCGCTCGCCGGGCAGTTTACGTGGAAACCAGACATTGTTTTTGTGGTTGAGCCCCCGTTCTTCTGCTCCCCGGCCGCGCTGCTGTTCGCCAAGCTGTTCGGTGCAAAATCCTGGCTTCATATCCAGGACTTCGAAGTGGACGCAGCCTTCTCGCTCGGTCTGCTGAAGAAGCGATGGATGCAGGAACTGATGCTCTCTGTCGAGCGTCGCTTGATGAGGCGGTTTGACAGGGTCTCCACGATATCCGATGCCATGATGCGCCTTGCCCTTAAGAAAGGCGTCGATTCCGGCAAGCTATTGTTCTTCCCGAACTGGGCAAATCTCGACACCATCGTTCCGCTGCCCAACACGACCATCTATCGAGAACAGCTCAGCATTCCAACGGATGCCGTCGTGGCTCTCTACTCCGGCAACATGGGCGGGAAACAGGGCCTGAATATTCTCGGTGACCTGGCTCATCTCCTGAGCGCTCACGACAACATTCATTTTCTGTTCTGCGGCGATGGCCCGGCAAAGGCAGCCCTGGAACACCATTGCGCCGGGCTGAAACGAGTGCATTTCCTGCCCCTCCAGCCCATCGAGCATCTTCCATCACTGCTAGCCACGGCAGACATACACCTTCTGCCTCAGCGCCGCGATGCGGCCGATCTGGTTATGCCGTCGAAGTTGACGGGCATGCTTGCAAGCGGAAGACCGATTGTGGTGACGGCCAATCCCGAGACCGAACTGGCCGCCACGGTGTCGCAATGCGGGTTGGTGGTGCCCGCCGAGCAGGCAGAAGAACTCGCGCAAGCCGTGCTCACGCTTGCATCGAGAAAAGAGCTTCGCATCGAGTTCGGGACGGCTGCAAGACGACACGCAGAACAAACCCTCGGAATAAACCAGATTCTGGAAAAATTCCTGACCAATGCCTTTGTCGTCGTTGGAGATTGATGTTTCCGACCACATCCAGGCTTCGACACAATACATACAGAATGGGGTACCGCGCATGGCTTACCAAGACTTGAGCAAATTCAAGGTCCCAGCGGAATTCAGGGGAAGATCGAAGGTCTTCGTGCAACTCTGGTGGATTGCGCAGGCCACGCTTTTCCGATGCTCGCCTCAAGTGGCCTATGGATACCGGCGCGCCATCCTGCGCCTGTTCGGCGCCAAGGTCGGCCAGGGCGTCCTGATCAGATCGTCGGTCAAGATCACCTATCCCTGGAAAGTCACGCTCGGCGACCATTGCTGGGTTGGCGACAACGTAAACCTGTATAGCCTCGGCGAAATCAGCATCGGAAAAAACGCCGTGGTCTCTCAGGAAAGCTATCTATGCACCGGCGACCATGACCACGCGGATCCGACATTCGCGATCCGAGCCAGGCCGATCTGCATCGATGAAGAGGCCTGGGTTGCCGCCGGGACATTCATTGCGCCCGGTGTGACGATTGGCACCGCCGCAGTCATTGGAGCACGCAGCCTAGTGTTCGCCGACATGCCCCCCCGCATGATTTGCCGCGGGTCACCATGTGTACCGGTGCGTGCCCGCGAGGCCGCCGGTCAAGAGGACTCGGCCCAGATCGTACATCTGAAGACCGCATCGAGCCATCGCTGATCGTACTGGCCATCCCAATGCGCCAGGCATAGGGGAGCAAGGCCTCGGACCTGAGCTCCCCATCCTCATGCGATCCGATGAGCTGATCGCCCACGCGCAGACCTGCCACGTGTAGCACCTGCCCAGCCAGCGGCTCCATTGCCGGGTCTCTGCGCTCCCGCATCTCTCGCACCGAAGCCCCCTCATATCCCCAACAGGAAACCACGACCTCCATGAGGCTGCGCGTCCGGCATCGGAATCGCGCCTCGCATCGGCCGCAGCGCCTACCGGGAACCCCGTTCAGTTTCTCTGCACGAGCTTCAGCCCGACCCGCACATGCAAAGGGGATAGCACGGCCACTGATGCGATGTACAGGATCCCGTATAGCATGCCGAATCCGACGAACGCATATATCGCGTTATTGTGACCGTACAGATAACTCAGCCCCAACAGCCTGTACATCAACAACAGCGAGACTGCGACGAGAAGCGGATATCCGATGGCACGAACAATCGAGTTGATGGGCAGTTCGATCGTAACCATCACTCGGTTCATGACGACCATGAAATGAATCAAGTTCGCGATCAGATATGCAACCGCGACCCCTACGACTCCCCAACGAACACCACTGATGAAGCTGATGCACATCAGGAACGTGCCGAGCATCCCGACATTCGCCAGCCGCCTGGTTTTCCCGTTCGCCATGAAAATCATGCCGCTGGTACTCATGATGGATTGCAGGAACCCTATCGGCGCGAGCCAGCCAACGATCACCCCGACCAGCGCCCATTTCTCCCCGAGGAGAGGAACCAGAAAATCCTCCCGCCCAAGATACACCAGGCCCATCAACGGAGCCGAGACGAACGATATTACCGAAAGTATTTTCAGATACAGGGCTCTCTGCATCTCCATATCGTTCTGTATCTTCGAAAAAATCGGAAACGCCGCTCGACTGGCAACGGAAGTCAGATTCTGGATCGGGAACAGCATGATCTTGTAGGCCATCGAATATGCACCCAGCTCGGCAGCCCCCAGATACCGTCCTATCACTATCGAATCCAGATTCCTGGAGAAATAATTGATGAAATTGAATAAGGACAGGTCCCTGCTAAAACCCCATATTGACTTGAACGACGACATGGAAAACTGTCTGCCCGAGCGCCAGCCTACAGCCAATATGATTTGCAGCGTCGATATGATAGCGACCACCAGCGCCTGCAATATGATACTGTACACCCCGAATCCCGATATAGCGCATCCCAGCAGTACCGCCAACCCTGCGGTAATGGAGCCGATCTCGATTCGCGCAATTTCCCGGAAACGAGATTCGCGCTCCATCAGCGCTTGGCCACAAGCGCCGAGACTCATTATCGGAAACGATAATGCGGCCAATTGCAGGACCGGCTTCAGGCCATCCATATTGAGAAAGTTGGCAAAGTACGGGGCTCCGACAAAAACGACCAGGCCGAGCACACACCCGACCGCCGCATTGAAGATGAACACCGAATCCAGCAGCTTGTCCGTCAATGTCTCCGTCTGGACAACAGCGGCTGACGTCCCCAAGTCACGGAACAACGCCGCGAAACCCGTGATGGTTCCTGCCAACGCAGCCAGGCCGTAGTCATGGGGGCTCAAGAAATGGGATACGATGGCGAGAACCGCAAACTGGCTGAGAATGCGGAATACCTGGATCAACCCGATCCATCTTGCACTGTTGATGGATTTTCCCGTGCTAGTCATTGACACACTCTCGCTTTGCCCATTGAATACGTTCACCCCCAAACAGCAAACAACCGAGCCTCAACGATTTTCATTCGAGCTGATAAATGCGAGTCTAGCTTTGACCTTTCTTTTTATCCGGAATATTTTATCTTTTATCGCCCATTCGGTGGAGCGTACTCCGAAACCCGGCCGCACAATTACCTGCGATCCGAAATCCAGCACTGGCTTGCCGGACTCCCTGGCAATCTCTATCGCCTGACTGGATTCACTTTCGATAAAAAGTATCGCGTCATCCAGTGACCTGTAGACCTCAGCCTTGAATTTTCCATGCGCACCGGCCTTCCTGCGCTCCTCCGCCGACTCCAGATTCAGCATATAAAGGTGCTTATATCTTATCCCGTGCGCAGCCAGCCATGCTTCCGTCTGTTCACGGTACTTCTCCAGTCGACTGGTCACCAGATAGCCAACTTCATACGATGGCAGGCAATGAGGACGCGCCGCTGCCAGAAACCCGTTATAGGCAACGCCATCGTCATTCTCCGCGCTCGTTGGATCGACGCACAGCACGCCATCGATATCGAAACAGAAACGCGATACCTCCCGCCTGTGCATGACGTTCCACTGGAAAAAGCGCGGAATCGAAATAATCTCCACGTGATAATCGACGAGCCCGGCAGACTCTGCAGTCGCATACACGACGGCGTATTGCACCTTCTCAGACAAGCCCGCACTTTCAATCATCTTTCTTGCGGACTCCAGCGATTTTCCTGTCGCAATGCTGTCGTCCACGACCAAGATGGAACGGGCATCCTGGGCGTGCTTGATGTGCTCTACCCCCATTTTTCTCGTGGAGCCGCTGGCGAGAGCCCTGTTCTCGATGAGGGCTTGCAGGTCACAGACCGGCAGATTGCGGTGAAGTCCAATCATGTAGGCCGGAATCATTCCACTTCGAGGGATGCCCACCACGAGGTCGAAGCCCGAAGGCAGCTTGTGAAGACTCCGGCCCACATCCGATGACAGATCGGAAAACGATTTATAGTTCATGATGATATGCAAGCATTTCAATATGCCCCCATATCCATCGACACGAGATATGTGATGGATCCCGGGCTCAAATTTCGTCTTCAGTTGGCGAGGTTCTTGATTAACTGTCCCAATCGCAACCTCCCTATCCCTGCCAGATCCTGAAATGACTCCATCGCGGCCGTTGACATGATCGGCAACGGAGATTCATTTGTTATCGATGACTCGATAAAGGCAGATGCCACAGCGGTGAATTCTGTCTCTTTGGCCACCATTCCATAATTCTCCTTCACGATGGTGGCAATACAACCGCGCAAGGTCCCAATGACCGGCACGCCATGTGCTAGCGCCTCCAGGATTGTGACCGGCTCCGCCTCATTTCGATATCGGGATGGGAACAGTAGTATGTCGATGTCCGAAAAGAATTTTCGCTTTTCCTCACCATACACTGCGCCCACATAGCGGACGTTTGGCATTTCCTTCACACGCCGAGAAAACTCCTCCTCTATCTGTTTTTCCACTGGTCCCGCAACGATCGCATGGACACTGGCGTTTTCCTTGAAGCGCTCCAGTACGTCGAGGAACAAGAATATCCCTTTTTCTGCCGTGATGTTCGACAAGAAGCCAATATTCAAAGGCGCCACATCGTAATCCCGCGAGCGCTTCGGAACCAGGGACGGCAGAGGGTCCAGGAACGCGGCATTGGGGATCGTCAGGAATTTGGATGCCTTAATGCCATAGCGCATAGCCAGAATTTCGCCCATTTCCGCGCATAGCGTAACGTGTGTTGCATTGCGCGCGATCTTGAACGCCAACCACGCACTTCTCTCGAACTCATTCACATATCTGAAGCTGTGATGATGAATAAATACTTCAATCCCAAAAATCCTCGCCATCATGATGAACAGGCAGTCGACGAGTTTTCCTGAGCCCCCCGAAAGCCCGATGTACATGCTGCTTGGCGAAAAACGCACCATATCGCCCGCGATTCTCACCAGATCGAGCAGTATCGACTTCACCTGCCCCATCCTGTCGTCGCTGCCCCGGCTCCGATACGTCAGGACGGTTTCCCCCTGCTTTCGAAGCAACTGCAAGACACGGTTATTTATCTCGGAAAATCCATGCACCGGCGGCGGCAACAACCCGCAAAATATAATAACCTTCTTTCTCGTCATTTTCTTCTCAATTCACCACGCCGTTCTTTCTGAGAAAATATCCCGCATCCGACGGAAACTCTCCCGTTCTCTTTGCTGGCGCGCCGACATATAGCGAATATGGTGAGTGAAGAACACCTCTCGCGGTGGAATTCGCACCAACCACCACATAGTCGCCAATAACGGTCCCCTTCAATACCACGCAGCAAGTGGACAGAAACGAATAAGAGCCAATCATCACCGGTGCCGCGGTTTGTATATTTCGCTCGAAGTTGATCGCGTGAGTCAGTATCTGGCTGCGAAATCCACCCACGGTCGAAAAATCTCCAATTGTCACACTATCGGTGCAGTCGATTATGTGTCGGCTCGTAATGGCGCTGTGACGGCCGACCATGAGTGCTGGGATACGATCAAAGCTGTCGATAAAATAATCATCCCTCGACAGCGGAAATCCGGATATCCAGTTAAAGCTCCCGATAATCGAGTTCTCCCCCACCCTGAAATCAGACAGGTCCTTTACAACGTTGAAGCTTCCGATTCTGGCGTTTTCGTCAATCCGGCAATTTTCAACGACGATCAGGCTCACGCCAATCGACGCCGTTGGATGAATCGAATACCCCAGGAGAACCTTGTAGAAGAAAGGTTTCAGCTTTCGCGGCAAGATAGCAATTATTGCAGCAAGGATCACCTTCATTTCGCCATTCCTCCAACCATTTTCATACCGGGATTCGACCGTGGCCTGGCAAAATAGAAGACGAGCACGATTGGCACAATGGCCAGGAGCGCATCAACCGTCGCCGCACTGAAATTCGACCCCATCAACTTCAGGGAAAATCTGAGTACGCAATAGCAGTACATCAGGGCCAATAGCGGGTCATTTCCGCCCGTCGCCAGATAGCGTTTATATGCCTGTCCAATCAGGAGCCCTGCGACGAGCATGCCGAGGAAAACACCAACCGGACCGAAGTTCATATACAGTTCCGCAACGAAGCCCGCCGGCACCGTGTGCCATGACGTATCGTTGTAGCCATAGATCGAGGTCGCGATATATTCATCCGGCGAGACCGCTGGCTTATCGGGCCAAAGGGACCGAGGTATGGGAGCCGTAAATAGTGCGATGAAGGTCTTCCCAAGCCAGAATGGCACGCCGCCGAAGAATTCAGCAATGACTCCGGTATTGAAGACGGACTGCCCTCCCTCATATCCGAATACCGAAGTGAGCGGTCCCAGCACCCGGCTTGCGGAGTCCACGGCGACGGTATCATCCAGCCGCAGGGTCTTCAGCGCATCCAGCATGAACACCAGCCCTGCTCCCCAGAGTGCGAGACGCAGAGGCTTCACCCCGCCACGTAGAGAGTCATATAGAGCCAGGGACACGATAATAGTCCCGACGATCATTCCCCGGGCGCTGGCGATGACCGGAAATGCGACAGCAGTCCCGAACAGCATGGCCAACAGGACAAGATCTCCCCTCTTGGTCTTTCTTTCCGTCAGGCATACGGCAAGATACATGGTGAAGGCGAGAGCCCCCAATGAGGCCAACTGCCGCAAGTAACCCAGTGCAGCAAACGAGCCGCTACCATCATCAGACATGATCACGCGCTTCTTGGATATTGCGGATAGATCGGAGAAGTCCACCTCCGCCACCCTGGCGAAAATAATGATCCCGATCCACGAAAGAATCATCATGGCAATTACCCATCGCCGCACGACAAATTTTCTATAGCGGATCCTCGGCCTGTCACGGCCTACCTGCTTTTTCGCGTAGCCGATGACATAACCGATAACCCACCCACCGGAACCGACCAGAATCAGCAGTGCCCCCAATAGAAGCGCGGTGGTATTGCTGTTGACCACCAGCGTTTCCATCTTCATTTCGCCACCCGTGACGATGAAGAGCAGCGCTTGCCCGACGTCATACATGGCAAGGTTGAGGCAGAACCAGGATATCGGCGAAAAGACAGACTTATTCTTGCTCAGCCGCATCCCGAACAAGGTAAAGCCCAGCGCCGATACGCATGCCACAAAGGCCAGGATTATCTCACCCATGACGCTTCTTCGACATAAAGTACGACAGTAATACCAACCCCGTACTCTTCATTCCCCACGGAGTCAGTAGCCGTGGTGCCGCCACAAACTTGATGAGGCGCCTGAGCGCCGGCCCGATATGTCCAGCGCCTGCCATGGATCGGCAGACATAGCGGGATTGAAATATCGTGTACGCCTGCGGCGATATGAATTCCTTGACACTCTCAATCCACTCAATCGACGCACGATAGTCCTTCGACAAGCTTATCCTCGATTCACCGTGATCCAGGTGCCATATGGACAATGGCGCCGGCAACTGTATGAATCTGGCACCTTTCCCGTATAGCCGCACATAGAAATCGAGATCCTGGTGCCTCATTAATCCATCGCGAAACCGCACCGCCTTGGCTAGGCTTGCCGGCATGACAATGCTGCTCGTCTGAATCAGTCCGCCACGGCAGACGATGTAGTCAATGGGGTCCTCCCTGTCTCGGATAGTCTTGATTTCAGGACTTGTCATGCCACCGGCCTTACCGATGAGGCACCCCGAGAAATACACCGAATTTTCATCGGCACCGGCGTGGCGGTCTAGCTCAGCCAGCTTCGCGGGCAACCATTCATCGTCCGAATCGAGAAAAGCGACATACTCACCGGCGGCGGCATCGATGCCGATATTCCTCGCCCCTGCGCCACCGGTCTTCCGCTCGCTCCTCAGGTAGCGAATCCGCTCATCCGATAGTTCATCAATGACTTCCCTGATATTCTCATCCGAGCAGTCATCGACGACTATTGCCTCCCAGGCCGGATAACTTTGGGCAACAATGCTCATCAAGGCACGCCGCAATAGACGAGCCCTGTTATGGGTCGGGATGACTATCGAATATTTCGGGCGGCTCACTTCGTTCTCTTCTCCGGACGGCTCGACTTGGCTCATGTCATCTACGCGTGATTTTCCAGATAATCTTCATATGCAAGCCGTATTCCTTGCTCGAATGGCGTAGCCGCCTGCCACCCAAGTTCCTGCAGCCGCGCCACGCTCATCAATTTCTGCGGCGCGCCGTCAGGCTTGGAGAGATCGTGCTCGATGGTTCCGCCATAGCCGACCACGGAACTGACAATTCTGGCCGCATCGAGAATGGACAAATCCGTGCCAGTGCCGACATTGATGTGGCTGCCCATGGCTGTCGTTCGGGCTTTGTATTCGCTGACAGGGATATTCATGACGTAGACACTGGCCGCCGCCATATCGTCCACATACATGAATTCACGGCGAGCCCGGCCGGTTCCCCATATTTGCACCGACTCCCGGCCCTCTACCTTGGCGAGATGGAAGCGCCGTATCAGGGCCGGCAGCACGTGACTATTTTCGGGATGGTAGTTGTCCCCTGGACCATAGAGATTGGTGGGCATGACGCTTCTGTAATCCGTGCCGTATTGACGGTTATAGCTCTCGCACAGCTTGATACCCGCGATCTTCGCGATCGCATATGGCTCGTTGGTCGGTTCGAGCTGGCCCGTCAGGAGGACTTCCTCGGCCATGGGCTGCGGCGCCAGTTTCGGGTAGATACAACTACTGCCGAGGAACAACAGTTTCGAAATGCCCGCACGCCAGGCCTCGTGAATGACGTTGGCCTCGATCATCAGGTTTTGATAGATGAACTCTGCCGGATACGTGTCATTGGCATAAATTCCGCCCACCTTCGCGGCCGCCAGGTAAACCTGATCGATCTTTTCCTGCGAGAAGAACGCCCTTACCGCGCCCTGGTCCGTGAGATCCAGTTCGCGATGGGTACGCGTGACAATCTCGGCGGAAGTCGATTGGCGAAGCTGCCTGACAATGGCGGCGCCGACCATGCCCCTGTGTCCCGCAACGAAAATCCGTTGACGATCGCTCATGCTGTCACTCCGTGCTCACGGCAACTTTGTAGCCGTGCTGTTTCAGCAGTGCATGGCGGCGTGCCTGATCAAGATCGCTTGCAACCATCTCCTCGATCATCTGGTCGAGCGTGATCTCCGGCTCCCATCCCAGTTTCGTTTTTGCCTTCGCCGGATCGCCAAGCAGTGTCTCCACCTCAGCCGGTCTGAAATATCGCGGATCCACCTTGACGATCACATCTCCAATCGCCAGGGCTGGCGCCTTGTCGCCGTCGATGGCTTCGACCAGCGCCACCTCGTCAACGCCCTCCCCCTCGAAGCGCAACGTAATGCCCAATTGCTTGGCGCTCTTGCCGATGAATTCCCGGACACTTACCTGCTTGCCCGTGGCAATGACGAAGTCCTCCGGCTGCTCCTGCTGCAGCATCAGCCATTGCATGCGCACGTAGTCATGCGCATGCCCCCAGTCCCGCAGCGAATCCATGTTGCCCATGTACAGGCAGTTCTCCAGGCCCTGGGCAATATTGGCCAGCCCGCGCGTGACCTTGCGGGTCACGAAGGTCTCGCCGCGGCGCGGGCTTTCGTGGTTGAACAGAATGCCGTTGCAGGCATACATGCCGTAGGACTCCCGATAATTCACCGTGATCCAGTAGGCATAGAGCTTCGCGGCGGCATACGGGCTGCGCGGATAGAACGGCGTGGTTTCCTTTTGCGGAATTTCCTGCACCAGGCCATATAGCTCGGAGGTGGACGCCTGGTAGAAGCGCGTCTTCTTTTCCAGGCCGAGAATGCGGATTGCTTCGAGCAGCCGCAACGTGCCGAGCGCATCCACGTCCGCCGTGTATTCCGGCGATTCAAAGCTCACCGCCACATGGCTTTGCGCACCCAGGTTGTAGATCTCGTCCGGCTGTGTCTGCTGCACGATGCGGATCAGGTTGGTGCTGTCGCTCAGGTCGCCGTAGTGCAGCACGAAATTCCGGTGGCTGACGTGCGGATCCTGATAGACGTGATCTACGCGCGAGGTATTGAACGAACTGGCGCGGCGCTTGATGCCGTGAACAATGTATCCCTTTTCCAGCAGGAACTCGGCCAGATAAGACCCATCCTGGCCCGTGATGCCGGTGATGAGTGCGGTCTTTTGATTCGTCTTGGTCATGGTAGGGTTCGGTTCCGTAATTCGTATCAGGCCAGTTCGGCTTTCGGTCCGGCGGCAGGAGCACGGCCGTATGCATCGTCGAAGCGGACGATGTCGTCCTCGCCCAGATAGCTGCCGCTCTGCACCTCGATCAGCTCGAGGGGCACGCTGCCGGGGTTTTCCAGCCGGTGGACGGTGCCCAGCGGGATGTAGCTGGACTGGTTTTCGCTGAGCAGGAACGTCTCGCTTCCGCATGTCACTCGGGCCGTGCCCTTGACCACAATCCAATGTTCGGCGCGGTGGTAGTGCATCTGCATGGAGAGCTTCGCGCCGGGTTTCACCGTAATGCGCTTGACCTGGTAGCGCTGCCCTTCGTCGACCGCGTCATAGCTGCCCCACGGGCGATAGACCTTCCTGTGGTCGGCAGCTTCGCTGCGACCTTGCCTGCGCACCATGTCCACGAGGGTCTTGACGTCCTGGCACTGGTCCTTGTGCACCACCAGCACGGCATCCGGCGTCTCGATCACCATCACGTCCTCCACGCCCGCCACGGCAACCAGGCGATGGGAGGCATGGACCAGGCAATCCCTGGCGTTGTGGGTCAGCACGTCGCCCACGATGACATTGCCGTCTTCCTGCTTGGCGCCAAGTTCCCAGACGGCATCCCATGCGCCGACGTCGCTCCATTCGGTGGCAAACGGCACCATCTGCGCACGGCTGGTGTGCTCCATGACGGCGTAGTCGATGGAGTTGCTCGGGCAACGCGCGAAGGCCGCTTCGTCAAGGCGGAAGAAATCGAGATCCTTCCGCCCGAGGTTCACGGATTCCTGCACCGCGCGAAGGATTTCCGGCGAGAAAGACTCCAGTTCAGCCAGGAATGCCGACGCCCGGAACAGGAAGATGCCGCTGTTCCAGAAATAACTGCCCTCGGCCAGGAACTCGCTGGCGCGGGCCTGCGACGGCTTCTCCTCGAAGCGGGCAACGTCGTAACTCCACTGCGTGCAGCTTCCGCCGGCCTTGATGTATCCATATCCCGTGGCGGGGGCCGTTGGCGCGATGCCGAAGGTGACGAGCGCCCCGTCCTGCGCGGCCATCACGCCTTGCTTCACGATGTCCGCGAATGCGGATGCATCGCGGATCAGGTGGTCCGACGGAAGCACCAGCATCAGGGGATCCTGCCCTGCGGCGAGAGCGTACAGCGCCGCCGCGGCCGCGGCCGGCGCCGTGTTCCGCGCGTGCGGCTCGAGGATAAAAGCGGCGTCGCTGCTCCCGATCTCCCTGGCCTGCTCGGCCACCATGAAGCGATGTGCGTGGCTGGTGACGAGCAGCGGTGCTCCGACCCCGTGAATCTCCCTGATGCGCAGCAATGTGTCCTGCAGCAACGAACGGTTGCCCAGCAGGTTGAGAAATTGCTTTGGATAGCCCTCGCGCGACAACGGCCAGAGGCGGGTTCCCGAACCACCGCACAAGACAACGGGAATGATCACAGCAGGCTCTTCCATCTGACTTCTCCTTGTGCCAATTCAACCTTCAGTCAGCCCATTTCCCGTCAGCACGACGAGACAGGGCACGCCGCCAGACGGCGGCGGCTTACCCCTGCAATTGGAGAAATCCCCTGAATGCCCGATTGCGTTGCCACAATCGCGGCGCTCACGGAGTGACCGGTGGAAAGGCGGTAGCCAGACGCGTCCACGACTCTGTGCTTACTACCCCGTCACGCGAAATTCGCCGGCTTCGTCGAGCTGGCTGGTATATGGCCGGTCAGTGCCGGCTTAGCCGCCGGTACGATCGTCCGGCGTTGACCCTGTCGCTGCTTGTTCGGATGACGCGCCCGGCGTACTTCATTTGCCTCCGGCCGTGATCTGCGGCGGCGTCACATCCGGTGCGTAGCCGTAGTAGGCATATCGGTAGCGCCCGTATTTCGATCCATAGCCATACCGATATGCGTTCGGGTCCAGGCCGTTGAAGACCACGCCACTGACATCGGCATTGGCTTGTCGCAGTTGTTTGGCGGACTCAGCCACCTCGCCAATGGTCGTCTTCTCGAACCGGGTCACCAGGAACACGGTGCCGCAGCGTGCGGCCAGCACCGCCGTATCCGAGACGGCCAGCACCGGCGGCGTGTCGATGAGCACGAGGTCATACCGCTCGCCAATGTCCTGAAGCAGTGTCTCCATGCGTTCATTGAGCAACAGTTCGGCCGGATTCGGCGGCAGGCTGCCAGTGCTCAGGAAGTCCAGGTTCTCGAACACGTCACGATGCACCGCCTCGCTGAGACTCACGTTCCCGATCAGGACATCGGAGAGGCCGTTATTGCGATCCTTGCCGAAGTAGTGGTTCAAGTGGCCTTTGCGCATATCCGCGTCGATCAGCAGAACACGCTTTCCGCCTGTCGCCATCACGACGGCGAGGTTGGCCGAAATGAAGGACTTGCCAACACCCGGCGTCGGGCCCGTCAGCAGTACGCGATTGTTGTCCGCATCGAGCATGGCGAACTGCAGCGCGGTGCGCAAGCTACGCAGGCTTTCGATGGACGGCTCATTGGGATTCCTGTCCGCCAGTACGAATTTGCCGCGTTTGCGCTGGCGGATTTCCTCAGTCAATACAGATTGGGCAGCGGATAGTGGCACGGTTGCATAAACACTCAAGCCCGTGTGCTGCTCGATATCCTGCGAATCCGTGATGCCGCCATACAGCGCATTGCGCACGAACGCTGTCACAACACCCGCCAGAAGACCGAGAATCGCGGCCAGAGCGATAGTCAGGGCCTTCTTCGGCTTGATAGGCTGTTCGGGAACCGGTGCGTTGTCCAGCAGGCGAACGTTGCCGACCTTGCCCGCCTTGACGAGTCTGAGTTGCTGCATGTTGTTCAGCAGGCCGACGTACAGGTCATTGTTCACCTGCACATCGCGCATGAGCCGCAGGGTGTCCTGCTCCACATCGGGAAAGGTCTTCATGCGTGCCGCCATCGCCCCCATCTTGGCGGTCAGGGTCGCGATCTGCTGATCCAATGCCTGCACGCCGGGATGCGATGACGTAAAGCGCGTCAGCAACTCGGTACGCTTCTGCTTCAGGTCGAGCAGTGTCGTCTCCGCGGCAACGCTCTCCTGCAGGAACGCCTTGCCTTCCTCGCTGAGATTGAACGTATTGCGTTTGTTGCGCATCTCGTTGTACTTCACTTCCGCACGTTCCAGCTCGGACTTGAGCTGCGGCAGAAGATCGCCCAGGAACGCGAGGGATTTCTCTGCCTCGGCAGCCTTGCGCTTGATGTTCTGGGCGACGTACTCCTCGCCGATCTGGTTCAGGATGCCCGCAGTGAGCTTGGCATCGATACCGTCGAGCGAGGCACCGATGATGCCGCTCTGCTTGCCCTTCTCCGCGATCTTGAGGTCGTCCTGGAGTTTCTCGACCGTCTGCAAATGGGAGTCTCGCACGAGCTTGAACTCAATGCCGGGCTTGGCCTTGAGATCCGTCACCAGCAGCGTAATGTCGCCCACGCTCTGCGACGCGGACAAGGGCTGTCCCACCCGGCCCTCAAGCGGGGCATCGAGACTGCTTTGCTCCAGCCGGTACCGCCCGTCGCCGAGCGCCGTGAGCTTGAATTTCTCGCCCTCCAGGGATTCGGGTACGTCGAACTGCTCGACGCTGATCGACTCCTTGGCCCATGCGAACCCGCCGAACCCGAACAGGCCAGGCTCGGAAAGTCCCTTGGCGCGGCTGGCGATCCACGCGCCGAAGAAGGGAAAGTAGTTTGGCTTCGCCAGAATGTAGAGCCGCAGATTATCGACAGCCTTGGCCACGACCATCCGCGAGCGGAGGATCTCGATTTCCGCGGTCGCTTGCGTCTTGACGTCGAACAGGGTCGACACATCGCCCAGCAGACTATTGGCACTAGTGGGACTATCCTCCACCTGCACCAGAATATCCGCCTGGTACACCGGCCGCGCCAGGAACGCATAGGCCACGCCCAGCGCCAACACCACGGCGGCGATGGAAAGAATCAACCAACGGCTTGCCAGCAGCACGTCCAGGTAGTGAACGAGATCGATCTCGTCTTCCGGCGGCCCGGCCATAACGACAGGAGGAGGGTTCTGGTTCATAAGCTCTACTACCAATTCTGTTATCGGAGCGCCTGGATGCGGGGCACCCAGGCTTCCACGCCGCGCTGAATCAGTTGCAGCGCGTTCTCGAAGGCGGGACGAGCGTCGCGGTACGGATCGGGTATGTCGAATTTGGCGAGTTCACCCATGCGAAACACCCGCCCCGTGGTGGCCGGATGCAGACGCTGGATGTCTTGCCGCTGCGCGTTGTCCATTACCAGAATCAGATCCGCCGCGGTGGCAATGGGGCGACTGAGTTGTTGGGCGCGGTGAGCTGAAATGTCGATGTTCAGTTCCTGCATCAGCTCGATGGCGTACTGGTCCGCGGGCTGGCCGGTCAGCGCGCCAAGGCCGGCGGAGACGATATGGATGCCGGGCAATGCCTGCCTCAGGAGCCCTTCCGCCATGGGGCTCCTGCAGATATTCCCAATGCACACCACGAGTACGGTATTGATCATTTCGCGACGTTCGCAGCACCAGTGACAAAGTTGCCGCTTGGCAGCAACTGATTGATCACGCGGCTCCAGCGGACCACGCCGGCGGCGTCTACGTAGACGACATCCTTCGGTTTGAGCTCGAAGGATTCAGCCAGGGCCAGCGAGACGGGAGATTTGCCGTCAAGGTGGAATATCTCGGCGTCGCCGTCCGCGCTCTTGCGAATGACATAGAGCTCCTTGGCGTCGGCTGAAACAGGGTTGACGCCACCAGCTTCGCCGATTGCCTCATTGAGCGTGAGGCGGCCGTTACGCGGCAAGACGCTCATGGGGCGAACGACTTCTCCGGCCACAAAGACCTTGCTGTCTTCACGCTGCTCCACGCGAACGATGTCGCCATTGCGCAGCAGAATGCGAGCCGGATCAACACCTTGCTTGAGTAGCGCAGGCAGGTTGACGATGTAGTTTTTCCCGCCGCGTGCAATGCTGATGCGGCTGTTGTCACCGGTCAGCACATTGATCCCGCCCGACCGGTTGAGCGCTTCCACCAACGTCATCGGCACGTCGTCGATGTTCTGCGGCCCGGGTGTCTTGACCTCACCGTCCAGATACACGCGCTTGCTGCGGAAGGCGAGCACGCGCACCGTCACCTGGGGCATGGCCACGTAGGGCTTGAGTTGTGCGGTCAACTGACCGCGGATATCGTCGGGTGTCTTGCCGACGACCTCGACCTTGCCCGCATACGGAAATTGAATGGTACCGCCCGGGCTGACCACATAGCCGGGCACATTGGCAGCACCGCTGTAGTTCGGAATATCGTACGCAGTACCAATCGAATACGTCTGCGTCGGAAACACCAGTTCCGGGTGATCCCACACCACGATGGAGAGGATGTCGCCAACGCCAACCATGTACGGTTTCGGCTCCCCGTACAGTTCCTCCACACCCGCATTCGCCGGCTTGGCCACCGCCTTCAGCGCCTTCACCAGCGCCGGCGTGATCAACGTGACCTTGGGCACCGACTCCGGATCATCGGGATCGAGGGGGCGCTGCGGATCGAAGCGCATGCCTGGCGCGAGTGCGCAGGACGCCAGCAACGGGGCCATCCCCAGCCACATTACCGCTCTGCCAGAAGACAGCTTGCTTGAAAGAAGCTTGAACACGACTTGATGATTTCCTTGATACCCGAAATATCCGCGCTGCCCTGCCGTCTCCAGGTGGGCTTTGCTGCGGCGAATCCGCTTGTCCGTCATGGCACTCGTTGGTGCCTTTCCGTCTTGTTTGCGCTGCTGGCGGATATGGACCTTGCGGCGGTGGTTTCGCGACGTCTTCCCGCTGTGTCTCTTGCGGTGCACCACCGCAGCAGGACCGGCGAAGTGTATGGCCGCTGGGGGTCAATCTTCAAGGCAATACGGGCGTTTTTAGCGTGTTTTCTATCCCTACTGAAGGGTGGACCCGACAAAGGAGGGGATGCCCCTGAAAGGGGTATTGCGAAAGAATTCGAACCCTAGTGAGGATGGATCATTGCGTCGTCAGCAGACGCATTTAACCCGATTTGGCGACGTTAATTTCTTTTTGTTTTTCCTGAATTTTCTCTGATTTTTTTGTGGCGGAATTTCATTGCGTTTCGGATTATTGTTCTTGCAATGCGGGTACCCTCCCTAGGGAGGGATAGATCAAGCGGCGATGCGATGAAGAAGGGGGCTTGCGGCAGGAGGTGTGGGCGAATGGCTGATGGCTGACTTCGTGGGGACGCTGCCCCTCTCCCCCGCCCCCTCTCCCGCAAGCGGGAGAGGGGAGACAACAGGCGCCGGCTGTTAGTCGGAGGTGTGCTGGTCTCCGGTGTCATGCCGTGCGGCGAGCTCGCTCAGGACGAGTGTTTCGTGGGCGAGGCCGGCGGCCAGGGAGAGCAGATGGTCCTGGATGGCTGGCGCCGGGTCGCTCGCGATGCCGGCGGCGGCGTTGTCGCGGGTGACAGTCAGTAGCGCATGGAGTTGTGCGGCCCTCTCACCGGCGAGGCTCAACGGGTCTTCGCATGGGGTATGAGCGGTGACGAACATGTCGGCGCCGGTGTGTTCCGCGGTAACGCCATAGCGAGCGTGCTTAGACATGACGTACCCTCCCTTGCCAGACACACGAGCGCATGGCGATGAGAGCATGGTTGGAAAGCGGGAATTGCCCGGAACGGGCGAACAAGATCTTCGGCATGATGATTGCCTCCTGTGAGCGGAACACCAATCCCGCGTCCCCGCTGCTAGTCGGGTGGGCGGGCGCAAGACAGGGTTAGCAGACCGACACAGGATCGGCGAGCCCGAAGACTCTCCCCGCCAAGGCCCGCCCATAAGGGCGTGCAAAGGCAAGACGGACGCAAACGGTCGCCAAAGGCGACCGTCCACCTGTGTCCGGGCTGCTAAACCCGATCGCTGTAATTGCATCTACAGCGACGGTTCCACAGTACCTTGGCCCGGACTCGACGGTAATGTCCCGTTGTCTCATTCGAGCGAATGAAGACGACACGCAGCGCAACATTGTAGCCTCATGCCCAGCACCCCATGTCTCGCGCCGATTTCCCGGGCTTCCGATCTGGTATCGCAAAGCAAAAAAAAAGAGGGTGTAGGCGCGGGGAGTGCCTACACCCTATCGGGAATTAGCAAGGGGTCACACTTGCCGGGTTGGATTATTGATGGACGCATGGTTCCACGCTTACCCTGCTTCGGTGGGAGCCACGCTTTGGTGGGGAAAGAAACACGATGTCCGCGCCACCACAGGCGCGGCGGCTTCATCAGCCCGCTTGCCCGCGTTTGCGCGATGCCCCCCAAGGCAGGGTACCGGCGCGCCGCCGCACGAACCAGAATCAGAGCGCGGGCGAAATGATTTCAGGCAGCCGGGCCTGGCGGCGGTATGCCGGCGGCTGGCCCGGCCGATGTTCGAGAGGCGGGACGATGCGCAAGGCGATGACGATTGGCGAAGCGGCTGCGCCGGATGCGCTGGCTTCCGGCGAGGTTTGGGTCGAGGCGCACCTGACCCCGTCGGGCTGGACCTATGGCAGCTACAAGGACCAGGATGCGCATCCGGTGCTGATTCCGCCGCCGCGTGAGTCGCTGCTGACGGTGCGGCGGCATTTCGTGGTGGCTGGCACGGCGGCGCCGCGCCGGCTGAGCGAGATCCGCACCACGCGCGCGAATTCGGCCCGCGAGATTGCGCGCCTGCTGGAAGCCTTCGGCGAGCCGCATTTCAATGTGCGGTCGCAACAAGTGCCGCGCGTGCCCAGCCTCGGGCTTTGACGCCGGTGGCCGCGGCCGGGCGGCCGTCCGCCCGAATATCTCTCCAAATATCCCTCCGAATATCCCTCCATTCATCCTTTTGGCCCCTCCGCTGAGGGCGCATACCGGGTAAAAGCCCGATTGCCGGCATGGCCGCCCGGCCTCAAAATACGGAAATACCATCCTACCGGGCACCTGCGCTGCCCATCTGCCCCTGCGCACCGGCCTGGCGGTACCCAGACGAAACGAGACCTAGTAAAAACAATGAAAGTTTCGACCACCAATGTCCTCAACGTCCTGGAGCAAGACGAAATCGACGCCGTGCGCGAGCTGACCCGCCGTATCTCGCAGCCACGCGGCTTCGTGGTGCTGCGCGCGGCCTTCATGCTGTCAGCGGTGGTGGCGGTGCTGTGCTTCGCGGCGAGCAGCTTCCACCTCGAGGATTTCCAGAACGTGGGGATCGGCGCCGCGGTGCTGGGCGCGGTGCTGTTCGTCGTCGGGCGCGTGGTGTTCGGCAACCGCGACGAGGTTGCCGTGCCGGCCGCCGAGCTGAAGGCGCTGCGCGCGCGCTTGCGCCCGGAGATGTTCGCCAGGCTGGAGGAAGTGGCGGGCCGCCTGACGCACGACGGCCCCGGCGATGGCGTGATCCGCGTGCGCACGCTGTGGCTGTTCTTGTCGGAATCGGTGGCCAGCGAGACCTTGCGGCGCCGCGACGCGCGCGGCCCGGCCAGGGAATCGCAGAAGGGCTGACGGCACCGCGTGCGTCGGGCGCCGGGGCGCCGCGCGCATTGCGCGCCCGCGGCATTCAGGGATTTTCGTTCAGGGACTTTTCGTCGCGTTGACCAGGCATTCGGACAGCCTGTCGAAATGGCGCAACGCTTCGGGCGTCAGCCCGAGTTGCTTGCGGCGGGCGTCCTCGGTGTCCGTCAGCATGATCCAGCCTTTCTCGCGCATGGACTTCAGACGGGCGTGCAGGGTGGCGGGCGATCCCAGTTCGCTGCGGGCCATCATGTCCCTGACCGACAGGCGCTGCTGCGCCTGGCTGGTACGCGCGATCAGTTCGAGAATCCGTTCTTCGAGGGGGTCGAGCGCCGGCAGCGAGGGCAAGCCCCGCACTGCTTCGGCCAACTGGAGAAAACGCAGGTAGATGTCTGCCGGCCGCGTCACGACGGCATCCTGCGGGAAACGGAGCGCGGTATCCGGCGCGCGGGATCGACTATCATCAGGCCCTTTTTTTATATGCCCTGATGCATTTTACGGCAATGCCCCATGTTCGCCTCCAGTTAAGTATGGCCTTCGTCACAATTGTTTTCTTTGTTTTGGCGATGGCACTAAATGAGTGGCTTTTCCAGCATTTGGAATTTGTGCCTGGAATTAATTGGATTTATTTACCGGCGGGCGTCCGGCTGCTATGCACGCTTTTGTTCGGCGCGGCGGGAGCGGCGGGGCTGCTGATTGCCTCGTTGCTGGTCAATGCCTTTTATCTTTTTCCGGACGATCCCGCGCGCGCGGTCATCGGCGCCATCCTGGCGAGCGCGGCACCGTACCTGGTCTACCGGCTTGCCCGGCATGCGTTCGGCCTGCGGACGTCGCTGACCAACCTGACGCCGGCGCGACTGCTGGCGTTCGTGCTGGCATATGCGGTGACGAATCCGCTGCTGCACCACATCTGGTTCGCGCTGCGCGGCAATCGCGCGGCACTGGCGCATGGCTTCCTGGCGATGTTCGTCGGCGACCTGTCCGGCACGCTGATCGTGATCTACGCGATGAAGGCCTTGCTGCGCCTGTGGCCGGCGCGTGCCGCGGGTACGCGAACGTAGCGCGACAAGGGCGCGCCTTGCGCCCGGCCGGTCCCCGCGCCTTACATGAAACCGGCGACGAACCTGCCCAGGGCGGCCTGCAGGACGTCGGAGTTGAGCCCGGAGGCGCCGCTCAGCGGCGGGCACACCAGCAAGGTGGTGGGCCCGTCCACGTAGACCTGGATCGGCTTGCCCTGGTCCGCGGGCTGCAGGACGTGCTGCGTCGGGCAAGTTCCGCCGAAGCCGAAGGCCCGCAGGAAGTCATCGGTGTTGCGCGTGCCCAGGCAGACGATCACCTTGGGCTGCCGCTGCCGGCGCAGCGCGCCGATGGCGCGAAAGCGCATGCCGTCGCGGCAGAGTTCGAGGTAGCGTTCCTGCGGGTTGAGCGCCGGCTGGTTGCCGTAGACGCGGGTCCAGTTCCTGGCGCCGGCCTCGCCGGTGGGCAGCGGGAACAGGGTGAGCTTGAACTCCCGGCCCGCGGGGCCGTAGAGATGCTGCTCGAAGTATTCCTTGGCCTCGCACGGCGCCATGCCGCCCGCGGCGTTGCGCACCGCGGCGGCGATGCGCGCGATCTTCTGCTGCGTGGCCGAGCGCGCGAGCAGCTCGCGCTGCCGCAGGCGGAACGCCGCGTCCCACACCAGCGGCGCCGCCACCGGCAGCAGCATGCTGGCCGGCGCAACGGGCTCGCTGTTGGAGCGGACATCGCAAAACCAGAGGCTAGCCGCGGGATTGCCTTCCATGCCCGCGCAGGACCCCAGGTAGGTATCCAGGCAATGGCGCGAGACCGTCACCGCCACGCTGTCCTGCGCCGCTTCGCGCTGCTCGTCCTCCGGCGCGGCGCGCGCCCGGCTGGCGGAAACCCTCGCCTCCCGCCATGCGGATGACTGCATCCACGCCCCCGTTCCGGACCATGCCGGCAGTCCATTTCCCCTGTCGCTCATGCCGCTCCCCAGCAATTGCCCGCACCGTGTGTGTCAGGGCGCCCAGCGCGCGTGGCCCGCTGCGATGGTCGTTTTTGATATAAAAATTATAACAATACGAGCGCGCAGCCATGCGGCATTTCCCTTCCCCTCGCAAGGGGGAGATGACAAAGCGCGCGAGTACGGCTCCGGGCTGCCGCGGACCCCATGCGCGCGGTAAACGGGAAGACCGCCGGCGCCGCGCGCGGTGGCAACGCGATGCCATTGCGGCGGGTCTTTGGTAGCATAGGCTCCTGCCCCTGCCTGGGATACGCCGCCCACGATGCTTCAGCTTGATCTCAAGACAACGGTCTTCCTTGCATCGATCATGTCGGCCTTGATGTCGGTGGTGCTGCTGTCGGCGTACCGCAGTTTCCCGCGCGGCATCCGTGGCATCGGGGAGTGGGTGGCCGGCTCGCTGGTGCTGGTGGTGGCGCCGATGCTGTTCTGGCTGCGCGACATCGCGCCGGACTGGGTCTCGATCGTGCTGGGCAACGGCCTGCTGCTCGCCGCGGTGGCGCTGTGGACGCTGGGCACGCAGGCCTTCTACGGCCGCCCGCAGGCGCGCGCGCCTGCGGGCGTCGTGGTCATGCTGGCCACGCTGGCGCTGACGTGGTTCGTCTACGGGCACGAGAGCTACGACGCGCGCGTCACCATCGTGACCCTGGTCATGGGCCTGTTCTTCGGCACGCAGGCGCTGCTGGTGCTGCGCCACGGCGGGCGCGATTTCAGCGCGCGCTTCTTCGGCTTCCTGCTGACGGTGCAGACGCTGGTGGTGCTGGCGCGCTGCGTGGCGAGCCTGTTCTCGGGGCTGGCCGGGCAGAAGCTGTTCGCGTCCGACGACCTGATCCAGGCCATCTACCTGGGTTCCTACACGCTGATGGACCTCGGTCTGTCAGTCGCCTTCATGCTGGTCATCACGCGGCGCCTGCACGTGGAGCTCGACATCCTCTCCAGGACCGATCCGCTCACGCAACTGCTCAACCGCCGCGCGCTCTATGACGCCGGCCAGCGCGAGCTGGAACACATGGCCGGGCATGGCGGCGAGATGGCGCTGCTGCTGATCGACCTGGACCACTTCAAGCACATCAACGACAGCATGGGCCACGCCGAAGGCGACCGCGTGCTGACCGATTTCTCCGCCATGCTCAAGCGCGAGCTGCCGGCCGGCGCGTATCCCGGCCGCTTCGGCGGAGAGGAGTTCCTGGTGCTGCTGCCGCGCACCACCCCGGCGGCGGCGCTGGCGCTGGCCGAGCGCCTGCGGGCAACGTCGTCGCGCTTCTTCGGCAAGCGCGTGGCCGACCTGACCATCAGCATCGGCGTGGCCAGCGTGGACAAGGCCGAACGCCGCCTCGACGGCGCCGTCGGGCGGGCCGACCTCGCGCTGTACCGCGCCAAGAGCGCGGGCCGCAACCGGGTGGAGTCGGTGATGGAGGCGGCGGCCTGACAAACGCCGGGAAGCGCGGGCAGGCTCGCGGCGGCTTGCCGCGCCCCCGCGGACTGCTTCCGTTCAGGCGATCCAGTTCTCGAGCCGCAGCCCGCCGATGCGGGAGAACGCCGCGGTGTCGTCCGTGACCAGCACGGCGTCCAGCGCCATCGCGTGCGCGGCGATCAGCATGTCGTTGGCGCCAGCGCGAAAGGCCGCCCGTCAGCGCAGCCACTGCCCCAGCGTCGCCACCGCGATGGTGAGCCCGCCCAGCAGCAGGTTCACCCCCACCGCCCGGCGGATGCGGCCCAGCGCGGCGCCGGCGGCCGGCCAGTCCTGCGCGTCCACGGCGCGGCGCAGCGCGCCGTAGGGGCCGGCGAACACATAGACGAAGATCGCGATCATGAGCAGGCCGGTGCCGAGCATCAGGTGCCAGTGCGGCGGCGCGGCGGCCATGCCCGCCCGGGCGATCATGATGGCGCCGCTGCCGGCGATGACGGCCACCGCCACCCACACCCAGCCGAGGAAGGTGGCGAACACGGCGCGCCACAGGCGCAGCCGCTGGGGCGGCTCCAGCAGCGCGCCGGCGGCCGGGCGCAGGCAGACGTAGGCGAAGAACATGCCGCCCACCCACAGGGTGACGCCGGCAATGTGGAGGAAGCGCAGGACGGGTTCGAGGCTCATGGGCGGCGGCTTGGTGGGGTGGACGGGACGGCCCGGCAAGACACGCCGGGCGGCACGGTCGAGGCACTGTTGGAAGAATGCCGCATTCTAGCCCCGCGCGCGGCCCGGGTGGGCAGGTTGCATCACCGGGAACCGGCATCGCGCGGCCTTATCGCAACGCGCCGCCGCGGCATGCCCGGGCCGGCGCACCGCTTCTGCTAACCTGTGAACCGGGTCAGTCGCTCGCGGCGGAGGACGGGCAGCCCGGCGGAGTCGCGCCGGGCAGCATGGCTGGTCCGCACACCAATAACAAGATAATCATGCGGCACTCCTTAAAGTATCGGGTAGCCATTGCGACGGCTGTCGTGGTGACGCTCATTGTCCTGGCGCGCGCGCTCTTCGCGCAGTACTACGCCTTCCAGGGCCTCACGGAACTGCGCCAGAGCCAGCAGGACACCCTGGTCAGGATGGTCGCCGGGCAGCTCGACGAGAAATTCGAGGCGCGCGCCACCGACCTGCGCCGCCTGGCGAGCCAGCTCCAGCCCATGCTCGGCCAGCCGCCCGCCGTCATGAAGCGCTTTGCCGCGCAGGCGGTGTCCATGCCGCAGAACTTCAACGCGGTGTTCCTGGTCTGGCCCGACGGCGAGATGGCCTTCAGCACCGCCGTGCCCGACGGGCAGCGCATCCACCTGGGCGACCGCGACTACTTCCGCGAGGTCCTGGACGGCTCGGCGTTTGCCGTGTCGGACCTGCTGCGCGGCAGGCTGAGCGCCGCGCCCGGCGTGGTGATGGCGGTGCCGCTGCGCGCGCCCGACGGCAGGCTGCTGGCGGTGGTGGGCGGCGCGCTGAACCTCTCGGAGAACAACTTCCTCGGCCAGATCGCGCGCAGCCGGATCGGGCTGACCGGCAGCTATTGCCTGGTGTCTTCCGGCGAGAACCCGCGCTATGCCATGCATGCCGACGCCGGCAAGGTGATGGCCCCGGCCAGGGCGATCGGCGACAACTGCGGGCTGGAGACGCCGCGCGCCGCGTGGGAGGTCGTGAGCCCCAGCCAGCCCATCGTGGCGCGCCACCTGCTGGAGACCAACGGCTGGGAGGTGGTGTCCGTGCTGCCCGCCAGGGAAGCCTATGCGCCGCTGCTGGAGGTGCGCAGCAAGACCATCCTGACCGCCGGCTTCTCGCTGGTGGTGGCGGCGCTGCTGATGTGGCTGGTGATCCGCCGCATGCTGGCGCCGCTGGAGCTGCTGCACCGCGTGGTGGGCGAGGCGCCCGGCAACCCGGCCGCGCTGGCCGCCCTGCCCACCGGGCGCAACGACGAGATCGGCGAGCTGGCGACCACCTTCGGCACGGTGATGCGGCAGCTTGCCGAGCGCGAGGCCGCGCTCTACGCCGCCCGCGACCAGGCCGCCGAGAGCGAGAAGCGCATCGAGGCCATCGCCAACCACGTGCCGGACTTCGTCTCGTTCATCGACGTGAACGAGCGCTACGTCTTCGTCAACGAAGCCTATGCGCGGCGCTTCGGCCTGCCGGCGCGGCAGATCGTGGGGCTCACGCTGCGCGAGCTGTGGGGCACGCCGACCTACGTGGCGTCGCAGCCGTACCTGGCGCAGGCCTACCTGGGCGCCTCGGCCACGTTCAGCCTCGAAGGCCAGGACGGCGGCGAGTGCATGGAAGTCACCTACCAGCCGGCCTGGAACGATGCCGGCGACACGGTGCAGGGCCTGTACATGTTCGCCCGCAACGTGACCACCGAACGCCAGCGCATCCGCAGCCTGGAGGCGCAGACGCTGACCGACCACCTGACGCGCCTGCTCAACCGCAAGGGCTTCGACCGGTGCCTGGCCGAGACCATGACGCGCGCCGGCGCCACCGGCCGCAACGCCGCGCTGATGCTGGTGGACGTGGACGACTTCAAGACCATCAACGACAGCTACGGCCACGCCGTGGGCGACCAGCTGCTGGCGGCCTTCGGCGAGCGCCTGTCGGCCTGCGTGCGCGCCGGCGACGGCGTGGCGCGCATCGGCGGCGACGAGTTCGGCATCGTGCTCGACGACGCCACCGGCACGGCAAGCCTGGAGCGCATCGCGCAGGCCATCGTGCACGCGGCGCGGCGCCCGCATTTCATCGAGGGCCATACCATCGTGGCGACCGCCAGCGTCGGCTTCGCCGTGCACGCCCCCCGGGACGGCCAGACCGCCAACGAACTGTTCATGCGCGCCGACATGGCGCTGTACGAGGCCAAGCGCGGCGGCAAGGCCCGCTACACGCCGGCCCCTTCGCCGACCGAGGCGTGAGCGCGAGAACGCGGCGGGCCGCGCGCGCATCGGTGCCATACTGCGGACTTTGCCCCGCCGCGAGGATAACGCCGTGACCGACCCGCTCCTGATCCGCCCCGCCAGCCAGGCCGACTACCCGGCCTGGAAAGCGCTATGGGATGGCTACAACGCCTTCTATGGCCGCCACGGGCCGACCGCGCTGCCGGAGGACATCACGCGCATGACGTGGTCGCGCTTCTTCGATGCCTACGAGCCCGTGCACGCGCTGGTGGCCGAGCGCGGCGGCCGGCTGCTGGGCCTGGTGCATTTCCTCTACCACCGCAGCACCATCCAGATCGGCCCGAGCTGCTACCTGCAGGACCTGTTCACGGCCGAGGCCGCGCGCGGCGCCGGCGTGGGCCGCGCGCTGATCGAGGCGGTCTACCGGCGCGCGCAAGAGGACGGCGCGAAGCGGGTCTACTGGCAGACCCACGAAACCAACCAGACCGCCATGCGCCTGTACGACGCGGTGGCCGAGAAATCGGGCTTCGTGGTGTACCGCAGGCAGTTCTGAGGCGCGCCGCTACGCCTTTCCCGCCGCCCGCGCATTGACGCGCGCGCGGCCGGAGATGTCGGCGCCGGCGTCATGGGCAAGCCGCCGCGTGACGGGAATCGACGCGAACGAGCACAGCCCCACCACGATGAAGGCCGGCCAGAAATCCGACCACTGCAGCGCCGCATGGCCGTTCACCGTGCGCGTGATCTCCAGCACGATGCCGCTGATCGTCACGCCCAGGCCGAGCGAGATCTGCTGCACCACGCTGCCCAGGCTGGTGGCGCGGCCCACGTCGGCGCTCTTGATCTCGGCATAGGTCATCGAATTCAGGCTGGTGAACTGCAGCGCGGGGAAGAAGCCGCCCAGCAGCACCACCAGCCAGATCGCCCACGTCGGCGTGCCCGGAAAGAACGCGCCGCACGCCGCGATGGCGAGGCCCGACAGCGCCGCGTTGTACATCAGCGTGTTGCGGAAACCGAAGCGCCCCAGCACCTTGGACGCGAGCGTGCGCATGAACATGCCGCCGAACGCCGAGGCGCAGGTGATCAGCCCCGAGCGGAACGCGCTCATGCCCAGCCCTTCCTGCAGCACCAGCGGCAGCAGGAACGGCACCGCGCCCAGCCCGATGCGGAACAGCGAGCCGCCCAGCACGCTGGCCTGGAAGGTCGGCACGCGGAAGAAGCGCAGGTCCAGCAGCGGCCGCGGCACGCGGTACGCGTACCAGGCGTAGACCGCCAGCATCGCCACGCCGGCCAGCGCCATCGCCAGCGCCACCCGGGCCGAGGCCAGGCCGCCGTCGACCAGTGACAGGCCGAGCAGGAACAGCGACGCGCCGCCCGCCGAGAGCACGAAGCCGGTCCAGTCCAGCGGGCCGGGATGCGGCTCGTGCGTGTTCTTGATGTAGCGGTTGGCCAGATAGATGCCGAGGATGCCGACCGGGATGTTGATGAGGAAAATCAGGCGCCAGTGGAGATAGGTGGTGATGAAGCCGCCGAGCAGCGGCCCCGCCGCCGGCCCGAGCATGGCGGGCACGCTCAGGTAGTTCATGGCGCGGATGTATTCCGAGCGCTCCACCACGCGGAAAATGATGATGCGGCCCACCGGCACCATCATCGCCCCGCCCACGCCCTGGATGAAGCGCGCCACCGTGAACGCGAGCAGCGACGTGGACACCGCGCACAGGATCGAGCCGGCGACGAAGATGCCGATCGCCGCGCGGAACACCGAGCGCGCGCCGTAGCGGTCGGCCAGCCAGCCGCACACCGGAATGAACACCCCGAGCCCGAGCACGTAGCTGGTGACAGCGATCTTGAGCGTGACCGGATCGTGGCCGAAGGCGCGCGCCATCTCGGGCAGCGCGGTCACGATCACGTTGGCGTCCAGGCTTTCCATGAACATCGCGCACGCGACGATCACGGGCACGATGAAAGCCTTCAGGGCAGGTAGCATGAGTGGCGCACGGGCAGGCGGAGGGCGAAACGAACGGCTGCCGCCCGGGAGAATCGCGGAAAAGACCGCGATTATCGCACCGATGCCCGATGCTTGCACGGTGCGCCGGCGCCCGGGTGCCGCGCGCCGCCCGCCCCCGCGCGCTATTCCGCCGGCACTTCCTGCCGGCGCGCGATCTCGATGCCCGGCAGCAGCAGCATCGCCGCGATGGCGCCGAGCGCGATCACCAGCATCGCCAGGAAGGTGACGTGCAGCGAATGATGCAGCGCCTCGCGCACCGGCGCGCTGCCGGCCAGGTGCCGCCCGGCGCCGTCGAGCACCTGGCGCAGCTGCTCGGTGCTGACCACGCCCAGGCCCGCGGCATGGTGCATGCCGAAGTTCTGCACCGCGCCCAGCAGCGCCGCGCCCAGCGTGTTGCCCAGGTTGCGCGCGAACAGGTTGGAGGCGGTGGCGCTGCCGCGGTCGGCCAGCGGCACGATCTCCTGGATCAGCACCAGCGAGCACACGCTCTGGATGCCCATGCCGAAGCCCATCACCAGCGAGCCCAGGCCCGCCAGCGCCGGGCTGCTCCCGGGCGTGAGCAGCGCGAAGACCAGCGCGCCGGCCGGCAGGAACAGGCTGCCGCCGATCAGCAGGCGGCGCAGGCCGATGCGGTGGAAGGTGCGCGACGAAATGGTGGCGCCGGCGGGCCAGCCCACCATCATCATGGTCAGCGCGAAGCCGGCCACCACCGGCGTGCGGTCCATCGCCACCTGCACGTACATCGGCAGGAAGGTGGTCAGCCCCATCAGCGCCATGCCGGAGAACAGCGTGGCGCCGTTGCAGGCCAGCACCGGGCGGTGGCCCCACAGGCGGAACGAGATCATCGGGTCGGCCGCGCGGCGCTCCTGCCGCACGAACAGCAGCAGGCTCGCGCCCAGCACGGCGATCTCCACGGCCAGCCGGCCCGCGCCCGCCGCGCCGGCATCGGTCAGCACCATCATCAGCGCCGCCACCGCCACGGTGAAATACGCGGCGCCGGCGGCGTCGATGGCCGGGCGCTTGCGCACCGGCTGCTCGTGCAGGAAGGCGACGAAGCCCAGCGCGGCCAGCACGCCGATCGGCAGGTTGATCCAGAAGATCCACGCCCACGACAGCTTGCCGATGATGAGGCTGCCCGCCATCGGCCCGAGCACCGCCGAGACCGCCCACACACTGGCCAGGTAGCCCTGCACCTTGCCGCGCTCGTGCGCGGGATAGAGGTCGCCGACGATGGTCAGCGTGACCGGCAGGATGGCGCCGGCGCCGGCGCCCTGCAGCAGCCGGAACACGATCATCGCCGGCATCGACCAGGCGAAGCCCGCCAGCACCGAGCCCAGCAGGAACACCGCGATGCCGGCCAGGATGACCGGCTTGCGCCCGTAGAGATCGGCCAGCTTGCCGAACACCACGGTCATGGCGGTCTGGGTCAGCAGGAACGACGAGAACACCCAGCTATACAGGCGCAGCCCGCCGAGCTGCGTGACGATCTGCGGCATGGCCGTGGAGACGATGGTCGCTTCGAGCGCGACCATCGCCATCGACGCCATCACGGCCGCGATGACCAGGGGGCGGTTGGTAACTGGAGCTTGGGAGGACATGGATAGGGGGAAAAGGAAGCCGGTACGACGCGGCGGCGCCGCGTGCCGGCACGGGACAGGGCCGGCCGGGGGGCGCGCAGGGCTACATGCTAGCGGCAAACCGGCAAACGTGCTGGGCGCCGCTTCGCTCTCCGGCGGCTCTCTCTGCCCCTTTTCCGCACGCCTCCGTTGCCGGACCCGGGCCTGGGCACGGCGCGGTCCCACGGCTTTCAATCCGTCCGGGCGGCCTTCACGCATCTTGCATGCCGCCGCCATGCCGGCGGCGCTCCCTGCCCATCGCGGCGTCCCCGTCTAAATTTCCGCTCCCCTGCTTCGTCCAACTCAGTGATGCGCGCCATGCCGCCCGAAACGCCGGCGTGGCCGCGATAGCGCATTGCACGACCGCCACGACAGATACGGGAGCCACCATGAGTTTCGACCGCGACGACGCCACCTTCCTGGTCCTCGTCAACCACGAAGAGCAGTACTCCATCTGGCCCGACTACAAGCCCGTGCCGGGCGGCTGGCGCGCCGCCGGCTTCAGCGGCAACCGCCAGGCGTGCCTCGACCATATCGAGCGCACCTGGACCGACATGCGGCCGCTGAGCCTGCGCCGCCATATGGAGGAACAAGCGAAGGAACAAGCCGCGGCAGACGCCTGAGCATGCCCGCCTTGCTGCTGTTCTGCCTGCCCTACGCCGGCGCCAGCGCCACCGCCTACCTGCGCTGGCGCCGGCTGCTGCCGGCCCGCGTGGAACTGGTGCCGCTCGAGCCGCCCGGGCGCGGCGCGCGCCTGGCCGAGCCGCTGCTGCGCGATTTCGAGGCGCTGGCGGCCGACCTCGCCGGCGCCGCCGGCGCGCGGCTGGAACGCGGCGCAAGTAGCGACAGAAGCGGGGGCACAACGCCCGACTACGCCCTGTTCGGCCACAGCATGGGCGGCCTGCTGGCTTACCGCGTCTGCCAGTTGCTGCGCGAGCACGGCCACGCGCTGCCGCGGCGCCTGCTGGTGTCCGGCTGCGCCGCGCCCAGCCGGCGCGATCCGCGGCGCCTGGCCGCGCTGCGCGGCGACGCCGCGCTGACGGCCGAGCTGCGCAAGCACGGCGGCACGCCCGAGGCGGTGTTCGCCGACGCCGAGCTGCTGCGCCTGACGCTCGACGTGCTCGACGCCGACTACCGCGTCTGCGAAAGCTTCCGCCACGCCGACACGGCGCCGCTGCCGGTGCCGCTGCACGTGCTGGCCGGGCGCGACGACGCCATCGGCGCCGCCGAGCTGCAGGCCTGGGCGCCGGAAACCAGCGCCGGCCACACGCTGGACTGGTTTGCCGGCGGCCATTTCTTCCTCCACCAGCATCAGGGTGCCGTGCTGGCCCGTGTGACCGAACTGCTGGCCGAACCGCTGGCCGAACTGCCGGCCGTGCCCGCCGCCGCGGCCCGCCCCGTGCCCGCCTGAACGCCGCGCGCGGCGCCACCCTCCCACGCCAACCGTTTTCCTGGAAAGCCGATCCAAGCATGCAGCCCGATCCGAACGTCCCGGCCACGCTGGTGGCCCACCTCGGCCGCCTGGCCGCGCAGCGCGCCGTCGACACGGCGCTGATCACCATCGACGACGCCGGCGAGCAGCGCCATGGCTACGCCGCGCTCGACGCCCGCGCGCGCGCGCTGGCCGCCTGCCTGGGCGGGCACGCCGCGCCCGGCGAGCGCGTGCTGCTGCTGATGGACAGCGGCATCGACTACGTGGCCGGTTTCTTCGCCTGCCTCTACGCCGGCCTCGTGGCCGTGCCCGCGTTCGAGCCCGGCGCCATGCGCGCGGCCCAGGTCAGCCGCCTGCGCGCCATCGCCGCCGACGCCGCCGCCGGCGTGCTGCTGACCACCACCGCGCAGGCCGAAGCCCACGGCGACACGCTGGCCGCCATCGCCCCGCGCGCGCGCGTGGTGCTGGCCGACGCGCCGCCGGCGCCGCCGCCGGCCGGCTGGCAACCGTTCGCGGCCACGCCCGACACGCTCGCCTTCCTGCAATACACGTCCGGCTCCACCGCCGCGCCCAAGGGCGTGATGGTCAGCCACGGCAACGTCATGGCCAACGAGACCGCGATCCAGGCCGGCATGGCCGTGGCGCCCGGCGACGTGATGGTGAGCTGGCTGCCGCTGTACCACGACATGGGGCTGATCGGCGGCCTGCTGCAGCCGATCCACACCGGCACGCCGGTGGTGCTGATGCCGCCGCGGCTGTTCCTGGAGCGCCCGGCGCGCTGGCTGCAGGCCATCTCGCGCCATCGCGGCACGGTGTCCGGCGGGCCCGACTTCGCCTACCGCCTGTGCGTGGAGCGCGTGCGCGACGCCCAGCTCGAAGGGCTGGACCTGTCGAGCTGGGCGCTGGCCTTCTCCGGCGCCGAGCCCGTGCGCGCCGACACCCTGCGCGCGTTCGCGCAGCGCTTCGCCGGGGCGGGTTTCCGCGCCGGCGCGCTCTACCCCTGCTACGGCCTGGCCGAGGCCACGCTGTTCGTCACCGGCGGCGAGCGCGGCAAGGGCATGGCCAGCACGCGCTTCGACACCGCGGCGCTGGCGCGCGGGCAAGGCATGCCGGCCGGCGACGACGTGCCCGGCGGCCGGGAAGCCGCGCCGGCCGCCACCGAACTGGTGGCCTGCGGCTTCGCGCGCGCCGGCCACGCGGTGCGCATCGCCGATGCCGGCGGCCGCGCACTGCCCGACGGCGCCGTGGGCGAGATCCAGGTGCGCGGCGCCAGCGTGACGCGCGGCTACTGGCGCAACCCGCGGGCCACGGCGGCAAGCTTCGCCGGCACCGATGACGGTGCGGCCTGGCTGCGCACCGGCGACCTCGGCCTGCGCCGCGACGGCCAGCTTTATATCGCCGGCCGCCGCAAGGACCTCATCATCGTGCGCGGCCAGAACCTCTACCCGCAGGACATCGAGCGCGCCGTGGAGACCCGCGTGGCCAGCGCCCGGCCGGGCCGCGTGGCGGCCTTCGCGGTGGCGGCGGGCCACGGCGAGGGCATCGGCCTCGCCGTGGAAATCTCGCGCCCCGAGCAGCGCCGCGTCGGCCACGGCGCGCTGGTGCAGGCGCTGGCCGAAGCCGTGGGCGATGCCTGCGGCGAGCCGCTGGCGGTGGCGCTGCTGCTCAATCCCGGCGCCCTGCCCAAGACCTCCAGCGGCAAGCTGCAGCGCGCCGCCTGCCGCCAGGGCTGGCTCGACGACAGCCTCGATGCCTGCGCGGTGTGGGCGCACGGCGCGTTCACGCGCGGCGGCGCGCCGGCCGATGCGGGCGACCAAGCCCCGGCCGAGCCCCCGCGCGGCGCCACCGAGCTGGCGCTGGCCGCGCTGTGGCAGGAACTGCTCGGCCACGCCCCCGCCGGCCGCCGCGCGCATTTCTTCGCCAGCGGCGGCAACTCGCTGGCCGCCGCCCGGCTGGTGGCGCGGCTGCGCGAGCAGCATGGCGCGGCGGTGCCGCTGCGCCTGCTGTTCGACCATCCCACGCTGGCCGCCTGCGCCGGGGCGCTCGACAGCATCGACCGCAGCGCGGACAACAAGGCCGGCGGCAACGCGGCCGACCTCCACGACGCCATCGCCCCCGCCCCGCGCCACCCCGACATGCCGCTGGCGCCGGCCCAGCACCGCCTGTGGCTGGTCGACCGCATCGGCGGCGCCGCGGCGCGCTGGACCTACAACATGGCCGGCGGCCTGCGCCTGACGGGCACGCTCGACGCCGACGCGGTGCGCGCCAGCCTGAACGCGCTGGTGGCGCGCCACGAGATCCTGCGCACCGCCTATCGCGCCGACGCCCACGGCGAGCCTTATGCGTGCATCGCCGCCGCGCTGGCGCTCGAGGTGCCGCTCAGCGACCTCGCCACGCTCGGCCCGGCGCAGCGCGAACTTGCGCTGCGCGAGCTGGCCGAGGCGCAGGCGCGCGAGCCGTTCGACCTCGCCCACGCGCCGCCGCTGCGCGCGCGCCTCGTGCGCCTGGCCGCCGACGACCACGCGCTGCTGCTGACGCTGCACCATATCGCCGGCGACGGCTGGTCGGTCGGCGTGCTGCTCGACGAATTCGCCGCCGGCTACAACGCCGCGCGGGCCGGCACCGCCGCCGCGCTGCCGCCGCTGCCGATCCAGTACGCCGACTACGCGGTCCACCAGCAGGCGCCCGCGCGGCAGGCGCAGTTGCGCGCCGACGCCGACTACTGGCGCGGCGCCCTGCAAGGCGCGCCGCGGGCGCCCACGCTGCCAACCACCTACCCGCGCCCGCCGGTGGCATCCACGGCCGGCGCCGCCTGCCACGCCACCCTGCCCGCCGCGCTGCTGGCGCAGGCCGACGCGCTCGCCCACGCCCACGGCGCCACCCGCTACATGGTGCTGCTGGCCGCCTTCCACCTGCTGCTGCACCGCGCGGGCGGCGCCGAGGAACAACTGGTCGGCATCGACGTGGCCGGCCGCCCGCGCCGCGAGCTCGAAGGCCTGATCGGCTTCTTCGTCAACGTGCTGCCGCTGCGCGCGCGCTGCGCCGCAGACCTGCGCTTCACCGACCTGCTGGCGCAGGTGCGCGCGCGCGCGCTGGCAGCGTTCGACCACCAGGCGCTGCCGTTCGAGCGCATCGTCGAGGCCGCCGGCCAGGGCGCCGCGCGGCGCGAGCGCGGCTGGCACCCGCTGGTGCAGGTGCTGTTCGTGCTGCACAACACGCCCGCCGGCACGCTGGCGATGGACGGCGTGAGCGCCAGCCGCCTGCCCGCGCCGGCGCACGCCGCCAAGTTCGACCTCGCGGTCTTTCTCGAGCCCCACGCCGGCGGCCTGCGCGCCGAGTGGGTCTACGCCACCGCGCTGTTCTCGCCCGCCGCCGCCGCGGCGCTGGCCGAAGCCTATGCCGCCGTGCTGGCGCAGGCCGTGGCCGATCCCGACCGGCCGCTGCCCGCCTTCGCCCTGCCCGGCGCGGCCGGCCACGCCACCCGCTCCATCGAAGCCAACGACATCATCCATACCGCCATGACGCCCAGCCCAAGTCCCAGCAGCAAGCTCGACAAGCTCAAGCAACTGACCCGCCGCGCGCCGGCGGCCCCGTCCGTCTCATCCGCCTCACCCGCGGTGGCCACCACCACGCGCCCGCTGGTGGCGACCTCCTTCCTCGCCCCCGGCAAGACCTTCCCCATCGTGATCGAGCCCGGCACCAGCGACATCGACGCGGTGGGCTGGGCGCGCGCGCAGCGCGACTACATCGAGTCCACGCTGTGCCGCCACGGCGGCATCCTGCTGCGCGGTTTCGGCCTGCGCACGCCGCAGGAGTTCGAAGCCTTCGCCGAGGCCATCGAGCCCGGCCTGTACGGCGCCTACGGCGACCTGCCCAAGAAGGAAGGCGGACGCAACACCTACCGCTCCACGCCCTACCCCGAGCGCGAGATGATCCTCTACCACAACGAAAGCGCCCACCTGTCGCGCTGGCCGCGCAAGCAGTGGTTCTTCTGCGAGCTGCCGGCGCCGGTGGGCGGCGCCACGCCCATCGTCGACTGCCGCGAGATGTACCGCCGCCTGCCGCGCGCGCTGGCCGAGCAGTTCGAGCGCCGGCAGCTGCGCTACGTGCGCACCTTCAACGACAAGCTCGACGTGAGCTGGCGCGACTTCTTCAAGACCGCCGAGCGCGCCGAGGTCGAAGCGCGCCTGCGCGCCTCCGGCACCGACTTCCGCTGGCTCGACGCCGACACCCTGCAGACCCGCGAGCTGTGCCCGGCGGTGATCGCCCATCCCGTGACCGGCGAGCGCAGCTTCTTCAACCAGGTCCAGTTGCACCACACCGCCTGCCTGGACCCCGAGGTGCGGCGCGACCTGCTGGAGATCGTCGGCGCCGAGCGCATGCCGCGCCAGGTCACGTTCGGCGACGGCAGCCCCATCGGCGACGACGTGATGGCGCTGCTCGGCGAGCTCTACGAAGCCTGCGCGGTGCGCTTCGACTGGCGCCAGGGCGACGTGGTGATGCTCGACAACATGCTCGCCGCGCACGCCCGCGACCCCTTCCAGGGCCCGCGCAAGATCGTGGTGGCGATGGGCGAGATGTTCGAGCGCCACGCGCTGCGCCCGCTCGCCGGCAGCGCCGCCGCCGATGCGGCCGCTGCCGCCACCACCGCCGGCACGGAGGGCTGAAGCGATGAACGCCATCGTCCACGACTTCTCCGCCGCGGCCCAGCCGCTGGGCCGCGAACAGCGCGCGCTCGAAGCGCGCGCCACCGCGCCGGTCACGCTCGCCGCCACGCTGCGCGGCCCGCTGGACGTGCCGCGCCTGCGCGACGCGCTGCTGCGCGTGGCCGCGCGCCACCCCAGCCTGGGCCTCGCCTTCGGCCACGCCGAGGGGCTGCGCGGCCTGCGCCAGCGCTTCGAGGGCGTGCCGCCGCAATGGGCCGAGGCAGCCGAGGCGGCCGATGCCATCGCCGCTCCCGCCGCTCCCCTGCCCGCGCTGCGCGCCACGCTGCTGCCGCTCGGCCCCGACCACCACCATCTGCTGCTGGCCGCCAGCCCGCTCGCCGCCGACGGCGCCAGCCTCGTCACCCTGTACCGCGAACTGGCGCGGGCCTATGCCGGCGAAGACGCCAACGCCGCCGAGGACCCGCAGGAGGCCCCGCTCGCCTACGCCGACTACCTCGAATGGACCGCCGGCCTGGCCCAGGACAACGCGCAGGCCGGCCACGACTACTGGCACGGCATCGCCGGCGCGCTCGCCGCGCTGGACGCGCCGCGCCTGCCGTGGCGGCGCGCCGCGCCGGACGCGGCGCCGGCGCCGGCCGAGCTGAACGCGCGGATCGGCAGCGATGAGGCCGCCGCGCTGCAAGCCTGGGCGCAGGCGCTCGGCCAGCCGCTGCCGCTCGCGCTGCAAGCCGCCTGGTGGCTGCTGCTTTGGCGCCTGGACCCGGCCGATGCGTTCGCCGCCGGCTGGCTGCACGACTGCCGCCGCGACTTCGACGCGCTGGCCGGCGCCGTGGGCCGCTATGAGGCGGTGCTGCCGCTGGCGGTGCGCCCCGACCCGGACACGCCGTTCGCGCACTGGCTCGCGCAGCTTGCCGCGCAGGCCGGCAGCCACCTGGACTGGCGCGAGCACTGCCCGGCCGACGCCGCCGCCGGCGCGCCCGGCCGCATCGGCTTCGCCCTCGCCACGCTGCCGCCGGCCATGCCGGCGCGCGGCGGCCCGCACTGGCAGGCGCAGCCGCCGCAAGCGCTGCCCGGCTTCGAGCTGGCGCTGGAAATCCGCGAGGACGAACATGGCGCGCCGCGCCAGTTCGCCCTCCACTACGACGGCGCGCGCTACCGCGCCGACGCCATGAGCTGCCTGCTGGACCAGTACCGCACGCTGCTGGACACGCTGCGCGCGCGGCCCGGCACCGCCATCGGCGCGCTGCCGCTGGCCACCGCCGCCGACGCCGCGCGCGCCGCCGCCATGCACGCCGCGCCGCTCGACGCGGGCACGCGGATGCTGCCGCAGCGGCTGGCGCAATGGGGACGCGAGCGTCCGCACCAGAACGCATTGAGCGCCGCCGGCCTGCAGCTGGACTACCGCGCGCTGAACCAGCGCGTGGACGCGCTGGCCGCGCGCCTGCCCGCCCTCGGCCTGCGCCGCGGCGCGCCGGTCGGCCTGCTGCTGCCGCGCGGCGGCGAACTGGTGCTGGCGCTGCTGGCCGTGCTGCGCGCGGGCGGCGCCTACCTGCCGCTGGACCCGTCGTGGCCGGCGCCGCGCCGCGCGCGGATCCTGGCCGATGCCGGCGCCACGCTGGTGCTGGCCGGGGCGCGCCACCTGCCCGGCGGCGCCGATGACACCGATGAGACCGCCGACCTGCCGCCGCACGTCGACGTGGCCGCGCTGCTGGCGGACAGCGCCACGGCGCCAGCCGATGCCGGCGAGCCGGACATCGCCGCCGGCCAGCCCGCCTACGTGCTCTACACCTCCGGCTCCACCGGCACGCCCAAGGGCGTGGTGATCGAGCACGGCCAGTTGCTCAACTACGCCGCCGCCGCCGGCCACGCGCTGGGCCTGGACCGCTGCGAGCGCTTCGCGCTGACCTCCACCGTGGCCGCCGACCTGGGCAACACCACGCTGTTCGGCGCGCTGTGGCACGGCGCCTGCCTGTGCGTGGCCGACGACGCCGACACGCAGGACGCCGCCGCCTTCGCCCGCTTCCTCGCGCGCGAGCGCCCGGACTGCCTGAAGATGGTGCCGTCGCACCTCGACGCGCTGCTCGGCGGCAGCGAAGACAACAGTGAGCACGACAACGAAGACAACAGCGCCGGCGCGCCGCTGCCCGCCGGCGCCGCCATCGTGCTGGGCGGCGAAAGCGCGTCGCCCGCGCTGCTGGCCCGCCTGCGCCGCCGCGCGCCCGCCGCGCGCCTGTGCAACCACTACGGCCCGACCGAGACCACGGTCGGCATCCTCGTGCATGCCGACGATGCCGCCGATGCCGGCGACGCCGCCAACGCCCCCGGCGCCGGCCTGCCGCTCACCACCGTGCTGGCCAACTGCGAGGCGCACGTGCTCAACGCCGCCGGCGAACTGGCCGCGGCCGGCGAGACCGGCGAGCTCTACCTCGGCGGCGCCCAGCTTTGCCGCGGCTACCTGGGCCGCGACAGCGACGCCTTCGTGCCGCATCCGCGCCGCGCGGGCGAGCGCCTCTACCGCAGCGGCGACCTCGCGCGCTACCTGCCGCGCGGCGGCCTGGAACTGGCCGGCCGCGCCGACGGCCAGCTCAAGGTGCGGGGCTTCCGCATCGAGTGCGGCGAGATCGAGCACGCGCTGCTGGCGCTGCCCGGCGTGCGCCAGGCCGCGGTGGTGCCGATGGCCGGGCCGGACGGCGCCACCGGCGAAACGCGCCTGGCCGCCTGGCTGGTGCCCGACGACGACAGCGCCGTCCCGCTCGGCGGCGCCCGCCGCGCCGCCTTGCGCGCGGCGCTGGCCGCGCGCCTGCCCGAACCGATGGTGCCCGCGCACTGGACCGCCGTGGCCGAGCTGCCGCGCCTGCCCAACGGCAAGGTCGACCGGCGCGCGCTGGCCACGCGCGCGCTGCCCGGAGACGATGCGCCCGCCGGCGCCATCGCCCGCGAGCCGGCCGACGCGCTCGAAGCGCTGCTGCTCGAACAGATGCGCGAGCTGCTCGACGCCCCCGCGCTGCGCGTGACCGACGACCTGTTCGAGGCCGGCGGCCATTCGCTGCTGGTCATCAAGCTGGTGGCGCGCATCCGCAAGCTGCTCAAGCTGGAGATCGCGCCCGGCGCGGTGTTCGACGCGCCCAGCGCCGCCGTGCTGGCCACCGCGCTGCGCGCCGCCAGCGCCGACCCGGCGCAGCTGGAAACGCTGGCCGGCCTGCAGCGCACGCTGGCCGCGATGTCGCCCGAGGCGCGCGCGGCCCTGCGCGCCTCGGCCGGCGCGCCCGCCGCCACCGCCGGCTGATCCCGCCCGGACCCCGCACCGCCCAAGCTCACCGTACAGGACAGCCCCCATGACGCAATCCCCGACCCGCCAGCAGGACGCCGCGCTGCTGGCGCTGCTGCTGGAAGACGAGGCCGAACAGGCCGCTGCCGGTAATGACAGCGGCGATGACAGCGGCGATGGCGGCGCCTTGCCGTCGCCCATGTCCCCCATGTCCTTCTCCCAGCAGCGGCTCTGGTTCCTGCTGCAATACGAGCCCGGCAGCACCGCCTACAACCAGACCCGCGCGTTCCGCCTGCATGGCCGGCTCGACCGCGCCGCGCTGGCCGCCGCGCTGCGCGCCGTGGTCGACCGCCATCCCGCGCTGCGCACCCGCTTCGCCGCCGACGGCGCGCCGGGCCAGCCGCCGCGGCAGGTGGTGGAGAGCGCGCCGCCGTTCGCGCTGGGCCACGAGCCGCTCGCCGCCGGCGAAGCCGCGCTGCGCGCGCGCATCGACGCCGAGGCCGCGCGCGCCTTCGACCTGTCCCGCGCGCCGCTGCTGCGCGCCACGCTGCTGGCCCGCGCCGACGACGAGCACGTGCTGCTGCTGTCGCTGCACCACATCGTCTCCGACGCGATCTCCAACGCCGTGATCGCGCGCGACCTCGCCACCGCCTATGCGCAGGCGGCGTCCGGCGCGGAGGTGCAACTGCCGCCGCCCGCCGCCACCTTCGCCGCCCACGCGCGCCGCCAGCGCGAACAGCTCGACAGCGGCGCGCTCGACGCGCAGCGCGCGTGGTGGCAGGCCAGCCTGGGCAGCCACGTCCCCGCGCTGCAATTGCCGGTCGACCGGCCGCACGGCGCGCCGGCCGCGCAGCACCTCGCGCGCCGCGTCGACATGGCGCTGCCGCCCGCGCTGGCCGGCGCCGTGCGCGCGTTCTGCGTGGCCCGGCGCTGCACGCCGTTCGTGGTGATGCTGGCCGCCTGGCAGGCGCTGCTCGCGCGCCATGCCGGCCAGCACGATTTCGCCATCGGCGTGCCGCACGCGGGACGCGGCGAGCCGGGGCTGGACGACGTGGTCGGCTTCTTCGCCAACACCCACGTCTACCGCTCGCGCACCGGGCCCGGCGTCAGCGCCGGCACGCTGTGCGAGCGCGTGCGTGCCGACGCGCTGGGCGCGCTGGCCAACGCCGAACTGCCGTTCGAGGTGCTGCTCGACAGCATGCAGGTGCCGCGCGACGCCGGCCGCAGCCCGCTGTTTCAGGTCATGTTCAACCTGCGCGCCGGCGCCGGCGCGCAGGCATTCGCGCTGCCGGGCCTGCGCGCCGAGGCCATCGAGGCCCGCGAGACCGGCGCCAAGTTCGACCTGATCCTCGACGTCGAAACGCACGCCGGGACACACGCCGACGCCATCCACATCAGCCTCGAATACGACAGCGCGCTGTTCGACGCCGCCACCGCGCAGCGCCTGGCCCGCCACTACGTCGCGCAGCTCGACGGCATGCTGCGCCATCCCGAACTGCCGCTGACCGCCACGCCGCTACTGGACGCGGACGGCCATGCCGACGACCGCGCCGCGCTCGCCATGCAGCACGCCGCCGGCCAGCCGCGGCGCCGCTTTGCCGGCCTCGCGCCCGCGCACCGCCTGATCCAGCGCCAGGCCGAGGCCCGCCCCGACGCGGTGGCGCTGCGCCACGGCGACGCCACCATCAGCTACGGCGAGCTGGAACGCCGCGCCAACCGCCTCGCGCACCGCCTGATCGCGCTCGGCGTGGGCCCGGAAGTGCGCGTGGGCATCGCCGCCGAGCGCTCGCCCGAGATGATCGTCGGCCTGCTGGCCATCCTCAAGGCCGGCGGCGCCTACGTGCCGTTCGACCCCGCCTATCCGGCCGAGCGGCTGGCCTACCTGTTCGACGACAGCGGCATCGCCGCGCTGCTCGCCCAGCCCGCGCTGCAAGACCTGCTGCCGCGGCGCGCCGGCCTGCCGGTGGTGCTGCTCGACGCCGCCGAAGCGGAGCGCGCGGACTGGCCCGAACACGCGCCGGACGTGCCGGTGCGGCCCGACCACCTCGCCTACGTGATCTACACCTCCGGCTCCACCGGCCGCCCCAAGGGCGCGCAATTGCAGCACGGCAACCTGTCGCGCCTGCTGGCCGCCACGCAGGACTGGTTCGGCTTCGGCCAAGACGATGTCTGGACCCTGTTCCACTCCTACGCCTTCGATTTTTCCGTATGGGAAATCTTCGGCGCGCTGTGCCACGGCGGCCAGTTGGTGATCGTGCCGTTCCTGGTCAGCCGCGCGCCGCAGGACTTCCTCGCGCTGCTGCGGCGCGAGCGCGTCACCGTGCTCAACCAGACCCCGTCCGCGTTCCGCGCGCTGCTGGCCCAGCCCGAGGCCTGCGCGCAGCCGCTGGCGCTGCGCCACGTGATCTTCGGCGGCGAGGCGCTAGAGCCGCAGGCGCTGCGGCCCTGGCTGGAGCGCTTCGGCGACGCCGCGCCGCGCCTCGTCAATATGTACGGCATCACCGAAACCACGGTGCACGTGACCTTCCGCCCCATCGCGCTGGCCGACCTCGACCCGCGCCACGGCGCGCGCAGCCCCATCGGCGAGTGCATTCCCGACCTGGGCGTGCGCGTGCTCGACGCCAGCCTCAACCCGGTGCCGCCGGGCGTGGCGGGCGAACTGTACGTGGGCGGCGACGGCCTCGCGCGCGGCTATCTGAACCGGCCCGGCCTCACTGCGGAGCGCTTCGTGCCCGATCCGTTCTCCGACGGCGGCGCGCGCCTCTACCGCAGCGGCGACCTCGCGCGCTGGCTGCCGGACGGCCAGCTCGAATACCTGGGACGCATCGACCAGCAACTCAAGATCCGCGGCTTCCGCATCGAGCCGGGCGAGATCGAGGCGCGTTTGCTGGCGCAGGACGGCGTGGCCAATGCCGCAGTGATCGCGGTGGAGGGTCCGACCGGCTCACGACTCGCTGCCTACGTGGTGCCGGCGGAGAACGCGGCCATCGACGTAGCGTCGTTGCGCGCGGCGCTGGCCGCGCAACTGCCCGACTACATGGTCCCCGCCGCCTTCGTCGTGCTCGCCGCGCTGCCGCTCACGCCCAACGGCAAGCTCAACCGCCATGCGCTGCCCGCGCCCGAGTTCGGCGGCACGCAGGCATTCGTCGCGCCCGCGGGCGAGGCGGAAGCCGCGCTTGCCGCCATCTGGGCCGAGGTGCTCGGCCTGCCGCGCGTGGGCCGCGCCGACAATTTCTTCGAGCTGGGCGGCGACTCCATCCTCAGCCTGCAGATCGTCGCGCGTGCCCGCGCCGCCGGCTGGCTGCTGACGCCGCGCCAGTTGTTCGAGCGGCAGACGCTGGCCGAACTCGCCACCGTCGCGCAGCCGCTGCCGCGCGATGGCGCGGCCGAAGAAGTCGTGCCAACCGGCGCCGTGCCGCTGCTGCCGATCCAGGCGGATTTCTTCGCCATGCCGATGGAACGCCGCGGGCACTGGAACCAATCCGTGCTGCTCGATTGCCGCGAGGCACCCGATACGGCGGCGCTGTCGCTGGCGTTGGGCGATCTGGTGGCGCACCACGATGCGCTGCGGCTGCGGTTCTCGCCGGCGGATGGTGCCTGGACACAGCGGTACGCGCCCGCGGAAACCGCGCCGGACTTGCTGTGGGTGCGCGAATTCCCGAACGAGACCGAACGCATTGCCCATTGCGAAGCGGCACAGCGCAGCCTCGACCTCGCGCACGGACCGCTGCTGCGCGCCGTCGCGCTGCACGGCGCGGCGGGCCAATGGCAACTGCTGCTGGTGATTCACCATCTTGTGGTCGATGGCGTGTCCTGGCGCATCCTGATCGAAGACCTGCTGGCCGCCTACCAGCAGCGCCGCTCCGGCCAGCTGGCCGCGCTGCCCGCGCGCACGGCGTCCTGCCAGCGCTGGTCGGAGGCGCTGCGCCGGAAGACGGCATCGCGCGCGGATGAGCTGCCGCATTGGCTGGCCCTGTCCGGCACAGCCGCCGAATTGCCTTGCGACGACCCGAGCGGCTCGCTCACCATCGCCGAACGCGACAGCCTCACGCTGACGCTGCCCGCCGACGCCACGCAAGCGCTGCTCCAGCACGCGCCCGCCGCCTACCGCACCCGCATCAACGACCTGCTGCTGACCGCGCTTGCGCGCGTGCTGGCGCGCTGGAGCGGCAACGCGCGGACGTTGATCGACCTCGAAAGCCACGGCCGCGTGGCCGGCGTCGACGATGCGTTCGACCTGAGCCGCACGGTCGGCTGGTTCACCACGCTGTTCCCCGTTGCGCTCGACGGCACCGGCGCACTGCCGGACGCGATCAAGGCCGTCAAGGAACAACTGCGCGCCGTGCCCGGCGAGGGCATCGGCTTCGGCCTGCTGCGCCGCTTCGGCAGCGCCGAACAGCAAGCCGCCATCGCGGCCCTGCCCAAGCCCGAGGTCGTGTTCAACTACCTCGGCCAGTTCGACGCCAGCCTCGCCGAAGGCGCGCCGTGGCAACCCACTTTCGGCAACACCGGCGCCAGCCAGGATGCCAGCGCGCCGCTGTCGCATCCGCTGTCGGTCAGCGGGCAGGTGCATGGCGGCGAGCTGCGTTTGTCCTTCGCCTTCAGCCGCGCGCGGCACAAGCATGCCACCGTGCAGCGGCTGGCCGAGGACTACCGCGCCGAACTGCTTGCCGTCATCGCGCATTGCACGTCGAACGAGGCCGCCGGCTTCACGCCGTCCGACTTCCCGCTCGCGCGGCTGTCGCAGGCGCAGCTTGACGGCCTCGGCCTCGATCCGGTACAGGTGCAGGATCTCTATCCGCTCTCACCCATGCAGGCCGGCATGCTGTTCCACAGCGTCTATGCCCCAGCCGGCAGCGCCTACACCAACCAGTTGCGCGTCGACATCGACGGCCTCGATGCCACGCGCTTCGCCGCCGCGTGGCATGCCGCGCTGGCACGCCATGACAGCCTGCGTTGCGGTTTCCTGCATCGTGGCGAGCAGCCGTTGCAATGGGTCGCGCGTAATGTCACGCTGCCGGTCGTCATGGAGGACTGGTCGGAGCGCGATGCAACGCAATGCCAGCGTGATCTCGACCAGCTTGCCGCCGATCAACTGGCGCAAGGCTTCGACCTCGAACGCCCTCCGCTGATGCGCGTCGCGCTGATCCGCACCGGCGCCAGTCGCCATCATCTGCTCTGGACCGTCCACCATCTGCTGCTCGATGGCTGGAGCACATCCCAACTGCTCGGTGAAGTCCTGCGCCACTACGCCGGCGAAACCCTGCCCGCCACCGGCGGCCGCTTCGCCGACTACATCGGCTGGCTGCAAGGCCGCGACGCGGACGCCAGCCGCGCCTTCTGGTCCGCGCAACTGGCCGCGCTCGATACCCCGACCCGGCTGATGGCCGCGCTGCCCGCGCCTGAACATGGCGAAGGCCATGCCGAGCAGCATCATCTGCTCGATGCCGACCGCACCGCCGCGCTGGTAGCATTCGCCCGCGCACAGAAGGTCACGCTCAACACCCTCGTACAAGCCGCGTGGCTGTTGTTGCTGCAACGCTATACCGGCCAGGATTGCGTAGCCTTCGGCGCCACCGTCGCCGGGCGCCCGGCAGACCTGCCCGGCTCGCAGCAGATGCTGGGCCTGTTCATCAACACGCTGCCGGTGATTGCCACACCGCGCCCCGAGCAAGCCGTCGGCGACTGGCTGCGCGAGGTCCAGGCGCTCAACCTCGCCACGCGCGAGCACGAACACACCCCGCTCTACGAAATCCAGCGCTGGGCCGGACAAGGCGGACAAGCCTTGTTCGACGCCATCCTCGTTTTCGAGAACTACCCGGTGGACGCCGCGCTGCGCCGCGCGCCGGGCGGGCTGGCATTCTCCGACGTGCGCAACCGCGCCGAGACCAACTACCCGCTGACGCTGGTCCTCGCCCACACCGACACGCTGCGCCTGACCTGCCGCTTCGACCGCGCAAGGCTCGGCGAGCCGCATGCGCGCATGCTGGCGCAGAGCCTGTTCGCGCTGATGACGCGGATGAGCGAGGACGGCGCCCGCCCGCTGGGACAAGTCGCGCCGGTGCCGCAAGACCAGCAGGCCCGCCTGCTGGCATTGGGCCGCAATCCGCAGGCCTACCCGGCGTTCGCGCCGGTGCATCGCCTGTTCGAGGCGCACGCTGACCGGCAGCCGGACGCCATCGCGCTGGAAGCCGACGGACAGACGCTCACCTACGCCGAACTGAACCGCCGCGCCAACCGCCTCGCCCATCGCCTGATCGCGCGGGGCGTGGGGCCCGACGTGCCGGTCGGCGTGCTGGCCGAGCGTTCCGTCGAGATGGTCGTCGCCCTGCTCGCCATCCTCAAGGCCGGCGGCGCCTACGTGCCGTTCGATCCCGACTATCCGGCCGAGCGCCTCGCCTACATGATCGGCGACAGCGGCGTGGCCCTGCTGCTGGCGCAGCGCGCCGACCTGCTGCCGACGCTGCCGCGCGCGGTCGAGGTAATCGACCTGACGCAGCCTGCACAGGCAACCGATGGCGCAGACCACGACCCCGCGCCGGCGCTCCTGCCCGACCACCTCGCCTACGTGATCTACACCTCGGGTTCCACCGGCCAGCCCAAGGGCGTGGGCATCTCCCACGGCGCGCTCGGCAACTACCTGCACGGCGTGCTGGCGCCACTCGCGCTGCCGCCCGGCCTGCGCATGGCGATGGTGTCGACGCCGGCGGCCGACCTCGGCCACACCGTGCTGTTCGGCGCGCTCGCCAGCGGCGCGGCGCTGCACCTGCCGCCGCGCCGCTGCGTGTTCGACGCCGCGGCCTTCGCGCGCTACATGGCCGGCCACCGCATCGACGTGCTGAAGATCGTGCCCAGCCATCTGCAAGCGCTGCTGGACGGCGTCGCCGCCGCGGGCGCCAGCGCGGCCGACGTGCTGCCGGCCCACACGCTGCTGCTGGGCGGCGAGGCCACCGGCGCCGCGCTGCGCGCGCGCCTGCACGCGGCGCGCCCGCAATGCCGGCTGGTCAATCACTATGGCCCGACCGAGAGCACCGTGGGCGTGCTGCTGCACGTGGCCGGCAGCGCGCCGCCGGCGGGCGCGCAGGCGCCGGGCCTGCCGCTCGGCACGCCGCTGGGCAACGCCACCGCCTACGTGCTGGACGGCGCGCTGCAGCCGCTGCCCGACGGCGTGGCCGGCGAGCTCTACCTGGGCGGCCCCGGCCTCGCGCGCGGCTACCTGGGCCGCGCCGCGCTGACCGCCGGGCGCTTCGTGCCCGATCCATTCTCGGACGGCGGCGCGCGCCTGTACCGCAGCGGCGACCGCGTGCGGCGCGGCGCCGACGGCGTGCTGGCCTACCTGGGCCGCATCGACGACCAGGTCAAGATCCGCGGCTTCCGCGTGGAGCCGGGCGAGATCGCCGCGCGGCTGCGCGCGCTGCCGGACGTGCGGCAGGCCGTGGTGGTGGCGCAAGCCATCGGCAATGGCGGCGGACCACAACTGGTCGCCTATGCCGTCGCCGCTGCTGGCCACGCGCCGGCGCCCGCCGCGCTGCGGCAGGCGCTGGCCGCCACGCTGCCCGCGCACATGGTGCCGGCCGCCATCGTGATGCTGGACGCGCTGCCGCTCACCGCCAACGGCAAGCTGGACCGGCGCGCGCTGCCGCCGGCCAGCACGGGCGCCACCACCGATGCGGCCGCGCAGGCGCCGCAGGGCGAGCTGGAAACGCGGCTCGCGGCGATCTGGCGCGAGCTGCTGGACCTGCCGCAGGTGGGCCGCCACGACAACTTCTTCATGCTGGGCGGCCACTCCCTGCTGGCCGTACAGCTTCTATCCCGAATCCAAGGCGAACTGCGCATCGACGCGCCGCTGCACCTGCTGTTCGGCGCCGCCACGCTGGCCGAGCTGGCCGCCGCGCTGGACGGCCAGACCCGCCACGCCGACGAAAGCGCGCTGCTGGAACTGGAAGCGTTCGCCAATACCCTGGAGGCAGTCTGAATGATCGAAGCCAACACCGCGGCCCGCCTGGCCGCGCGCTTTGCCACGCTGGCGCCGGCGCAGCGCCGCGCGTTCCTCGACAAGATGGCCGAGCAGGGCATCGCCTTCTCGCAACTGCCGATTCCTGCGCTGCCGCAAGGCGGTGACGATGCCGCCGGCGCGCCGCTGTCCTACGCCCAGCAGCGCCAGTGGTTCCTGCACCAGTTCGAGCCGGCCAGCGCGGCTTATCACATCAGCAGCGGCGTCAGCCTACGCGGCCGCCTCGACGTGGCGGCGCTGGGCGCGGCCTTCGCCACGCTGGCGCAGCGCCACGCCGCGCTGCGCACCGCCTTCGTGACCGACGCCGCCGGCGAGGTGCGCCAGCGCGTGCTGCCCGCCGCCGCGCTGGCCATGCCGCTGCTGGACCTGTACCAGGGCAGCGCGGCCGAAGCCACGCCGCAGGCCCGCGCCGCGCGCGCCGACGCCATCGCCGCCGAGCTGGCCGGCCAGCCCTTCGACCTCGGCAGCGCGCCGCTGCTGCGCGTGCGCCTGCTGCGGCTGGGCGAAGACGAACACCGGCTGCTGCTGGTGATGCACCACATCGTCTCGGACGGCTGGTCGATGCAGTTGCTGATCGACGAGCTGGCGGCCTGCTACCGCGCGCATCTGCTGGGCGATGCCGCCAGCCTGCCGGCGCTGCCGGTCGGCTACGCCGACTATGCCGCGTGGCAGCGCAACTGGCTGGAAGCCGGCGAGCAGGAGCGGCAACTGGCCTACTGGCGCGCGCAACTGGCCGACGCGCCCGCCGTGCTGGCGCTGCCCACCGACCGCCCGCGCCCGGCCGCCGCCGTCTACCAGGCTCACCGCCTCGACATCGGGATCCCCGACGCGCTGGCGCAGGCGTTGCGCGAGCGCGCGCGCGCGCACGGCGCCACGCTGTTCATGGTGCTGCTGGCCGGCTTCCAGGCCCTGCTCTACCGCCATGCCGGCAGCCGCGACCTGTGCGTGGGCGTGCCGGTGGCCAACCGCAACCGCATCGAGACCGAAGGCGTGGTCGGCCTGTTCGTCAACACCCAGATCGTGCGCGGCCGCCTGGACGGCCGCCAGCCGCTGGCCGCCGCGCTGGAACAGGCGCGCGCCGCCGTGCTCGGCGCGCAGGCGCACCAGGACCTGCCGTTCGAGCAACTGGTGGACGCGCTGCAGCCCGAGCGCAGCATGAGCTACAACCCGCTGTTCCAGGTGGTGCACAACCACCGCCGCAGCGACCGCGCCGCGCTGGCCGAGCTGCCCGGGCTGGTGCTGGAGACCGCGCCCATCGGCGAGCGCAGCACCGCGCTGGAACTGACGCTGGACACGCGCGAAAGCACGGACGGGCACATCAGCGCCTGCTTCCACTACGCCGCCGAACTGTTCGACGCCGCCACCGTGGCGCGGCTCGGCGCGCACTACCTGCGGCTGCTGCGGCAACTGGCGGAGGCGCCCGAAGTGGCGCTGGACGCGGTGGCGCTGCTCGATGCCGGCGAGCGCTCGGCGCTGCTGGCGCTGGGCCAGGGCGAAGCGCCGCCCGCCGATGGCCTCGCCGTGCACCAGCACATCGCCCGCCATGCCGCCGCAAGGCCCGACGCCATCGCCGTGGTCTGCGGCGACCAGACCCTGCGCTACGGCGAACTGCTCGCCCGCGCCGACCGTCTCGCCGCCGTGCTCCACGCGCGCGGCATCGGCACCGAGAGCCGCGTCGGCATCGCGCTGTCCCGCTCGCCCGACATCCTCGTCGCCCTGCTCGCCGTCATGCGCAGCGGCGCGGCTTACGTGCCGTTCGATCCGGCTTATCCGCCCGAGCGGCTGGCGTACCTGTTCGGCGACAGCGCGATTGCGCTGCTCATCACCGAGACCGCCTTGCTCGATGCGCTGCCCGCGCCCGCTTCGCTGCCGGTGCTGACGCTCGACATGGTGCCCGACAATATCCCCGCGCTGCCTGAACAACCGGTGCACCGCGATCAGCTTGCCTATCTGATCTATACCTCCGGCTCCACCGGACAGCCGAAAGGCGTGTGCGTTTCCCACGGCCCGCTTGCCATGCACGTGGCCGCCACCATCGACGCCTACGAGATGGGTGCGCATTCGCGCGAACTCCATTTCCTGTCCTTCGCCTTCGATGGCGCGCATGAGCGCTGGCTGTGCGCGCTCGCCTGTGGCGGATCTCTGGTGTTGCGCGACGATACGCTGTGGACGCCCGAGCAGACCTGCGAAGCGCTGATCCGCCATCGCGTCACCAACGCCGGTTTTCCGCCCGCCTACCTGAAGCAGCTTGCCGAGTGGTGCGCGCAAAGCGGCCAGCGGCCCGAGGTCTCGCTCTACTCCTTCGGTGGCGAGGCCATGCCGCGCCCGGCCTTCGAACTGGCGCGCCGCGCGCTGGCACCGCGCACCTTCATCAACGGCTACGGCCCGACCGAAACGGTGGTCACGCCGATGGTGTGGAAGGTGCTCGCCGACAGCGCGGAGGCCGACTTCGCCGGCACCTACGCGCCAATCGGCCGCCCGGTCGGCGCGCGCTGCGCTTACCTGCTCGATGCCGAGCTCAATCTCGTGCCGCCGGGCGTGGCCGGGGAGTTGTATCTCGGTGGCGATGGCCTCGCGCGCGGCTATTTGAACCGGCCCGGCATGACCGCCGAGCGCTTCGTGCCCGATCCGTTCTCCGACGGCGGCGCGCGCCTCTACCGCAGCGGCGACCTCGCGCGCTGGCTGCCGGACGGCCAGCTCGAATACCTCGGACGCATCGACCAGCAACTCAAGATCCGCGGCTTCCGCATCGAGCCGGGCGAGATCGAGGCGCGTTTGCTGGCGCAGGCGGGTGTCGCCAATGCGGCGGTGATCGCGGTGGAGGGTCCGACCGGCGCACGGCTCGCTGCCTACGTGGTGCCGGCAGAGGGTTGCGTCGTGGATGTGGCGTCGTTGCGCGCGGCGCTGGCCGCGCAACTGCCCGACTACATGGTCCCCGCTGCCTTCGTCGTGCTCGCCGCCCTGCCGCTCACACCCAACGGCAAGCTCGACCGCCGCGCCCTGCCCGCGCCCGAGTTCGGCGGCACGCAGGCATTCGTCGCGCCCACGGGCGAGGCGGAAACCGCGCTTGCCGCCATCTGGGCCGAGGTGCTCGGCCTGCCGCGCGTGGGCCGCGCCGACAATTTCTTCGAGCTGGGCGGCGACTCCATCCTCAGCCTGCAGATCGTCGCGCGCGCCCGCGCCGCCGGCTGGCTGCTGACGCCGCGCCAGTTGTTCGAGCGGCAGACGCTGGCCGAGCTCGCCACCGTCGCGCAGCCGCTGCCGCGTGACGGCGCGATGGATGAGGCGGTGCCGACCGGCGCTGTGCCGCTGCTGCCGATCCAGGCCGCGTTCTTCGAGACGCCGATGCCGGTGCGCCATCACTGGAACCAGTCGGTCTTGCTCGATTGCCGGGAGGCGCTCGATACACAGGCGCTGGCGCTGGCATTGGGCGATCTGGTCGCCCATCACGATGCGCTGCGGCTGCGGTTTTCGCCGGCGGATGGTGCCTGGGTCCAGACCTATGCGGACGCGGAAGCGGCACCGGACCTGCTGTGGGTGCGTCAGTACAACGACGACGCCGGGCGCCTAGCCCATTGCGAGGCCGCACAGCGCAGCCTCGATCTCGCGCACGGTCCGCTGCTGCGCGCCGTCGCGCTGCACGGCGCGGCGGGCCAATGGCAACTGTTGCTGGTGATTCACCATCTTGTGGTCGATGGCGTGTCCTGGCGCATCCTGATCGAGGACTTGCTGGCCGCGTATCGGCAACGGGCTGATGGCGAGCCTGCCGCCCTGCCCGCGCGCACAGCCTCCTGTCAGCGCTGGTCGGAAGCCTTGCGCCGCAACGCCGCTTCGCGCGCGTCGGAATTGCCGCACTGGCAGGCGCTGTCGAATGCGGTCGCTGCGCTGCCTTGCGACGACCCGAGCGGCTCGCTCACCGTCGCCGAACGCGACAGCCTCGCGCTGACGCTGCCCGCCGACGCCACGCAAGCGCTGCTCCAGCACGCGCCCGCCGCCTACCGCACCCGCATCAATGACCTGCTGCTGACCGCGCTCGCGCGCGTGCTGGCGCGCTGGAGCGGCAACGCGCGGACGTTGATCGACCTCGAAAGCCACGGCCGCGTGGCCGGCGTCGATGATGCGCTCGACCTGAGCCGCACCGTGGGCTGGTTCACCACGCTGTTCCCCGTTGCGCTAGACGGCGCCGGCACGCTGCCGGACGCGATCAAGGCCGTCAAGGAACAATTGCGCGCCGTGCCCGGCGAGGGCATCGGCTTCGGCCTGCTGCGCCGCTTCGGCACCGCCGAACAGCAAGCCGCCATCGCCGCCCTGCCCAGGCCCGAGGTCGTGTTCAACTACCTCGGCCAGTTCGACGCCAGCCTGGCCAGCGATACCCCCTGGCGCCCGGGCACCGGCGAAACCGGCGCCAACCAGGACCAACAAACGCCGCTGTCGCATCCGCTGTCGATCAGCGGGCAGGTGTCCGGCGGGCAGTTGAAGCTGTCGTTCGCCTTCAGCCGCGCGCGGCACAAGCATGCCACCGTGCAGCGGCTGGCCGAGGATTACCGCGCCGAACTGCTTGCCGTCATCGCGCATTGCGCGTCGAACGAGGCCGCCGGCTTCACGCCGTCCGACTTCCCGCTCGCGCGGCTGTCGCAGGCGCAGCTTGACGGCCTCGGCCTCGATCCGGTACAGGTGCAGGATCTCTATCCGCTGTCGCCCATGCAGGCCGGCATGCTGTTCCACAGCGTCTACGCGCCCGCCGGCAGCGCCTACACCAACCAGTTGCGCGTCGACATCGACGGCCTCGATGCCACGCGCTTCGCCGCCGCGTGGCATGCTGCGCTCGCGCGCCATGACAGCCTGCGTTGCGGTTTCCTCCATCGCGGCGAGCAGCCGTTGCAGTGGGTCGCGCGTAATGTCACGCTGCCGGTCGTCATGGAGGACTGGTCGGACCGCGAGCCGGCGTGGATCGCCGGCGCACTCGATGCGCTGGCCGATGGCCAGCTTGCGCAGGGCTTCGACCTCGAACGTCCGCCGCTGATGCGCGTCGCGCTGATCCGCACCGGCGCCAGTCGCCATCATCTGCTCTGGACCGTCCACCACCTGCTGCTCGATGGCTGGAGCACGTCCCAACTGCTCGGTGAAGTCCTGCGCCACTACGCCGGCGAAACCCTGCCCGCCACCGGCGGCCGCTTCGCCGACTACATCGGCTGGCTGCAAGGCCGCGATGCGGAGGCCAGCCGCGCCTTCTGGTCCGCGCAACTGGCCGCGCTCGATACGCCGACCCGACTGATGGCCGCGCTGCCCGCGCCTGAACATGGCGAAGGCCATGCCGAGCAGCATCACACGCTCGATGCCGACCGCACCGCCGCGCTGATGGCATTCGCCCGCGCACAGAAAGTCACGCTCAACACCCTTGTACAGGCCGCGTGGCTGTTGCTGCTGCAACGCTATACCGGACAGGACTGCGTGGCCTTCGGCGCCACCGTCGCCGGGCGCCCGGCGGACCTGCCCGGCTCCCAGCAGATGCTGGGCCTGTTCATCAACACGCTGCCGGTGATTGCCACGCCGCGCCCAGAGCAAGCCGTCGGCGACTGGCTGCGCGAAGTGCAGGCCCTCAATCTCGCCACGCGCGAGCACGAACACACGCCGCTCTACGAAATCCAGCGCTGGGCCGGACAAGGCGGGCAAGCGCTGTTCGACGCCATCCTCGTCTTCGAGAACTACCCGGTGGACGCCGCGCTGCGCCGCGCGCCGGGCGGGCTGGCATTCTCCGACGTGCGCAACCGCGCCGAGACCAACTATCCGCTGACGCTGGTGCTGGCCCACACCGACACGCTGCGCCTGACCTGCCGCTTCGACCGCGCCTTGCTGGGCGAGCCGCATGCCGCCGACCTCGCGCGCGCGCTGCTGACCGTGATGGCGCAGATGAGCGAGGATGCGGCGCGGCTGCTCGGCGGCATCTCGCTGGTGGCGCCCGCCGAACGACCCGCGCTGCTGGCGCTTGGCCGCAACCCGCAGCCCTATCCGGCGCCGGTGCCGGTGCACCGCCTGTTCGAAGCGCGCGCCGCGTCTCATCCCGAGGCCGTTGCGCTGGTCTTCGGCGCGCAGCAGCTCGGCTACGCCGAACTGAACCGCCGCGCCAACCGCCTCGCCCATCGCCTGATCGCGCGGGGCGTGGGGCCCGACGTGCCGGTCGGCGTGCTGGCCGAGCGTTCCGTCGAGATGGTCGTCGCCCTGCTCGCCATCCTCAAGGCCGGCGGCGCCTACGTGCCGTTCGATCCCGACTACCCCGCCGAGCGCCTCGCCTACATGATCGGCGACAGCGGCGTGGCCCTGCTGCTGGCGCAGCGCCCCGACCTGCTGCCGACGCCGCCGCGCGCGGTCGAGGTAATCGACCTGACGCAGCCTGTGCAGGAAACCGATGGCGCAGACCACGACCCCGCGCCGGTACTGCTGCCCGACCACCTCGCCTACGTGATCTACACCTCCGGCTCCACCGGCCGCCCCAAGGGCGTGGGCAACCGCCACGGCGCGCTGCACAACCGGCTGTGGTGGATGCAGGCGCAATACGGCCTCGGCGCGCGCGACACGGTGCTGCAGAAAACGCCGTTCAGCTTCGACGTCTCGGTGTGGGAGTTCTTCTGGCCGCTGATGACCGGCGCGCGGCTGGTGCTGGCCGCGCCCGGCGACCATCGCGACCCGGCGCGCATCGCCGCGCTGATCGCGCGCCACGGCGTGACCACGCTGCATTTCGTGCCGGCCATGCTGCAGGCCTTCGTCGCCCACGACGAGGTGGCGGCCTCGTGCGCCACGCTGCGCCACATCGTGTGCAGCGGCGAGGCGCTGCCGGCGGCGCTGGCGCGGCGCGCCATGACGCTGCTGCCGCACGCCGGCCTGCACAACCTGTATGGGCCGACCGAGGCGGCCATCGACGTCACGCACTGGACCTGCCGCGACGACGGCGGCAGCGCGGTGCCGATCGGCAGCCCCATCGCCAATGTCGACGCCCACGTGCTGGACGGCGCGCTGCATCCGCTGCCCGACGGCGTGGCCGGCGAGTTGTACCTGGGCGGCGCGGGGCTGGCGCGCGGCTACCTGGGCCGCGCCGCGCTGACCGCCGAGCGCTTCGTCGCCGATCCGCATGGCGCGGCGGGCGAGCGCCTGTACCGCACCGGCGACCTGGCGCGCCGCCGCGCGGACGGACAGATCGCGTACCTGGGGCGGCTGGACCACCAGGTCAAGATCCGCGGCCTGCGCATCGAGCTGGGCGAGATCGAGGCGCGCCTGCTGGCCCACCCGGGCGTGCGCGAGGCGGTGGTGGTGGCGCCGGCCGGCGAAGGCCCGGCGCGGCTGGCCGCCTACGTGGTCGGCGCCGCCGGCGCCAGCCCGGACGTGGCCGAACTGCGCGCGTGGCTGGCGCAGGCGCTGCCGGACTACATGGTGCCCGCCGCGCTGCTGGTGCTGGAGGCGATGCCGGTCAGCGCCAACGGCAAGCTGGACCGGCGCGCGCTGCCGTCGCCGGAGTTTGCCGGCAGCGCCGCCTTCGCGCCGCCCGCCGGCGCCGCCGAGACGCAACTGGCCGAGGCCTGGGCGCAGGTGCTGAAGGTGGCGCGCGTGGGCCGCGCCGACAATTTCTTCGAGCTGGGCGGCGACTCCATCCTGAGCCTGCAGATCGTGGCCAGGATGCGTGGCGCCGGCTGGCTGCTCACGCCCAAGCAATTGTTCGAGCAGCAGACGCTGGCCGCGGTGGCGGCGGCACTGGTGCCGCTGGCCATGCCGGCCGCCAGCGCGCAACCGGCGCCGCGCGCGGCCGCGCCGCGCACGCGCCTGCGCAGCGAGGACTTTCCGCTGGCGGGCCTGCGGCAGGACCAGCTCGACGCATTGCAGGCGCAGGGGCTGGCGCCCGCCGAGGTGGAAGACCTGTATCCGCTCTCGCCGATGCAGGCCGGCATGCTCTACCACAGCGCCAGCGCGGCCGATGGCGGCGGCGCCTACGTGAACCAGTTGCGGGTGGACATCGACGGGCTGGACGCGGCGCGCTTCGCGCTGGCCTGGCGCGCGGCGCTGGCGCGCCACGACACCCTGCGCAGCGGCTTCCTGCAGCGCGGCGAACAGCCGCTGCAATGGGTCGCGCGCGAAGTGGAACTGCCGGTCACGCACGAGGACTGGTCCGCGCGCGCCGCCGGTTGCGAGCCGGCGCTCGACCGCTTCGCCGCCGACGATCTCGCGCGCGGCTTCGACCTCGAGCGCCCGCCGCTGATGCGCCTGGCGCTGATCCGCACCGGCCCGCGCCGCCATCACCTGGTCTGGACCGTGCACCACCTGCTGCTCGACGGCTGGAGCACCGCGCAACTGCTGGGCGAGGTGCTGCGCCAGTATGCCGGCGAGGCGGTGCCCGCCGCCGCCTGCCGCTTCGCCGACTACATCGGCTGGCTGCAAGGCCGCGATGCCGGCGCGGCGCAGGCGTTCTGGAGCGCGCAGCTGCGCGGCTTCGACACGCCGACGCGGCTGGCCGAGGCCGTGCCCGCGCCCGATGCCGGCAGCGGCTACGGGCTCCTGCAGCACGAATGCGACGCCGCGCAGACGGCGCGGCTGGCGGCCTTCGCGCGCGCGCAGAAAGTCACCGTCAACACACTGGTGCAGGCCGCGTGGCTGCTGCTGTTGCAGCGCTATACGGGACAGCGCCGCGTGGCGTTCGGCGCCACCGTGGCCGGGCGCCCGGCGGAGCTGCCCGGCTCGCAGCAGATGCTGGGCCTGTTCATCAACACCCTGCCGGTGATCGCCGCGCCGCGCCCCGAGCAGGCCGTGGGCGACTGGCTGCGCGAGCTGCAGGGCTTCAACCTGGCCGCGCGCGAGCACGAGCACACGCCGCTGTCCGACATCCAGCGCTGGGGCGGCCAGCCCGGGCAGCGGCTGTTCGACAGCATCCTGGTGTTCGAGAACTTCCCGCTGGAAGACGCGCTGGCCCCGGCCGCGCGCAGCGGCCTGGCCATCGAGACGCGCGCCAGCACCGGCCTGACCGAATACGAGATGGACGTGGAAGTGAGCCTGCGGCAGACGCTACGGCTGGGCTTCACCTATATGCGGCGCGCCTTCGACGAGGCCCAGGTCGAGCGCATCCGCGCGCAGCTGCTGGCGCTGCTGGAAGCCATCAGCACGCGGCCCGGGCAGGCGCTCGGCTCGCTGGGCCTGCTGGCCCCGCGGGCGTCCGCCGAGCTGCTGGCGCTGGGCCGGGGAGAAGCGCCGCCCGCCGATGGCCTCGCCGTGCACCAGCACATCGCCCGCCATGCCGCCGCAAGGCCCGACGCCATCGCCGTGATCTGCGGCGACCAGACCCTGCGCTACGGCGAACTGCTCGCCCGCGCCGACCGCCTCGCCGCCGTGCTCCACGCGCGCGGCATCGGCGCCGAGAACCGCGTCGGCATCGCGCTGTCCCGCTCGCCCGACATCCTCGTCGCCCTGCTCGCCGTCATGCGCAGCGGCGCGGCTTACGTGCCGTTCGATCCGGCTTATCCGCCCGAGCGGCTGGCGTACCTGCTCGGCGACAGCGCCATTGCGCTGCTCGTCACCGAGACCGCCTTGCTCGATACGCTGCCCGCGCCCGCTTCGCTGCCGGTGCTGACGCTCGACATGGTGCCCGACAACATCCCCGCGCTGCCTGAACAGCCGGTGCATCCCGGCCAGCTTGCCTATCTGATCTATACCTCCGGCTCCACCGGCCAGCCGAAAGGCGTGTGCGTTTCCCACGGCCCGCTTGCCATGCACGTGGCCGCTACCATCGACGCCTACGAGATGGGTGCGCATTCGCGCGAACTCCATTTCCTGTCCTTCGCCTTCGATGGCGCGCATGAGCGCTGGCTGTGCGCGCTCGCCTGCGGCGGATCTCTGGTCCTGCGTGACGATACGCTGTGGACGCCCGAGCAGACCTGCGATGCCCTGATCCGCCATCGCGTCACCAACGCCGGTTTCCCGCCCGCCTACCTGAAGCAGCTTGCCGAATGGTGCGCGCAAAGCGGCCAGCGGCCCGAGGTCTCGCTCTACTCCTTCGGTGGCGAGGCCATGCCGCGGCCGGTCTTCGAACTGGCGCGCCGCGCGCTGGCGCCGCGCACCTTCATCAACGGTTATGGCCCGACCGAAACGGTGGTCACGCCGATGGTGTGGAAGGTGCGTGCCGACAGCGCGGAGGCCGACTTCGCCGGCACCTACGCGCCAATCGGCCGCCCGGTCGGCGCGCGCTGCGCTTACCTGCTCGATGCCGAGCTCAATCTCGTGCCGCCGGGCGTGGCCGGGGAGTTGTATCTCGGTGGCGATGGCCTCGCGCGCGGCTATCTGAACCGGCCCGGCATGACCGCCGAGCGCTTCGTGCCCGATCCGTTCTCCGACGGCGGCGCGCGCCTCTACCGCAGCGGCGATCTCGCGCGCTGGCTGCCCGACGGGCAACTCGAATACCTGGGACGCATCGACCAGCAACTCAAGATCCGCGGCTTCCGCATCGAGCCGGGCGAGATCGAGGCGCGTTTGCTGGCGCAGGACGGCGTGGCCAATGCAGCGGTAATTGCGGTGGAGGGGCCGAACGGCGCACGGCTGGCTGCCTATGTCGTGCCAGCGGAAGGCAGCACCATCGACATAGCGTCGTTGCGCGCGGCGCTGGCCGCGCAACTGCCCGACTACATGGTCCCGGCCGCCTTCGTCTCGCTCGCCGCGCTGCCGCTCACGCCCAACGGCAAGCTCGACCGCCGCGCGCTGCCCGCGCCGGCCGCCGAGGGCGAGCGGCCCTACGTGGCGCCACGCACGGAGGCGCAGCGCTGGCTGGCGCAAGTGTGGCAGGAGGTGCTGGGCGTGGAGCGGGTCGGGCTGGACGACCATTTCTTCGAGCTGGGCGGCGACTCGCTGCTGAGCCTCAAGGTGATTTCGCGCGTGCGCGCCAACAAGGCGCTGGGGCTGGCGCTGAAGCTGCGCGACCTGATGCGCACGCCGACCATCGGCGAGCTGCTGCCGGACGCCGCCGCCGCGCCGGTGGCCGGTGCCACGCCGCCGGCCGCGCTACGCGTGCTGGCGCAAGGCCCGGCCGGCGCCGCGCCGGCGCCGCTGTGCTGCGTCCACGCGGCGCTGGGCACGCTGTTCGACTACGACGAGATCGCGCGCCGCCTCGGCGCCGGGCGCGCCGTCTACGGCCTGCAGTCGCGCATGCTGCTGGACCCGGACTGGCGCGACGCCTCGCTGGAGGCGATGGCGCGCGACTACGTGCGCGAACTGCGCGCGGCGCGGCCGCAGGGGCCTTACCTGCTGCTGGGCTGGTCGCTCGGCGCCACGCTGGCCACGCTGATGGCGCGCGAGCTGGAGGCGCAGGGCCAGCAGGTGCAGTGGCTGGTGCTGGTCGATCCGTTCGTGCCGCAGCCGGACGCCGGCGCCACGGCGCCGGCGCCGCGCTGGCGGGCCGCGCTGGCCGACTTTGCCCGCCGCATGCTGCCGCACGCGCCGCCGCTGCCGATGCCGGCCAGCGCGGACGCGGACATGGGCGCGGAGCCGGACGCCGCGGCCGTGCGCGCCCTGCTGGCGCCGCTGATGGCCGGCGCGCCGGCGCGGCAGCAGGCGCTGGGCGCCGACGAGCTGGCGCAGATGTTCCTGGCGGCCCACCGCCTGGGCACGCTGGCCGGGGCGCTGCGCGCGCTGCCGCCGGTGCGCGCGCCGCTGGCGGTGTGGTGGCGCGCCGGCCGCGCCGGGGCCGCCGCGCGGCTGGCGCAATGGCAGGGCGCGCCGCTGCGCGAGGCCGTGCTGGACGGCGTGGACCATCACGCCATCGTGCGCGATGCCCGCCTGGTCGAGGCGCTGGCCGCGCTGGCGCCGGACCGGCAGGCCCCCGGCAATGCCACTGCCGGCGGCGCGGGCAATGGCATGCAAACCACAACCCTGCTGACGGAGTAGGGTAAAAACGAAAATTCGGATGCGAATACTAATGATTTGCATTTAGAATTGCGGTCGATATGACCGCCCGGCGCCAAGGCGCCACCGGACCGGCCCGCCTTGCCTCGCAGGCGGGCCGGCGCCGTCGGGGCGGGCCGCACCGGCTCCCCATCGCCAATCGCGGCCATCACGGAATTCCAGGGACCACCCGCAGGCCGCGCCGCCGCAGAACCGGCCCGGCCCGCCGGGGCGTGCCCATCTGTCGGGCCGCCCGGCCGCCAGGCGCGGGCCCGGCCCTCCAGCGGGTTTTGCGCGCCGTGTGGCGTGCTGCTTCGCCATCGCGGAACACGCGGCGCCGCGCGCCGCCGCCGCGATGATTTTTGACTTAGGGGAGAAACATGAAAACGGGCAAATCGGTCGGGTCGCGCAGGGCGCAGGCCAATCACCGACATCTTGCGCTGAGCGCGCTGGCCTTGGCGGTATCGGCGCAGATGGCGCACGCGCAGTCCGGCGCCACCACCACGGCAGCCTCGGGCGAGGCGCAGCTGCCGGCGGTCAGCGTGCGCGCCGACAGCGCCGCCGCGCCGGTCTACGGGGCCAGGAACACGGTGTCGGCCACCAAGACCGACGCGACCATCGCCGAGACGCCGCAGTCCATCAGCGTGGTGACGTCCGACCAGATCCGCGCCCAGGGCGCGGAGCGGGTCGAGGAAGCGTTGCGCTACACCGCGGGCGTGCGCACCGAGCCGATCTACGACACGCGCCGCGGCAACTACCTGATCCGCGGCTTCCTGGCCTCGCAGCAGGGCCAGTACTGGGACGGCCTGAAGCTGCCCCACTCCGGCGGCTACGGCGGCTGGGAGCTGGAGCCCTACAGCCTGGAGCGCATCGACATCGTGCGCGGGCCGGCGTCGGTGCTGTACGGCCAGAGCTCGCCGGGCGGCATGATCAACCAGGTCAGCAAGCGCCCGCAGGACACCCCGGAGCACGAGCTCAACGTGAGCGTGGGCAACAACGCGCGCAAGGAAGTCTCCGGCGACTTCACCGGCCCGATCGACCAGGACGGCAAGCTGCTGTACCGCGTCACCGCGCTGGCGCGCGACAGCGGCACGCAGACCCCGCACGTGGACGACAACCGCCTGTTCATCTCGCCGCAGATCACCTGGCGCCCGACCGACGCCACCAACTTCACGCTCTACGCGCAGGCCTACAAGGACCGCTCGGGCAACAGCGGCAACTTCCTGCCCGCGGTGGGCACGGTCAGCCGGCTCGGCAACGGCCAGCGCATCCCCACCAACCTGTTTACCGGCGAACCGGACTTCGACCTGTTCAAGCGCGAGCAGTACATGGTCGGCTACGAGTTCTCGCACCGCTTCAACGACGTGCTGACGGTGCGCCAGAAGCTGCGCTACGCCCACCTGCACGTGAGCTACGAGGACATCGGCGGCAACGGCGGCCTGACCAACTACACCACCGGCCCGTTCAACCTGCGCCGCATCGGCCTGATCTCGAACGAGTCGTACAGCCTGTTTACGATCGACAACCAGGCCCAGGTCAAGCTCTCGCACGGCATCTTCGACCACACCTTCCTGGTGGGCGTGGACTACCAGCGCTCCACCTTCGACCGCCTGTTCGGCCAGAGCGCCAACGAGCCGGCGCTCAACGTGTTCAACCCGGTCTACGGCAACTTCGTGCGCCCGGCCTACCAGACCGACACTGACACCACGCGCGACCAGGTCGGCTTCTACCTGCAGGACCAGGTCAAGATCGACAAGCGCTTCGTGGTGCAGCTGGCGGGCCGCTACGACAAGGCCAAGGTCAACACCGACACGCGCACCATCGCCACCAACGCCACCTCCACCACCAAGACCGACGATGGCCGCTTCACCGGCCGCGCCGGCCTGCTGTACGAAGGCCCGTTCGGCCTGTCGCCGTACGTCAGCTACTCGACCTCGTTCGAGCCCGCCATCAGCACGCTGATCTACGGCGGCGGCACGCCCGAGCCCACCACCGGCCGCCAGTACGAGGCCGGCGTCAAGTGGCAGCCCGCCAACTCGCGCAGCTTCGCGCAGATCTCGCTGTTCGACCTGACCCAGCGCAACGTGCTGACCACCGCGCCGGTCAACGGCTTCTATTCGCAGATCGGCGAGGTGAGCTCGCGCGGCATCGAGCTGGAAGGCACCTGGGCCGTGACGTCGAACTTCAACGTGCTGGCGTCCTACACCTACACCGATGCCGAAGTGACCAAGGCCGGCCCGGGCGCGCCCAATGCCGGCAAGGTGCCGCCCTACGTGGCCAGGCACATGGCTTCGCTGTGGGCCGACTACCGCCTCTCCGGCGGCCCGCTGGCCGGCGTGTGGCTGGGCGGCGGCGTGCGCTACGTGGGCGGCAGCTTCGATGCCACCAACACGATTTCGGTGCCGTCGTTCACGCTGGTCGACCTGGCGGCCAGCTACACCATCGCCAAACACTACACGCTGCGCGTAAACGTCAACAACCTGTTCAACAAGACCTACGTGGCGGCCTGCGACAGCGCCACCAACTGCTATTACGGCCGCAACCGTACCGTGGTGGGCACGTTGAGCTACCGCTGGTAAGCACCGCGCGGCCCGCCCGGCGACGGGCGGGCCGGCGGCAGCGCACCGGCACGCATAAGAAAGGACCCCCATGAAAGCGCCTACGCTGCGCATCTGGTACGCCATCCACCGCTGGACCAGCCTGCTGTGCACGCTGAACCTGCTGGTGCTGTGCGTGACCGGCCTGCTGCTGATCTTCCATGAAGACATCGATGCCATGCTGGGCCAGGATCACCACGGCAGCGTGGCGGCCGAGCGCGGCGCGGCGGCCAGCGCGCAGCGCCCGCCGCTGCAGGCGCTGGTGGACGCGGCGCGCGCCGCCAGGCCCGGCTGGGCGCCCAAGTCGGTCTCGTTCAGCGACGACGACCCCGACGCCGTGGGCGTGCGCGTCGGCCCGCCCGGCGAGCCCAGGCTGCGCAACGGCGCCACCGTCCAGTTCGACGCCGCCACCGGCGCCACGCGCAAGCCCGGCCCGCCCGGCGAGACCTTCAGCGGCTTCATCCTCAAGCTGCACCTGAACCTGTTCCTGGGCCTGCCGGGCCAGTTCTTCATCGGCTTCATCGGCGTGCTGCTGGTGGCCAGCCTGGTCAGCGGGCTGGTGCTGTACGGCCCGTTCATGCGCAAGCTGGCCTTCGGCCTGCTGCGCTTCGGCAAGCCGGTGCGCGTGGTGCAGGCCGACCTGCACAACCTGTTCGGCATCGTGGTGATGGTGTGGGCGCTGGTGGTCGGGCTGACCGGCACCTTCCTGTCGTTCTCGCCGCTCATCATCGGCCTGTGGCAGAAGACCGAGCTGCAGCACCTGATCGCCACCCTGCCCGGCCCCGCGCCGGGCGCGCTGGTGCCGGTGGACCGCGCGCTGGACGCGGCCCGCGCCGTGGTGCCCGGCAAGGACCCGGCCTTCGTGTTCTATCCCGGCACCGAGTTTTCCACGGGCCGCCACTACGGCGTGGTGCTGCGCGGCCATACCGAGCTGCAGAAGCGCGTGTACGCCATCGTGCTGGTCGATGCCGGCGACGGCAAGGTGGCCGCGGTGCGCGGCATGCCGTGGTACCTGCAGGTGCTGCTGCTGTCGGCGCCGTTCCATTTCGGCGACTACGCCGGGCGGCCGCTGCAGGTGCTGTGGGCGCTGCTCACGGCCATCACCGCCGGCGCCACCGTGACCGGCTTCATCTTTTGGCTCAAGCGGCCGCGCCGCGGCGCGGCCGGCGCGCGCGCGGCGCAGCCGCCGCAGCCGCCGCAGCTTTCCGGGGACCAGGCATGAAGGACACGGACGTGAACGACCGGAATGGCGGGCGCCTGATGCGCGATACCTGGCCGATGCCGGTCCTGCTCGGCCTGCTCTCGCTGGGCGGGCTGGCGGCGGGCATCTTCGGCGACGGCGCCTGGGACTGGCTGTGCTGGCTGGGGCTGGCCGTGCCGGTCGGCGTCACCGCGCGGCTGCTGTGGCGGCAGTGGCGCCAGTTCCGCGACGGCCGCCGCGCGCCGGCAGGCGTATCGGCGCGCGGCGATGCCGGTGCCGATGAGGTGGAAGGATCCGAAATCTGAATAGCGCCGCTGAATAGCGCCGGACAGACGCGGCATCAGCGGGCCGCCACCGGGACCGTCTGCGCGACGGTCTCCATTTTCCCCGCGCGCGCCTGCGGCAGCGGACAGGTCCCGCAGTGCCCCTCGCCGGGCAGCCGGTGGTTCAGGCAGCAGATGCGCCGCAGCGGCGCCACGCCCGGCGTGCCGGGCTCCCTGCCCGGCCGGAAGGCGCCGTGGTACGGATTGGCGATGCCGCCGTCCGACACCGCCTGGCCAATCCACGCCGCCACTTCCGCGCGCGCCGGCGCGTCCAGCGCCGGGTGCGCGGCCAGTTGCCGCGCCACGCCGGCCGCGGCGACCCCGCCCGTGCACCACAGCAGGCGCGGCGACACCTTCGCCACCGCCGACAGCGCCGCCACCACGCCGGGCAGATGCGCGTTCACCAATGGCGCCAGCAGGTCCGGCAGCGGCGCCTGCCGGCATTCGCCTTCGTCCGGCAGCAGCAGGCAGGCCAGCAGGCCGTCGGCCGCGCCGTGCCAGATTGCCTGCGGCGCGTCGAACGGCAGTTGCCGGCGCAGCAGCGCGGCCGCCACCAGCGCGCTGGGCAGCAGCGCCAGCGTGTAGTCGCGGAACCAGGCGGCGGCCAGCGCGCGCAGGTCGCCGCAGCCCAGCGCGCGCGCCTGCCGCGCGAGGCAGTCGCGCGCCTGCGGCTGGCCGAAGGCGCCCTGCCACGGCGTGCCGCCGGCCGGGGCTGCCGGCCGCGCGGCGGCCACGCCCACGCGCTCGCCGAACGGGCGCAAGGCCCCGGCGAAGAACGGGGCCAGCGAAGCAATCATCGGATCTCCTGACGTGATGGCGCGGCCATGCCGGCAAGGCCGCCCACGTCACCGTGACGAAGCGCGTCGCCGGAAATTTAACGCGCCGCCGCCGCGCGGGCGATGCGCGGCCGCCGCTAACTTTCGCCGCGCGCCGCACGTCTATCCAGCAGTGCCCGCCACCTTCCGCCACCTCCGCGACCCCATGACGCTTCTCTCCTCCCTGCCGCGCAAGCTGCGCCTCACCATCGTCCTGGCCGCCGCGGCCAGCCTGGCCGCCGGCCTGTGCTCGGTGGGCATGATCGCGGTCATCAACCGCGTGCTGGCCACGCAGGGCGCCGAGGCCGCGCGGCTGGCGCTGCCGTTCGCGGCGCTGGCGCTGGCCGTGCTGGCGTGCCGCACGCTGGCCTCCACGCTGTTCGTGCAGGTCAGCCAGAGCGCGCTGGCGCGCATCCGCGCGCAGATCTGCGCGCGCTTCATCGGCGCGCCCTACGCGCATATCGAGCAGACCGGCAACGCGCGCGTGCAGGCCGCGCTGGCCGACGACAGCACCCACGTGGCCAACGGCCTGTCGGTGATCCCGGTGGTGCTGACCAACGCGATGGTGGTGCTGGGCTGCCTGGGCTACCTGGCGTGGCTGTCGTGGCAGACCTTCGCCGTGGCCTGCGCCATCATCCTGGCGGGCTCGTGGTTCTACCACCGCAACCACCGCCGCGCGCTGGTGCACCTGAAGCAGGCCAGCGCCGCGCAGGACGCGCTGCATGGCCAGTTCAAGGCGCTGGTGGCGGGCGCGCGCGAGCTCAAGCTCAACCAGGACAAGCAGCACAGCTTCCTGCGCGACGGGCTGGAAGCCTCACTGGAGGCGGTGCGCGGCGCGCGCACGCGCGGGCTGTCGATCTTCTTCGTGGCGCTGGGCTTCGGCAGTTTCCTGTTCTTCGCGGTGATCGGCGGCGTGCTGTTCATGCCGCGCGCCACGCCGCTGGCGCCGGCGGTGATGACCGGCTTCACCATCATGTTCCTGTACATCATGTCGCCGCTGGAGTCGCTGCTCAACGCGCTGCCGGCGCTGAGCATGGGGCGCCTGGCCTACGCGCGCATCGAGGCGCTGGGCGCCGACGCCGAGCCGGAAGCGCCCGCGCGCGCGCTGCCCGCGGCGCCGTTCGTCTCGGTGGCGCTGGCCGGCGCCAGCCACCGCTATTTCCACGAGGCCGAGAACAGCTTCTTTGCGCTGGGCCCGCTCGACCTGGAGCTGCGCGCCGGCGAGATCGTGTTCCTGGTGGGCGGCAACGGCAGCGGCAAGACCACGCTGGCCAAGCTGCTGGCCGGGCTCTACCCGGCGCTGGCCGGCGAGGCGCGCCACAACGGCGCGGCGGTCGACCCGGCCCACCTGGCGGACTACCGCGCGCTGTTCTCCGCGGTGTTCTCCGATTTCCACCTGTTCGAGACCCTGCTGGCGCACGACCCGCGCGACGAGGCGCTGGCCAACCGCCTGATCGAGCGCTTCCAGCTCGGCCACAAGGTCAGCGTGCGCGGCGGGCGCTTCACCACGCAGGCGCTATCGCAGGGCCAGCGCAAGCGGCTGGCGCTGATCGTGGCCTGCCTGGAGCGGCGCCCGGTGCTGGTGCTCGACGAATGGGCGGCCGACCAGGACCCGCTGTTCAAGGAGATCTTCTACCGCGAGGTGCTGCCCGAGCTGCGCGCGCAGGGCAAGGCGGTGCTGGTGATCTCGCACGACGACCGCTACTTCGGCGTGGCCGACCGCGTGATCAAGATCGAGAACGGCCAGATCGCGCGCGACGGCGGCACGCCCGCGCCGCCGGCCGCCCCGCCGGCGCATCGGCACGACGCCCTGGCGGCGCCGGCCGCCTGAGCGCCCGCGCCGCCGCTCCACCATTCCACGGACCCGATTTCCCATGCCACTGCATCCCGACCTCGAAGCGCTGCTCGACATGGTGGAAAGCGCCACCGCCAGCGGCAAGCGCCCCGCCATCCATCACCTGACGCCGGCCCGGGCGCGCCGCGAATTCGACGACGCGTCCGGCGCGCTCGACCTGCCGCCGCTGCCGCTGGCGCGCGTGGAAGCGCTGACGCTGCCCACGCGCGACGGCGGCCATATCGGCGCGCGGCTGTTCGCGCCGCGCGCGACGCACGCGGGGCCGCCGCTGCCGGTGCTGCTGCATTTCCACAGCGGCGGCTTCACCGTGGGCAGCCTGGACTCGCACGATTCGCTGTGCCGCTCGCTGGCCGCGCGCACGCCGTGCGCAGTGCTGTCGGTGGCCTACCGGCTGGCGCCCGAGCACCGCTTCCCGTGCGCCGCCGACGACGCGGTGGACGCGCTGGCCTGGCTCGGCGCGCACGGCGCGGCGCTCGGGCTGGACACCGCGCGCATCGCCATCGGCGGCGACAGCGCCGGCGGCACCCTGGGCGCCATGCTGGCGCTGGCCGCGCGCGACGACCCGGCGCTGCCGCAGCCGTGCCTGCAAGTGCTGTGCTACCCGGGCCTGGGCGGGCGCCAGGACACGCCCTCGCACCAGCGCTATGGCCACGGCTACCTGCTCGACAGCGAGACCATCGACTGGTTCTACCGCCAGTACCTGCGCGACGAGCGCGACCGCCTCGACTGGCGTTTCGCGCCGCTGCTGGCGCCCGACCACCGCGGCGTGGCGCCGGCGCTGCTGGTGCTGCCCGAGTGCGACCCGCTGCTGGACGAAGGCCGCGCCTACGCGCGCAAGCTGGCCGAGGCCGGCGTGGCGGTGACGCTGCGCGAATACCCGGGCATGGTCCACGAGTTCCTGCGCATGGGCAATATCGTCGGCGAGGCCGAAGACGCGCACGACGACATCGCGCGGGCGCTGGCGCAGGCGTTCGGGCTGGCCGGCGCGGAGCCGGACGCCGTGGCGCGGGCGGCCTGACCGCGCCGGCCGCCGGACTGGCCGGACTAAATTCGCGCGCACGCGCCTCGTCTCGGTAGGGAAGGCGCGCGCGGCATGCCGCCGCCGCGCGCCGGCCCCGATCGCATCGCACCGCATTCAATCGCATCGCCAGGATTCGCCATGTCGACCCCGACTTCCGCCGCAACGCCCGCTATTACTCCCGACGCCACGCCCGACGCCGTCAAACCCTTCGCGCGCTTCCGCTCCTTCGCCGCGCAGCCGGACGGCGGCTGCGAGAGCCGCTTCGACGGCGCGCGGCTCACCGTGTCGCGCGATGGCGCCACGCTGGCCAGCTTCGCCTTCGACGGCGGCACGCTGCGCCTGCGCGAAAGCACGCTGGACGATGACGCGCTGGCGCGCGCCACGCTGGCCGCGCTGGATGCCTGCTTCGCCCACGGCACGCCGCGCGCGCTGCCCGTGCAGCTGGAAGCGCGCGGCTGCGAGCGCGCGCTGCTTGAGCGCGGCGCGCTGGTGCGGGACGCCGCGCGCGGCACGGTGGCGCTGGCCGAGATGCTGTGGCAGTTGCCCGAACTGTGGATGGCGCCCACGCCCGGCGCCTACCCGCTGCGCTATGCGCTCACCGCCGGCCGCCGCCATCCGCTGCGCCCGCCCAAACCGGGCGGCGTGGTCTACGCGCGCCACATCCCGTGGCTGGGCCGGACGCTGACGCTGCGCGCGGCCACGCTGGAACAGGACCTGCCGCTGCTGCACCGCTGGATGAACGATCCCGACGTGGCCTACTTCTGGCAGGAGGAAGGCGACGAGGCCAGGCACCGCGCCTACCTGCAGGGGCTGCTCGACGACCCGCACATGCTGCCGCTGATCGCCGCGTTCGACGACCAGCCGTTCGGCTACTTCGAGGTGTACTGGGCCAGGGAGAACCGCATCGCGCCGTTCTACGACGCGCAGGACCACGACCGCGGCTGGCACGTGCTGATCGGCGAGCCGGCGTTCCGCGGCAAGTCGTTCCTGACGGCGTGGTTCCCCGCCATCCAGCACTACCAGTTCCTGGACGACGCGCGCACCCAGCGCATCGTCGGCGAGCCGCGCGCCGACCACGCGCGCCAGATCGCCAACCTCGACAAGGCCGGCTTCTCCAAGATCAAGGAATTCGATTTCCCGCACAAGCGCGCCATGCTGGTGATGCTGCTGCGCGAACGTTTCTTCGGCGAGCACCTGCTGCTGCCCGCCGCCAACCCCGCCCCCGCCAGTGCCAGCACGCCCGGCGCCTGATCCGCGCCGCCACGCTGCGCTTTCCGTGACCCATCCATCAAGGACCGAACTCATGACGCTACGCGACGCATCCACCGCCGTCCACGACCTGGTCGGCATCGGCTTCGGGCCGTCCAACCTGGCGCTGGCCATCGCCCTGCAGGAACAGGCCGGCGCGGGCCGCCCGCTCGACGCGCATTTCCTGGAAAAGCAGCGCACCTACCACTGGCACGGCAACACGCTGGTGGCGCAGAGCGAGATGCAGATCTCCTTCCTCAAGGACCTGGTGTCGATGCGCAATCCCACCAGCCCGTACAGCTTCGTCAACTACCTGCACCGCCACGGGCGGCTGGTGGACTTCATCAACCTGCGCACGTTCTACCCGAGCCGGCTGGAGTACGACGACTACCTGCGCTGGGCCGCCGGCCACTTCGCCGAGCAGTGCAGCTACGGCGAGGAAGTGGCCCGCATCGAGCCCGAGCGCCACGGCGACGCCATCACGCGCGTGCGCGTGGTCTCCACCGACGCCGCGGGCCGCGAGCGCGCGCGCGACGCGCGCGCCATCGTGCTGTCCACCGGCGGCACGCCGCGCATTCCCGAGGTCTTCGCCGGCCTGCGGGGCGACGCGCGGCTGTGCCACCATTCCGGCTACCTCGACTGGATCGGCCGCCAGCCGTGCGCCAGCGGCAAGCCCATGCGCATCGCCGTGATCGGCGCCGGCCAGAGCGCGGCCGAGGCCTTCATCGACCTGCACGACAGCTACCCCGGCGTGAAGGCCGACCTGATCGTGCGCGGCGCCGCGCTCAAGCCGGCCGACGACAGCCCGTTCGTCAACGAGATCTTCGCGCCGGCCTATACCGACGTGGTCTACGAGCAGGCCCAGGCCGGGCGCGACCGGCTGATCCAGGCATACCTGAACACCAACTACTCGGTGATCGACGCCGATCTGATCGAGCGCATCTACGCGCTGCTGTACCGGCAGAAGGTCAGCGGCCAGTTCCGCGTCAACCTGCTGACCTGCAAGACGGTGGTGGCCGCCCACGCGGCGCCGGCCGGCATCGAGCTGACCATCGCCGACACCGCGCCGGCCGGCAGCGAAGCCACCGAGACGCGCCGCTACGACGCGGTGGTGCTGGCCACCGGCTACGAGCGCGAGAACCACCGCCGCCTGCTGGCGCCGCTGGCGCCCTACCTGGGCGATTTCACCGTGGACCGCAGCTATCGCGTGCAGGCCGCGCCCGAGCTGGCGGTGCCGGTCTACCTGCAAGGCTTCTGCCAGAGCAGCCACGGCCTGAGCGACACGCTGCTCTCGGTGCTGCCGGCGCGCGCCGAGGAGATTGCCAGCGCGCTGTACGACGCGCTGACGCCGGGCCGCCAGGACGGCGCCGCCGCACGCCACGCGCGCGCGGCCGAGCTGGGCGCGCTGCGGGCCTAAGCCGCCGCGCCGTGCACCCCCGGCATGCCCGGGGGTGCCGCGGAACGGCCGGCCGGCGGCGTTTCCCGCATCATTGCGCGGACGTCCGACCGGCCGGTCACGGAAAGTCGCGGGAAATTGGTCGATGGCGGCGGCGCGGCGCATGGCCGGCTTCCGCACGCTATTCCCGATTCCCCCCGGCACCACTGCCGAAAGCGCTCACGACCTGGCGCAGGACCTCCGCCGATTCGTGCAGCGACGCCGCGGCCGAAGCCGCCTGCTCGACCAGCGCGGCATTGTGCTGCGTCATCTCGTCCATCTGGACGATGGTCTCGTGCACCTGCGCAATGCCCGTGGCCTGCTCACGGCTGGCGCCGGTGATGTCCCCCACGATGCGCGTCACGCGCCCGACGCTCTCCACCACGTCCCGCATGGTCGTGCCGGCCTGATCGACCAGCACGGTGCCGGTGTCCACGCGGCTGGTGGAACTCTCGATCAGATGCTTGATGTCGCGGGCGGCCGTGGCCGAGCGTTGCGCGAGGCCGCGCACTTCCGACGCCACGACGGCGAAACCGCGGCCGTGCTCGCCGGCGCGCGCCGCCTCCACCGCCGCGTTCAACGCGAGAATGTTGGTCTGGAACGCGATCCCTTCGATGACGCCGATGATGTCGACCACCTCCTTCGCGCTCTGCGCGATCCCCTGCATGGTATCGACGACCTGGGCGACCACGGCGCCGCCTTCGCGCGCCACGGTCGAAGCCGCGTCGGCGAGCCGGCTCGCGTCCTGGGCATGTTCGGCGTTCTGCTTCACGATGCGCGCGAGCGTTTCCATCGAGGCGGCGGTTTCCTGCAGGCTGCCGGCCTGGACTTCGGTTCTCCGGCTCAGGTCGGCGTTGCCGCTGGCGATCTCCATTGCCGCCCGTTCGACGCCCGAGGCACTGGCGCCGACGTCCCGCATGGCGATTTCCATCTTCGCAATGGTGGACTTGAGCACGGTCGCGATCGGCGCGGTGACCGGGATGTGCCCGACGTCGAGGCAGATCCTGCCGCCGCGATCCACCTGGCCGACGATTGCCGACAGTTCCGCCGCCTCCAGGGCCGCGACGCGCAGCCGCCGGGCGAGAAACATCTCGACGGCGGTCTGCATGACGACATAGGCCGCATGCAGCAACGTGCGCGGCAGATTCGCGCTCTCGGTGCAGAACACCATGAAGTTCAGCGCCTGGAGCCGGTCGAACGCGAGATGATGCACCGCGAACAGCCCCGCCGCGAGCAGCAGCACGCCCACGTCGCGGTAGACCAGGAGCAGCCCGAGCAGCACGAATACCCCGAAATGGAATTCGGTGGTCCCGTGGGCAAGCTGGATATGCAGCGCCACGAGAACGACATTGCAGATGGTAAGCAGGCTGCGGGACAGCGCCGTGCCGCGCGCCTGGAAGAACGCGGCGCTGCCCACCAGCAGGGATAAGCCGCCGCCGGTCAGGGCCAGCCCCGTCTGCGCGTAGTACAGCCCGATCAGCCATGCCACCACGACGGAACAGACCAGCGTGAAGTACATGATGGCGTCGGCCTGCCGCGCCATGTCGCGCAGCGCCAGGCTCGGGACGCGCGCCTGAGGGCCGCAGGCGCGCGGCAGCGCGGCATGGGCCGGGGGAGTGATAAAGGCAATGCCGCTGTTCATGCGTATTCTTGATGGCCAGAAGGTAAAGGGGATGCCCTGACGAGCAAGTCCCCTTCCGTTATCAAGTTAACGGAAGGCTAAGTGGAAACCCTTAGAAGGCAATTGTGAAAAACTGTGAACGCGCATTCGCCGGGCGCGATGTCGGCGCCTGAGGTCGGCGCCTGACGCGAATCCGCGCGGGGCTTCCGGCGCCCCAGGCCGCCGCGCCGCCGTACACGGCGCCACGGCAACCGGGTACAGTGCTGGCTGGTTGCCTTTGTGCCCCGGACGTTATCGAACGACCCTCTTCCGGCAGTGGCTTGCCCGCAACCCGCGGCATGCCCCGACGCGCGCCAGCCGGCGGCGGTCTTTGCGCCAGGCAAGCCGGCGGGCATTCGCCGGCCCGGACATAACGACGTTTTTCGACATGCTTCACGGAGGCCGATCATGGACGCTCCCGTCAAGGACGCTTCCGCCCCGCCTGCCGCATCGCCACGGCGCCATCGGCTGTCGCGGGCGATGGCCGGCGCGGCCCGGATGATCGGCAACCACCCGTATGCGGTGGGCATGGCGGGAACGCTGGCCGCCATCGTGGTGATGATCGTGCCGCTCGCGATGATGGCGGTCAGCCGCCATGAGGTCATCGACCACGCGCGCGAAACCTCGGAGAACCTGAATTCGATCATCGCGCTCGATCTCGAACGCAATTTCCGGTTCTACGACGTTCAGCTCCAGGATCTGGTCCGCAGCGTGGAAACGCTGCGGGCGTGGCCACTGTCCACCGGCCTGCAAGACCGGGCGCTGTTCCGCAGCCTGCCCGACAGCGCCTATGTCGACGGCAAGTTCATTGTCGACGCGTCCGGCCGGATCCTCGCCTCATGGGACGGCAAGGAAACGGACCCCGCCTTGCGGCTGAGCGACCGCGACTATTTCTTCAGGCAACGGCACAACCCGTCGGCGGGCCTGGTCGTTTCGCATCCGTTCCGCTCGCGGATCAACGACGGCAAGCTGGCCATCGCGCTGACGCGCCGCATCAACGGCCCGGACGGATCGTTTGCGGGCATTGCCTTCTTCGAGGTACGCCTCGAATTCTTCCAGCGGCTGTTCGACAGGATAAACGTGGTGGCGCCGGGGATCGTCGAGATCCTGCTCGACGACGGCACGGTGCTGGCCGCAAAGCCGTTCTCGGAGAGTAGAGTCGGCACCAGCGTGGCCGGCTTGCCGGCGTTCAGGCCGATGGCCGCGCGCGGCAGCGGTTCGGTGATCGCGACCGGGACAGGCGCGATCGAGCGCCTGTATACGTACCGGCACGTTCCGGACTTGCCGCTCATTGCCGTGGTCGCCCCGTCGATGGAGGATGTGGCCGGGCGATGGCGCCGGCAATTCATCGTGACAGCCTGTGTCGCCGGCCTGTGGGGCATGGTGCTGATCGCCGGGGCGTGGCTGCTTGCCTACACGCTGCGCGACAAGTTGCGCGCGGAGGCCGAGCTGACGCGTCTTGCCACCACCGATCCGCTCACCAGGCTGGACAACCGGCGCACGCTGGATGAGCGGCTTCAGGGCGAATGGGACCGCGCGGTGCGCGACAAGAACGAGATGTCCATCCTGTTCATCGACATCGACCGCTTCAAGCTGTTCAACGACACGTACGGGCATGCTGCGGGCGACGAGATTCTCGCCACCGTGGCGAAATGCATTGCCGAGTCTGTGAGGCGATCGGTGGACGTGGCGGCCCGGTACGGCGGCGAGGAGTTCACGGTCGTGCTGCCCGGCACCGGGCACGACGGCGCCGTGCGGGTGGCGGAAACGATCCGCGGCAATGTCGAGGCCCTCGACATCTCGAATCGCGGCAGCGAAACGGGACGGCTGACGCTCAGCATCGGATGCGCGAGCTGCCGGCCCATCGACGGCGGCAGCCCGGAGAAACTGGTTTCGATCGCGGACGAACAGTTGTACAAGGCCAAGTCCTCCGGCCGGAATCAGGTACGTGCGGTCGTCGCCAAGGCGATGACGGCGCAGCCGGCGCCGCAGGATTAGCGCGACCGGCCCCGAAGCTAAAGAATCCGCCCGGCCTGCCGTTGATATTTTTCACGGAGGAAGACGCCGCTTTTTTTTTGCATTACCGGAATTCCGGCCGTTCCCGACTCGCCTCGACATGGACGGCCGGGCCCGTTCAGCCCGTCATCGACCGTAGTGGAAAGGATTCCCGCACATGGGAGGATTCAAGCACATCTTTATCGACCCGTCCGTGGACATCCCGTTCCTGCACGGCACCTACGACGCGGGGCTGGTCGTGCTGTCGGTGCTGGTGGCGGCGTTCTCGTCCATCATGGCGCTGCAGATCGCCCACATTGCCCGCGGCGCCGAAATCCCCCTGCATCGCCACATCGCCATCGGCACCGGCGCCATCTCGCTGGGCGGCGGCATCTGGACCATGCACTTCATCGGCATGCTGTCGTTCCAGCTGTGCACCGCGGTTCACTACGGCACCGGCCTGACCTTGCTGTCCATCGTGCCCGCGCTTGCCGCGTCATGGGTCGCGCTGCGCAAGCTCTCGCTGCCCGAGGTCACGGCGCGGCAGGTATGCGTCTCCGGCACGCTGGTCGGCCTGGGCATCGCCGCGATGCACTACAGCGGCATGGCGGCCATGCAGATGAGCCCGCTGCTGCGCTATGACCCGCTCCGCTTCGCGCTGTCCGTCGTGCTGGCGGCCGGGCTGTCGATCCTGGCGATCTGGATCCGCTTCGGGCTCAACCGGTCGCGCCTCGGCGCGCTGCAGCGCCTCCTGGCCGGCGGCGGCGTCATGGGGCTGGCCATCGCGGGCACCCATTACGTGGGCATGTCGGCGGCCCGTTTCATCGGCCAGCCGGGCACGCCCGCCACGGGCATGATCCTCGACACCACGTTCGCGTCGCTGGCCCTGTCCACCTTCACGATCACCGTCACCGTCCTGGTGTTCGCCGCCAACGGCCTGATCCGCTATCGCCTGCTGTTCCGCAAGATGGGCGAGAGCGAATCGCGCATCCGCGCCATCGTCGAGACCGCCGTGGACGGCATCATCACCATCGACAGCCGCGGCATCATCCAGGCGTTCAACCAGTCCGCCGAGCGCCTGTTCGGCTGGCAGGCGCACGAGGTCATCGGCCGCAACATCAAGATGCTGATGCCGGAGCCGGACCAGTCCCGCCACGACGAGTACCTGGACAATTACCTGACGTCCGGGGTGCCCAGGATCATCGGCTCGGGCCGCGAGGTCGAGGGCCTGCACAAGGACGGCACCCTGATCCCCATCCGGCTCGCCGTGGGACGGGTCGAGCTGCCCGGCGCGCCGCTGTTCGTCGGTTTCGTGACCAACATCGCCGAGCGCCGCAATCTCGAGAAATCGCTGCGCGAGGCGGCCGAGCGGGCCGAGCAGGCGGCCTCGGCCAAGAGCACCTTCCTCGCCAACATGAGCCACGAGATTCGCACGCCGATGAACGCCATCATCGGCTTCACCGAATTGCTCCTCAAGGGCGAGCTGACGCCGCTGCAGCGCAGCCACCTGACCACCATCCGGCAATCGTCCCGCTCCCTGCTGGGACTGCTCAACGATATCCTCGACACGACCCGGCTGGAAAAAGGCGCGCTCGAACTGGAGACCATCGACTTCTCGCTGAAGGAAGTCACCGAGCACATCCTGGCCTCGCTGCGCCTGAGCGCCCAGGCCAAGAACCTGGCGCTGACGATGGTCTACCCGGAAGACATGGAGCGGTATTTCAAGGGCGACCCGCTGCGCATCCAGCAGGTGCTGACCAACCTGATCGGCAACGCCATCAAGTTCACCGAGCGCGGCGCGGTCACGGTCGAGTTCCGGCCCGAGAACGGCCTCGTGCACATCCGGGTCAGGGACACCGGCATCGGCATGAGCAGCCAGCAACTGCAGACCATCTTCGATCCGTTCTCCCAGGCCGATGCCAGCATCGGCCGCCGCTTCGGCGGCTCGGGACTCGGCACCACCATCGCCCGGCAGCTGGTGGAGCTGATGGCGGGCTCGATCTACGCCGACAGCGTGCCCGGCGAGGGCAGCGTGTTCCACGTGCTGCTGCCGCTGCGCCACGGCGCGAGGCCGGGCGCGCAGCCGGCGGACGCCGGCGCCGTCGCGCTGCCGCCGCTGGACATCCTGATTGCCGACGACGTGCCGCAGAACCTGGAGCTGCTGACGCTGATGCTGGCCGGGCGCGGCCACAAGGTCACGGCGGCCGGCGACGGCGACGAGGTGGTCCGCCTGGCGCTGTCGCGCCGCTTCGATCTCGTGCTGATGGACATGCACATGCCCGGCATGGACGGCCTGTCGGCAACCCGCCTGATCCGCCAGCGCGAGCAGGCCGCGAACGCCGCGCCCACCCCCGTCATCGCGCTGACCGCCAGCGTGATGGACTCCGACCGGCGCGCCGCGCGCGAAGCGGGCATGAACGGCTTCGCGGCGAAGCCGCTCGACCCGCCCAAGCTGCTGGCGGAAATCGCGCGCGCCCTCGGCCTGGACGCCACGCCGCCACACGCCGGGCCGGACCCGCAGAAGCCGGACGAGCACCGCCACCTGATCGACTGGACGCTGGGCGTTTCGCTGTGGGGCGGCCAGGCGCGCCTGGCGCAGGCGCTGCGCACGTTCCTGGCCGAGGCGGCGGCGCGGCATCCGCTGCCCGACGAGAATGCGCCGCACATCGACTGGGACGCCGCCATGTTCAGCCTGCACGGCATCCGCGGCGCCGCCGGCAACCTCGCCCTGCCGCGCGTCACCGAGCTGGCGAGCACGCTCGAGGACAAGATCCGGGGCGGCGCGCGGGAAGAGGTCCGGCCGCAGCTGACCCGGCTGCGCGACATGCTGGCCGACGCCGCGGAGGAATTGCGGCAGTCCGGCACGCTCGCGCCGGCGCCTTCCCTCGCACCTTCCCCGGCACCCTCCGCATCGCCCTCGGCGGCCGCGCCCGTGGCGCCCGCCCCCGGTCCCTGCGACGAGGCGGACGACGAGGAAACGTGCCGGCAGATGGAGGACCTGCTCGCCTGCCTGGAGCGCAGCGAGCTGAACGCACCGGCCCTCGGCGCCGTGAACGCGTGGCTGCGCCGGCGCGGCGAACACACCCGGTGCGAGGCGCTGAACGACGCCATCGACGCCTTCGACTTCGCGCAGGCCGCGGCCCTCGCGCGGCGAATCCTGGAGAGCCTGGCCAGGCGCCCGTCCGGCAGCACCATATGAGAAAACTCACCGACCCCCGCCAGACCCTGCTGCTGGTGGACGACGAACCCACCAACCTGCAGTTGCTGCGCCACACGCTCCAGGACGACTACCGCCTGTTCTTCGCCAGGGACGGGGAAAAGGCCATCGCGCTGGCCCGCGCCGAGCAGCCCGACCTGATCCTGCCGGACGTGATGATGCCGGGCATCTCGGGCTACGAAGCCTGCCAGGTGCTGAAGCAGTCGCCGGCGACCGCCTGCATCCCGGTCATCTTCGTCTCGGCCCTTTCCCGGGAGGCCGACGAGCAGCGCGGCTTCGACCTGGGCGCGGTGGACTACATCAACAAGCCGTTCAGCCCCGCCATCGTCAAGGCGCGCGTGCGCAACCACCTGTCGCTGATACGGGTCCATGCGCTGCGCGAGACCCGGCTGCAGATCGTCCAGTGCCTGGGCGTGGCGGCCGAGTACAAGGACAACGAGACCGGGCGGCACGTCATCCGCATGAGCTACTACGCGCACACGCTCGCGCTCGCCGCCGGCTACAGCCAGGCGGCGGCCGACGACCTGCTGCATGCGGCGGCCATGCACGACGTCGGCAAGATCGGCATCCCCGACACCATCCTGCAAAAGCCGGGTAAGCTTACCGAGCAGGAATGGCAGGTCATGCGCGAGCACACCACGATCGGCGGCCGGATCATCGGCACGCACGAGGCGGGCGGCCTGTTGCACATGGCGCGCGTCATCGCCGAGAATCACCATGAGAAGTGGGACGGCAGCGGCTATCCGCGCGGCCTCAGGGGCGAGGAGATTCCCCACGTCGCGCGCATCGTCGCGCTGGCCGACGTGTTCGACGCGCTCACGAGCGTGCGCCCGTACAAGGCGGCGTGGCCGATCGGGGACGCGGTGGAGCACATCCGGCGCAGCAGCGGCTCGCACCTCGATCCCGAGCTGGTATCGCTGTTCCAGCAATGCCTGCCGGCGATCCTGGAGATCCGCGAACGCTGGGCCGACGCATCCCCGCCGGCGCCCGCCCCGGAACCGTAGCGCCGGGCATCCGGGGACGGCACGCAGAAGAAGCACAAGAGACGCGGCACGGGAGAGGAGCAAGATGATGCAACTGCAGTTGCTGGCAAGACTTCGGCGGCTCTGGTCGGTCGAGCGCGACAACCCGGCGTTGCTGAAGGCCCAGTACAGGGCGTTCTCCCGGAAGATCCCGCTGATGTATTTCGTCCTGCTGGTCAACAGCTGGGCGCTGGCCTTCACCCATCTCGACGCCGCGCCGCGCTGGCTGGCGGTCTACTGCCCCATCGCGCTCAGCGCGCTCTGCGTCGCGCGCTTCGCCTACTGGCACCGGATGCGGCACACCGAGCCGACCGCGGACATGGCCTGGCGGGCGCTGGTGCTCACCAACCGCTTCTCCGTCCCGGTGGCGGTCAGCTTCACGGTCTGGGCGGTATTGCTGTTCCCCTACGGCGACGACTACGCGCGCGCCCACGTCGCCTTCTACATGGGCATCACGGTGATCAGCTGCATCTTCAGCCTGATGTACCTGCGCTCGGCCGCGCTCACCACGGCCCTGATCGTCAACGGCACGTTCATCGTGTTCTTTCTCGCCACGGGCATCCCGACGTTCGTCGCGACCGCGGCCAACATCGTGCTGGTCACGGGGGCGATGCTGGCCATCGTCATGAGCCACTACCGGGACTTCACCCGCCTGATCGACGCGCAGGTGCGGGCCGAAGCGCTCGGCAACGAGAACCTGCTGCTGGCGAACCTGGACAGCCTGACCCAGCTCCCCAACCGGCGGAAGTTCTTCGCGCTCCTGAACGCCGCCTGCGACAAGGCGCGCGCCGGCGGCAACCGCTTTGCGGTCGCCATCATCGATCTCGACGGATTCAAGCCGGTCAACGACCTGTACGGCCACGCGCTGGGCGACCGGCTCCTGACGGAGGTCGGCCAGCGCCTGCGTTGCCTGTGCGACGAGCACAGCCACGTCGCCCGCCTGGGCGGCGACGAGTTCGCGCTGATCCTGGGCGACGCGCCCGATGACGCGCAGTTGCAGGCCTTCGGCCAGCGCGTCTGCGCCGTGCTGCACGCGCCGTTCCTGCTTGCCAACACCACCATCCACATCGCCGCGTCGGCCGGGCTCGCCACCTTCCCCGACATGGCGGCCGACGCGACCACGCTGTACGAATACGCGGACTACGCGCTCTACCACGGCAAGCGCAGCAACCGGGGCGCCGTCAGCCTGTTCTCCGCCAGCCACCGGGACCAGCTCCACCGGGACGCGAACATCGAGCAGGCGCTGCGCAAGGCCGATCTCCAGCAGGAACTCTCCGTCCACTTCCAGCCCATCGTCGACGTCCGCAGCAACGCCACCATCGCCTTCGAGGCGCTCGCGCGCTGGACCAGCCCGATGCTCGGGCGCGTGCCGCCGATGCACTTCATCCCGGTGGCCGAGCGCACGGGCATCATCGGCCAGTTGACGCGCATCCTGGTGGCCAAGGCGCTGGCGGCGGCGGCGCGCTGGCCCGCCGACGTGCGGCTGTCGCTCAACCTGTCCGCGCACGATCTCGGCTCCGTCGAAAGCGTGCAGAATCTCGTCGCGCTGATCCAGGCGGCGGCGTTCGATCCGCGCCGCCTCGACCTGGAGATCACCGAGACCGCCATGATGTACGACCTCGACCAGACCCGCTGGGCCACCGACCGCCTGCGCCAGCTCGGCTGCGGCATCACGCTCGACGACTTCGGCACGGGGTACTCCAGCCTCAGGCAACTGCACGCCCTCGCGCTGACCAGCATCAAGATCGACCGGAGCTTCGTGACCGGCATCCAGGACAATCCGACCAGCTACAAGATCGTCAGGTCCCTGCTGGCATTGAGCCGCGACATGGGGCTGGGGTGCGTGGTCGAAGGCGTGGAAACCCGGGACGAGATGCGCGTCGTGAAGGAACTGGGCGGGTCGCTGGTGCAGGGCTACCTGTACTCGCGGCCCATGCCGGAATCAGAAACGGGCCCCTGGATTCTCGCCAGCCGCGACGGCGCCGCGATCGCTCCCTGCTGACCAGACCGCCGCCGGTCCGAATGCCGGCCCGAACGCCGGCACCGACTCCGGCCCGGCGTCCGCGCCATCCGCGCCGTCCGCGAACAGCGCTTCCTCCTGCGGCAGGCACAGGACCAGCAGCCAGCCGTTCGCCATCGAGATTTCCTCGACGCGATAATGCCCGCCGTCATACATCTCGACCGAGATGCTCCGCTGCGGCTGGCTGCGCCGCAGCGTGTCGGCCACCGACAGCCACACCCGGATGTCGTCGGTCTCGATGCGCGGGCCGCACTTGCGCCGGTAGCAGCTATACAGGATGTCGCTGAACGTGCGCGTCTTGGGCAGCACCCCGTACAGCCGGCGGAATACTTCGTTGGCCCAGGCCAGGCGATCCGACGGATCGAAGATCGCCGCGGCGATGCCGCCCAGCTCCAGCCCGACCATCAGCCGCATCCCGGGCGGCAGCGACGGCTCGCCTTTCGCGCCCTTCTTGCGCGCGGACTGGGTATCGGCGAAGGCATGATGGCCGGCGACGACCACGCGGTTCCGGCCCTGCTCCTTGGCGCGGTAGAGCATCTGGTCGGCCAGTTGTATCCACTCGTCGCGGCTCGCGAGATCCGGCGTCAGCCCCGCGATGCCGATGCTCACGGTCACGGCGCGCCCTTCCAGGATCGGCTTGTCGCGCAACTCCGCCTGCAGCCGCTTCATGAACAGGCCCGCGTCGTGCGCGGTCGTATGCGGCATCAGGACGACGAATTCCTCGCCGCCGTAGCGCCCGACCACGTCCGACCGGCGGAAGCCGCCCTTGAGCCTCGCCGCGAACCGGCGGATGACCTTGTCGCCGACCGGATGCCCCAGATCGTCGTTGATGCTCTTGAAATGATCGAAGTCGATCATGGCGAGCGCGGCCGGATCGCCGCCGCGCTGGAATCTCAGGTATTCGGTCTGGATGCTGGCGTCGACGTGCCGCCGGTTGTGCAGGCCCGACAGCGCATCGTGCAGGCTCAGCTGGGTCAGTTCCTCGCGCTGCGCCTGCAGGCCGCTGATCGCCCGGTAGGCCCGCTGCCCGACCAGCAGAAGATAAGCGAACAGCAGCAGCGCGCACGCCCACAGCACCGGCATGGAAGGCGCCGGCTGCCAGGCCACGCCATAGACGAGCCCGCCCGCCGCGATGCCGCCGGCATGCGCGGCCATGCCGCGCGCGAACTGGCGCCAGCCTCCGGCGATCATGCTGTCCATCGCCTTCAGAGACAGCATCAGGACGCCGGGCAGGAGACTGAAGGCCGTCGCGGCGGTCCACATGCCCACGGCGAAATGGTCCACCAGCAGCGCGCGGCGCTCCGGGCTCACCTGGTCCGCGGCGCGGCCGCGCAGCCAGCGGGCGACGTGCGGCCACGCGACCCCGTGCAGGGCCGGCCCCAGCCAGAACCACCAGGGCGCGCGCCGCTCCAGCAGCACCAGCCCCACGCACAGAAACCCGAGCCCGCAGCCGAACACGCGCGTGCCATAACTTCCGCGCAGGAAGCTATCCATCCATGTCCTGGGAGGCGCCGGGCGCGCGCCCGTTTTCAGGGCAGGCAACGGAGATGGCGGCCGGGGCCGCATGAGAAGGGGCGCGGGGCAGGCGCCGCCGCGCCGCCGGGGTACGCGCGCGCATCGGCACGCGCGCCGCTACCGGTTTCGCAAACCGAAACCCGTGCGCGCAATTTGCGCCAGACGTGCGGCATGATCCCTGTCCTTTCGATTGCTGGCCACGAACATACCGAGATATGCCGGCGCGCCTTTTTCCGCGCGACTCAAGCCCATGATTCGGGCCCATGATCCGGGCCCGCGATTCGATTCGATTCGGGCCAGACCGGCCCGCGCGTGATTATACGTGAAGCCATCCCGGCATCCGGGCGCGCCCGGTCCGCCGCGTTGTAGGAAAGCCGACATTGCCGACGATGTCAGGTTTCTCCCAAACCCAGCGCCTCGGCGAACAGCGCCAGCGCCGCGCGCGCCCTGGCCGGATCGTGCGTGGCGGGCTTGAGCAGCAGGCGGTGCGGCCCCAGGCGCTCGCGCAGCCTGCGCGCCTGCGCGGCGCAGTGCGCGGGATCGCCGATCACGGCATTGGCCATGATGACGTCGTCGCTCGCGTCCGCGGCGAACATCGGCGGCAGGTTGCCCGCGGCGAACCGCACCTGCATCGCGCCGGGATAGGCGCGCACGCCGGCCACGCCATGCGCCACCGCGCGGCCGTGGTCGCTCTCGCAATGGAAGAAGCGCGCGATGGCGAACGGGAAGTCGCCGCGCCGCGCGCGCTCGGCCGCCACCAGCGCCGCCACGCTGGCCAGGTCCGACGACGGCGTCGCCATCAGGCCGTAGCCGTGCTGCGCGGCCACGCGCAGCGCATCACCGCTCAGGCTGGCCAGCCATACGGGCACCGGCTGCTGCCAGGGCCGCGGCGACAGCGCCACGCCCTCGCAGCGATGGAAGCGTCCCGCGAAGCTCGTCACCGACTCGCGCCACAGTTGCCGGATCAGCGCGAGCGCCTCGAGCATGCGCTCGCGCGCCTCGCCGGCCGACGCCAGCCCCGCCACCTGGTACTGCTGCGGAAACGGCCCGCCGCGCGCGACGCCGAACTCGACGCGCCCGCCGCTGAGCAGATCGAGCGTGGCCACGTCCTCGGCCACGCGGACCGGGTCGTTCATGGCCAGCAGCGAAGCGCCGGTGCCCAGCCGGATCCGCGCCGTGCAAGCCGCGATATGGGACAGCAGCACCAGCGGCGCGCTGCCGACGGCAAAGGGGCTGTAGTGATGCTCGGCCACCCAGGCTTCGTGAAAGCCCAGGGCCTCGGCCGCCACCGCGATGCGCACGGCCTGCGCCAGCGCGTCGCGCGCATCGTTGCCGGGGTTCTCGACGTTGATGAAGACACCGTAGCGTTGTGGGAAGTCCGACATGGCGGGCAGTGGTTTGGTGGCCATGCCCGGTCAACGCAATTTCCAGGCCCGGCGGCGCGAGCGTTCGCGCTGGCCGCGGCACATGGTTCCGCGCATGGTTCCGTCAGCCGCGCCCGGGTCCCGCGCCGGCGGCCGGCCACCAGCCGCGTCACCCGCCGCACGGCTGCGCCAGCCACGCCACCGCGGCGGCGTAGCCCGCCGGCGCCGGCAGCGCATGCAGCTCCGGCGCCATGCCGCCGCCCAGCAGGGCCGCCATCTCCGGCGTTTCCGGCGTCAGGCCGAAGCGCATCCCCTCCACGCCGGGCAATACCGACACCTGCTGCAGATGCGCGGCGATGCCCACGCCCAGCGCCTTGAGCAGCGCCTCCTTGGCGGTCCACAGCGCATGAAAGGCCGCCGGCCATCGCGCGGAAGCCAGCACCCTCAGCCATTCGCGCTCGCGCGGCGTGAAGCACATCTGCGCCATCCCGCGCAGCGCCGCATGGTCCAGCGCGGCATCGATGCGCTCCACGTCCACGCCTGCCTGCGCCACCGCCGAAGCCTCTCCCAGCGCCACCAGCCCGTGCGCGCCCGCATGCGAGACGTTGAAGGCCGGCGCGCCGGGCAGGTCGAGGCAAGGCTTGCCGTGCGCGGACGCGGCCAGCGGCAGCGCCCGCGGCGGCATGCCGAGCCGCTCGGCCAGCAGCATGCGCAGGCTGGCGCGCGTCACCGCGAAGCGCAGGCGGTCGGCCGGCTGGCGCAGCGCCGCGCAGCGGTCCCGCTCGGGGCCGCTCAGGCAGGGCAGCGCGTCGGCCAGCGCCATGCCGCGGCCGGACAGGTCGAGCCGCCACAGGTCCAGCGCCGGGCAAGGGCTGGCCACGCGGAGCGGCATGGCGGCTGGCGGGGTCATCGGCCTCCTGGGTGACGGGGCCGCGTAACGGGCCCGGAACTGGGAAGACGGATGGGACCCGCGCGAATTTAAGCGCCGGACAAACGGCCGGACAAGCGCCGGATGAGCATCGGAGGCGCGCCAGGGACGCTTGCCCGACTGCCTTCGCCCGCGCCGAAGCCGACACGAAACCGCCGCCGGACTGCCTCGCGGCTGCCTCGGGATTGCCTCCGAATCGCCGCCGAATCGCCCCCGGAGCGACACGATTTCGTCATAGGAATGCTCCTAGACGAGTATCGCAGCGTGGAATTTAATGCTTTTCACACCACGAAATTGGAGCACGAAAATATAGGAATGCTAACTACAGCGTTACTTTTTTCTTAATTGACAACCATTCGCATTCTCATTAACTTGTCCTGCCCGTACCGCCAACGCTAACGTTCCAGGAGCTTCCCGTGAACCACGCTTCCGACCTGCGCGCCAATCTCGCCGATCTCGCCCCGCTGGGCTGGGACACTGGCAGCGATCTGCTGGGCCTGTTCCTGGAACATCGCGCAGCGCTGGTGGGCGCCGCCGCGCGCATCGTCGGCTCGCGCCACCAGGCCGAGGACGTGGTGCAGGACACGTTCCTGCGGCTGCGCGGCATGGACGGCGACACGCCCGCCATCCGCGCCAAGCTCAGCTACCTGTTCCAGATGGTGCGCAACCTCGCCATCGACGCCTACCGGCGCCAGAGCCTGGAGCAGAAATGGATGGCGCCCGAGGAAGACGGCATCCACGCGCCCTCGCCCGCCACGCTGCCGGAGACGATCGCGATGGACCGCCAGGCACTGTGCGCGCTGTCGGGCGCGCTGGCCGAACTGCCCGAGCGCACCCAGCAGGCATTCGAGATGTGCCGGCTGCAGGGCATGACGCAGAAGGAGATCGCCGCGGTGCTGGGCGTGTCGCCGACGCTGGTGAACTTCATGGTGCGCGACGCCTGCATTCACTGCCGCGCGCGGCTGATCCGCCAGCAGGTGATCTGACCGGCCGGCCACGCGGGGCCGGCGCCGCCGGCGTCATTCCCAGGCGGGAAACGGGTCGTCGTATCCGAGCCAGGCCGGCGGCCCCTCGGCCATCTCGGCGTCGCGCAGCAGGCAGTCGTCGAGGCGGCGCCGCAGTTCCGCCTCGGCCATGCCGATGCCGATCAGCACCAGTTCCTGGCGCGCGTCGCCGACGCGCTCGTCCCAGTTTCGGCGGATCGCCGCCACGGCTTCGGGGTCCGCCGGCCAGTGCTCGGGCGGCACCGCGGCCCACCAGTATCCCGCCTGCCCGTGGCGCCAGACGCCGCCCGCCTGCGACCACGAACCCGCATGAAGCGGCCTGCTGGCCAGCCAGAAGAATCCCTTGGAGCGGATCACGCCGGGCCATTCGCTGCCGATCAGGGCGAAGAAGCGCGCGGGATGGAACGGGCGGCGCGCGCGGTAGACGAAGTTGGCAATGCCGAATTCGGTGGTCTCGGGCGTATGCTCCCCGCGCAGTTCCTTGAGCCAGCCCGGCGCCCTGGAGGCGGCCTCGAAATCGAAGAGGCCGGTCCCGAGCACCTTGTCGAGCGCGATCTTGCCGAACTCCGAAACCTCGATCCTGGCGCGGGGATTGAGGTGCTGCAGGATCGCCATCAGCCGGCCGCGCTGCGCGTCCGTGACGAGGTCGACCTTGTTGAGCAGGATCACGTCGCAGAACTCCACCTGCTCGATCAGCAGGTCCACCACGGTGCGGCGGTCCTCCTCGCCAAGCGATTCGCCGCGCGACTGCAGGCTGTCGCGCGAACCGTAGTCCTTGAGGAAGTTGTAGGCATCGACCACCGTGATCATGGTGTCCAGCCGCGCCACGTCCGACAGGCTGCGCCCGTCCTCGCCGGTGAAGGTGAAGGTCTCGGCCACCGGCAGCGGCTCGGAAATCCCCGTGGACTCGATCACCAGCTGGTCGAACTTCCCTTCCCTCGCCAGGCGGCCGACTTCCAGCAGCAGGTCTTCGCGCAGCGTGCAGCAGATGCAGCCGTTGCTCATCTCGACCAGCTTCTCGTCGGTGCGCGACAGCTCGGCGCCGCCATCGCGCACCAGCGCCGCGTCGATATTGACCTCCGACATGTCGTTGACGATGACGGCCACGCGGCGGCCTTCCCGGTTGTTCAGGATGTGATTGAGCAAGGTCGTCTTGCCCGCGCCGAGAAAACCGGACAGGACGGTGACGGGAAGGCGGGGGGTCGTATTCATGGGCTGTGCCTGCTGGTGCCTTTCGGACGGGGTCGATGCTGCGTGGCCGCCGCCGCGCGGCGCCTCCCTGCGGACCGGCAAGCCGCGTCCGCGCACCGGATTCCGGGTCCGCCGCCACCGCGTCGCCAGCCACGCTCTCTTGCAACTCAGTTGCACGGCAATCATAAATGCAACATAGTTGCATTGCAAGGGCAGAGCGCGAAGTCGATGCCGCCCTTGCGCGCCGACAGCGCAAACAAAAAGGCCGGCAGCAGGTCGGCAAGGCAGACCTCTGCACGCGGCAAGGCTGGTTCAGCTAGTCTGCTCGCGTGCCTGTCCGGCATCCGCGGGACAGCGCGGAAATGGCGAGAATGGTGCGGAATCGCGCGGCCGTCAGCCGCGGCTGTCGGGCACGGCCAGCGCCGGGTAGCGCTCGGTAAGCCGGGCCGGGAATTCCACGTCGAGGATGAAGCGGTCGCCGCGGTACCAGAAGCAGCCCGCCGTGAGCACGTTGCCGTCGACGTCGAGCGTGGTGCGCACGATCTTGGCGACCGGCGCGGCGAAGCCGCAGGCCAGCTCGCGCGCGAGCGCGTAGTCGGCCGGCTCCACCGTCATGCTCTGGTGCAGCATGCCGAGGCGCTCGCCCACGGCCTCGCGCAGCAGGCGCGCGATCTTGCGCTGCTTCTCGGCGCCGCGCGGGAAGCGGTTGAACACCGCGGAGGCCACGTACAGCTCGATCAGACAGAACGGCTCGCCGTCGTGCAGATGCAGCTTGCGCAGCAGCACGTATTTGTCCAGCGCCGCGCCGCGCGTGGGCAGGCCGTCGGGCAGGCGCACGTCCCGGTGTTTTTCCAGGATGCGGATCTCGAGCTCGCTGCTGCCGACCAGCTCGTCGTTGATGACCGAGCGCATGCCCGCGCTGGGCCCGGGCGGCTGGCCGGTGACGTGCGTGCCGCGCCCGCGCTGGCTGCTCACCAGCCCTTCCTCGGCCAGCACGGCGAAGGCCTGCCGCACCGTGACGCGGGCGATGCCGTAGCTTTGCGCGAGCTGCTCCACCGTGGGCAGGCGGTGGCCCAGCGGCCATTCGCCGCAGACGATGCGATGGCGCAGCACGCTGGCCAGCTGGCGGTAGCGCGCCACGCCGCCGCCGTCCTCGGGCAGTTGCGCGGGCGGTAGTGCCAGCGGCGATGCCGGCGGTGATGCCGACAATGATGCCGGCGCGGCGCGGTTCATGGCAGCAGCCCGCGCGGCACGCGCACCGGCATGGCCAGCAGGATCTGCGCCATGCCCTTGCCGAGCGGGTCGTTGCGCAGCGAGGCCATGCCGCCGCCGTCGAGCGCTTCCTCGCACACCAGGTTGACGGCGTGGATGCCGGGCAGGTCGTGGCGCGTGACCGGCCCCCTGACCAGATGGCCGAGCCATTGCGCCACGCGCGCCGGCGTCGCGCCCGCGCGCAGCCACGGCAGGTACTCGGGACGGCGCGCCATCAGGCCGATATTGGAGATGTCGCCCTTGTCGCCGCTGCGGCCATAGGCGAGGCGGATCAGCGGGACTTCCTCGAAGTCGCCGGCGGACGGCGGCGCATCGAGTCCATCGGGCGCGGGCTGCGCGGAGGGAGACGCGGGCGCGGGCGCCGTCACGGGCATGGCCACCGGCTTGCGCTCGCCATCGATCAGCACCGTGGGCGACAGCTTGTCTTTCTCCAGCAGGAAGGCGTATTGCCGGATCGACGGCGAGGGGCTGGGCCGGCCGCCGCCCGAGCCGGTGGTGCCGGGCGACCAGCTGGTGCCGGCCGCCGAGATCTCGCGCGCGAACAGTTCCAGCGCGGCCTTCTCCGGGTGCATCACGGCCAGCCGCATGATGGCCTCGCGCGTGTGGCGCGTTTGCGCGTGGGGGCCGTAGCACGACTCGGCGCCCAGCACTTCGACGTGCGTGCGGCTGTAGTCGCCGAAGCCGTGCGCGGCGAACAGCGCGCGCGTGCGCGCGAGGATGGCCTGCGCGGTGCGCTCGGCCTTGGCCACCGCGTCGAAGCCGACGATGGACAACTGCGCGTTGCAGCGGAAGCCGTCGACGTAGGTGGCCGAGACCTTGTAGCGGCCGCCCGGCGCGCGCCCGCGCGCGCCACGCACCTCGACCAGGTCTGGGCCGGCCTGCGCCAGCTTCACGCCGGTGAGGTCGCAGGTCACGTCGGGCAGCAGATAGGCGGCCGGGTCGCCGATCTCGTACAGGATCTGCTCGCCCACGGTGGCGGTGCTGACCAGCCCGCCGGTGCCGGGCGGCTTGCCCACCAGGAAGCTGCCGTCGGCGCGGCAGGCCACCACGGGGTAGCCGATGTTCGGCCAGTCCGGCACGCTGTCCCAGTCGGTGTGCAGGCCGCCGGTGGCCTGGCAGCCGCACTCGATGATGTGGCCGGCCAGGCTGCCCTGCGCCAGCAGGTCGTAGTCATCGGGCCGCCAGCCGAACTCGTGCATCAGCACGCCGAGCGTGACCGCGCTGTCCACGCAGCGCCCGGTGATGACGATCTGCGCGCCGTCGTCCAGCGCCTGCCGGATCGGCAGCGCGCCGAGGTAGGCGTTGGCGCTGACCAGCTTGTCCGGCAGCGGCTGGCCCTTCTGCATGTCCTCGACACCGCTCTCGCGCAGCGCCGGCAGCAGCGGCAACACGTCGTCGCCCTCCACCACGGCGATGCGCACGTCCACGCCCTGCTCCGCGGCGATCGCGGCCAGCGCCTGCGCGCAGCCCCGCGGGTTGATGCCGCCGGCATTGCTGACCACGCGGATGTTGCGCGCGGCGATTTCCTTGAGCAGGCCCTTCATGGTCACGGCGACGAAGTCGGTGGCGTAGCCGAGCTCCGGCTTGCGCAGGCGCGCAGCGGCCAGCACCGACATGGTCAGCTCGGCCAGGTAGTCGAACACCAGGTAGTCGATCTCGCCGTGGCGCACCAGTTGCGGCGCGCCCACGCTGCTGTCGCCCCAGAAGCCGGAGGCGCCGCCGATGCGCACGGTGCGGCCGGTCTTTGTCGTTGCATCCATCTGCTTTGTCTCCTCTGTCGTGTCCGGCTCAGGCCCGCGCGCGCCGCCGGTGGGTCATCTCAGCTGGCTGGCTCGGGCGCTGGTTTAGTTCTATTAATGGAACTATAGGCCAATGACTCCGCGCGGCACAAGAAAAAGCGCCACGGAAAAAGCCCGACACGATGCTTGACAAGCCCCTCAACGCTGTGCCGGACGACGGTTTTTCTGGGCCGTGTTATCCACAATTACTGTGGATAACAACCCCCTCGATACCCGCAAACCCGCTTGCCGACGCCAAACCGTTCGGACTGCCTAATGTTTCAGCAAGTTGACGATTCAATGTCATGACAAAGACAGCGGCGACCGGTCCGCGGACCGCAGCGCGCCGCCGCCGGCACCCGCCGCCGGCGTCCGGGACCGATGCCCCACGCCGGGACGCCTTCCGGGCGGGGACGGGCGGCGCTCAGGCCCAGGGGCGCAGGCGGCGCGCCGCGTGGGTATCGGGAAGATGGGCGGCGCGGCCGAACAGCTTCTCGCGCAGCGTGCCCTCGGCGTAGCCCGACTGCATCAGGCCGCGGCGGCGCAGCACCGGCACCACCGCGTCGGCGAATTCGTCGAACCACTCGGGCATGACGACCGGGATCAGGTTGAAGCCGTCCACGCCGGCCTCGACCCAGCTGGCGATGCTGTCGGCGATCTGCTCGGGCGTGCCCGCCACCGCCTTGTTCAGGCGCTGGCGCATCACGTCGCCGAAGCGGGCGCGCTTGTCGGGCGCGGCGTCGATGACCGCGCGGATGCCGCCCTGCATGTACTCGGTCTTCACTTCGTCGAGCGGGGTGTCGGGGTCGATCGCGGACAGGTCGAAGCCGATGGTGCCCGAGGCATGCGCGAGGTAGCCCGGCTCGCTGCGCCAGTGGAGGAATTCCTCGTAGCGCACGCGCGCCTCGGCCTCGGTGCTGCCGATGACCGGGTGCAGGCTCACCAGGTACTTGAGGTCGCCGGGCGCGCGGCCGTGCGCCGCCAGCCGGCGGTTCATCTCGGCGATGTCGTTGCGCGCCGAAGCCGGCGTGATGGCCGGCAGGAACGTCAGCTCGGCATGGCGCGCGGCAAAGCCGCGGCCGGCGGGCGAGGCGCCGGCCTGCGCCAGCAGCGGCGTGCGCTGCGGCGAAGGCTGCGGCAGGTGCGGCCCCGCCACGCGGTAGCGCGGCCCCTCGTGGTCGATGGCGTGGATGCGCTCCGGGTGGGCATAGATGCCGGCGGCCGCGTCCGCCGCCACGGCGTCGTCCTGCCAGCTCGCCTCCCATAGCTTGTAGACCACCTCGGCGTATTCCTCGGCCCAGGCATAACGCTCGTCATGGCCGGTCAGCGCCGGCTGGCCAAAGTTGCGCGCGGCGTTGTCCAGGTAGCTGGTGACGATGTTCCACCCGACCCTGCCGTCGGTCAGGTGATCGAGCGTGGAGAGCTTGCGCGCGAACGAGAACGGATGCTCCTGCAGGATCGAACTGGTGACGATGAAGCCCAGGTGCTCGGTCACGTAGCCCAGCGCCGACACCAGGCTGGCCGGGTCGTTGGAGGGGAACTGCATGCCCTCGCGCGCGGCGGTGGCCCAACCTTGCCGGTATTTGTCGTAGACCCCGACCGTATCGGCCAGGAAGATGGTGTCGAGCCCGGCGCGCTCGGCGGTGCGGGCCAGCTTCACCCACGGCTCGAGCCGCGAGAAATTCCGCTGCGAGCCGGCTTCGGGCCGGCGCCATTGCCCATGCGTCTGGTGCGACGGCGTGACGTGGGTGAACGCGTTGTAGATGATCTTCCGGCCTGTCATGTGCTGCATTTCCTTCTTTTGCATCGTTCAGGCCGCGGCGGAGCGCCTGTCCTCGCCGGCGGACCGGCGCAGCGGCAATACCGCCTCCAGCAGCCGGCGCGTGACCGGGTGCCGCGTGTGCTCGTGCAGCGCGCCGGCGTCGAAGGTCTCGACGATGGTGCCGCGCTCCATCACCGCCACCCGGTCGCACAGCGACTCGATCACCGCGAGGTCGTGGCCGATGAACAGGAAGGTCAGGTTCAGCTCCGCGCGCAGTTCGCGCAACAGGTCCAGCACCTGGGCCTGGATCGACACGTCGAGCGCGGACGTGGGCTCGTCCAGGATCACGAACTCGGGCTGCGCCGCCAGCGCGCGCGCGATGCCGATGCGCTGGCGCTGGCCGCCCGAGAACTCGTGCGGATAGCGCTCCAGGTGCGCCGCGGCCAGCCCCACGCGCTCGAGCGCCTGCACGGCGAGGTCGCGCGCGGCGCGCGCGCTGGCGGCCACGTCCAGCCGCGTCAGCGCGTCGGCCAGTTGCGCGCCGATCTGGCGGCGCGGGTTCAGCGAGGCGCCGCTGTCCTGGAACACGAACTGCACGCGCCGGCGGAACGCCTTCAGCGCCGGCCCGCGCAGCCGGGTCACGTCGACGCCGTGCGCGCGGATGGTGCCGCCGGAAGGGTCGACCAGCCGCGCGGCCAGGCGGGCCAGCGTCGACTTGCCGGAGCCCGACTCGCCGATCAGCCCGAGGATCTCGCCGCGCCGGATGCGCAGGTCCGTGGGCCGCACCGCCGCGACCTCGGTCCCCTTGCCCCAGAATCCGCCGCCCAGGCGGAAGCTGCGCGATACCTGCTCGAGCACCAGCACCGCGTCGGCATCGTCGCGCGCGTCCGCCGGCGCGACCGGGGACGCGGGAGTCGCGGCGCTCACGGGCGCCGCGGCCAGTTGCCGCTGCGCGCGCCGGATCTCGGCGGAATCTGGCACGGCCCGCACCAGCGCCGCCGTATACGGATGCGCGGGCGCCGCCAGCACGTCGCGGGTGGCGCCCTGCTCCACCACCACGCCGGCGCGCATCACGGCCACGCGGTCGCTCAGGTACGACACCACGCCGAAATCGTGCGTGATGACCAGCAGCGCCGTGCCCTCCTCGCGGTTGATGTCGCGCAGCAGGTCCAGGATCTGCTTCTGGATGGTGGGGTCCAGCGCCGTGGTCGGCTCGTCGGCGATCAGCAGCTTCGGGCGTCCCATGACCGCCATCGCGATCATCACGCGCTGGCGCATGCCGCCCGACAATTCGTGCGGATAGGCGCGCAGCACGCGCTGCACGTCGCGGATGCCCACGCGATCCAGCCACCGCGCGGCCTCGGCGCGCGCCGAGGCCGCATCGAGCCGGCGGCGGAAGCGCAGGCCTTCGGTCATCTGCTCGCCGATGCGGAAGGACGGATCGAGCGAGCTCAGCGAGTTCTGGAAGATGATGCCGATGCCCGTCCCGCGCACGCCGTTGAGCGCCGCTTCGGGCAGGCCGAGCAGTTCGCGCCCCTCGAAGCGGACCGAGCCGCGCGCGCGGCTGTCGCGCTCCGGCAGCAGCCCGAGGATGGCGGCCGCGGTCACGCTCTTGCCCGAGCCCGATTCGCCGACCACCGCCAGCACCTCGCCCGCGCCGAGGTCCAGGCCGATGCCGTGGATCACGCGCTGCGGGCCGCCGGCGCCGTCGAACTCGACTTCGAGATTTCTGATGGAGAGTAGGTTCATCAACTTGTTCCCGGCGCCGGATCGGGGCGCCATGTCCGGTGCCATGTGTGGCGCAATATCCCGCGCCCTGCCGCGCCCTGCCGCGCGCGTCAGCCGCGCGGGTCCAGCACGTCGCGCAGCCCGTTGCCCAGCCAGTTGAAGGCCAGCGCCAGCGCCACGATGACCAGCGCCGGCGCGGTGGCCACATGCGCCGCGCCCAGCACCAGCACCTGCGCGCCCTCGGCCACCATGCGGCCCCAGTCCGCGTCCGGCGGCTGCGTGCCCAGCCCGAGAAAACTCAGGCCGGCCTGGAACACGATCATGCCCCCCGCCAGCGTGGTGCCGTACACCACCGCGGCGGTCGCCACGTTGGGCAGGATCTCGCGCAGCAGCACGTCCGCCGTGGTTGCGCCGCAGGCGCGCGCCGCCTCCACGTATTCCTTGTCGCGCTCGGCGCGCACGCCGGCATAAACCACGCGCGTGAGGTAAGGCGTGGCCGAGAACACGATGGTCAGCGCCACGGCCCAGATGCCGGGCCCGAGCGCGGTGGCCAGCCCGATGGCCAGCAGCACCATCGGGAACGCGAACAGGATGTCGATCACGCGCATGATCAGCGCCGGCCAGCGGCCGCGGTGGTAGCCGGCCAGCAGGCCCAGCGCCAGGCTCAGCAGCACCGCCGCCACCACCGGCGGGATGCTGGCGAGCAGCGCGCGGCGCCCGCCCCACAGCAGGCGGCTGAAGATGTCGCGCCCCTGCGCGTCCAGGCCCAGCCAGTAGCCGGGCGCGCCGGGCGGCGCCAGCCGCAGCTGCGGCTCGGCCACGTTCGGGTCGTGCGGCGCGAGCCACGGCGCCGCGGCGCTCACGGCCAGCGCCAGCACGATCACGACCAGCCCGAGCAGGGCCAGCCGGTTGGCCCGCAGGCGGTGCCAGCGGCCACGCGCCGCGGAACGGAAAGCGTGCTGGCCGTCGTTGTCATTGTCGTTGTCGTCGGCGGCGACCGTGGTGGTGACGGCGTGGTTCATGCGGGTCCGCCTCCGTTGCGCAGGCGCGGATTGAGCAGGTCCAGCGCGACGTCGGTGGCGAGGTTCACGGCGATGAAGCAGCCCGTCACCAGCATCACGCCGGCCTGGATCATCGGGTAGTCCTTGCCGGCCGCCGCGTTGTAGAGCTGGGTGCCGATGCCGGGCCAGTTGAACACGTTCTCGACGAAGATCACGCCCGACAGCAGGTAGCCGACCTGCAGGCCGGTGACGTTGATCACCGGCGAGAGCAGGTTGCGCCCGAGGTGGCGGCGCAGCAGGAGGGACCTGGGCAGGCCCTGCGCGCGGAACGTGCGCAGGTAGTCCGAGCCCATGATGTCGATGACCTGGGCCCGCACCAGCTGCGCCAGGATCAGCATCGAGATCACCGCCGCGGCGATGGCCGGCAGCACCAGGTGGTGCAGCAGGTCGAGCCAGTCCTGGTCGCCGCGCATGTCGTACATGCCGGAGACCGGGAACCATTGCAGCCGCACGCCGAACACCCAGATCAGCAGCAGCCCCGACCAGAACACCGGGAAATTGTGGCCGACCTGGATCACCAGCATGGCCGCGCCGTCGATCCACGAGCCGCGCTTCAGGCCGCTGAGCACGCCCACCGCCACGCCGCCGGCCAGGCACACCGCCACCGCGGCGGCGGCCAGCAGCAGCGTGTTGCCGAAGCTGCGCGCTAGCACCTCGAACACCGGCGTGCGCAGCACCAGCGAGGTGCCCCAGTCGCCCGCCATCAGGTGCTCCAGCCACAGCGCGTACTGCACCAGCACCGGCTGGTCGAGGCCGTACTCCTTGCGGATCGCGTCGATCGATTCCTGCGGCAGCGTGCTGGCCAGCGCGTTGGTGACGGGGTCGCCGTCGCCCGCGTGGGCGATCAGGAAGACCAGCACCGACACCACCAGGAAGATCGGGATGGCCTGCAGGAAGCGGTAGACGATCGCGCGCGTCATTTCTTCAGCCAGACCTTGGAGAGATCGTAGAAGTTCTGCGCCGGCACGTTGAAGCCCTGCACGTTCTGGCTGTTGGCGAAGTGGTTGCGGAACGTCACCAGCGGCAGGAACACCGCGTCGCGCTGCGCCAGCGCGTTGGCCGACTTCCACGCGGCGACCGCGGCGCGCTCGCTGGTCTGCGAGGCGGCCTTGGCGATGGCCGGCGCGATGGCCTGGTCCACCACCTTCTCGCCGCCGCCGCGCGTGATCACGTAGCCGTCGAAGGCGAGCTTGAGCCAGTACGGCGTGACGAAGCCCCACTCCATCGTGAACAGGCCGGTGTCGGGCGCGAGATTGGCCAGCTTGCTGGTGTAGGTCAGCCACTCCTGCGAGATCACGTTGACCTTGATGCCGACCTTGCCCAGGTCGCGCTGGATCCATTCGACCGAGGGCTGGTTGGCCACGTCGGTGATGATGGTGAAGTGGACGTCGCCCTCCTTGTAGCCGGCCTTCTTCAGCAGCTCGCGCGCGCGCGCCGGGTCGTAGGCGAAGTCCTTCTGCGCGGCGTCATAGGCGGTGTTGCCGATGTTGAAGATGCTGTAGGACGGCACCGCGCGGCCCTTGAAGATGGTGCGCGCCAGCCCTTCGCGGTCGATCGCCAGCAGGATCGCCTGGCGCACCGCCTGCTTGCTGGTGAATTCGTTGCGGAAGTTCCAGCCCAGGAAAAGCTGGCCGGCCGTGGTGCTGTCGCGCACCGTGTAGCCGCCGCTCTCCAGCCCGTCCGCGGCGTCGGCCGGCACGCGCGTGAGGATGTCGATCTCGCCCGAGCGCAGCGCCGCCAGGCGCGTGGCGTCGTCCGGGATCGGGCGGAAGATGATGCGGTCGAGATACGGCCTGGCGCCCCAGTACTTGTCGTTGCGCACCAGCACGGTCTTCTCGCCGTGCACGCGCTCGACGAACTTGAACGGTCCCGTGCCGGTCGGATGCAGCGCCAGCCCGTCCTGTCCGTATTTCTTCAGCGCGGCCGGGCTGAAGATGCCGGACACGTAGTTGCCCTGCGGCAGCAGCCGCGGGAAATCGACGAACGGGGCCTTGAAGACGAACTGCACGGTGTGGTCGTCGACGACCTTCACTTCCTGCAGATTGCCGTAGACCGGCTTCATGGTGGCCGCGGCGCGCACGTCGTAGAACTCGAACGCCGGGTCCGTGTAGCGGCGCACGTTGAACTGCACCGCCTGCGCGTTGAAGTCGGTGCCGTCGTGGAACTTGACGCCCTGGCGCAGCTTGAAGGTGAAGGTGCGGGCGTCGTCGCTGACCTGCCAGCTCTCGGCCAGCGCGGGCACCAGCGGCGGCGGGCCGTCCTTGGCCGGGCGCGAGAGGTCCTCCGCCACCAGCGACTCGTAGATATGCTTGTCTACGCGGTAGGTCTCCCACGAGTACTGGCGGTTCGGGTCGTACACCGTCGGCTCCTGGTACTGCCCCACCACCAGCGTGCCGCCGGTGCGCGGCGTGCCCTGCGCCTGCGCGATGCCGTGCGCGCTCCAGGCCACCACGCCGGCGAGCAGCGCGGCGGCCAGCCGCAGGCCGGCATGCCGGCGGGTCTCCGCGCCTGAACGCGGAACAGAAGATGAAACACGTCCAGGCACCGTCATGGCAATCTCTTTATCTGAAAGCTTCGTCTGAAAGAACGGAAATTCTATTGGCGCGCCCGGCAAACGCGAACGACGCATTTCGCATGTCGTCATAGCAAACGGGAAAGCGCGCGGCGGCCCCGGCGCGCGCGCTCACGCGGCGTGGCGGCCGCCGAGATAGGCCGCCAGCACGGCGGGGTCGGACGCCACCTGCGGGCCGGTCCCCGCCAGCACGATGCGGCCCTGCTCCAGCACGTAGGCGCGGTCGGCCAGCGCCAGCGCCTCGCGCGCGTTCTGCTCGACCAGCAGGATGGTGGTGCCGGTCGAGCGGATGTCAGCGATGATGTCGAAGATCGCGGCGATGATGCGCGGCGCCAGGCCCATCGACGGCTCGTCGAGCAGCAGCAGCCGCGGGCGCGCCATCAGCGCGCGGCCGATGGCCAGCATCTGCTGCTCGCCGCCGGACAGCGATCCGGCCAGTTGCTTCTCGCGCTCCTCGAGGCGCGGGAACAGCGCGTAGATCCGCGCGATGTCGGCCTCCACCTGCGCGTCGCGGCGCAGGTAGGCGCCGATGCGCAGGTTCTCCGCCACGCTCAGGCCAGGCACCGTCTGGCGCCCTTCCTGCACCAGGCTGACGCCGCGCGCGACGCGCCGCTCGACCGCGAGGCCGTCGAAGCGCGCGCCGTCGAACGCGATGCGCCCGGCGGTGGCCGGCACCAGCCCCATCAGCGCCGACAGGATGGTGGTCTTGCCGGCGCCGTTGGCGCCGATCAGCGCCACGATCTCGCCCTCGCGCACCTCGAGGCTGACGTCATGGACCACCGCCAGCGCCCCGTAGGCCACCGACAGCCCCTGCACCGCGAGCATCGCCGCCGGCGCGGCGTCCCGCTCAACGCTTGGCATGGCGCACCCCCAGATAGGCTTCGATCACCGCCGGGTTGTCCTGCACCTGCGCGGGCAGCCCCGACGCGATGGCCTGCCCGGCGTTCATGACCACCACGAAATCGCTCACGCCCATGATCAGTTCCATATCGTGCTCCACCAGCAGCACCGTGATGCCCTGCCCGCGCACATCGCGCAGCAGGCTTTCCAGATCGCGCTTCTCGGTCGGGTTCATGCCGGCCGCGGGCTCGTCCAGGATCAGCAGCGCGGGTTCGGCCGCCAGGCTGCGGGCGATCTCGAGGCGGCGCTGGTGCCCGTAGGACAGCGCCTGCGCCGGCCAGTCGCGCGCGTGCAGCAGGCCGAGCCGCTCGAGCAGGGCCTGCGCGCGCCGCCGCGCGTCCTTGCCGCGGCGGCGCTCGGCGCCGATCAGCACGTTGTCGAGCACGCTCAGGTCGGCGAACAGGCGGATCTGCTGGAAGGTGCGCCCGATGCCGAGCCGGGCGATGCGGTGCGGCGGCAGGCCGCGCAGCTCCACGCCGTTGAAGCGCAGGCTGCCGCCGTCGGCCTGGTAGAAGCCCGTCAGCAGGTTCATCAGGCTGGTCTTGCCCGAGCCGTTGGGCCCGATCACCGAGGTGATGGTCCCGGGCGCCACGTCGAACGACAGCCCGTCGAGCGCGGCGACGTTGCCGAAGCGCTTGCGCGCGTCGCGTACCGACAATACCGGGCTCATCGCGACGCCTCCGCGGTGGCCGGACGCGCCGCGCGCCCACGCCCGCGCGGCGCCGCCAGCCCGCCGACCGACAGCATGCCGCGCGGCAGGAACACAATGGCCAGCAGCAGGATCAGCGCCATCAGGATCTCGCGCGCCTGCGCGGAGAAGCGCAGCACCTCGGGCAGCACGGTAAACACCGTCGCGCCCGCGATCGCGCCGGCGACGTGGCCCAGCCCGCCCAGCACCGCATAGGCCACGGCATCCAGGCTGCGCTGCAGGCCGAAGTCGTTGGGGCCGATGAACGAATTCATGTGCGCCGCCAGCGCCCCGCCCAGCCCGCACACCGCGCCGCTGAACACGAACACGGCCAGGCGCACGCGCGCCACGTCGATGCCCAGCGACTGCGCCGGCATGTCGTCCAGGCGCGTGGCTTCCATGATGCGCCCGAGGCGGCCGCCGCGCAGCGCCAGCACGGCGATCACCAGCGCCGCCAGCACGCCGGCGAGCTGCGGCAGCGTGGTGCGCACTGGAATCGCGTCCAGGCCCAGCGCGCCGCCGGTCACGCTGTCCCAGTTGAACGCGATCACGCGGAACACCTCGGTGAAGGCCAGCGTGCCCAGCGCGAAGTAGTCGCCTTCGAGCCGCAGCACCGGCGTGCCGAGCAGCAGCGCCACCAGCGCCGCGGCCAGCGTGCCCAGCGCGACGGCGGCCGCGAACGGCAGGCCGGTATGCAGCGTGGCGAGGGTCGACACGTAGGCGCCCATGCCCACCAGCCCGCCGGTGGCCAGCGAGAAGCGGTTCACGCTGAGCATCAGGTACACGCCGATGCCGAGGATGGAATTGACGAAGACGAGCGCGATGACGTTCTCGTACGATTGCAGCCACTCGATCATGCGCGCTGCCTCGTCGCGGTGCCGAACAGGCCGGAGGGCCGGCACACCAGCACCAGGAAGATCGCGCCGAATGCCACCGCGTCGCGCAGCGACGACTGCAGGTAGGCCACGCTGTAGACCTCGGTCAGGCCCAGCACCAGGCCGCCGATGGCCGCGCCCGGCACGTGGCCGAGGCCGCCGAGGATCAGCGCCGAAAGTCCCTTGAGCAAGATGTTCTCTCCCATGAACGGGGATACGGCGTCGTAGAGCACGCCAAGCTGCACGCCGGCGGCGCCGGCCAGCGCGCCGGTGAGGAAATACGTCAGCAGCCGCAGCCGCGCCACCGGCACGCCGACCAGCTGCGCGACGCTGGGCCGGAACGCCATCGTGCGGATCGCCAGGCCTACGCGCGTGCGCCGCAGCACGTAGGCCAGCACCGCCATCAGCACCACCGCCGCGACGATCACCACCACCTGCAGGCTCTGCACCCGCACCGCGCCGAACTGCCAGACGTGGCCGGTCCAGGGCGCCGGCGGGAAGCGCCGCACCTGGGTGCCGAACACCTCCTGCACGATGGCGATGAGCAGGCGCGACAGCGCCAGGCTGGCGACCAGCCCCATCCAGCGGTTGGCGCCGCGCCGCGCCAGCGGCCCGAACACGAGCAGCTCGCTGAGCAGCGCGATGCCGCCCGCGATGGCCATCGCCGCGAGGAACGACGGCAGCAGCGGCCAGTGCAGGGCCAGCGTCAGCTCCAGCCCGGCGAAGGCGCCCACCATCAGGATCGAGCCCTGCGCCAGGTTCAGGACGTTGAGCACGCCGAACAGCAGCGTGAAGCCGACCGCGAACACCGCGTAGGTCGCGCCGAGCGCCACGCCGTTGATGGTCTGCTGGAGGAATACGTTCATGCCGCGGCCCTACTTCGCCTCGAACGGCACGAACCGTCCGTTCCTGCCGACCAGGATCTTGGGCTGCACGGTCGGGTCGCGGTTGGCGTCGAAGCCGATCGGGCCGAGCACGCCCGGATAGTTCCTGATGCCGACCAGCTCCGCGCGGATGCGCTTGCTGTCGCCCGAGCGCGCGCGCCGGATGGCTTCCACCAGCAGCGACGCGGCATCGTGGCCATAGGCCGAATAGATGTCGGGCGGGTGCTTGTAGCGGCTGGCGTAGTTGGCGATGAAGGCCTTGCTGACCGGATTGTCCAGCTCGGCGAACCACGCCGTGCCGACGATCACGCCCTCGGCGCCGGCGCCGCCGAGCTCGAAGAACTTGGTCGAGATGGCGGACTGCGTGCCAACGAACACCACCTTCTGCGAGATGCCGAGCTGGCGCGCCTGCCGCACGATGCCCGCGGCTTCCTCGGCCAGCGCGCCGATCACGATCAGGTCCGGGTTCTGCGCCTTGATCTTGGTGAGCTGCGCGGCAAAGTCCACGTCGCCGCGCTGGAAGGTCTCGGTGGCGACGATGGGAATGCCGTTGTCTTCCAGCGCCTTCTTCTGCACGCCATAGGCGGACTTGGTCAACTGGTCGTCGATGCCGTAGATCTGCGCGGCGCGCTTGACGCCGTAGCGGCCGATCACGGTCTTGAGCACGTTCGGCGTGACGTTGTCCTCGGGCGGGCTGACGCGGAAGATGTAGTCGCCCAGGCGCGTGGTCAGGCCCGCGGCGGTGTTCGACGACGCCACCACCGGGATGCCGGCCTTCTGCGCCAGCGGGTCGGCCGCGTAGGCGGAGGTCGCCAGCGTCGGCCCGAGGATGGCGGATACCTTGTCCTGCGCGATCAGGCGCTGGAAGATGTTGACGGTCTGGTTGCGGTCGGCGCCGTCGTCGTAGTGGATCAGCTCGAGCTTGAGGTCGCCCAGCTTGCCGCTGGCGTTGGCCTCGTCGACCACGAGCTGGATCGCGTTCTTCTGCTCGATGCCGTACAGCGCGGCGGAGCCGCCGGTGGTGGTCTGCACCAGGCCGATCTTGACGACTTCCGCGGCCGCGGCGGCCGGAATGGTCAAGACGGTCGAGATGGCCAGGCCCAGCACGCCGAGCGCGAGGAGATGTTTCTTGATGGGCAACATGGGAGTCTTGGTCTTGTAGCTTGTTGCGAAACGATGGAAAGGGAAAGCGGGAAGCGGGAGCCCGCGGCCCGCGCCGGGCGTCACGACGCCTGCGTGCGCCAGCCCGCGTCGCGCTCGCTGGTCCAGGCGGATGTGGCGCCGGCGTCCGCGCGGCGGTCCACCGGCAGGTGCGGCAGGACCAGCTCGGCGAAGCGGTAGGCTTCCTCCAGCAGCGGCATGCCGGACACGATCAGCACGTCGATGCCGGCCTCGCGGTACTCGCGGATGCGCGCCAGCACCTGGGACGGGCTGCCGATCAGCGCGGTGCCCGGCCCGTGGCGCACCAGCCCGATGCCCGACCACAGGTTCGGCGCGATCTCGAGCTCGCGGATGTCCTTGGGCTTCTTGCCGCCGTGCAGCGCCGACATGCGCTGCTGGCCGACCGAATCGATGCCGGCGACATAGGCCTGCGCGCCCGCGATCGCCGCGTCGTCCATGTGGTCGTACAGGTCCTGCGCGGCGGCCCACGCCTCGGCCTCGGTCGGGCGCACGATGACGTAGAGGCGGATGCCGAAGCGGATCTTGTCGGCGCGGCCGTGCGCGCGCGCGAGTTCGCGCACCTCGCGGATCTTGCTGTCGGCCTGCTCCACCGTCTCGCCCCACGACAGGTAGGTGTCGATGTGCTTGGCGGCGACCTCGTGCGCCGCGCGCGACGAGCCGCCGAACCACAGCTCCGGCGTGCGGCCGCCGTAGGGCGGCAGCGGCAGGCCCGCGTCGACCACGTGGATGTGGCGCCCCTTGAACGTCACCGATTCGCCGCGCAGCAGGCCGCGCAGGACGGTGAGGTATTCGTCGGTATAGGCGTAGCGTTCGTCGTGGCTGAGGTGCACGCCGAACTGCGCCATCAGCTTGGCGTCGCCGTTGACGATGTTCACGCGCAGGCGCCCCTTGGAAAACTGGTCGAAGGTGGTGATCATCTTGCCCAGCAGCGTGGGCGAGAGCAGCGGCGGATGCGCGGCGATCAGATGCTGGAACTGGTCGGTGTAGGGAATCAGCGATGCCCCCTGCACCCACGCGTCGTGCGTGCCCGTGGCCAGCAGCGCGCCGGTGAAGCCGAGGTGATCCACGGCGCGGGCCAGTTGCTGGAAATACGGATAACTCAGTGCGCGCGCGCCGTCGGCGCGCCACGGGTAGCGCCCGTCCGGGCCGGTCAGATACCACAAGACTTCCATGAAGTTCGTCCTCGCTGTCATGCCGCCGCCAGGGCGGGATAGTTCTCCGTCACCGTGTCGGCGACGTCGATCGGTTCGGGAATGAGCCCGAAGCGGGCAAAGATGTCGGCATGGCGCTGCTGCTCGGCCAGGAACCCGGCGTCCGGCACGTGCACGCCCCACGGGCGCGCGGCGAGCGCGGGCAGCCATTGCGCGGCGCTGTTGCCGTTGACGCCGTCGAGCAGGCGCGCGGCCGCTTCCGGGTCGGCCGCCGTCAACCGGTCCGAGTCGGCCAGCGCGTCGACCAGGGCATGCACCGCGGCGGGCCGCTCGCGCAGCACGTCCTGGCGGCCCCAGTAGACCGAGCGGTTCGAGAAGGCGTGGCCCGGCCGCGCGAGGACGCGCACCGGCACGGCCTGCTCGATCTGCCCGAGCAGCGGATCGGTGGCGACGATGGCGTCGAGCAGCCCGGCGACGAACGCATCCCGGGCCGTGGCCGGGGTCAGCTCGACCGCGTTCACCTCGCGCCAGTCGAGGCCGGCCGCGTCGAGTTCGGCGGCCAGGAACTGCGTGTGCCAGGAGATCGGCATCAAGGCCACGCCGCGCCCGCGCAGGTCGGCCAGCGTGCGCGCCGGCGAATCGGCGCGCACCACCAGCCCGCCGCGCTCGTGGCGCGGCTCGGACATGCCGAAGGCGGCCACCGCCAGCCCCTGCGCCTTGGCCAGGATCGGCGGCGTCGCCCCGGTGCCGCCGAGGTGGATCACGCCGAGCCGGATCAGCGGAATCGTGACCGCGCCGGCGCCGTAGACAAAGAAGGAAAGTCCCTCCGCGCGCAGCGCAGCGACATGCGCCTGCCGCCTGGCAAGGATCGACAACGAAGGATTCTGGGGGTGCGCCCCCACGACCAAGGCCATCCGTGACACCTATCGAAAACAGCGGGAAGAAACGGCGCCACGGGCTGGCGCCGGCCGGGAAGCCATGACGCCAAGCGATTTTTGTCATGGGTTAAACTCATGACGGAAAGTCTACGCACAAGGTATCCGGCCAACAAGCGCGCATTTCGAATATGCATATCCGGTGCCGCCATTGGCGCCATCGCCGCTTCGGCAGGCGCGCGGACGGAACATGGGCCGGCACCTTTTTTTTCGGGGACGTAACTGCGATGATATGGGCCACATCCATAGCGACAACCTGCCATGAACGCACCTGAACTGCCCGCAGCGGGCACAGCGGGAGAAGCCGCCGCCGCGCCCGCGCGGCCGGTGACAAAGAAGGAACTGACCCTCAAGTTCCGCGGCGGCGTCGCCAGCCTCTATCTGGTGGAAACGCTGGGCGAGTGGACCGGCCGGCAATACGAGCGCATCCACAGCGCGCGCCGCTGGGACGAATGGCTGCGCGGCGCCAAGCTGCCGAAGCCGCCCCAGCGGGCGACCGAAGACGAGCTGGCGCAGATGCGCGAGCTGCGGCGCGCGATCTACGGCGTGGTGCAGGCGGTGCGCGCCGGCCACGCGCCGGCGCGCGGCGAGGTCGAGACCATCAACGCCTTCGCGCGCGAGATGCCGCCCCCGCCGCAGCTCTCCAGCACCGGGGACAAGAAGCGGCTGGGCAGCCCGATCAGCCATGCGCAGGTGCTGGGACTGATCGCGCAGGACGCGATCGACCTGCTGACCGGCGACCTGCGCCACAGGATCCGCGCGTGCGCGAGCCCGGTCTGTCCGGTGCTGTTCGTCGACAAGTCGCGCCGCGGCGACCGCCTGTGGTGCTCGGCGGCCTGCGGCGCGCGCAAGGCCACCGCCAAGTACCGGCTGCGCCTGGCCGGGCGGGAGCTCGACGAGGAAACCGCGTTCTGCGTCGAACAGCACTGAGGCGGCACCGAGGCAGAGCGGCGCGCGCCGGCCCCTACCGCGGGCCGGCCATCCGCCCGGCAAGCTCGCCGAGCCGCAGCAGGCCCTCGCGCGCCCTGGGCGAATCGGGCACGCCGCAGTTCATGCGGATGCAGTGCCCGTAGTCGCCGTGGGGCGAGAACAGGATGCCCGGCGCGACGCCGACGCCGAGGCCGACGGCGCGCTCCTGCAATGCGAGCGTGTCGACCTCGCCGGGCAGCTCGACCCAGAGCAGGAAGCCGCCGCTGGGCAGCGCGAACGAAGTGCCTTCCGGGAACACGCGCGCCACGTTCTCCGCCATGCGATAGACCTGCGCCTGCATGGCGCGGCGCGTGCGGCGCAGGCGCCGCGCCATGCCGCCGCTGGCGAGATACTCGGCCAGGGCCAGCTCCAGCACCTGGGGCTGGCCGACGCTCGATACCCGCTTGAGAAACGCGATCTGCTCGCTGAAGCGCCCGCCGTCGACCCAGCCCACGCGCATGCCGGGCGCGATGGTCTTGGTCAGCGACGCGCACAGCATCACCAGGCCGGATTCGTCGAAGCCCTGCGCGGCGTGGCAATCGCCGGCGAAATGCAGGTCGGCGAAGGTGGCGTCTTCGATGACCGGGATGCGGCAGCGGTTGGCCAGCTCGACCAGCTGGCGCTTGCGCGCGAGCGGCATGGTGGCGCCGGACGGGTTGCTGACCGTCGTCGACAGCAGCACCGCCGCGATCTTGCTGCCCTCCGCGGCGCGCGCCAGCGCGTCGACATCCATGCCGTCGCGGTTCGCGCCGACGACCGGCAGCGCGCGCAGGCCCAGCATCTGCAGCGTCTGCAGGAAGCCGTAATAGGCCGGCGCCTCCACCGCCACCGTGTCGCCGGGTTTCGTGACCGCGCGCAGGCACAACTGGATCGCTTCCACCGCGCCGTTGGTGATGACCACGCGGCGCGGGTCCACGCTGGCGCCCCACTCCACCACGCGGCGCGCCACCTGCTGGCGCAGTTCCAGCGAGCCGGGCGCGAAGTTGTAGTTGCCGACCAGCGCCGGCTTGCGGCGCAGCAGGTTGGCGATGCCGGTGGCCAGCCGCTCGCACGGAAAGAACGAGGCGTCGGGGATGGCGGCGCCGAACGGAATCAGGTCCTCGCGGTAAGCCAGCGCCGAAGCCGGCCCGCTGCTGGCGAGATAGCGCGTGACGGCGCCGCCGCCGGGCACCGGCTCCGGCCGCGCGATCTCCGGCAGGCGCGGCGCGACGTAGCAGCCGCTCTGCGAGCGCACGACGACCCACTGCTCGTCTTCAAGCTGCCGGTAGGCTTCCTGCACGGTGCTGATGGAAAGCTGCTTCGAGCGGCTGAGCGCGCGCACGGAAGGCAGCTTCTGCCCCGCCACGAACACGCCCTCGAGGATCTGCTGCTTCAGCTCCGCGGCCAGGCGCGCGTACAGCGTGGTGCGCACCGCGCCGACCGGCCTCGCCGCTGCCGCGGGCTGGTCCGCGCTCCCGGTAGTTGGTTCGGCCACGGGTCCGGCCGCGGGTTCGGCCACCGCGGCGGGTTTCTGCCTGGCACTGGCGTTCATGCTGCGTTCCTCGCATTGCGTTCACTGGCCGGCGCCGACCCGCATCCACGCCGGGGCCGCGCCAGCAGCGATTATCCTCGACCGGGCCGCAAGCGCGCGCGGCATCTCAGGCGCCCGCGGCCACGGCGCGCGCCACCGCCACCATCGCATGCGCGGCCTGCTCGGCCTCCTGTGGCGCCACGTCGAGATGCGTGGTGGCGCGGATGAAGTTGCCGCCGATCGCGCGCACGCGCACGCCTTCGGCCAGGCAGCGTTCGGCAAACGCCTCGGCGCGCACGGCGGGCGCGTCGAAGGTGAAGCGCAGGATGTTGGAGTCCGGCCGCGGCGGATCGAAGCGGAACAGCCCGCACGCGGACAGGATGCGCCAGATCGCCAGCGCGTTGGCGTGGTCGGCCGCCAGCCGGGCGACGTGGTGTTCCAGCGCGTACAGGCCGGCGGCGGCCAGCACGCCCGACTGCCGCATGGCGCCGCCGAGGCGGTACTTCCATTGCCAGGCGTCGCGCACGAACGCCGCGCTGCCGCACAGCACCGCGCCGACCGGGCAGCCCAGCCCCTTGCTGAGGTCGATCCAGGCGCTGTCCCAGCCGGCGGCGTAGTCGGCCGCGGCGATGCCGGTGGCCGCGCTCGCGTTGAGCAGGCGCGCGCCGTCCAGGTGGCAGCGCAGGCCGTGCCCGTGGGCGGTGTCGCGCACCTCGCGCAGCTGCGCCAGCGGCCACACCGCGCCGCCCGAGAAATTGGTGGTCTGCTCGATGCACAGCAGCGCCGAGCGCGGCGCGGTGCGCGCGCGCGGGCGGATGCCGTCGGCCACCTGCCGCGCCGTGAAGATGCCGTGCGGGCTCGGCAGCGCGCGGATCGACACGCCGGCCAGCGCGGCGGCGCCCGCGGCTTCGGTGCCGTAGATATGCGATTGATGGTCGCAGATCACTTCGTCGCCGGGCGACGTGTGCACCAGGATGGCCACGAGGTTGCACATGGTCCCCGACGGCATGAACACGCCCGCCTCCTGCCCCAGCAGCGCGGCCACCTCGGCGCACAGCCGCAGCGTGGTCGGGTCGTCGCCGGACTGCTCGTCGCCGACTTCCGCCGCCGCCATCGCCGCGCGCATGCCGGCGGTCGGCCGGGTCTGGGTGTCGCTGTAGAGATCGATCAGGCGCGGCTTCATGCGGCGCCCCCGGGAATGGCGTCGCCCGGCGCGAAATCGGCGCCGGCCGGCGGCAGCGCCGCGAGGTCGTGCAAGGCGTCGTGGAACGCGGCCGGCTCCAGCGCCGCGCGGTTCACGTGCAGCGTGAAGACGTCGAAGCGGTTGTAGGCGCCCACCACGTCGTGGAACTGCTTGGGCACGATGCAGTCGTCGAGGTCGATGTCGGCATAGACGATGCCTTCCTCGTCCTGCAGCGTGTCGCTGATGACCGCGCCGGTCGGGCCGATGATCATCGACACGCTGCGCGGCGCGCTCTCCACCAGCGCGCGCGCGGCGGGCTCGCCGCGGCACACCAGCTCGGCGGCGGCGTCGCTGAAGAAGCCGGAGGCCACGATGGTGAAGCACTTGGCCTCGAAGCTGTGCGCGCCCGAGCGGATGCGGATCGCCGCGGCGAGGTCGTAGCGCTCCTTGCTGGCGGCCGGATGGGTCGGCCAGCACGGCGAATAGGAAGCGATGTGGATCTGCTCGCCCTGCGCCATCAGGCTGTAGCGCGCCAGCGGGTTGGTGTTCTCGCCGCACACCAGCGCGCCGACCTTGCCGACCGGCGTGTCGACCACGCGCAGGCCGCTGCCGTCGCCATTGGCCCAGGTCAGCTTTTCCCAGTAGGTCGGCACCAGCTTGCGGTGGCGGTTGAGCAGGCTGCCGTCGGCGCCGATCAGCAGGTTGGTGTCCCAGATGCAGCCGACGCTGGCCTTCGAGGCCTCGTTGATGCCGAGCGAGACCACGATGCCGTGCGCGCGCGCGGCGCGGCGGATGCGGTCGATGGCCGGGTGGTCGATGGTCACGGCGCTCCTGGCCATGCGCACGAAGAACTCGTGGTTCTCGACCGGCGCGCGCACGCCGGACCACACCGGGAACGCGCACAGGTGGGCTTCCGGGAACGCCACGATCCTGGCGCCGTGGCCGGCGGCCTCGGCGATCAGCGCGCAGGTCTTGTCGACCGTGGCGTCCAGGTCGAAGTAGATCGGGCAGACGTGGCAGGCGGCGGCCTTGAACCGGGTGGCAGAAGACATCGGGAAGACTCCGGGGAAAGCGCCCAAGTTTGCCGGCGGCCCCGCCGCCCGGGTAGACGCAGTTGGGGCCATCGGCGTGCCGTACAGTTGGCTGCCGGGCCGGCCCGGCGGCGGCGCGGCGGCGTGGCAGGCACTTCTTGCGGCGCCGGGCGGCCCGAAGCGCGCGGCCCGGACCCACATATCGCCCGAACTTAATAATCCATCTTTATTTTTCATTGGCCATTGTTAATGGCCATTTTTATCATGCCGTCATGAACCTCGAAACCTCGAACACGCCGGGAGCGTCTTGTGACAACTTGGGCAATTGGTATTGATATTGGCGGCACCTTCACCGACGTGGTGGCGCTGGACTACGGCGCCGGCAAGCTGCATAGCCTGAAGGTGCTGACCACGCACGGCGACCCCGCCCAGGGTGTCGCCGACGGCGTGAGCCAGCTGATCCGCTCGTGCGGCATCCGCGCCGAGCGCGTGGCGCGCGTGGTGCATGCGACCACGCTGTTTACCAACGCGCTGATCGAACGGCGCGGCAGCACCACCGGCCTGCTGGCCACGCGCGGCTTCAAGGACGTGCTGGAGATCGGCCACGAGCGCAAGTACGATCTCTACGACCTCGCCATCGAGGCCGCGCCGGCCCTGGTGCCGCGCAGCCTGCGCGCCGAGATCGGCGCCCGCATGGACGCGCGCGGCAACGAGATCGAGGCGCCCGACGCCGACGAGGTGCGCCGCGTGGTGGCGGGCCTGGCCGAGAAGGGCGTGGAATCGGTCGCGGTGTGCCTGCTGCACGCGTATGCCAGCGCCGCCCACGAGCAACTGGTGCGCCAGTGGATCGAGCGCGATTTCCCCGCCCTGCACGTGACGCTGTCGTCCGACGTGGCGCCGGTGATCCGCGAGTTCGAGCGCAACTCCACCACCGTGGCGAACGCCTACATCAAGCCGCTGGCCGAGCGCTACCTCGATGCGCTGGAAGCGCGCCTGAGCGCGCTCGGGCTGCCCGCGGGCGTGCTCATGATGCTGTCCAACGGCGGGCTGTCCCACATCGAGGAAGCCAAGCGCAACCCCATCGAACTGCTGGAGTCGGGCCCCGCGGCCGGCGCGATTTCCGCGGCCCACTACAGCCTGCGCGACCAGCAGGCCAACCTGCTCGCGTTCGACATGGGCGGCACCACCGCCAAGCTCTGCCTGGTCGAGCGCGGCAAGCCGTCGATCGCGTTCGGCTTCGAGGCGGCGCGCCGCAAGCGCTTCGCCGAGGGCAGCGGGCTGCCGATCCGCATCACCACCATCGACCTGATCGAGATCGGCGCGGGCGGCGGCAGCATCGCGCACCAGGACCAGCTCGGCCTGCTCAAGGTCGGCCCGCAGAGCGCGGGCTCGGAACCGGGGCCGGCCTGCTACGGCCTGGGCGGCACCGAGCCGACCGTCACCGACGCCAACCTCGTGCTCGGCTACCTGAACCCGGACTACTTCGCCGGCGGCACCATGTCGATCGACCGCGACAAGGCCGCCGCGGCGCTGGGCCGCATCGGCGAGCACCTGGGCCGCGACGTGACCGGCGTGGCCTGGGGCATGCACGACATCGTGGCCGAGAACATGGCCGGCGCGGCGCGCGTGCACGTGGCCGAGCGCGGCCGCGACGCGCGCGACTTCGTGCTGCTGTGCACGGGCGGCGGCGGCCCGCTGCATGCCTACTACGTGGCGCAGAAGATCGGCGTGCGCACCATCATCTGCCCGCCCGCGGCGGGCGTGGCCTCGGCCTACGGCCTGCTGGTCGCGCCGGCGCGCGCGGACCGCTCGCGCACGGTGAGCTTCCGCCCGGCGACCGATTCGCTGGCGACGCTGGAAGAGGCCTTCGCCGCGCTGGAAGCGCAGGCGCGCGGCGCGCTCGACCAGCTCGCCGAAACCTTCGGCCCGATCGCGCTGGTGCGCCACGCGGACGGGCGCTTCGCCGGCCAGGGCTTCAACCTGTCGGTGGCGCTGCCCGCCGGGCCTTACACGGCGACGGCGACGGCGGCGGCCGGCGGCCAGACCGAGCAGGAGGTGCGCGCGGCGCTGGTGGCGGCCTTCGAATCCGGCTACCGCGAGAAATTCGGCCGCACCCCGCCGGACGTGCCGGTGGAGCTGGTCAACCTGCGCGTGACCGGCGAGGCGCCGCCGCGGCAGGCGTTCGACGCCGAGACGCTGGCAGGCGGCGAGCCGGCCCGGCCCAAGGGCTCGCGCCTGGTCTATTTCAGGGAAGCCGGCGCCTACGTGGAGACCCCGGTGTTCGAGCGCGGCGCGCTCCAGGCCGGTTTCTCGGCGGCGGGGCCGCTGCTCGTGGAGGACGCCAGCTCGTCGCTGGTGGTCGGGCCGAAGGGCCATGTGAAGCAACTGGCGAGCGGCAATCTGGTGATCACCATTGAGGAGCAGGCAGCATGACAAGCGACAGGCAAACCCACGGCGGCGCGGCCGCCGACCCGATCTTCCTCGAAGTCTTCTGGACGCGCGTGCGCTCGGTGGTCAACGAAGCTGCCAAGCTGATCGTGCGGACCTCGTTCTCGACGCTGTCCACCGAGGCCAACGATTTCGCGGTGGTCATCACCGACTCGCAGGGGCGCTCGCTGGCCGAGAACAGCGGCAGCATCCCCTCGTTCATCGGCACGCTGCCGCGCACGGTGCAGGCGGCCATCGCCCGCATCGGCGCGCAGGCGATGCGCCCGGGCGACATCTACATCACCAACAACCCGTGGATCGGCACCGGCCACCTGAACGACGTGTGCCTGGTCAAGCCGCTGTTCCACCAGGGCGTGCTGACCGGCTTCGCGGCGACCGCCGGCCACGTGCCGGACATCGGCGGCAAGATCCGCTCGGTGGACGCGCGCGAGCTGTTCGAGGAAGGCTTCCACATCCCGATGATGCACCTGCTGCGCGAGGGCCAGGCCGACGAGACGCTGCTGTCGCTGATCCGCACCAACGTGCGCACGCCCGAGCAGACCGTGGGCGACATCTGGTCGCAGGTGGGCGCGGTGGAGCTGATCTCGCGCCGGCTCGACGAGATCCTCACCGAATACGCGCTGCCGGGCATCGACGACCTCGCCCACGCGCTGTTCGAGCGCAGCGAGGCCGCCATGCGCCAGGCCATCGCCCGGCTGCCCGAGGGCGAATACCACTACGAGATGGAGACCGACGGCTTCGACCAGCGCTTCCGCTACGTGGTGGCGGTGCGCGTGAAGGACGGCGAGATCGAGTGCGATTTCGCCGGCACGTCGCCGCAGCAGCCGCGCGGCATCAACTGCGTGCTGTCGTACACCAGCGCGATGACGGTCTACGCCATCAAGTGCCTGCTGCTGCCGGACCTGCCCAACAACGACGGCCTGTTCCGCCCCATCCGCGCGGTGGCGCCGGAAGGCAGCATCCTCAACCCGCGCTCGCCGGCGCCGGTGGGCGGGCGCTCGTGCACGGGCCACTACGTGCCGACCGTGATCTTCGGCGCGATGTACCAGATCCTGCCCGAGAAGGTCATGGCGGGCGTGGGCTCGCCGCTGTGGATCGCCAACCTGAGCGGCACCCGCGACGACGGCAAGCCCTTCGCCACGGTGCTGTTCTACAACGGCGGCCTGGGCGCGACGGCGGGCAAGGACGGCGCCTCGGTGATGTCGTGGCCGAGCAATATCTCGCCCACGCCGGTGGAGGTGGCCGAGCGCGACGCGCCGCTGTTCTTCAAGTACAAGACGCTGCGCGAGGGCTCCGGCGGCGAAGGCCGCTTCCGCGGCGGCCTGGGCGAGGAGATCTGCTTCGTGAGCCAGCACCGCACGCCGCTGTCGATCGTGTTCCTGACCGAGCGGCTGCAGGTGCCCGCGCCCGGCCTGGGCGGCGGCGCGCCCGGCGCGTGCGGGGAAGTGCTGATCAACGGCCGCGCCATCGACTCGCGCCGGCCCCAGGTGCTGGAACCGGGCGACGAGGTCATCCTGCGCACGCCCGGCGGCGGCGGCTACGGCCCGCGCGCGGCGCGCGACCCGCGCCTCGTCGCGCACGACCGCGAGCATCAATACGCGCTCTGAGCGCGCCCCGGGCCCGGCGCCGGCTAGGCCGGCTTCGCGGCGCCCTTGCGGGGGCGCCGCGCCGCGGCCGCCTCGATCATCGCCACGCCGTCGGGCAGCGGATGCTGCCTGATGGTGTCGAGGATGACGTCGAGCATGCGCTGGGAGCTCGGCGACAGCGAGCGCAGCCGCCGCGTGATCAGGCAGATCTCGCGCGACAGCACCGGCCCGCGCAGCTCGCGGAACGACAGCTCGTTGAAACCCGCCACCCTGGCCGCCAGCGCCGGCACGATCGAGAAGCTGCCGCCTTCGCTGAGCACCGCGAACAGCGAGGTCGTGCTCGAGATCTCGTCGTGGCTGCCCTGGAACACCGGCCACTGCCCGGCGTTGTGCGCCAGGAACGTGCCGATGCCGGTATCCGCCGTGAACGCGACGAAATCCTTCGACTTCAGGTCGGCCCACCGCAGCGGCCCCGTGCCCGACGCCAGCGCATAGTCCGCGCGGCACACCACGCCGAACCGGTCTTCCAGCAGCGGCGTGTAGTCCAGGTCGTCGAAACCCTTGTGCTTGCTGGTGATGGCGAAATCGAGCTCGCCGTCGATCACCAGTTGCTCGACCTGCTCCGCGCCGGCGTCGCGCAGCGAGAAGGTGACGTTCGGGTATTCCCGCCGGAACGTGGCGATCGACTTGACCAGGAACTGATAGATGACTGAAGCCGCCGCCGCGATGCGGATGTGGCCCTGCTGGCCCTGCGCGAACGACTGCAGGTCGGCGATGGCGCTGTCGAACTCCTTGAGGATCTTGTCGGCCTCGTCCTTGAAGCGCATGGCTTCCTGGGTCATGACCACGCGCCGCGTGTTGCGGTCGAACAGCTTCAGGCCGACCGCCTCCTCGAACTGCTGGATGGTGGCGGTCAGCGCCGACTGCGTGACGAACAGGCGCGCGGAGGCCGTGGTGAAGGACCCGGCATTGGCCACCTCGACGAAACAGCGCAGGTGCCGCAGGGAGATATTTCTGCTCATGGGGAACGGGAGAATGGGACGCCGCGGCGCGGCCGCCATGCCCGGGCGCGGGGACTGCGCTGCCGGGGATGCGACGCCGGGAATCCGGCGAGGGATGCGGCCGATGTTATATCGCCGAAAACGAACAATCAACAAAAACCAATCATCCGCGCCGAATGCCTTGCGGCCCCTGGCCGCAAGCCGCGGCGGCGCCCGCGCAGGGTGCCCGACTTATCGCTGTTCGTGATTAGTTCATCGTAAGTTTTCAGTAGTGCTCATTAGTCAAACTCCCTAGAATCGACCTGACTGATGAGGCAATGCCTGTGCCGGACGCCCTTTCCCAGGCAGCCGGCACGGTGCTTGCACACAGATGATGTTCCAGAAAAAGAGAACGACCGTCCGCCTTTGCGGGCAGGTTGTCTCACTATGCTCCAGCACTTCTTTCCAGTTCCCAACCCCACTCCGGTCCTGATGAACGGCCCGGATCGCATCATGGAGAGAGAGTCATGTTTGGAAAGATTGCCCCCGTGCTACTGGCGCTGGCATCCGCAGGTTGTTTCGCGAACGCCGCTGCCGCGGCGGAGGCGCCCTCCGACTATCCCGGCAAGCAGCCGGTAAGAATCATCGTCCCCTATCCGGCCGGCGGCTCCACCGACCTGCTGGCCCGCGTGCTGGGCCAGAAGGTCGGCGAGCAGATCGGCCAGACCGTGGTGGTCGAGAACCGCCCCGGCGCCAGCGGCAACATCGGCGCGAGCTACGTCGCCAAGTCGCCGGCCGACGGCTACACGCTGTTCCTCGGCACCTCCACGGCGCTCGCGGTGAACCCGAGCCTGTACAAGACCCTGCCCTACTCGCCCGACAAGGACTTCTCCCCGATCATCCTCGCCACGCTGCTGCCGAGCCTGGTGGTGGTCGGCAACTCGGTGCCGGTCAAGACGATGAAGGAGCTGCCGGCGTACCTCAAGAGCAATGCGTCGCAGGTTGCCTATGCCTCTTCCGGCAACGGCACGCCGGCGCACCTGGGCGGCGAGCTGTACAAGAAGACCGTGGGCCTGCCGACGCTGTCGCACGTGCCGTACAAGGGCGGCGTGCCGGCGCTGACCGACCTCGTGGGCGGACAGACCACGGTGATGTTCGCCATCCTGCCGGAAGCCTATCCGCTGGTGAAGGAAGGCAAGCTGCGCGCGCTCGCCGTGACCACGGCAAGCCGCCTGCCCCAGTTGCCGAACCTGCCCACGGTGGCCGAGTCCGGCGCGCCCGGCTACGAGCTGGTGGGCTGGTACGGCTTCCTGGCGCCGGCCGGCACGCCCGCGCCCATCATCGCCAAGCTGAACCACGCCTTCGACCACGCCCTCAAGGACGAAGAGGTCAAGGCCAAGCTGGTCGGCATGGGCTTCGAGATGGCCGGCGGCCCGCCCGAGGTGCTGGCCAACAAGATGCGCAGCGAAACCGCCAAATGGCGCAAGGTCATCAACGACTCGCACATCACGCTCGACTGAGCGCGGCAAGGCCCGGCGGCGGCGCGGTCCGCCGCGCGCCGTTCCTTTGCCAATCTACAGGCGGCACGCGGTGGCCCAACCCCGGGCGGGCGCGCCCCACGTTGGTGCTGCATGCCGTGCTCACGCCACGCGAGCGCGACATCGTGGGGCTGATCGCGCAAGGCCGCGACAACGCGGCGGGTCGCCGCGTACCTGGGGTTGCGCGAAAAGACCGCGAGGAATCACATTACGAGTGTTTTTGCCAGGCTTGCGCTGGAGAACTGGCTGCAGGCTATTGTGCTGGCGCGCACGGTGGGATTTCGGGATTTTTTGGGTAGATTTTGATTCGGGGTTTTAAAGTTAAAGGCTTAACTTCGGCTTCAAAGTCAACTTCAAAGTCAACATCAACTTCAAAGTCAAAGTCAAAGTCAAAGTCAAAGGCTTTCGCTCCCCCGGAGCGACCTACTTTCTTTTCCCCGAAAAGAAAGTAGGCAAAGAAAGCGGGCTGCCTGGCCGGCAGGGGCAGAAACGTTGGGGTTTCTTGTGTTTCTGGTTTCGTGGTGGGGCCTGCGGTTCTGCTGGCCTGCTGCCGTTACCGGTTCGGCTGGCCACGATCTGGCTGGCGGTATGGGTTGCGGGGTCAGACCTATGATGGCAGGCGCACTGCTGGTTCGGGCATCTGCCGTTACCGGTTTTGGCCACCCCGACATAGCACCCTCATGGTTTCGTGGTGGGCGTGGTGGACCGGGGCGCAGGTGTCAGTGGGTACTCTTGCATTGGGGCCACCGTGCCCACCACGAAACCAGTACCGTCCCTATGCCGTGTGCATCCGCCCCGGTCGCGGCAGCAGCTTGAAGGGCCTGGGCCTACGCCACCATGCAGCGCCACCACGAATCCAACACCACCCAAGAGAGCGTGGCCACCAAAACCGGTACCGGCAGAATCCCAGCAGAACCACCACCCCCACCACGAAACCACCAATCTCGGCAACTCTGTTCGGCTCTGCCCCTGCCGGCAAGGCAGTCCACTTTCTTGGCTTACTTTCTTTTCGGATAAAAGAAAGTAAGTCGCGCCGGGGGCGCGAAAGCCGTTGACTTTAAGCTTTTGAATTTTAATTTGAATTTAACTTTGAAGTTAAAGCCTTTGACTTTGACACTTCAAATCCCAAAACTCCCTCTACTCCAAATAATCCCCATACCTCCCCCGTATCTCCTCAAGATTAGCAAGCGTACCCGACAGATGCCGCCGCAGGCTGGCCTGCGCCTCGTCCACGTCGCCGCGCGCGATGGCATCGACGATGGCGGCATGGTCCGCCACCACGGCGCCGGCCTTGCCGGGAATCGGCAGGTGCAGGCGCCGCAGGCGGTCCAGGTGGCCGCTCTGGCGGCGCACCAGCAGCCACAGGTCGGGCACCTGCGCGGCGTCGTACATCTGGCGGTGGAAGGCCAGGTCGAGCTGGGCGAATTCGGCGAAGTCCGGGGCGGGCAGCAGCGCCTGCTGGCGCGCCACCATCTGGCGCAGGCGCTCGGCCAGTGCGGCGTCCGGCGCCCCGGCCAGCGTGCGCACGATCTCCACCTCGACCGAGCGGCGCAGGAAATGCGCCTGCCGGGCCAGCGCGATGCTGATCGGGCTGACCACGGTGGCGTGCTGCGGGAAGATGTCGACCAGCCCTTCCTCGCTCAGGCGCATCAGCGCGTCGCGCACCGGCGTCTGGCTGATGCCGTACCGCGCGGCCAGGTCGGTGCGCGAGAGCACCGTGCCGGGCGTGAGCGCCATCGAGATGATCTGCTCGCGCATGTGCTCGAACACCTGCGGCGCGGCATGGCGCGTGCGGTCGAACTGGAACTGGATGTGCGCGGCGGTGGCTTCCATCGGGCGGCGGCGGTCTTTGTCGGGGGGCACGCGGTGGTATGCGTATCCGGAATATCAGGTTTGGCAAAAGGCGGGGGCGCAGCGCCACGCGCTGTGGTGCACTTACGCTTGGCTGCGCGTGGCGCAGCCGCGGCGAGGCCCGCTGCCCCGCATTCTAGAGCAAACGCCCTTGGTTTGACACACTAATATATTAGTGCTCTAATTGGCCGCCATCCTATCAGATGTCATACCTCTGCTGCCGGCGGAGGCCCACGACGAACATCCCAGGAAGAGACAATGACGTCCCGAAAGAAGACGCCCGAGACATTGCGCAGCGCGCGCTGGTTCGCGCCCGACGACCTGCGCTCCTCCGGCCACCGCTCGCGCATCATGCAGATGGGCTACGCGCCCGAGGAATGGCTGGACCGCCCGGTCATCGCCATCATCAACACGTGGTCCGACATCAATCCGTGCCACTCGCACTTCAAGCAGCGCGTGGACGACGTCAAGCGCGGCGTGCTGCAGGCCGGCGGCTTCCCGATCGAGCTGCCCGCTATCTCGCTGTCCGAGAGCGCGGTCAAGCCGACCACCATGCTGTACCGGAACATGCTGGCGATGGAGGCCGAGGAGCTGATCCGCTCCCACCCGGTCGACGGCGCCGTGCTGATGGGCGGCTGCGACAAGACCACGCCGGGCCTGCTGATGGGCGCCTCCAGCGCCGGCGTGCCGGCCATCTACGTGCCGGCCGGGCCGATGCTGCGCGGCAACTACAAGGGCAACGTGCTGGGCTCGGGCTCGGATGCGTGGAAGTACTGGGACGAGCGCCGCGCCGGCAACATCAGCCAGGCCGAGTGGACCGGCATCGAGGGCGGCATCGCGCGCAGCCACGGCACCTGCATGACGATGGGCACGGCCAGCACCATGACGGCGATCGCGGAGACCATCGGCATGACGCTGCCGGGCGCCTCGTCGATTCCCGCCGCCGACGCCAACCATATCCGCATGTGCTCGGAGTCGGGCCGGCGCATCGTCGACATGGTGTGGGAGGACCTGACCCCGGCGCGCATCCAGACGCGCGCCGCGTTCGAGAACGCCATCGCCGTGGCGATGGCGATGGGCTGCTCCACCAACGCCATCATCCACGTGATCGCGATGGCGCGCCGCGCCGGCTGCGAGATCGGCCTGGAAGACTTCGACGCGGCCAGCCGCCGCGTGCCGGTGATCGCCAACATCCGGCCCAGCGGCGACAAGTACCTGATGGAGGATTTCTTCTATGCCGGCGGCCTGCCCGCGCTGATGAACCGCATCCGCGACAAGCTCCAGCTCGACGCGCTCACCGTCACCGGCCGCACGCTGGGCGAGAACATCGCCGGCGCCGAGGTCTACAACGACGACGTGATCCGCACTCCGGACAACGCGCTCTACCAGGAAGGCGCGCTGGCCGTGCTCAAGGGCAACATCGCGCCGGACGGCTGCGTGATCAAGCCGAGCGCCTGCGAGCGCCGCTTCTTCAAGCACACCGGCCCGGCGCTGGTGTTCGACGACTATCCGTCGATGAAGGCCGCGGTGGAGGACGAGAGCCTCGACGTCACCGCCGACCACATCCTGATCCTGCGCAACGCCGGCCCGCAGGGCGGCCCCGGCATGCCCGAGTGGGGCATGCTGCCGATCCCCAAGAAGCTGGTCAAGCAGGGCGTGCGCGACATGCTGCGCATGTCGGACGCGCGCATGAGCGGCACCAGCTACGGCGCCTGCATCCTGCACGTGTCGCCGGAATCGTATATCGGCGGCCCGCTCGCGCTGGTGCGCACCGGCGACCTGATCTCGGTGGACATCGACCGCCGCAGCATCCACCTCGAAGTCTCCGACGAGGAACTGGCGCGCCGCCGCGCGGCCTGGACGGCGCCGCCGCCGCGCTTCGGGCGCGGTTACGGCTGGATGTTCTCCAAGCACATCCGCCAGGCCAACGACGGCTGCGACTTCGACTTCCTGCAAACCGATTTCGGCGCGCCCAGCGGCGAGCCCAGCATCTACTGATGACCGCCATGACCGAAACCAGCCAGCTCAGCCCGCGCACGCGCGACCAGCTCAAGACCGTCAGCACCGCCACGCTGTGCACCGCGCTGTTCAAGCGCGGCCTGCGCAACCAGTTCCTCCAGGACGTGCATCCGCTCAACCCGGCGCACGGCAACATGGTCGGCGAGGCCTTCACGCTGCGCTACATCCCCGCGCGCGAAGACCTCAACCCGATCACGGTGTTCCAGGACCCCGACCATCCGCAGCGCCAGGCCGTGGAGCAATGCCCGCCGGGCGCGGTGCTGGTGATCGACAGCCGCAAGGACGCGCGCGCGGCCTCGGCCGGCTCGATCCTGGTCACGCGCCTGATGCGTCGCGGCGTGGCCGGCGTGGTGACGGACGGCGGCCTGCGCGACGCGCCCGAGATCGCGCGGCTCGCCATCCCCGCCTACCACCAGCGCCCGTCCGCGCCGACCAACCTGACGCTGCACCAGGCCATCGAGATCAACGGCCCGATCGGCTGCGGCGACGTGGCCGTGTTCCCCGGCGACGTGATGGTCGGCGATGGCGAAGGCGTGGTCGTGATCCCGCGCCACCTGGCCGAGGAGATCGCCGCCGAGGCGGTGGAGATGACCGCGTTCGAGGATTTCGTCACCGAGGAAGTCAACAAGGGCCGCTCCATCATCGGCCTCTATCCGCCGACGCAGGAACAGAGCCGGCTGGATTTCGCCGCCTGGCGCGAGAAGAACGGCCGCTAGGCCGGGACCAGGCAGAGCACTGCCGCCAAGACACAAGACGGAGCCACCGCGGCTCCGCCCACCCCAACCCGACCGACCACAAGGGACCTCTTCTCATGAAACACCGCCTTCTCCAGCACGGCCGCCTGCCGGCCGCGCTCGAAGCCAGCCTGGCCGAGCACTACGACGTCCACCCGCTGTGGGCCGAGACCGACCCCGCCGCCTTCCTGGCCGCGCGCGGCGGCGAGTTCGTGGCGCTGACCACGCGCGCCGCCAACGGCGTGGACGCCGCCATGATGGACGCCATACCGGCGCTCAAGGTCATCTCCAGCTTCGGCGTGGGCCTGGACAAGATCGACCTCGACGCCGCGCGCGCGCGCGGCATCGCCGTGGGCTACACGCCCGACGTGCTCAACGACTGCGTGGCCGACACCGCGTTCGGCCTGCTGATGGACGTGGCGCGCGGCTTCAGCGCGGCCGACCGCTTCGTGCGCCGCGGCGAATGGCCCAGCGGCGCGTTCCCGCTGAGCACGCGCGTGAGCGGCAAGCGCATGGGCATCATCGGCATGGGCCGCATCGGCCGCGTGATCGCGCGGCGCGGGCTGGGCTTCGACATGGACGTGCGCTACCACAGCCGCCGCCCGGTGGCCGACCTGACCTACCGCCACGAGCCGTCGCTGGCGGCGCTGGCCGAGTGGGCCGACTTCCTCGTCATCGCCACCGCCGGCGGGCCGGAAACCCGCCACCTGGTCTCGGCCAGCGTGCTCGAGGCGCTCGGGCCGCGCGGCTTCCTGATCAACATCGCGCGCGGCACGGTGGTGGACGAGGCCGCGCTGGTGGACGCGCTGGCGCACAAGCGCATCGCCGGCGCCGGGCTCGACGTGTTCGAGCACGAGCCGCAGGTGCCGCCCGCGCTGTTCGCGCTGGACAACGTGGTGCTGCTGCCGCATATCGCCAGCGCCACCAACGAGACCCGCCAGGCGATGGCCGACCTGGTGTTCGAGAACCTGCAGAGCTTCTTCGCCACCGGCGCGGTCAGGCGCGAGGCGACCTGACGCCCGGCGCGAGGCGCGGCGGCGGCCCCCTACCACCGTGTGGTAGCGCCCCGCCCGCGCCTTTGCGCATACTTCACGCTCGACGCAAGAACAGAACCGACAACAAAGGGTCGAGCATGGAAGTCATCACGTTTGCCGCGTATCTCCTGGTCTTTCTGCTCGCGCTGCTGCTCGGCGCGCGCAGCGTGAGCCGGCATCACCCGGCCCTGCGCCAGGATGCCGCGCCGTCGCTGAAGCGCCGGCAGTCCTGACGCCGGACGCCCGAAACCGGCTTTTCCCTTCAGGCCTGCGCCACGTCCGCGCCGGCCTGCGCCATCACCCTGAGGCGCGCCATCGAACTGCGGATGTGCTGCCGCGCCACCTGCTCCGCCCGGTCGCCATCGGCGCTCTCGATGGCCGCCACGATCTGCTCGTGCTCGTCGATGGCCGCCAGCGCGCGGTCGCGCGGGAACACGGTGCGCGGCGCGAACACCTGCGAGGTCATGTGGACGATCGGCACCTGCCGCGCCAGGTATTCGTTCGACGCCAGGCCGATGATGGTGGTGTGGAATTCCACGTTGGCCACCGTGTATGCCTCGGGCTGCCACGGCGCCAGGCTGCCGCGCTGGGCGCCGATGACGGCGCGCAGCGGCGGGCCCGCCAGCTTGCCGGCGCGCTCGGCGGCCAGCCGCGCCGCGAGGCCGTCGATGACTTCGCGCAGGGCGTAGGCGTCCATCAGTTGCCGGAAGTCCGCGCTGACCACGGTGACGCCGCGCGCGGTCTCGGCGCTGACCAGCCCTTCGCGCTCCAGCATGCGCAGCGCCTCGCGCAGCGGCGTGCGGCTGATCTTCAGGTCCTCGGAGATCTCCACCTGGCGCAGCGCCTTGCCCGGCGGATAGACGCCGCGGTAGATGCGCTGGCGCAGCACCTGCGCCACCTCTTCCACCAGGCGCAAGCGCCCCTGCCATTCGAACGTTTCTGCCATTTGCCTCTCTGAGCGCCGCGGCGCAGTGGAAGTGCGGATTTTGTCGGCGCAGTTTACAAGCGCATGACACACGTCTACTATAGCCGCAAAGAATGGATTCTGGATCCAGAAACCAATGGTGCGGGCGCCCTAGCGCGGCCGCGCCGTGGCGGCGCCTCCGATCCGCTCCGAGACGTTTTCTGGAGAAGCTCGCCAATGAGCGATATGAGCGATGCGCTTTGCTTCCTGTCCGCCACCGAACTCCAGGGCCGCATCGCGCGCCGGGAGGTCTCGCCGGTGGCACTCATGCGGGCGGTGCTGGAGCGCGCCGCGCGCCTGCAGCCCGAGCTGAACTGCTTCATCACGCTGTGCGCCGAGCAGGCCCTGGACGCGGCCCGCGCGGCCGAGCAGGCCGTCATGGACGGCAAGCCGCTGGGACTGCTGCACGGCATCCCGTTTACCGCCAAGGATCTGGTCAACACGCAGGGCGTGCGCACCACCTTCGGCGCGGCGCCCTACCGCGACAACATCCCCGGCACCGACGCCGTCGCCGTGGCGCGCCTGCGCGCGCAGGGCGCCATCCTGATCGGCAAGACCACCACGCCCGAGTTCGGCTCCAAGTGCCTGACCGATTCGCCGCTGTTCGGCCGCACGCGCAACGCCTGGAGCGCCGCGCGCACCAGCGGCGGCTCCAGCGGCGGCGCGGCGGTGGCGGTGGCCAGCGGCATCGCCCCGCTGGCGGTGGCCACCGACGGCGGCGGCTCCACGCGCATCCCGGCCGCGTGCAACGGCGTGGTCGGCATCAAGCAGAGCAACGGCGTGATCCCGCACAGCCAGGCGCAGGACCTGTTCGGCAACCAGACCTACGTCACGCCGACCACGCGCACGGTGGCCGACACCGGCCTGATGATGCAGGTCATGGCCGGCGAGCATGCGTGCGACCCGTGGTCCATCGGCGTGCCCAAACCCGATTACGTCGAGGCGGCGCAGGCGCGCGGCGACCTGCGCGGCAAGCGCATCCTCCATTGCCTGGCGCCGCCGGGGCGGCCCGTGGCGGCCGAGGTGGCGCGCGCGTTCGAAGCCAGCCTGGCGCGGCTGGCCGGCCTGGGCGCGGAGCTCGAGCCGTTCTCCGGCGAAGGCTTCGACGTGGAGCCGATCTGGCGCGCGATCAACCACACGGTCTGGCGCGCGCGCTTCGCCGCCATCGCCGCCGAGCACGGCGAGCAGCTCAGCGCCACCTTCCTGCGGCAGGTGGCCTCGGCCGCGCAGGTCAGCGGCGTCGAATACCAGCAGGCCATGTTCGACCGCTCGGCGCTGTTCCAGCGCGTGCAGGCGCTGCTCGCGCGCGCGGATTTCCTCGCCATGCCCACGCTCACGCGCACCGCGCTGCCGCTCGGGCAAGACCTGTTCGGCACCATCGACATCGACGGCCAGCACTACGAGAACGTGCGCGCGCACTGGTTCCCGTGGACCATGCCGTTCAACATGACCGGCCACCCCGCCATCAGCCTGAACAGCGGCTTTGCCGCCGACGGCCTGCCGGTCGGCTTCCAGCTGGTCGGGCAGTTCCGCGGCGACGCGGCGCTGCTGCGCGCCGCCGCGCTGTTCGAGTCCGCGCACGGCCTGCTGGGCCGGTGGCCGCAAGCCTGACGACTTTCCCCCCGAACGACCTGACCCCGCCCGCGCCATGATCCAAGCCTCCCGCCGCAAACTCACGCTCCACCTCCTGGCGCTGCCGGCCTGCGCCGCCGCCGTGCTCGCCCTGCCCCGGCCGGCGCACGCCGCGGACGGCGGCGAGCCGATGCGCATCGTCGTCGGCTACGCGCCCGGCGGCGCGGCCGACAGCCTGGCGCGGCTCTATGCCGAGCAACTGCGCCAGGACGGGCAAGGCACGGTGATCGTGGAAAACCGCCCGGGCGCCTCGGCGCGGCTGGCGCTGGACTACGTCAAGCGCGCGAAGCCCGACGGCAAGACCGTCTTCATCGGGCCGTCGCCGCTGTTCACCATCTTCCCGCTCACGTACAGGAAGCTCGGCTACGACGCCGACAAGGACCTCGTGCCCGCCGCCGTGCTGACCGACGTGCCGACCGTGGTGGCCGCCGGCGCGCAGCAGCCGTACAAGAACATGAAGGAATACGTGGAGTGGGCGCGCCGCAATCCGGCCGGCGCCAGCCTGGGCCTGGCCACCATCGGCAGCGCCGGCCACCTCGGCACCGTGGCGCTGGGCAAGTCGGCCGGCGTCGCCATCACGCCGGCGGCCTACCGCGGCGCCTCGCCGATGCTGGTGGACGTGATCAGCGGCAACGTTTCGATCGGCTGGGACGCGGTGGCCAGCATGATGACGCTGTACAAGGCCGGCAAGCTCCAGTTCCTGGGCGTGAGCGGCACGCACCGCGCCAAGGCGCTGCCCGAGGTGCCCACGCTCAAGGAGCAGGGCTTCGGCCAGTACGAGTACGCCACCAGCTGGTACGGCGCCTTCCTGCCGGCCGGCACGCCGCCGGACGTGGTGGCCAGGGTGGAGAAGATGTTCATCGCCGCCTCGGGCAACGCCGCCACCGCCGCCAAGCTCGAAGCGCTGGGGCTGGAAGTCGCGCCGAAGCCGGGGCAGGACGCGCGCCACCGCATCCAGGTCGAGCGCGCCGCGTGGAAGCCGATCGTGGAGGCCACCGGCTTCGTCGCCGAGGACTGAGCCGGCGGGCGGCGGGCGGTTCCTGCGGGCGCGGCCGGCATCGCGCGGGCCGGCGCCTGTAGTATGGCAGGCTGGCGCAGCCACCTTGCGAGGAACCCCCATCGTGTCCACGGCATCGGCGTTCGAGTTCATCCTGGTACTGGTCGGCGTCATCATCGGGCTGGAGCTGCTGGCCCGGCGCCTGCACCTGCCGCCCGCGGCGGCGCTGCTGGCCGGCGGCATGGCGATCGCCTTCCTGCCGGGCGTGCCGCAGCTGGAGTTCGACCCCGAGCTCATCCTCATCATCTTCCTGCCCCCGCTGCTGCTCGACGGCGCCTACTTCACGGTGTGGGAAGACTTCAGGCGCAACCTGGGCGGCATCCTGTGGCTGGCCATCGGCGCGGTGGCCTTCACCACGCTGGCGGTGGGCGTGGTCACGCACTGGCTGCTGCCGGCGCTGCCGTGGGCGGCCTGCTTCGCGCTCGGCGCGGTGGTCTCGCCGCCCGACGCGGTGGCGGCCAAGGCCGTGCTGGAGCGCGTGAGCCTGCCGCGCCGGCTGATGGCGCTGCTCGAAGGCGAGAGCCTGCTCAACGACGCCGCCGGGCTGGTGCTGTTCCGCTTCGCCATCGCCGCGGCGCTGACCGGCGCCTTCAGCCTGTGGCAGGCCTCGGCCTCGTTCGCCGTGCTCGGGCTGGGCGGCGTGGTGGTGGGCGGCTTCATCGGCGCGGTGATGGTCACGCTGCAGCGCACGCTGGGGGTGGACCACCTCGTGATCGCCGCCTCGCTGCTGTCGCCGTGGCTGAGCTACACGGTCGGCGAATCGATGCACGTGTCCGGCGTGATCTCCACCGTGACCTGCGGCCTGATCATGGGCTGGCGCCAGCACGAGGTGCTGTCCGCGCGCATCCGCGCCAAGGGCACGGCGTTCTGGCAGGTGATGGTGTTCCTGCTGGAGGCGCTGGTGTTCATCCTGATGGGACTGTCGCTGCGCGGCGTGCTGGCGCGCCTGGGCGGCGCGGCGCATGCGTTCGACACGCTGGCGCTGCCGGTGGCGGCGGTGGTCGCCGCGGTGGTGGTGTCGCGCTTCGTGTGGATCTTCGCCACCGGCTGGCTGCGCGCCGCCTGCGCGCGGCTGGCCGGGCGCGCCGCGCGGCCGCATTCGGCGGCCGGCTCGGCCGTGCTGTCCTGGGCCGGCATGCGCGGCGTGGTGACGCTGGCCATCGCCTTGTCGGTGCCGGAATCGATCCCGGGCCGCGACCTGATCCTGGCGGCGGCCTTCGCGGTGATCCTGGTGACGGTGCTGCTGCAAGGCTCCACGCTCGGCCTGCTGATCCGCGCGCTGCGCCTGGGCGACGCCGAGGAAACCAACCCGGCCCACCTCACCGAGTCGCAGGCGTGGGCGCACCTGGAGGCCGCCCAGTTCAAGGCGGTGGAAGCGCTGGCCTACGACGCCGGCGGCGCGCTGATCCACCCGCGCCTGCTGGAGCAATACCGCTACCGCGCCGACATCACCGCGCGCTACAGCGCCGACACGGCCTCGCGCGCCGGCGTGGCCGCCGAGCACTACCGCGTGGTGCTGGCCGCCATCGCCGCGGGGCGCGCGGAACTGCTGCGCCTGCATCGCCTGGGCCAGATCCACGACCACGTGCTGGAAGTGCTCGAGCGCGACCTGGACCTGCAGGAGATCGCCGCGGAGGACGCGCGCGGCTGACGCGCCGCGCGGCGCGCTCAGTTCCCGGAGGCGGGCGTGGGCGCCATCAGGTCCTCGAGGAAGTACGCGGCAAGCTGGTGGCGCCCTTCGAGCCGCGCCTTGGCGTAGACGTTGGCGGCATGCTGGCGTACCGTCTTGGCGCGGCTCTCGCGCAGCGCGGCGATCTCTTCCAGCGAAAGCCCCTTGACCAGCAGCAGGGCCACGTCCTTCTCGGCCGGGGTCAGCTTCCAGGCGTCGAACTGCTCCTGCATGTGATCGAGGAAATGCCGCGTGCTCTGCCGGGCGGCGGCGTCGCGCTCCATCATGGCGCGCTCGCCGGCCCGCACCGCGTTGCGCAGCTCGGCGAAATCGCGCGCCACCCGCTGCCGCTCGCGGATGAAGACCAGCAGGATCGCCACGAACGCGATGGTCGCGGCCGTCTCCGCCAGCAGGTGGTAGTGCACGCCGACGTTGCGGTAGATCTGGCTCAGATCCCATATCTGATAAGCGGGGAAGAAAGCGAGCAACAGCAAAAGCCTGGGTGACATGTAGTGAGATTCCTGGGACAAGCTCCTCGGCACCATCCGTGCGAGGTCCGACTGGGCTTTAAATGTAACTGATTCTCGTTAGTGGGAAAAGCCGGCCCGCCAGCCCGCCGCGCGGGCGCGGACCGCCGCCGCAGCCGCGCGGATGGCCGCTTCCGGCGGCACGGGACATTTGTCCCGCGGGCCTGCCACGCCGCCCGCGATGCCCGTGGCGGCGCGGCAAAGGGCCCGGACGGGCGGGGCATATGTCCCGCCTTTTCGCTCCCGGCCGCTGCGCGCATTGAGCTTGCGCATGATCCACATTAGCCTGCTCTGACTCCGTTCGCGGCCCTCGCCGGCCTGTCGGACGCTGCCTACCGGCCGGTCCCGCCGGCCATCCTCCGTGAGTCCGAGCTTCATGACTGGTGCATCCCGCCTCCGCCTTGCCATGCCTTCCCGACCAGCCCGGTGCGGCGCCATCGTCCGCGCCGCCGGGGCCGCGCCGTCGTCCGTGCCACCCTTCGCGGCGCGCTTCCTGTAGCGCGCCGCGCGGTTGCCGATGTCCACCAGAACCGATCGCCGCTTCGCTCCCCGGCCCGCCGCCGCGCGCCCCGGCGCGAAGGACGGCACGCCCGAAGCCGTGTGGGGAGAGCCCGGCCGCCAGGCCGCGCAGGCGCTCGCCGCGCGCGGCGTCGCGGTGTCGCCGGGCAGGGTCGCGGTGCTGCTGGTGCTCGGCGAGGCGCCGTCCCGCCACGTGACCGCGGACGGCCTGTGCCGGCTGATGATGGCATCGCCCTACCGGATGGCGCTCTCCACGTTCCGCGCGGCGCTCTACGAGCTCACCGAATGCGGGCTGCTCTGGCGCGTCTCGGTGCCCGGCGGCGACCATACCCTGTCCCACTACTACGAACTGGCGGACCAGCCGGTCCACGAGCATTTCTTCTGCACCGCCTGCGGCCGCTTCGAGGAGGTCTTCGACGCCACGCTGCTGGCGATGCAGGAAGCCCGCCTGGCAGCGCGCGGATTGCGCCCGGCGCTGGTGCGCAGCGCGCTGGTCGGCAGATGCGCGGCGTGCGTGGAGCAGGCGTAGCCGCCCGCCTCAGTCGTGGCCGGCGGCCTGCCGGCGCCCTCGCGCCAGGTGCAGCCAGAACAGCGCGCCGACGGCGAGGCCGCCGCCCCAGTGCAGCCATTCGGTCGCGCCGCGCAGCGCCTCGCCGTTGAAGTAGTACAGGCCGAAGCCGGTCACCACCAGCAAGCCGACCACCGCCGCGAACAGCCCGCCGGCGAGGCGGTTCTGCCGCTGGATCCAGCACATGCGGATATGCGCCGACCAGACGATGCCAAGCAGGAAGGTGGCGTACATCGCCGCCGCGCCGTGCAGCTTCATGCTCCACGCCTGCCACGGCGCCAAGGTCTCCGGCTCGAGTTCGAGCCAGCGCGCCAGCAGCCACGCCAGGCCGGTGAGCAGCAGCAGCGCGAACGTGGCGTACAGGGCCAGGCGCCGGTGCGGGCCGAGGCGCGCGGCGCGGCGCCGGCGGGCGGGAACATGGGGCTGGTACATCGGGCGAGGTCGGGTTGGATAGGCTAGTTGCCGGGGTTGCCGCCGCGGCCGTCGCGATAGAGCAGCGCGCGGGCGCCGTAGCGCGCCAGCAGCGGATGATCGGGCGCGCCGCATACCAATACCACCTTGGTCAGGGCGTCGGCAAGCATGCACGAAGGCGCCAGCACGCTGGCGCCGGCGCCCGCCGGCAGCACCGACGGCGCGCGCCGGTCTGCGATGCGCGGCGCCGCGGACAGGCCGAGGCCGCCCGCGCTGGAGCCGGCCAGCGCCGCGTTGTCCAGGTGCCAGCGCAACGCCACGCGCGCCGGCGCGCCCGGCTCGCGCAAGGCCACGGCGGCCGGCGCGCGGCCGGCATGGCGCATGTCGCCGCCCGCGTTGACCAGCACGTCGTCGACGTCGAAGCCGAGCATGGCGCGGACCGCGCAATCCACCGCGTAGCCCTTGGCGATGCCGCCGAGATCGAGGCGCGCCGGCCGCAGCTTGCGCAGCATGGCGCCCTCGATCGCCCAGGCCGGGCCATGCGCGCCATCGAGCGCGCAGTCGAACACGCAGTCGAAGGCCCCCTCGCTCTCGGCCTGCAGGCGGGCCGCGGCGGCGAGCACGGCCAGCGTGTGCGCATCCACCGCGAGCATCTCGCCCGGCGCCGCCCGGTTGAAGCGGCCGATGTCGCTGCCGGCGGCATGGCGGTTCATCAGGCCGTGGATCCTGCCGACCTCGGCGAAGCCCGCGCGCACCGCCTGCGCCGCGGCGGGGCCGCTCGCCCGTATCTCCACCAGCGTGCCCAGCAGCGGGCGCGCGCGGCGGCACGGCGCGGCCGGCGTGGCCTGTGCGGTCTGCGTGGCTAGGCTCACGGCGCGGTCAGCCTTTCGCCAGCGCCATCTGCGCCATCACGGCGATGCGCCGGATGCCGTCGGTGATGTGCGTGCACGACAGCGTGGCGCCGCTGATGTTGTCGATGTCCTCGCCGACGCGCAGCTTCGCCTGCGCGGACTTGCCGGTGAACTGGCTGCGCCACGGCTTGTTGCGGACTTCGTAGCCGTGGCTCTCGCGGTAGGCCAGGATCTCCACGTCGCGGATCTCGCCGGCCGGGCTCAGGGCCACCGCGTAGTTGATCAGCTCGAACTTGCCGATCACCGCGTCGGCCACCACGTAGCCGAGCACGCTGGCGCCCTGGCGCGCCTGCCAGATGCGCCACGCGCCCGGGCGCGGCGGCCCGCCGGCGCGCTCCGCGAACTGCCGGAGCTGCTCCGGATTGAGCGCCACCACGACCGGCGCGAACTCGGTCGCGTCGGCGAACATCAGTTTCTGGCTTTCGGCCACGCTCATGTAGTCGGCGGCATAGGCGCGGGTCGTGACGAGCCCGGCGGACGCCGCCGCCGCGGCACAGATCAAGACGCTGGGAACAGAGCGGTAGTGCATCGAAGCTTCCTCCGGCCGCGGCGCGCCGCGGCCGCATATCATGACACTAGAAATAGATCCCCAGCCCGAGGTCGAAGCGGCTGAAGTCGCGGTTGACGCGGAAGCGCTGGTAATCGACCTTGAACACGACGTTCGGGTTCAGGTAGAAGTTCAGGCCCGCCGTCCAGACCGTATCGTAAGGCTTGGGGAACACCGCGCCGCTGGCCGTGACCGGCTGCGACGGCACAGCCGGGAAGCCCGGCGCCAGGCCCTCGTAGCGCGCGCCCATGTTGTACCGCTCGAAGCGCGCGAACGGCACCGCGCGATAGCTGCCATGCTGCCACACGCTGTAGGCGGCCTGCAGGTACCAGCCGTAGAACGAGGCCGGCATCGGGTTGGCGGTGCCCGGGAACTGCGCGTTGACCTTGGCGGTGTTGCTGATGTAGCCCTGCGCGTAGAGCGCCGACAGGTCCCACTTGCCCGGCGTCCAGCGCGCGTGGGTTTCCCACAGGGTCGAGCGCTGGCTGCCCGCGCCCGCGGCCGGATTGGCGTTGCCGGTGAAGACCGAGCCGCCCAGCAGCAGCCCCGGCACGCCGCGGTAGTTCAGCGACAGGTATTGCGAGGCGTTCTTGGCGTTGGCCAGCGACATTTCCTGGTGGGTGGCCTGGAACGGCGCCGAGCCGTTGTTCTGCAGCTCCAGCGCCGAGCCGTACAGTGGCGTCTCGGGCGTGAAGTTCCACTTGGACAGGTCCAGGCCGGTGGTCAGGCCCACGTTCCAGTCCAGCCCGATGTCGGTGTTGCCGTGCAGCGCGAAGCCGCCCTCGCGCCACGTGCTGGGAATGATCAGGGTCTCGATGAAATTGCGGTAGACGCCGTAGTAGGCGGTGGGCTCGTGGTGCTCGTTGATGAGGCCCACCGGCATCAGGAACACGCCGGCGGTCACGCCCACCTTGTCGGTGAACATGTGGTCGACGTAGAACTGCTCCACCTCGAACTCGCCGGCGTCGGACGACGAGGCGATGGCGTGCTCCACCTCGAACTCGGAGGCGAAGCGCGTCTTGTCGTCGAAGCGGTAGCCGAAGCCGAACACCGCGCGCCCGAGGTCGGCGCGCGTGTCGTTGGTGTTGCGGCTGGGCCGCGAATAGCCGATCTCGCCGTAGCCGAACAGGCTCAGGTTGTCCAGCGGCGAAGGCTTGGCCGCCGCCTGCTGCAGGGTTTCCTGCGACGCCTGCAGCTGCGCGACCTGCGCGGTCTGGTCGGCCTGCTGGCGGGCCTGCGCCTGCTGCTGCGTGGCCATCGCGGTGTTCTGCTCCTTCATGGCCCTGAGCTCGGCCTTGAGCGCATCGAGCTGGCCGGCCATGTCGTCGATCTTCTTTTCCAGCTGCTGCACCACCGCCGGACTGGCGCTCGGCGGCGCGGCAAGCGCAGGTGTCCCCGCCACGGCGAGCGCCGCCGCGGCAATCATGGTCCTCTTCATTGCATTTCCTCCCTGTTTTTCCTGGCTCGTTCCGGGCTATTTCCTGTTCTTGGCGACAGTGACTGCGGTGTTGGTGACGGCGGCGGGCGCGGCCGCGCCGCCGGCGCGCGTGGCGGCCACGCTGGCCGCGGTGGACTGGCACTGCGCGGGCGGCTGGTAGGCGGAGGGATTGGCCGCGTCGAAGCCGTCGGTCAGCGTGCACAGGAAGCGCACCAGGTCGGCGATCTCGCCGTCGCTCAGGTTCGGCGCCAGCGAGGGAATGTAGGGAACCTCGGACACGTTGACGTTGCCGGCGTAGGCGACCGGCAGGTCGTTGTAGAGGATGTCGGGCGTGCCGTCGGCCTTGCGGTACCAGCGCGCGGGATCGGTGTCGCGCGTGATGTACCACGCCACCGCTTCTTCCAGCGTGTCGAACACGCCGTTGTGGAAATACGGCGCGGTCAGCGCGATGTTGCGCAGCGTCGGCACCTTGAAGGCCCCGCACAAGCTGGTGCGGCCGGCGAACTCCGCGCGCAGCGGCCCGCACAGGCCCAGGTCGTAGTAGTCGTGGCCGGGATCGCCGAGCGCCGCGCCGTTCCGCGGCACGTAGCCGAGCGTGTTGCCGTCGACGTTGGCCGCGATCTTCCAGTTGCGCGGAATGCCGACGTTGTCGTAGGTGAAGTCGGTGAACAGCGCCGGCGTGGTGGCGGTCGGCGTGGACACGTGGCAGGCCGTGCAGTTGCCCTTGGCCGGGTTGTTGAACAGCGCCAGCCCGTTGAGCTCCTGCGGCGTGAGCTGGGCCGTGCCGTTCAGGTAGGCGTCGTACTTGCTGGAGAAGCGGTGGAACGACGGATCTTCCTTCTGGTACTGCGCCAGCGCCTGGCCGATGTTGTGCAGGGCCGTGGTCGCGTCCGTCACCGAACTCCCGCCGAATACCGCCTTGAAATCGCTGAGGTAGGGCCGCGTCAGCAGCCGCGCCAGCACCTCGTCCGCCGAGGCGTTGGCCATCTCGAACGGCGTGATGAACGGCTGCTCTGCCTGGTCGGCGATCGACGCCGCGCGCCCGTCGCGGAAGAAGCCGCCCACCGGCGTGCCGTCGGGCTGGACGCTGAAGGCCGGCGTGAACTGCATGTAGGTCAGCGAAGGCGCGTTGCGCAGGCCCGGCAGGTCCATGTTCGGGCCGCCCAGCGGCACCGCGAGGCCGTCGTCGGCGGCGTAGCCCCGGCTTTCCACGTGGCACGTCGCGCACGACTGCCGGCCCGAGGCCGACAGCGCGGTGTCGGAGAAGATCTTTTCCCCGACCCGCGCCATCGCCGACAGCGAACCGGCAACCGGCGCCGTGGCGGCGCTGTTGCCGGACGAGCCGTCGTCGCCGCCTCCGCCGCAGCCCGCCAGCCACATGCCAAGCAGGACCGCGGCCAACAGGCCGCGCCGCCCTCCCCTCCGATGACGCCGCTCAGGGCCCTCTTTGATAGTCATTGTCTTGTGGCGTGCGAGACGCTGCCGAGATGGATGGATGGATCGTTCGGTATGAAATTTACGAATCAGAATGATTCGTGTTTAGCGGATTATAGAAGCGGACTTTCAGGAATGAACAGGGGGGTCCCCACATAAATCTGAGGCGCTCAGGTAAATGTGTTGTGGCGGCGCGTCACCCGGTACCGCACCGATTAATTTCGCGGCCCTTGTCTTGAATCAATCTGGCCTGACTTCAAATGCATCTTCTTAATAACAAAGAAACTTGTGCGTCGTCCTGCCGGTTCTACCAGCATCCCGCAATCCCTTTGTTCAAGCCGAACTTCGTTGATTCCCTGCCGCTCCCGCGTATCCCGCGAGAGGTTTCTCCGTCATTTTTCTTATCGCCAGCAGGCGTTTTCCCGGATCAAGACATCCGCAATGCCGAGCGGCATCGGATTACTCTGATCCAGCCTTAATTTTTCCTTAATTGAGAATGATTTATCATTTAGCTTGCGTGTATTGACCTTGGTCAAAAGATGCGCTGAAAAATACGCCGGTTATTATCTTTATTCGGCTGGAAGTGAATTTACAGGCTCACGACTGATCGCCCGCCCCGCCCGCCTGGCTTGCCTCGCTTGCGGCGGCCGCCGCGCCCCGGCGATGTTGCGGCAATCCCCGACACGCGCGTCCGCGCCACCGCCCGGTCTCCTGCTTTGATATAATGAGAATCGTTCTCATTTTTTTGGCCATGACCGGTGCTGCGCACCGTATGATCGGGAAGGACTGCCATGCCGGCCGCGGAATCCGCACCACAGCGCGAATTGCTTGCGCTCTACACCGACCATCACGGTTGGCTGTGCCGTTGGCTGCGCGGCAAGCTCGGCTGCACGCATCGCGCGGCCGACCTCGCCCACGACACCTTCCTGCGCCTGCTGGCGCGCGAGGACACGCTCGGCATCGAGGAGCCGCGCGCGTTTCTCACCACCGTCGCGCAGCGCGTCCTGTCCAACCACCGCCGGCGCGAGCAGCTCGAGCACGCCTACCTCGATGCGCTCGCGCACATGCCGGAGCCGATGGCGGCCTCGCCCGAGGAGCGCGCCATGCTGCTGGAAACCCTGTTCGAGATCGACCGCCTGCTGTCGGGCCTGCCGACGGCGGTCAAGCGCGCGTTCCTGCTGTCGCAACTGGACGGCATGGAGCAGGCGGACATCGCCGCGCAGCTGCGCGTGTCCGTCACCACGGTCAAGCGCTATCTCGTGCGTGCCGCCACGCAGTGCTATTTCGCCGTCGCGCCGGAGTAAGCATTCATGAGCACGCAAACGGTACCCGGCATCCCGCCCGAAGTGGCCGCGCGCGCGGTCGAATGGCTGCTCCTGCTGCAGGAAAAGGACACCTCGCCGGCCACGCGGCAGGCCTGGGAACGCTGGCGCGCGGCGCACCCGGACCACGCCCGCGCCTGGGCGCGCATCGAAGCGGTCAACGCGCAGTTGCGGCAGTTCGCCTCGCCCGGGGCCGCCGCCGTCGCGCGCGCGGCGCTGCTGCCGCCGCGCTCGGCCGGCCGCCGCCAGGCGGTCAAGACGCTGGCCCTGCTGCTGTTCGCCGGCGGCATCGCCTGGACCGCGGAAGAACGCGCGCCCTGGCGCGAGTGGCTGGCCGACGAGCGCACCGCGGTCGGCGAGCGGCGCAGCCTCATGCTGGCCGACGGCACCGTGGTGTCGCTCAACACGGACAGCGCCATCGACGTGCGCTTTACCGCCGCCGAGCGCCGGGTGCGGCTGGTCGGCGGCGAGATCATGATCGTGACCGGCAAGGACGGCGCCGCGCCGCGGCCCTTCGTGGTGGAAACCGAGCAGGGCGAGCTGCGGCCGCTCGGCACGCGCTTCACCGCGCGGCGCCTGCCGGACGCAAGCCAGGTCGGCGTGTTCGAAGGCGCGGTCGACGTGCGCCCGCGCGACGGCCACGGACTGGCGCGCACGCTGCGCGCCGGCGAGCAGGCCCGCTTCACGCGCACCGCCATCGGCGACATCGGCGCGGCCAGCGAGACGGACGCGGCCTGGGTCGACGACATGCTGGTCGCGACCCGGATGCGCCTCGACGGGTTCCTCGCCGAAGTCAGCCGCCACCGCCCGGGCCGCCTGCGCTGCGATCCGGCGATCGCCGCGCTGCAGGTGTCCGGCACCTTCCCGCTGGCCGATACCGACCGCATCCTCGATGCACTGCGGACCACGCTGCCGGTGCAGATCCACTTCCTGACCCGCTACTGGGTGACAGTGCAGCCGGCCGGCTAGTCCGCCGCCGGCCACGGCCAGCCGGCACGCACGAAAGCCGCCTGCGATTTTTTTTTGCGCCCGAGGTGGTCTGTTTCCGATTCTCGCGGGACATAAGAGATAAGCGCACCACATCTCCGAACCTCCTCCGAGTCACCGATCATGGAACATCACCGCATCGCCGCACGCGCCCTCCGCGCCAACGAGGGCTCTCCAGCCACGCCGCACGGCCCCGCCCCGCGCCGGCTGCGCACCACGCGCCGCCCGCTGGTGGCGGCGCTGGGCCATGCCGTGGCGGCGCTGGGGCTGGGCGTGGCGGCCCTCGCGCCCGGCGTCGCCACCGCCGCCGACGCGCCCGCGTCGCAGCCTTCGCCGGCCAGGGCCTACGACATCCCGGCCGGCCCGCTGGAAGGCGCGCTCAACCGCTTCGGCCGCGAAGCCGGCATCCTGCTGTCGTTCCCGCCGGAGATCGCCGCCGGCCTGCAAAGCAAGGGGCTGCGCGGGCAATACGGCGTGCCGGAAGCGCTGGGCGCGCTGCTCCAGGGCACCGGCCTGGCCGCGGTGGCGCAGGGCTACGGCGGCTACGCGCTGGTCCGGCGCGTCGAGCCGGCCGCCGCCGTGCCGCCGCTGGCGCCGGGCGAGGCGGCGCTGCCGCCCGTGGTGGTGCAGGCCGACGCCGCGCGCGAGGAAAGCTACCGCCCGCCGCCCAACGCGGTCGTCACGCGCTCGGACACGCCGCTGCTCGACATCCCGCAGGTGGTCAACATCGTGCCGGCGCAGGTGCTGCGCGACCAGCGCCCGCGCAACCTCGACGACGCGCTCGGCAACATCAGCGGCATCACCCAGGGCAACACGCTGGCCGGCACCCAGGACACCATCCTCAAGCGCGGCTTCGGCGGCAACCGCGACGGCTCGGTAATGCACAACGGCATGCCGCTGATCCAGGGCCGCGGGCTCAACGCGGCGGCCGACAACGTGGAAGTGCTCAAGGGCCCGTCTTCGCTGCTGTACGGCATCATGGACCCCGGCGGCGTCATCGACATCGTCAGCAAGCGGCCCATGCTGCAGCAGTACAACGCCATCTCCGTGCTCGGCACCACCTACGGCCACGGCAAGAACGGCGCCGGCGGCACGCTCGACACCACCGGCCCGATCGGCACTTCCGGCCTGGCCTACCGCCTCGTGGTGGACCAGGTGGACGAGCAGTACTGGCGCAACTTCGGCGAGCACCGCGAGACGCTGGTGGCGCCGTCGCTGGCCTGGTACGGCAAGGACACGCAGGTGGTGCTGTCCTACGAATACCGCAAGTTCCTCTATCCGTTCGACCGCGGCACCGCGCTCGACCCGCGCACCAACGAGCCGCTGGCGATTCCCAGCCGGCGCCGCCTGGACGAGCCCGTCAACAGCATGGACGGCCAGTCCCACCTGGTCCAGCTGGTGGCGGACCACCAGCTCAACGCCGACTGGAAAGGGCACTTCGGCTACAGCTACAACCGCGAGACCTACGATGCGGGCCAGCTGCGCGTGGCTGGCGTCAACACCACCACCGGCATCCTCACGCGCAGCAACGACGCCACCCACGGCGCGCTGAGCACCGACAGCTACGCCATCGGCTACCTCGACGGCCGCTTCCAGGTGGCCGGCATGCGCAACGACCTGCAGGTCGGCGTGGACAGCGAATACCGGCGCATCTACCGCGCCGACCTGCTGCGCCAGGCCACCACGTCGAAGTTCAGCTACCTCAACCCCGTCTACGGGCTGGAGCCGGCGTCGAGCACCGTGTCGCCCAGCGACAGCGACCAGACCGACACCCTGCACGACACCTCGGTGTTCCTGCAGGACAGCCTGCACCTGACCGACAAGTGGATCCTGGTCGGCGGCGTGCGCTTCCTGTCGTACAGCCAGGTGGCCGGGCGCGGGCGGCCGTTCGTGACCAACACCGACCTCGACGGCAACAAGTGGCTGCCGCGCGCGGGCTTGGTCTACAAGTGGTCCGAGGCGGTCTCGCTGTACGGCAGCTACACGCAGTCGCTCAAGCCGACCTCCACCATCGCGCCGCTGAGCACGGGCGTGGTGATCGACTCCTCGGTGCTGCCGGAAGAAGCGAAATCGTGGGAGCTCGGCACCAAGCTGGATTTCACCGGCGGGCTGACCGCCAACCTCGCGTTCTTCAACATCGACAAGAAGAACGTGCTGGTGTCCCAGTACAACGACGCCACCAAGCTGACCGACTGGCGCACCTCCGGCCGGGCGCGCTCGCGCGGCATCGAGCTGGACGTGGCGGGCCAGATCGGCAACCGCTGGAGCGTGATCGGCAGCTATGCGTTCATCGACGCCAAGACCACCGAGGACCCGCTCTACGCCGGCATGCGGCTGTGGAACGTGGCGCAGCAGACCGGCTCGCTGGCGGCGGTCTACGACTTCGGCCAGATCTTCGGCGCCGACCGGCTGCGCCTGGGCGCGGCCGGGCGCTACGTGGGCCGGCGCCCGGGCGACTCGGCCAACAGCTTCGCGCTGCCCGCCTACGTGGTGGCGGACGCCTTCGCCACCTACGAGACCAAGGTCGGCGCCACGCAGAAGCTGCGCTTCCAGCTCAACGTCAAGAACCTGTTCAACCGCACCTACTACCCGTCCAGCGCCAACCGCTACTTCGTGGCGATCGGCGACGCGCGCCAGGTCTCCCTGCTGACCACGCTGGAATTCTGAGGAACGAGGAAACCCATGAACACGCACGACCTCCGGCGAGGCGCCAGCCGCACGCCGCGCCTCGGCGTTGCCGCAAACCCGCGCCGCCGCGCGTTCGCCGCGCGCCTTGCCGGCCTGCTGCTGCTTGCCGGCAGCATGATCGGCGGCGCGCACGCCGCCGAGCCGGCGGGACACGGCCAGAAGATCGCGCTGGTCGTCCAGACCGGCGGCCCGGACCTGCCGGTGGACCTCAAGATCAAGGCGCACCTGGAAGCGCGCGGCTACGCGGTCAGCCTGCTGGCGCAGGACCAGCCCGCCGACGCCGCGCTCGGCGCCGACCTCGTGGTGATGTCGTCCACCATCGCCGCCAAGAACGTCGCCGCCGGCTGGCGCGCGCTGCCCCGGCCGCTGCTGACCTGGGAGAACGACCTGCTCGACGACCTCGCCATGACCGGCAAGCGGCACGACACCGATTTCGGCGAAGCGCCCAAGGAACGCTACCTGTGGCTGGTCAACGCGCCCCATCCGCTCTCGGCCGGGCTGCCCGCCGGCGTGGCCAACGTCTACGAGCGGCAGGCCGGCATGAGCTGGGGCAAGCCCGGCCTGGGCGCCAGCATCATCGCCACGCTGTACGGCCAGCCCGACAAGGCCGCCATCTTCGCCTACGAGAAAGGCGCCACGATGGACTACGAAGCGCTGGCGCCCGCGCGGCGCGTGATGTTCTTCCTCGGCAACGATACCTTCGCCAACCTCGCCGCGCCGGGCCGCCAGCTGTTCGATGCGGCGGTGGACTGGGCGCTGGGGCTGCGCTAGCCGGCCACCAGTACCCGGCCCCGCACGCGGCGCGGCACCCCTGTCTCCGGGAATTGCGGCCGCGCCACACTCATGCACTGGCGCACCGGCGCGCCGGCCAGTATGCTCTGGGCGCAAACTTAGCCAAACGCCCTCAATGAGAACAAAAGCCGAAGTCGTCGTACTGGCAGCCGACCTGGCCGGGACTGCCGTATTTGCGCTGGAAGGCGCGATCACCGGGATGCAGCACGGACTGGACCTGCTCGGCGTGATGGTGGTGTCGCTGATCACCGCGGTGGGCGGCGGCATCATCCGCGACCTGCTGATCGGCGCGGCCCCGCCCAACGCGATCCGCGACTGGCGCTATCCGGCGCTGGCCATGCTGACCGGAGCGGCGGCCTTCGTCTTCCATTCCACCGCGCGCGATTTCGCCGGCATGCTGCCGACGATGCTGGACGCGGCCGGCCTGTCGCTGTTCGCCGTGGCCGGCGCGCAGAAGGCCCGCCTCTACGGCGTGCGCCCGTTCATCGCCACCCTGATGGGCGCCGTCACCGGCGTGGGCGGCGGCGTGGTGCGCGACATGCTGCTGGCGCGGGTGCCCGTGGTGCTGCACGCGGACATCTACGCCACCGCGGCCTGGCTCGGCGCGACGGTGGCGGTGAGCACGCGCGCGCTCGGCCTGCCGCCGGTGGCGGCCGCGGTGGCCGGCGGCGGAGCCTGCTTCGTGCTGCGGCTGCTGGCGGTCTGGAACGACTGGCACCTGCCCACGGCGCCGGTCTGGTAGCGGCGGGCCGCGTCAGGCGGCGTCAGGCGGCGCGATACCAGGCGATGCCGTCGCCGTCCGTCTCCATGACGGCTTCGCCCCGGTGCAGCAGGTAGTTCAGGTGCGCGATGCTCTCGCCGGTGGCCATGCCCAGCAGCCCCGGCTCGGCGCCGATGGGCCGCGAGAACAGCTCGCCGAACACATCCACCGCCCGCTTCGGCGCGCCCAGCGCCTGGCGCAGCCGGTCCAGCGCCGCGTGCTGGCTGCGCTCCAGGTGGCCGATGCGCGCATGCAGGCCGCGGAACGGCTCGTTGTGGGCCGGCAGCACCAGCACGTCGTCCGGCACCTCGCGCCGCAGCTTGGCCAGCGAGGCCAGCCAGTCGCCCATCGGGTCGGCATCGGGCTCGGTCGGGAACACCGACACGTTGGACGAGATGCGCGGCAGGATCTGGTCGCCGCTGATGAGGATCTTCAGCGCCTCGCTGTAGAAGCAGGCATGCTCCGGCGAATGGCCGTTGCCTACCACCACGCGCCATTGATGCGCGCCGATCTGCAGCAGCTCGCCGTCGCGCAGGCGGCGGTAGCTGTCCGGCAGCGCGTGCACGAACTTGCCGAAGCCGCCGAAGCGCGCGCGGTAGGCCTCGATGGCGTTGTCGTCCCAGCCGGCGCGGCGGTAGAAGCGCACGCCGTCTTCCGGCGCCTCGCGCCCGGTGTCCGCCGCCAGCACGCGGCAGTTCAGGTATTCCAGCCGCGTCATCCACAGCCGGCAGCCGAACTTGCGGGTCAGCCAGCCGGCCATGCCGATATGGTCCGGGTGCATGTGGGTGACGAACAGCCGGGTCAGCCCGTCGGCCAGCGCGCCGCCGCCGGCGAACAGATCGCGCCAGGCGGTGGTGGTCTCGCTGGTCTGCAGGCCCGCGTCGAAAGCCGCCCAGCCGCCGCCGTCGCGCACCGCCCACAGGTTGATGTGGCTCAGCGCGAACGGCATCGGCATGCGGAGCCACAGCAGGCCCGGCACGATCTCGCGCACGGTGCCGGGCGCGGGCGCGTCGCCGCAGGGGTATTCGAGGACGGGCCTGCCGTCCGCCGGGGCGGCGGAGGCGGAGGGCGCGGGGGATGCGGGGGACGCGGGGCTGGCCGGGGCGGCGGTTTTCTCGCTGCTCATCTTGTCTGGCTCCTTGGATGCCGCGGGCGGTCCGGCACCGGGGCCGCCGCGCTTGTGAGGTGGATCGATTCTACCGAGGTCCGGCGGTTCGCATCGGCCGACGCCGGCCGCGCCCCCCGGGTTGTGTGCGGTAGCCGCCTGGGCCGGCCGCACCATCCGCCTGACCGCCCCCCAAGACCATGCGATGCCCCGGGGCCGGCCGCCCGCGCGGACGCCATCGCACAAGGCGAGGTAAAGTAATGGCCATCATGAGACATCCGCTATTCGCGGCGCTGCTGGCCACCATGCCGGCACTGGGCAGCGCCGCCTCGTTCGACTCCCTGCTGGCCTGCGGCGAATCCGCCCACCAGTTCATCGCCGGCCTGCAGCAGCAGCGCCTGATCGAGACCAGCCCCATGCGGGTGGAAGACAACTCGGTCAACGCCTTCTGGCCCAAGAGCGACGCCGGCATGACCGTGCTCGGCCGCAGCGTGTTCGCCGTGTTCGGCTACCAGCCCGGCGACGCGCTGTTCAAGGCCGGCAAGGGCACGCCGCTGGACAAGCCGCTCCACGGCGTCGCCGTGGTCGGCAGCACCGAAGCCATCACCAAGACGCTGGCCACCTCGGGCAGCAAGGCGCGGGCCGAGCACGCGGCGCCGTTCATCACCGCGATCATCTGCGATTGACGGGGTCTTCCGGGAAGTGCTGACAAGGAACTGCCCGGCGACGGGCCGGGCGAATGCCACAGCAACGGGAACGTGCGCCGCATCATGCGGCGGCAGGCGATGGGAAAAACCGAAGGAGAAGTGGTGCCCATGGGCAGGATCGAACTGCCGACCTCTCCCTTACCAAGGGAGTGCTCTACCACTGAGCCACATGGGCGATGTTTGATGCTGTCGTGCTGTCGTGCTGTCGTGCTGGAGCGGGAAACGAGTCTCGAACTCGCGACCTCAACCTTGGCAAGGTTGCGCTCTACCAACTGAGCTACTCCCGCGTCTTTGACACCCGGCCGGGACGCGGACCAACGGGCCGCGGAGCGACTGTCCGCGGGCCTCGGCGACTTGAGTCCCAGGCGCGAAGGAGCGCGGAGTATAGCAGAAAACCCCGCCATTGCGAGCGGGATTTCCGCGCGCTCCGTGTCCTCTGTCTGCATCTTCCAGGAGGCATCGGCAACAAGCCCGATCCCGCTGCCCGCGCCGAGGAATAGGCCTACCGTGCCGGCGTGCCGCCCGGTATGGACTCGCGCGCATCGTCGCCCGCGCCACGCGCCCTCTGCGAATCCGTGGCCGCATTCAGCAGCAGCGTCCGGAAGGCGGCGAATACCTTGCGCATCTGCGGCTGCTTGTAGGGAAACACGTCGGCGGGATCGAGGTCGTGCACGACCATGCAAGTGTCGGCCTCGAATATCAGCAGGTCGCCGCCGGGCGTCTCGGCGCAATCCAGCCCGAAGTAGTCCAGCCCCAGGCAGGCCTGGATGCGCTCCAGCGCATCGCGGTGGCGAACCGCGAACGTCTCGTCGAACCGCTGCATGATGTCGGCTTCTTCGGCGCGCTTGTCGGCGCTGTCGGTCATGCCGGCGTTCAGGTAGTGGATCATCCAGTGATCCGAGATGCCGACGTGGCACACATAGGTGCGTCCCTCCAGCATCACCACGCGATATTTGCGGAACAGCCCGTCGGCATTGCGATAGTCGACGAAGCAGGAGATATAGAATTCCTCGTCGTCGTGCGCCGACAGGTAGGCGGCCAGCGCCGCCGGCGTATCGAGCTTGGCCAGGTCCCGCCCCGCGTGCGAATCGAGTGGCCTGACCAGGATGGGAAAGCCGCCGGCGCCGAGATGCGCGGCGACTTCGGCTTCGCCGCGCGCAATCGCGCCGAGCACGTCTCGCGGCGCCCGCCGCGTCGGCGGCATGCTGACGCCCGGCAGCGGCGACAATAGTTGCGCGGCGCGGTCGCGCGACAACTGCAGCACGCGCTCGGGGGCGTTGAGCACGGGCCGCGGCCAGCCGGCCAGCGCTTCCCGCAGGGCGTCCAGCAGCGCCCGGGTCCGGTCGGATTCGCCCGCCGCGACGATCAGCACGTCATGGTCGGGCAAGGCGTCGGGCAAGGGCTGGTCGGGGGGCAGATAGAGCATGTCGAGCGCGATGTCGGAGCCATGCAGCAGGCATTCCAGCGGCGCATTGGCCATCAGGTCGCCGGGCACCATCAGCGCCAGCAAGCGCAGCCGCGGCCTGACGCCGGGCGCGGCCGGTGCCTGGAAAAGCCGGCGGACCTGCAGCGCCTCGGCCTGCATCGCCATTGCCAGCGGGCGCTTGCCGGTCATCTGCAGGATCAGCGACAGGTCCATCAGCGCATAGGCGTCCGACGGGTTCGCGGCCAGATGTTCGATCAGCTGCTCGGCCAGCGGCCGGAGGTCTTCGCCCTGGTGGGCCATGCGCAGCAGTTCGCGCAGGCCGACGAAGGCATGCGCGGTGGGCGCGGCGGACGTGGTTCTTGTCATGGTGAAGCCTGGGTTGGGCGAGCCTGCCGCACGGGCGGCGCGCAATGGGTCAGACGATGCCGCCGTCGGATTGAAGAGACGCGCCGGAGGTAAGCACCGCCCGCAGCAAGGCGTCGATGTCCTGCTCGCGCGTGCGATGGTTGAACAGCGCGACACGGATGGCGGCCTGCCCGCCAAGCACCGTGGCGGAGGGCGCGGCAATGCCGGACTCCTGCACCGCCACCACCAGCGCGCGATTGAGGGCATCGACGCGGCCGGCATCGACGCGGCCGTCGCCGTGGCCGACATAGCGGAAGCAGACGATGTTGAGCGCGACCGGCGCCAGCAGCTCCAGCGCCGGATTGCCGCCGATGCGCGCGGCCAGCACGCGGGCCAGCGTGCAGCTGGCGGCGATCATCTCGCCCAGGCGCTGGGTCCCGTGGACCTTGATGGTGAACCAGGTCTTCAGCGCGCGAAAGCCGCGCGACAGGTCCGGCCCGAAGTCGCTCGGCCACGGCGAGCCGGCGGCCAGCCCCCGCCCGGCACGGCTCAGGTAGGTGCCGTGCTGCGTGGAGAAGGTGTCCAGGTGCAATTGCCGGTCCCGCACCAGGACGAAGCCCGCGTCGTAGGGCACCTGCAGCCATTTGTGGAAATCGAACGCGATCGAGTCCGCCTGCGCGATGCCGTCCAGGCGCGGGGCCAGTTCGGGGGACAGCATGGCCAGCGCGCCGAACGCGCCGTCGACGTGGAAGTGCAGCCGCTCGCCCGCGGCGATGCGCGCGAGCCCGGCCAGGTCGTCGATGGCCCCGGTATCCACCGTGCCGGCGGTGCCCACCACCAGGAAAGGCTGGAAGCCGCGGGCGCGGTCCTGGGCGATGCGCGCACGCAGTTCGTCGAGCCGCATGCGGCCCTGCGCGTCGACGGCAATCGGGCGCAGTTGCTCGCGCCCCAGTCCCGCCAGGTCCATTGCCTGGGCGATGCAGCCATGCGCCAGCGTCGAGGCATAGGCCACCGGCACGGCCCGCATGCGCGCCGTGCCTTGCGCGCGCACCGTCGTGCCGAGCGCGCGCGTGCGCGCCACCAGCACGCCGATCATGTTGGCCATCGAGGAGCCGGTCAGGAACAGGCCGCTGGCATCCTGCGGAAAATCGAACAGTTCGATCACCCAGCGCAGCACCTGGCGTTCCACCTCGATGGGGATATGGTCGCGCCCGCCCAGGTTGGCGTTGAGCCCGCCCGCCAGCATTTCGGCCAGCATGCCGGCCACCGTGCCGCCGCCGTGCACCCAGCCCATGAAACCGGGATGCGCATTGCCCACGGTGTAGGGCAGGATGTCCCGCATGAAATCATCGTGCACGGCTTCGAGCGAACTCGGCCGCCCTGGCAGCGCTTCGGTGAAGCGCTGCCGGACCGCCGGCGGAGCCGGCTGCCAGACCGGCCGCTCGCGGATGGTCTGCAGATAGTCGAACATGTCGTCGAGCATCCTGTGGCCCTGGCGCCGGCAGGCCGCCCAGTCCTCCGGGTCGAGTCCGCCGGCTGCCGCTGCAGCCTCACCGCTGGATTCCGGTGCGCGCATGAATATTGCCTCAGGAGGATGCTGGTGATCGATGCGGGGCATGCTAGCAGCCGCATACTTAAGGCTGCATTAAGGACAGGCCCTTCACCGCGGCGCAGATGGCGCTTCGCCGTTGCCTTGCCGGCCTTAATTCTTTCTTAAGGGAACCCGCGCTAGGCTGGCGCCAGTCGGACCGACCTGCGATCCCATGCAGCGTGCCGCCGCCGACTGGCATGTCGCCGGCAAGGCCATCGGTCGCGGAACGGATCGGCACCTTCGACCGCCGCGGCCGCCGGCAGCAGCTTCACGCCGGCCCATGCTCAACCATCACGAACGCCCATGCCTTCCACTGGACGACGGACCTGCCCGACCTGCGCTCCGCGGATCATGTCGATGGCGCTCCGCAACCGAACCGCGGGTTTCATGCAGCGGCTGACCGCGCGCAGCTACGGCGACGTGCCGGTCGCCGTGCTGCTGCCGGTCTGCCTGCTGGTGCTGCTGCTGTGGTTCGGCACGCTGGACCTGAGGCACCTGCTCAGTTCCGACGAAGGCCGCTACGCCGAGATCTCGCGCGAGATGTTCGCCAGCGGCGACTGGGTCACGATCCGCTACAACGCGCTCAAGTATTTCGAGAAGCCGCCTTTCCACATGTGGATGACGGCGCTCGCCTATGGCGCCTTCGGCGTGGGCGACTGGCAGGCGCGGCTGTGCGTGGCACTGTCCGGCATGGCCGGGCTGCTCGTTTCCGCGCTGGCCGCGGCGCGCTGGTACGGCGCCCGCGCCGGCGTGCTGACGGCGCTGGTTCTCGTCGCCGCGCCGATGTGGAGCGTGGCCTCGCACTTCAACTCGCTCGACATGACGCTGTCCGGCGCGATGGCCTGCGTGCTGGCGTTCATGCTGCTGGCCCAGCACCCGGCCGCCACTCCGGCCGCGCGCCGCCATTGGATGTGGGCGTGCTGGGTGGCGATGGGCGTGGCGATCCTGACCAAGGGCCTGGTGGGCATCGCCCTGCCGGGGCTGGTGCTGGTGATCTACACGCTGATCGCACGCGACTTCGGCCTGTGGAAGCGGCTGCATCTGGTCAGCGGCATCGCGCTGATGCTGATCGTCACGGTACCGTGGTTCTGGCTGGTGTCGGAGCGCAACCCCGAATTCCTCCATTTCTTCTTCATCCACGAGCACTGGCAGCGCTACACCTCCACGGTGCACTCGCGCAAGGGCCCGCTCTGGTATTTCGTGCCGCTGCTGGTGGCCGGCTTCGTCCCCTGGCTGGGACTGCTGCCGCGCATGTGGAACGTGATGCGCGACGACATGGCCATCGCGCGCGCCACCGGCACCCGGCCGTTCCAGCCGGCGCTGCTGCTGGCGGTGTGGGCCATCGCCATCTTCGTGTTCTTCAGCCTGTCGGGCTCCAAGCTGCCGGGCTACATCGTGCCGGTCTTCCCCGCGCTGGGCATGCTCGCCGGCGTGGCGCTGCTGCGGATCCAGGAGCAGGCCTGGCAGCGCTATCTCAAGGCCATGCTCGTGGTGATGGCGCTCGGGCTGCTGGCCAGCCCGGTGGTGGCCACGCTGCATTCCAACCATACGCCCAACGCCGACTATCGCGTCTACGCGGTATGGATCGCGATCGCCTTCGCGGTGATGCTGGCCGGTGTCTGGCTGGCCTGCCGGCTGCTGGCCACGCGCGGCCTGATGGCCAGTGTCGCGGTCTATGCGCTGACGCTGTTCACGGGTTTCACCGGGGCGCTGCTCGGACACGAATCGATCGGCGGGCCGGCCTCCGGCGCGGGCATGGTGCCGGCCATCAAGGCGGTACTCAAGGACGACATGCCGCTGTATGGCGTGCGCATGCTGGACCATACGCTGCCGTTCTATCTGGGGCATCCGCTGGTGATGGTGGCCAGCGCCGACGAGCTGGATTTCGGCACGCAGCAGGAGCCGCGGAAATGGATCCCCACGCTGGATGCGTTCGCGGCCCGCTGGCAGGCGGGGCCGCCCGCGCTGGCGGTGATGTCGGCGGACACCTACCTCCTGCTGGCCAGCCGGGGCGTGAAGATGACGGTGGTCGCGGACGACGCGCGCCGCATGGTGGTGGCGAATTTCCCCTTGCGGGCGGCAACCGAACGCTGACGAATGACCAAGGCATGACCGCTTGCCACCCGCCTGCATCCTTCCCCGACGCAAGACCGCGCACCCACATATCCGCTTACCCACATCGAGAATCCCCCCATGCTTGCCACCGGAGCGCTAAGCTGGCTGACCAGCGACCAGCAGATCATGTCGATGCTGGCCCAGAACTGGGTCACGGGCCTGATGATCGTCGCCGCCATCATCTTCCTGGAAACCGGCATCGTGATCCTGCCGTTCCTGCCCGGCGATTCGCTGCTGTTCGCCACCGGCGCCTTTCTCGGCGTCAATGACCTGTCGCCGCTGCCGGCCATCGCGCTGATCTGCACGGCGGCGGTGCTGGGCGACGGCGTCAACTACCTGATCGGCCGCTCCGCCCTGGGGCAGCGCCTGCTGCGCGCGGGCTGGGTCAAGCCCCGGCACATCGAGAAGACGCGCGCCTATTTCGACCGCTACGGCGGCTCGACCATCACGATAGCCCGCTTCGTGCCCATCGTGCGCAGCGTGGCGCCCTTCCTGGCCGGGCTGAGCGGCATGTGCCCGCGCCGCTTCACCGCGTTCAACGTGCTCGGCGCGGTGGTGTGGGGCACCGGGCTGCTGCTGGCCGGCTTCTGGCTCGGCGGCATCGAATGGGTCCGCGCGCACATGAGCTGGATGACCCTTGCCATCATCGCCGTCTCGCTGCTGCCGGTGCTGCTGCAGGTCAGGCGGAGCACGGCCCGGGTCCGGCGCTGAGACGCCGGTGCCCGGATGCCCCGGGCTACTTCACCGCGTCGGCGCGGTGCCAGCCGCCGCCCAGCGCCTTCACCAGCATCACGCTGGCGATCAGCTGCCGCCGGCGCACGGCCTCGGCGGCGCGGTCGCTCGCCAGCGCCGTGCTCTCCAGCACGCTGACGTCCAGGTAGGCGACCGCGCCCTTGCGGTAGCGGTCCAGCCCCAGCGCCAGCGCGCGGGCCGAGGCGTCCGCCGCGGCCTGCTGGCTGTCCGCTTCTTCCGCCAGCGCCGAGAGCGCGGCAAAGTTGTCCTCCACTTCCTGAAGCGCGCGCAGCACGGTGTCGCGGTAGTCGGCCGCGCTGGCATCGAACTGCGCCAGCGCGCTGTCGGCCAGCGCGCGGCGGCGGCCGCCGTCGAACAGGGTGGCGGCCAGCGCCGGGCCGATTGCCCAGAAACGGCTCGGCGCGGTCAGCCAGCCGGCCAGGCTGGAACTGTCCAGGCCGCCGCCCACGGCCAGCATCAGGCTGGGGAAGAAGGCCGCGCGCGCCACGCCGATCTGCGCGTTGGCGGCGGCCACGCGCCGCTCCGCCGCGGCCACGTCGGGGCGCCGTTCCAGCAACTGCGAAGGCAGCGCGGCAGGCAGCGGCGGCAGCACGGACAACGCCGCGTCGTCGGGCTGCGCGGCCAGCGAGAACGCAGGCGGCGGCAAGCCGACCAGGGTGGCGATGGCGTGCTCCAGTTGCGCGCGATTCAGGCGCACGTCCGCGAGTTGCGCCCTGGCGTTCTCCAGTTGCGCGCGCGCCTGCGCCACCTCGCCTTCGGTGGCGATACCGCCGCTGTAGCGGTTGCCCACCAGCGCCAGCACGGTGGCATAGGATTCGACGGTGCGCCTGAGCAGGCCCAGTTCGCGGTCGGCCGAGCGCAGGCCGAAGTAGTCGGCCGCCAGTTCGGCCTGCAAGCCCAGGCGCACCGCGGCGACGTCGTCGGCGCTGGCCTGGGCGCGCGCGTCGGCGGCATCCGCGCCGTTGCCGATGCGGCCGAACAGGTCCGGCTCCCACGACGCGGTCAGGCCGAGCGCGTAGTCCGGGACGGTCTTGCCGGCCAGCGAGCGGCCCACCAGGTTGGCGGAGGTGTGATTGCTGGTGGCGCCGGCGCCGGCGCCCACCACCGGGAAATACGCGGCATGCGCGGCGCGCGCCTGGGCGCGGGCATCCCGCAGCAGGGCCGTGGCCTTGCGCAGCGACTGGCTGGACACGTCGACGCGCGCTTCGAGCGCCTCGAGCTGCGGGTCGCGGTAGACGTGCCACCAGTCCCGCGCGATGCCGGGCGGACCGCCCGGCGTCGCGGCGCTGGCGCCGGCCTCCTTGTAGGCGGACGGCAGGTCCAGGGCGGGCGGCTGGTAGTCCGGCGCGGTGGCGCAGCCGGCCAGCAGCACGGGCAACAACGCGGGCAGCAGCGCGGCCGCGCGGGCCAGCGCGCGCAGGCCGCGGCGGATCGGGAGGACGGGAGCGTGCATGCGGGTCCTCATCGCGGCAAGCCGGACACGCTGCCCTGCGCGGCGCCCGGCCCCGCGGCGGGCGCCGGAGGCGGCGCGGCCGCGGCGATGACGCTGACCTTCGCGCCCGCGGCGAGGCCGTCGCCGGGATTCATCACCACCGCCTCGTCGCCGCGCAGCCCGGCCACGATCTCCACCCGCGCGCCGAAATCGCGGCCGATGGCCACCTTGCGCAGCGCCACGCGGCCATCGGCGCCGACCACCGCCACGCACGTGCCGTCCGGGCGGAACATCAGGGTCTCGGCCGGCAGGCTCAGGCCGGGGCTGTCCTGCGGCGCGCGCAGGTGGACCTCGGCATAGGCGCCCGGCAGGATGACGCCCCCGGCGTTGTCCACCTCGAGTTCCACGCGCAGGGTGCGCGTGACGGTGTCGATGGCGCCGGCATTGCGCGTCACCCGGGCCTCGAAACGCCGCCCCGGCGACTGCGGCAGCGTCAGCCACGCCTGGACCTGCGGGCCGATCATGCCGCTCGCGTCCTGCGGCACCTGCACGTAGACGCGCAGCCGCGCGCCGGCGGACAGGTGGAACAGTTCCCGCCCGCCGCCCGCGCTGCCATTGCCGCCGCCCGCGTCCACCAGCGCGCCGGTGTCCACGTTGCGCGCGGTGACGACGCCGTCGAACGGCGCGCGAATCTGCGTGTAGGACGCAAGCTGCGCCAGCCGCGAGGTATTGGCGCGCGCCGAGGCCAGCGTGGCGGCCTTGGCCTGCATGTCGGCAACCTTCTGCTCGGTGTCCTGCTGCGCCACCGAGCGCGACGCCAGCAGGTCCTGCCAGCGCTGCGCCGTGCTCCTGGCCAGCGCGTAGTTGGCGGCCGCGGTCGCTTCGTCGGCGCGGGCCTGGCGCAACTGGTCGCTGACCTCGGGCGCGTCGATTTCCGCGAGCAGCTGGCCTTGCGTGACCTTGCTGCCGATGTCGGCGTACCAGCGCCGCAGGTAGCCGCTGACGCGGGCGAAGACCGGCGCATCCTGGAAGGCGCGCACGTCGCCCGGCAGGGTCAGTTCGTCGGCGCCGTCGGCGCGGCGGGGCTGCACGGTGGCGACCGGCGTCGCCGCGGCGGCGGCGGCCTGGGCGCCGAGCGCGGCGCGGGCCTGCAGCCGGGGCAGGATGCCGGCGGCCAGCGCCGCGCCCAGCAGCGCCAGGGCCAGCAGGCCGGCGCGCAGGCGCCGCCCGCGCCGGGCGGAGGACGCCGGCAGCGGCGCGGGATCGGATTGTGGTTTGGGGGTCATGACTGGCCTTTCTGGTCGAATTTCAGGGCGGAGGACGCGGCGGCGGACGCGGGGGACGACCCGCTGGCCGCGCGGCGCGCGAGCCATTGATGCAGCAGCCCGAACAGGGTCGGCACCAGCACCAGCGTCGCCACCGTGCCGAATGCCAGGCCGCCGATCACCGCGCGGCCGAGGGGCGCGTTCTGCGCGCCGGCGTCGCCGGTGCCCAGCGCCATCGGGATCATGCCGATCAGCATCGCCAGCGCCGTCATCACGACCGGGCGGAAGCGCCCGATGCCGGCCTGCAGCGCGGCCTCGAAGGGCGCCATGCCGGCGGCGCGCAGTTCGCGGGCGAGGCTGATCACCAGGATGCTGTTGGCGGTGGCGATGCCGATGCACATGATGGCGCCGGTCAGCGCCGGCACGCTGACCGTGGTCTGGCTGACGAACAGCATCCAGGCCATGCCGGCCAGCGCGCCCGGCAGGCCGCCGATGATCGCCAGCGGGTCCAGCCACGACTGGAAGTTCACCACCATCAGCAGGTAGACCAGCACCACGGCGATGGCCAGCCCGCCGAGCAGGCCCGAGAACGAGTCGCGCATGGTCTGCACCTGCCCGCGCACCACGAGCTCGGACCCCGCCGGCAGCTCGCCGCGCGCGGCGTCGACGATGCGGTGGATGTCGCCGGCCACCGCGCCCAGGTCGCGCCCGCGCACCGCGCCGAAGATGTCGATCACGGGCTGCACGTTGTAGTGCGACACCACGCCCTGCTGGGCGGTGCGCTCGATGCTGCCGAGCGAGCCGAGCAGGTCGCCGCCACCGCCGCCGGGAAAGCCGGCGCCCAGGCCGAGCGGGATGTTCGACAGCGCCTGCAGCGAGCCCATCGCGTGCTGCGGCACCGACACCATCAGCGGGTAGCTGACGCCGTTGCGCGGATTGAGCCAGAAGTTGGGCGAGGTCTGGCCGCTGCCGGACAGCGAGATCAGCAGGTTCTGCGCCACGTCGCGCTGCGACAGGCCGGCCTGCAGCGCGCGCGTGCGGTCCACGTTCACGGTCAGCGCGGGCTGGTCGTCGGGCTGCTGGATATGGACGTCCACCAGGCCCGGCACCGCGCGCAACTGCCCGGCGAGCTTGCGCGCCAGCGCGCGATTGGCGTCGAGCCGGTTCCCCACCACCTGGATGTCGATCGGGGCCGGCAGGCCGAAGTTGAGGATCTGGCTGATGATGTCGGCCGGCAGGAAGGAGAAGCTCACGCCCGGGAACGCCTGCGGCAGCAGCTTGCCGAGCTGGTCCACGTAACCGGCGCCGGGCGCGTGGCCGGGCTTGAGCGACACCAGGATCTCCGCGTCGCCGGTGCCGATGGGCAGCGCCGAATCGTAGGTCAGGTTGATGCCGCTGACCGGCAGGCCGATGTTGTCGACGATGCCGGCCACGTTGCCCGCGCCGATCACCTCGCGGATGCGGCTCTCCACGGCGTCGGCGATGCGCGCCGTTTCCTCTATGCGGGTGCCGGTGCGCGCGCGCATGTGCAGGCGGATCTCGCCGCTGTCCACGCTGGGGAAGAAGTCCTGGCCCAGGAACGGCACCAGCGTCATGGACAGCGCGCAGCACGCCAGGAAACCGGCGGCGAAGCGCCCGGGACGGCGCAGCACCGCGCCCAGCAACGCGGCGTAGCGCGCGCGCAGCCCCTCGAATGCCTGCTCGAAGCGCGCCTGCATCCCGGCGCAGGCGCGGCGCACGCCGGCAAGGCGACCGGCGGGGCGCGCCGCCTCCCGCGCGCCCTCCTCGCCGCGCATCAGGTAGTGCGCCAGCGTGGGAATCAGCGTGCGCGACAGGAAGTACGAGGCGGCCATCGCGAACACCACCGCTTCGGCCATCGGCACGAACAGGTAGCGCGCCACGCCGGACAGCAGGAACATCGGCAGGAACACGATGCAGATCGACAGCGTGGACACCAGCGTGGGAACCGCGATCTGGGCCGAGCCTTCCAGGATGGCCTGTTCCAGCGGCTTGCCCAGCTCGCGGTGGTGGGTGATGTTCTCGATGGCCACGGTGGCGTCGTCGACCAGCACGCCCACCGCCAGCGCCAGGCCGCCGAGCGTCATGATGTTGATGGTCTCGCCGAGCGCGGACAGCGCCATCAGCGAAGCCAGCACCGAGAGCGGGATCGAGATGGCGATGATCAGCGTGGCGCGCCAGCTGCCCAGGAACAGCAGGATCATCAGCGCCGTCAGGCAGGCCGCCACCAGGGCTTCGTGCAGCACCCCCTGCACGGCGCCGGTGACGAACACGGACTGGTCGGACACCGGCTGCACGCGCAGCGCGGCCGGCAGGCCCGCCATCATGCGGGGCAGCATCGCCTTGACCTGCGCGATGATCGTCAGCGTGGAGGTGTTGCCGCTCTTCTCGATCTCCAGCAGCGCCGAGCGCTTGCCGTCGCGGCGCACCACGTTGGTCTGCGGCGCGTAGCCGTCGCGCACCTGCGCGACGTCGCGCACGTAGACCACGCCGTCCGGGCCGCTCCTGACCGGCAGGTCGTTGAGGCCGGCCACGGTGGCCGTGCTGCCGTTGAGGTCCACGCGGTATTCGAGCGCGCCGACCTTCGCGGTGCCGCCGGGCAGCACCAGGTTCTGCGCGTTGACCGCGTTGACCACGTCCAGCGCGGTCAGGCCGCGCGCCTGCAGCGCGCGGGCGTCGAGGTCCACCATCACCTGGCGCACCTTGCCGCCGTAGGGAAGCGGCACCGAGGCGCCCTGCACGGTGGCGAGCTGGGTGCGGATGAAGTTGTTGCCGAGGTCGTAGAGCTGCTGCTCGGGCAGCGAGTCGCTGCCCAGCGCCAGCCGCAGGATCGGCACGGTCGAGGCGCTGTAGCTCAGGATCAGCGGCGGCGTGGTGCCCGGCGGCATGCTGCGCAGCATCGACTGCGCGCCCGAGGACGTCTGCGCGATCGCGCGGTTGATGTCGGCGCCGGGGTGGAAGAACACCTTGATCACGGCCACCCCGGCGAGCGACTGCGACTCGATGTGCTCGATGTCGTCGACGCTGTTGGTCAGCGAGCGCTCGTAGCCGGTCACGATGCGCCGCGACATGTCCTCGGCGGACAGCCCGTTGTAGTTCCACACGATGCTCACCACCGGAATGTCGATGGCCGGGAAGATGTCGGTCGGCGTGCGCATCAAGACCAGCGGGCCGGCCAGCAGCAGGCACAGCGCCAGCACCACGAAGGTGTAGGGGCGGCTCAACGCGAGCCTTACTATCCACATGGCAGGATTCCTGAATCGATTGGAGCACGATGCCCATGCGCGGAAATCGCGCGATGGGCCGGATTCTAGGGAGCCGATGGGCATGCAAACGCTATCAGTTCGATTACGGATTTGTCATGTGGGGCGGGTTGCCGGGCCGGTATCATGCGAGCCATCAACCGAGGACGCTGCGCGAGCAGGAGGGACGGCGATCATGAAGATACTGGTGGTGGAGGACGAGCCCAAGACGGGGGAATACCTGCGCAAGGGGCTGGCCGAATCGGGCTTCGTGGTGGACCTGGCCGTGACCGGCGCCGACGGCCTGCACCAGGGCATGGAGGGCGAATACGACCTGATGATCCTCGACGTGATGCTGCCCGGCATGAACGGCCTGGAAGTGCTGCGCCAGCTGCGCGAGCGCAAGGACACGCCGGTGCTGATCCTGACCGCGCGGGACGAGGTGGAAGACCGCGTGCGCGGGCTGGAGCTGGGCGGCGACGACTATCTCACCAAGCCCTTCGCCTTCGTCGAGCTGCTGGCGCGGGTGCGCACGCTGCTGCGCCGCGGGCCCATCCGCGAGGCCGAGCGCATCGAGGTCGACGACCTCGTGATCGACCTGATCCGCCATCGCGTGATGCGCGCCGGGCGCCGCATCGACCTGACCCAGCGCGAGTTCTCGCTGCTGCATTTCCTGGCGCGGCGCGCGGGCGAGGTATTGAGCCGCACCCAGATCGCCTCGCACGTGTGGGACATGAACTTCGACAGCGACACCAACGTGGTCGACGTGGCCGTGCGCCGGCTGCGCGCCAAGATGGACGACGAGTTCGAGCGCAAGCTGATCCACACCGTGCGCGGCATGGGCTACGTGCTGGAAAGCCGGGGCGGCTGATGCGCAGGATCTCGCTGACCGCGCGGCTGGCGCTGGCCTTCGGCGTGGCTGCGCTGCTGGTGCTGGGCGGCGTGGGCGCCTACCTGTACCGCGCGCTGGCCACCCAGGTGGTCGAGCGCGACGACGCCGAGCTGCTGCGCAAGGCCGCGCGCGTGCGCGACGAGCTGGCCGACTCCGGCGCCGCGGGCGCCGAGTACTGGCGCGATGTCGGCGGCGTGGTGTCCGGCAACGAGGAATTCGCACTGCTCGTGCGCGCGCCCGACGGCGCCCTGCTGCTCGCGGCCAACGCCACCCGGGACGCCGTTCCCGAGGTCGCGCCGCTGGCGCTCGCGGCCGCCATCGGCCCCGGCGCCATCCACGCATGGAGCACGCCCGCCGGCTATCCGGTGCGCGGCGTCACCGCGCTGGCCCGCGCCGGCAACGCGCGGGAGCCGCTGCGCTTCACCCTCTACCAGACCGCCGTGGGGCGCGTGACGCTGTTGCGCGCCTACCGCGACAAGGTGCTGGCCGCCACCGTGCTCGGCGCGCTGATCGCCGCTTGCCTGGGCTACCTGCTGCTGCGCATCGGCATGGCGCCGCTGCGCAGGATCGCCGCCGGCGCCTCGGCCGTGACCGTGACCCGCCTGCAATTGCCGCTCGATCCCGCCCGGTTGCCGCCCGAGCTGGAAGAGCTGGCGTCCGCCCTGCAGCAGATGATGCAGCGGCTGCACGAAGGCTTCGAGCGGCTCTCGCAGTTCTCCGCCGACCTCGCGCACGACTTCCGCACGCCGATCGGCAACCTGCTGGGCCAGACCCAGGTGGCGCTTGGCGCCGAGCGCAGCGCCGACGAATACCAGGCGCTGCTGGCCTCGAACATCGAGGAGTACGAGCGCCTTGCCCGCATGATCGAGAACATGCTGTTCATCGCGCGCGCCGAGAATGCGCGCGTGGCGGTGAACCCGGTGACGCTGGACCTGGCGCGCGAGCTGCACGGACTATCGGACTACTTCGAGGGGCTGGCCGAGACCGGCGGCGTGACCATCGCCGTGGCCGGCTCGGGCAGCGTATTGGCCGACCCGCTGCTGCTGCGGCGCGCCGTCAGCAACCTGGTGGCCAACGCCATCCGCTACACCCCGGCCGGGCAGACCATCACCATGCGCGGCGCGCAGACCGCCGCGGGCGCCAGCATCGAGGTCAGCAATCCGGGGCCCGGCATCGCCCCCGAGCACATGCCGAAGCTGTTCGACCGCTTCTTCCGCGGCGACGCGGCGCGCGCCAACTCGGGAGAGTCGTCGGGGGTCGGGCTGGCCATCGTCAGGTCGATCATGGACCTGCACCACGGCACGGTGGAGGTGGAGTCCGAAGTCGGGGGCGTGACGGTGTTCCGGCTGCGGTTTCCGGCGGGCGACGACACGGCCAGGACCCGCGGGAGCGCGTGAAGGCAGCCGGGCACGCTCACGTGGCAGGAGGCATCCTTGCCACGAGCCTTCCAGCTTCGTGACCGGCCGAAACCACCCCCAGCCACGCAAGACACCCGCTAGACGATAGGCCGCGCGCCGCGCCGGCGATCCTCCTGCAGCAGATTGCCGATCTGCTGCAGCGCATGGCTGAGTTCCGCCTGGCTTGCCGCGCCGCCCACGGAAATCCTCACCGCGTTGCCGGGGTCCGGCTCCGTGCTGAACGCATCCGAGCCGGCCACGGCGATGCCGCGCTGCTCCAGCGTGTCGACGAAGAGCTGCGAGTTCCACTGCGGTGGCAGGGGCAGCCAGATATGCAGCCCGGACGGATGCGCGCTGGCGGACTTCGGCAGCAGCGAGCGCGCCAGGGTCTGCCGCGCGCGCGCCTCGCGCTGGACCTCGACCAGGAGCTGCCGCGCCATGCCGGTCCGTATCCATTGCTCGGACAGCCCGAACAGCAGCGGCGAGCCGCCCATGCCCGAGGCGCGCAGATTCTCCTGCAGCGACGCGCCGTCGCCGTCCTCGGGCACCAGCACGAACGCGGTCCGCAGGCTTGGCCACAGGCATTTCGACAGCGACGCCATGTAGTACGTGCGCTGCCCGCCCGTGAACGTGGCCAGCGGCGGCGGCGCGTCGTTGAGCAGGAACCAGTACGGATCGTCCTCCATCAGCGTGATCTTCAACTTGCGCAGCACGGCGGCAACCTCCTGGCGCCGCCCCGCGGGCATGGTCCGCGTGGTGGGGTTGTGCAGGGTCGGATTCAGGTAGATGACGCCGGCGCCGGTGGCGCGATGGGCTTTCTCGATGGCATCCGGCAGGACGCCCTCGCCGTCGGAGGCCACGGCCACGACGCGCAGGTCGAGCTTGCGGGCCGCCAGCAGGAAGCCCGGGTAGGTCAGCGGGTCGCACAGCACCGTGTCGCCCCTGCGCGTGACGGACAGCAGGATGGCGAAGATCGCGGCCTGCGTCCCCGCGGACATGATCAGGTTGCCGTGCGCAAGGTCGCCGAGCGCGGGCCCGAGCCATGCCTGGCCCGCCTGGATCGCCGACGAGTTGCGGCTGCCGGTGTCGTAGGCCGACAGCCGCTGGCTGCTCTGGCGCAGGAACAGTTCCTCGACGCCCGTGCGGACGAAATCGCCGAGGCTGCGCCCCGCGGGCTGGGGCGGCACGTTCATGCTGAGGTCGATCCGCACCGCGCCGGCCGCGTTGCCCGGCGTGGCGACGAACGACCCGCGGCCACCGAACGATTCGATCAGGCCGCGGTTGCGCGCCTCGGTGTAGGCCCTCGTCACCGTGGTCAGGTCGACGCCCAGCGCGGCCGCGAGCGCGCGCTGGGGCGGAACCTGGTCGCCGGGCGCGAGCTTCTCCTGCCGGACGGCCTCGCCGATGAGATCGACGATCTGCAGATAGCGGGGGCCGGCGCCCGCCACCAGCGGCCGGATCCACGCCAGCTGGTGAGACGCCTTCGACTCAAGTTCCGACATTCGCGCAGTCTCCATTGTCAAACCATACAATAAGTTCTATATTTGGCATACATTGTAAATCAAAATCCATACATAAATCAAGCGTATGGATGAAAATCGTGTCGCCCGAAGCCATGCCGCGGTCCGCGTCCGGCGGCGGCGTTGTCGTGGTGTGCGCGGACCGGGCCGGGAGGCAGGGCATGGAAGCGCGCGTCCCCGGCCACGGGATGGCGCCGTGGCCCGGCGCGCCGCGCGGCATCGATGGCACCGGCAATGGCAACGGCGCGGTGCATCGCGGGGCGGCGCATCGCGGCATGCCCGCGTCTTGGGCGGCCCCGCACCGAAGCCGCCGAACTGGCGGCGCCCCGCCCTGCCGTGCCGGCGGACGGGATGCCCGCCCCGCCCGATTATCGCGAACTTCCGCGCGCCGGCCGCGGGCATCGAACCAGAACCTGATACGGAGCAAAGGAATCCACCAATGGCGGTTACAGTTTCACGCGACCTCTACGAGCACGTCATGGTCCCCAACTACGCGCCGGCCGCGATCATCCCGGTCGAGGGCAGGGGCGCGCGCCTGTGGGACCAGAACGGCACCGAATACATCGACTTCGCCGGCGGCATCGCCGTCAACGCGCTGGGGCATTGCCACCCGGCGCTGGTCGAGGCCCTGGCCGAACAGTCCCGGCGGCTCTGGCACGTCTCGAACATCTTCACCAACGAGCCCGCGATCCGGCTGGCGCACGCGCTCACGCAGGCCACCTTCGCCGACCGCGTCTTCTTCGCCAACTCCGGCGCCGAAGCCAACGAAGCCGCCTTCAAGCTCGCGCGGCGCCACGGCATCGGCACCGGCGGGGACGCCAGGCACGAGATCGTCGCCACGCACAACAGCTTTCACGGCCGCAGCCTGTTTACCGTGAGCGTGGCCGGGCAGCCCAAGTATTCGGACGGCTTCGGCCCGCCCATCGCGGGCATCCGGCACGTGCCGTTCAACGACATCGCGGCGCTGGAGGCCGCGGTGTCCGGGCGCACGTGCGCCGTCGTGCTAGAACCCGTGCTCGGCGAGAGCGGCGTGCTGCCCGCCACCCACGCCTACCTGCGGCGCGCCCGCGAGTTGTGCGACGCGCATGGCGCGCTGCTGATCTTCGACGAGGTCCAGACCGGCATGGGCCGGCTGGGCACGCTGTTCGCCTATCAGCATTTCGGCGTGGTGCCGGACGTCATGACCGTGGCCAAGGCGATCGGCTGCGGCTTTCCGCTGGCCGCCATGCTCGCTACCCGCGCGGCGGCGCAGCACCTCGGCCCCGGCACGCACGGCAGCACGTTCGGCGGCAACCCGCTGGCCTGCGCGGTCGGCGAGGCTGCATTGCGCCTCATCGACCAGCCCGCGGTCCTGCGCGGCGTCGGGGAGCGGCACGCGCGCCTGGCCGGCGCGCTGACCGCCATCGGCAGGCGCCACGCGCTGTTCGAGGCGGTGCGCGGCATCGGCCTGCTGCTGGGCTGCGTGCTGGCGCCGCCGTGGAAAGGCCGCGCGCAATACGTCGCGAGCCGCTGCCTCGAGCATGGGGTCATGGTGCTGCAGGCGGGCCCCGACGTCATCCGCCTGGCGCCGAGCCTGGTCATCGAGCGCGACGAGATCGACGATGGCCTGGCGCGCCTGGAAAGGGCCGCGGCGCAGCTCGCCGCGGAACGTCACGAACAAGAACGACTTCAATCAGAGGAGCAATGACATGGCAGGCAAAGACCTGAATATCCGCGGCAGCCTCGTCGCCCTGGTGACGCCGATGTTTCCGGACGGCGCCATCGACTGGGCGGCTTACCGCGAGCTCATCGACTGGCACATCGCGGCGCGCACCAGCGCGCTGGTCATCATGGGCTCCACGGGCGAGACCCCGACCATCGCGCCGGCCGACCACATCGCGCTCATCCGCGTGGCCGTGGCGCATGCCGCCGGCCGCATCCCGATCATCGGCGGCACCGGCGCCAACTCCACCAGCGAGGCGATCGAGCTCACCCTGGCGGCGCAGGACGCCGGCGTGGCGGCGTGCCTGTCCGTGGTGCCCTACTACAACAAGCCGACGCAGGCCGGCCTCTACGCGCATTTCCGCGCCATCGCCGAGCGCGCCGAGGTGCCGGTCATCCTGTATGACGTGCCGAGCCGGACCATCGCCAGGATGACGGTGGAGACGATCCTGGCGCTGGCCGCGATCGACGGCATCGTCGGCCTGAAGGACGCGACCGGCGACCTCGCGCGCGCCAACGAGCTGTTCCACCGGCTGCCGCCGGAATTCTCCGTGTACAGCGGCGACGATGCCACCGCCGCCGCGCTGATCCTGCTGGGCGCGCGCGGCAATATCTCGGTGACGGCCAACATCCTGCCGGTCATGATGCGCGAGCTCTGCGACGCCGCCCTCGCCGCCGACGTGCCCGCCGTGCGCCGGCTGAGCCGCCGCCTGGCCGCGATCAACCAGGCGCTGTTCGTCGAATCGAACCCGATCCCGGTCAAGTGGGCCATGCAGCAGATGGGCCTGATCCGCGAGGGCATCCGGCTCCCGCTCACGCCGTTGTCGCCCGGGCATGCCGGCAGCGTGGCGGCGGCGATGCGCGAGGCCGGCATCGTGCTGGCGGACGCGGGCGGCTCTGCCGCGCTGGCCTGAGCCATCGCGCGCCCGCGGCGCGCGCGATGCGCCCGCGCCGGCGCCTTCAGGACGCGGCGCTCACGCCGTCCCGGCGCCGCACGCCGGCGCCTGCTGCCCCGCCTCGCCAGGGAAGGAAACCGGCGCCTGGCGCGCGCGGTTGACGCTCAAGTGGAAGATGTCCGGCCGCGCGTAGTGCCCGACCACGTCGAGGTCATACTTGCCGCGCGCGATTTCGCCCAGGTCGATCTCCGCGAGGAAGATGCCCTCGCCCTCGAATGACGGCGCCACCAGGACCTTGCCGAGCGGGTCCACGATGCACGAGCCGCCGCGGATCAGCACGTCCGGCGCGGCGCCCGCCGCGCGCGCCGGATGGCCGGCGGGAAAATCCGACGACGTCATGTACTGGCACGCCGAGACGACGAAGCAGCGGCCCTCGAGCGCGATGGTCTGCATGGTCGGCAGCCAGGTATCGCGCGCGTCCACGGTGGGCGCGCAGTACACCTGCACGCCCTGCGCATACATGGCCGTGCGCAGCAGCGGCATGTAGTTCTCCCAGCAGATCACCGCGCCGATCTTGCCCAGCCCGGAATCGAGCACCGGCAGCGTCGAGCCGTCGCCGAATCCCCAGACGAGGCGCTCCAGCGCCGTGGGCATCAGCTTGCGGTGCTTGCCGAGCAGGCTGCCGTCGGGGCCGTAGAACAAGACGCTGCAATACAGCGTGCCCCCGGCGCGCTCGATCACGCCGACCACCAGATGCACGCCGTTCGCGCGCGCGGCCTCGGCAATGAGCGCACACGACGCATCGCCCTCCTCGATCGCGCCTTCGTGGTAGCGGCGGAATTCGTCGCGCCCCTCGTCGCTGCGCGTGCCGAGCCGGGCGCCGAAATCGAGCCCCTTGGGGTATCCGCCCACGAACGCTTCCGGAAAAACCACGAGCTTCGCGCCGCGGCTGGCCGCGTCGCTGGTCAGGTCGGCCAGCTTGGCCAGCGTGGCGGGCGTGTCGTAGATCAGCGATCCCGCCTGGACGACGGCGGCGCGGTACGGGGCTGGATGGGACATGGCGGATTCTCCCTGTTGCGGTGAACAAATCCATACAAAACAAACTATGTATGGCATGTGAAATTGTTTGTATGGTCACATCATACCCAAGCGCAGGCGCGACGCATAGTCGCAGGCAATGCCAGTCCACACCTTGCTTTGCGCCGCCGCAGCGCGGCGGCCACAGGCGCGCCGCGGCATCCGCGGCGGATGGAATGGCATCTTCGCCCCTCGACCCAGGCCATACAAAATCACAACACAAACGCATACACAATGCCATACAATACATACACAAATTAAACACAACAAACTGTATGGATCTATGTGGATCGTATGGAAAACCGCGCGCCTGCCGCTCGCCGCCGGCGCGCGCCAGCGCCTGACACCATTCCCCCGGCTCGCAAGGATCGTCCGCCCCCGTCTTGCGCCGCCCCTTGAAGCGGTTCATGGAACCGAGGTCTTGAAATGAGAGAAACCTACCGAAATTGCCTTCGTTACCCGCTGGCCGCACTGGCCTTGTCGAATCTCGGCGGCTGTAGCTGGGTGCTGTTCAACTCGAAAGGCGCCGTCGGCATCGCGCAGCGCGACCTCATCATCACCTGCATCGGCCTGATGCTGTTCGTCGTCGTGCCAGCCATCGTGCTGACGTTCGTCTTTGCCTGGAAATACCGCGCCACCAATCCGAAGGCCAAATACGCGCCCGACTGGGCCCACTCGACCGGGATCGAGATCGTGGTGTGGGGCGTGCCGCTCGTCATCATCGCGACGCTGTCGGTCATCGTGTGGCGCTCGACCCATGCGCTCGACCCCTACCGCCCGCTCGACGTGCCCGGCGCGCCGATCAACGTCGAGGTCATCGCCACCGACTGGAAATGGGTCTTCGTCTATCCCGACCTCGGCATCGCCACGGTCAACGAACTGACCTTCCCCGAGCACCGCCAGGTGGCGTTCAGCATTACCTCCAACTCCACCATGAACACCTTCTTCATCCCGCAGCTGGGCGGCCAGGTGTACGCGATGGCGGGCATGCGCACCCGCCTGCACCTGATGGCCAACGAGCAGGGGCAATACCGCGGGATGTCGGGCAACTACAGCGGCCACGGCTTCTCGGACATGAAGTTCGTCGCCACGGCCACCACGGAGGAAGGCTTCCAGCGCTGGGTGGCCCAGGTCAGGAGCTCGCCGCTGACGCTGGACCTCGACACCTTCCTCAAGCTGGCCAGGCCCAGCCAGCGCAACAGCGTCGTGCACTTCTCGCAGGTCCAGCCCGGCCTGTTCAAGAAGGTGATCGACCAGTTCGTCGGCGCCGGCGCGAACACCAGCGCCAGCGCCATCGTGCCCGCCGCCGCGCCTACCGCGCCCGACACGCCCGCCGCGGGCACGTTGTCGGCAAACAAGGAGTAAGACATTCATGTTCGGCAAACTGACCTGGGCCGACGTGCCGCTGCACGAGCCCATCATTGCAATCACGCTGGCCGTCATCGCCATCGGCGGCCTCGCGCTGCTGGCGGCGATCACCTACTTCCGCAAGTGGAACGTGCTGTGGCGCGACTGGATCACGACGGTCGACCACAAGCGCATCGGCGTCATGTACGTGCTGGTGGCCGTGGTCATGCTGGTGCGCGGCTTTGCCGACGCGCTCATGATGCGGGCCCAGCTGGCCGTCGCCGGCCCGGGCAGCGAGGGATTCCTGCCGCCGCACCACTATGACCAGATCTTCACCGCGCACGGCGTGATCATGATCTTCTTCGTCGCCACGCCGTTCATCGTCGGGCTGATGAACGTGGTGGTGCCGCTGCAGATCGGCGCGCGCGACATGGCCTATCCGTTCCTCAACGCCTTCAGCTTCTGGCTGTTCGTGGTGGGCGCGGTGCTGGTCATGCTCTCGCTGGGCGTGGGCGAGTTCGCGCAGACCGGATGGGTCGCCTATCCGCCGCTGTCCGACATCGAGTTCAGTCCGGGCGTGGGGGTGGACTACTACATATGGGCGCTGCAGGCGTCCGGGCTCGGCACCTTGCTCACCGGCGTCAACCTGTTCGTCACCATCCTGAAGATGCGCGCGCCCGGCATGACCCTGATGAAGATGCCGATCTTCACGTGGACGGTGTTCGTCACCAGCGTCATCATCATCGCCGCGTTCCCGATCCTGACCGTGGCGCTGGCCGCGCTGACGCTGGACCGCTACCTCGACTTCCACTTCTACACCAACGCGCTGGGCGGCAACCCGACGATGTACGTCAACCTGGTGTGGGCCTGGGGCCACCCCGAGGTGTACATCCTGGTGCTGCCCTCCTTCGGCATCTTCTCGGAAGTGACCGCGACCTTCGCCCGCAAGGCGCTGTTCGGCTACAAGTCGATGGTGGGCGCCACGCTGGCCATCGGCATCCTGTCGTTCCTGGTGTGGCTGCACCACTTCTTCACGATGGGCTCGGGCGCCAACGTCAACGCCTTCTTCGGCATCATGACGATGATCATCGCCATCCCGACCGGCGTGAAGATCTTCACGTGGCTGTTCACCATGTACGGCGGGCGCGTGGAGTTCACGCCGCCGATCCTGTGGACGCTGGCCTTCCTGGTGACGTTTACGATCGGCGGCATGACCGGCGTGCTGCTGGCCATCCCGGGCGCGGACTTCCTGCTGCACAACAGCCTGTTCCTGGTCGCCCACTTCCACAACACCATCATCGCCGGCGCGCTGTTCGGCTACTTCGCCGGGCTGTACTACTGGTTCCCCAAGGTGTTCGGCTTCAAGCTCAACGAGCGCCTGGGCAAGTATTCGTTCTGGTGCTGGGTCATCGGCTTCTACCTGGCCTTCATGCCGCTGTACATGCTGGGCTTCATGGGCATGACGCGCCGGCTGAACCACTATGACAACCCGGCCTGGACGCCGTACCTGCACGTCGCCTTCGTCGGCGCGCTGTTCGTGCTGGCCGGCATCGCGTTCCTGGTCCTGCAGCTGATCGTCAGCATCCGCGACCGCAGGCACAACCGCGACCTCACCGGCGACCCGTGGAACGCGCGCACGCTGGAATGGGCCACGTCCTCGCCGCCGCCGTTCTACAACTTCGCGGTGGTGCCGCAGGTCGACGCGATCGATGCCTTCCACGTCGCCAAGAAGCGCGGCCTGCCGCCGCCGCCCGCGCACTACGAGCCGATCCACATGCCGCGCAACACGGGCGTGCCGTTCATCGTCAACGTGTTCATCCTGCTGCTGTGCTTCGCGCTGATCTGGCATATCTGGTGGCTGGCGTCGGCCGGCGCGATCGCCACCGTCGCCGCGCTGATCGTGCGCTCCTACGACGACGACACCGACTACTACGTCAGCGCCGAGGAAGTGGCGCGCATCGAGCATGCGCACGTCTCCAACCTGGCGCGCAAGGCTGCCTGACCATGACCACTCACATCCTGAACCACGCCGCCAAGGCGCACGCCCGCGGGCAAGAACACGGGCACGAGCACGAGCACGGACACGACGGCCACGCCCACGGCTCGGCCAAGGTCCTCGGACTCTGGGTCTACCTGATGTCCGACTGCATCCTGTTCGGCTCGCTGTTCGCCTCCTACGTGGTGCTCAGCGGCGCCTACGCGGGCGGCCCGACGCAGAAGGACCTGTTCGAGCTGCCCTTCGTGCTGGCCGAGACCTTCGTGCTGCTGTTCTCCAGCATCACCTACGGCTACGCCATGCTCGCCGTGCACCGCCGCGACAAGGCCGGCGTGCTGCGCTGGCTGGGCCTGACCTTCGTGCTGGGCGCGGTCTTCGTCGGCATGGAGCTGCACGAGTTCCATCACCTGATCGCGGCCGGCCACGGTCCGAGCCGCAGCGCGTTCCTGTCAGGCTTCTTCGCGCTGGTGGGCACGCACGGGCTGCACGTCGCGGCCGGGCTGGTGTGGATGGCCGTGCTGCTGCACCAGGTCGCCACGCGCGGCCTGACGCCCACCAGCGTGACCCGCCTGTCGTGCCTGAGCCTGTTCTGGCATTTCCTGGACCTGGTCTGGATCTGCGTCTTCACCATCGTCTACCTGTTCGGAGCATTTTGATCATGGCCAACCATGCGACTACCCGCGCCGGCGAGAGCCACGGCAGCGCGCGCTCCTACAACATCGGCTTCGCGCTGTCGGCCATCCTCACCGTGATCCCGTTCGCGCTGATCATGCACCCGGTGCTGTCGCGCCCGGCCACGCTGCTGCTGGCGGTGGCGTTCGCGGTCGCGCAGCTCGTGGTGCAGCTGGTCTTCTTCCTGCACATGAACCGCTCGTCCGAAGGCGGCTGGAACCTGATCAGCTTCGTGTTCACCCTGGTCATCCTCTTCATCATCGTGGCGCTGTCGGTCTGGATCATCTGGAGCATGCACTACAACATGATGATCAACTGAGGCCACGGCCCGCGCCGCGCCCCCCCCCCCCCGCATCCCGAAACCATGTATCGCCCCTATCTTCAACTCACCAAGCCCGGCATCGTGATGGGCAACATGATCTCCGTGACGGGCGGCTTCCTGCTCGCCTCGCGGGGAGACATCAACTGGACCAGGGGCTGCCTCGTGGCGCTGGGCGTCGCGCTGGTGATTGCCTCGGGCTGCGTGGTCAACAACATCGTCGACCGCGACATCGACGGCCTGATGGCGCGCACCCGCAACCGCCCGATGGTCACCGGCGCGGTGCCCATGCCGCTGGCCCTGCTCTATGCGTGCGTGCTGGGGCTGGCGGGCGCCGGCCTGCTCTACGCGGCCACCCGGCAGGTCATGCCGGTGGCGCTCGTGACGATCGGCTACGCGGTCTACGTGGGCGCGTACACGCTCTGCCTCAAGCGCAGCTCCGTGCACGGCACGCTGGTGGGCAGCATCTCGGGGGCGATGCCGCCGGTGGTGGGCTATTGCGCGGCAAGCGGGCGCTTCGACGCGGCCGCGCTGACGCTGCTGGTGATGTTCAGCCTGTGGCAGATGCCGCATTCCTACGCCATCGCCATCTTCCGCGCCGCCGACTACCGCGCCGCGGCGATCCCGGTGCTGCCGGTGGTCAGGGGCCTGCCCGCGGCCAGGCGGCACATCGTCGCCTACATCGCCGCGTTCACCGGCGCCACGCTGATGCTCGGCGTCCTGGGCTATACCGGATGGCTGTACATGCTCGCCGCGCTGGCGAGCGGCATCTACTGGTTCAGGCTGGGGCTGGCGGGCCGCACCGCCGGCGACCAGCGGCGGTGGGCGCGCAAGCTGTTCTTCGCCTCCATCGCCATCATCACCGTGCTGAGCTTCGCGATGTCGGTGGACTTCTACCGGGCGCCGTCCGGCGTCACGCTCCAGGGACAGTAACACCCGACCGCCAGCATCGAGAACGGCTCGACCCGCTGCCCGGCGACGAGCTTGTCGAGGATCGGCTCGACGAAGCTGTTGGCCGAGCTGCACACCAGCCCCTGGCTGTAGGGCCCGGCGTACGCCAGCCGGCCATCGGCCGCCCAGATCGCCATCGACGGGCTGGCCGGCAGCCGCTCCATGCCTTCGATGCGCGCCAGCGGCCTGAGCTTGCCTTGCAGGAACGGCGCCAGCGCGCCATGCGTGCCCGGCTTCTGCACGCTGTAGAAGTCGACCTTGGCGTTGCGGTACATCTGCGTCAGGTAGTTCAGGTGCGCGTCGGTCTCCTTGTTGCAGGTGGTGCAGTCCGGGTCCCAGAAATGCACCACCCGGATGCGGCCGGTGTTGCCGGCCAGTTCCGGCGGCAGGCGCAGGTCGGCGTCGCCGAACACCACGGCGCGATCGGCGTAGGTGCGCAGGCCGCCCACGCCGAAGTAGCGCCACAAGCCGGCCCCGGTCGCGGTGAGGATGGCGACCGCGACGCACAGGAACACCACCACCGCCCGGCGGCGCAGGAAAGGAAGCGCCGGCTGGCTGCCGGCGTCCGCTGAAGAAAGGGACATGCGAATACGCTCCACCGGCGCGCGCAGTCAGGGCGCGCGCCGGAACTTGCTGCGGAACTGCTTTTCCATCTCCCGGCAGGCTTCCGCCTGGAAGCTGCGGGAGGCCGGCGACGCCGCCGCCTGGCTGCGGCGCCAGCACTGCACGACGGCGTGGCGCTCGGCCGCCTCGGCCGCCGCGGTCTGCGGGCGCGAGACGCCGAAGACGAAGGCGCCCAGCAGCAGCGCGACGAAGACGCCGCCGGCGGCCATGACCAAGGCGAACCTGCGCCGCTGCGCCGGGGACGGCGGCTCGTCGCCGGCGCGCAGGTCCGCGGACTGGCCGGCGGCGGGCACGCGGGAAACCGGATCGGCAGGCGTCGTCATGGCTGCGGACCCGTGCTGCGCGGCCACTACGCCGCCACCAGGGCCGGCGCCCGGCCGCCGAGCTTGAACACGCTCACGACCTGCGCCAGATGCGCCGCCTGGTGCCTGAGCCCGTCGACCGCGCTGGCGCTCTGCTCGACCAGCACCGCGTTCTCCTGCGTCACCTGATCGAGCTGGGTGACGGCGTCGCTGACCTGCGCGATGCCCTCGGTCTGCTCGCTGGTCGCGGCGCTGATCTCCGCGATCAGCGCGGCAACCCGCTGGACCTGGCTCACGATGTCGGCCATCGTCGTGCCGGTGGCGCCGACCAGGCTGGAGCCGGCCTCGACCCTGGAGACGCTGGCGTCGATCTGCGTCTTGATCTCCCTGGCCGCGCCCGCGCAGCGCTGCGCGAGCCGGCGCACCTCGCCCGCGACCACGGCGAATCCGCGCCCCTGCTCGCCCGCGCGCGCCGCCTCCACCGCCGCGTTCAGCGCGAGCAGGTTGGTCTGGAAGGCGATTTCGTCGATCACGCCGATGATGTCCGCGATCTTCTTCGAGCTCGCCGCGATCTCGCTCATGGTCGAGACGACCTGCCCGACCGCCGCGCCGCCCTTCTGCGCCGCCTCGTTGGCGGCAACGGCGAGCTGGGCCGCCTGGCGGGCGGACTCCGCGTTGTTGCGGACGATGCCCGTCATCTGGCTCATCGACGCGGCGGTCTGCTGCAGGCTGGCGGCCTGCGCCTCGGTGCGCCGCATCAGGCCGCTGTTGCCTTCCACGATGCCGGTCGAATCGGTGGCCAGCACGTCCGATGCCGAGCGCACGTCGCCGACCACGCCGGCCAGGCTTTCGCGCATGACCGACAGCGACGCCAGCACGCTGCCCGGCGGCGCCTGCCGGCCATCGGCATAGGGGCTGAGGTCGCCTTCCGAGACATTCCTGGCGACTTCGGCCAGCGCGCTCGGCTCCGCGCCCAGCTGCTGCAGGATGCTGCGCGATACCCGCCACGCCACCAGCGCGCTGATGACCAGTGCGAGCGCCAGCGCGGTCAGCATCAGATTCAGGAAACCGCCAGCCTCGGACAATGCCGTGTCATTTTCCTGGCGAATGCGCTTTTCCTCGAAATCGATAAGCCGGTTGATGGTGGCCAGCCATTGCTCGTATTGCGGTTTTGCGCGCTCCCACAATAATTCGCGGATAGCCGGCTGCGAAAGCGCATCGGCGGCGGTTCCCGCGATGATCGCATTGGTGGTGGCCACCGCGGCAGCCTCGGCCGCGCGAATGTCGCGATACAGCGCCAGCACCTCCTGCGAGGTCCGGGTGGAGGCCAGCAGCGACTCGATGCCCGCGGTCGAATCGGCGTAGAAGCGAGCCCTGGCCGCGATGAAATCGACCTGCTTCTGGCGCTCGGCGGGCGTTGCAGCCAGGACCACGTCGCGCACCGCGATCGAGCGGTCATGCGCGGAACCGCGGAAATTGATCGCATAGCGCTGGATCACCGCATGGCGCTCGCTGTTCGCATGCAGCGCGCTCTTGATGACGTCTACCTTGACCATCGCCACCGCGGTCACCGCGACGAGCACGGCGAAGATCAGGCCAAATCCGGCGTAAAGCCGCGCGCTTACCCGCATTCTGGAAAACAGCATATCGAACCCCTTGTGATCTGGTTATTTTTTTCAATTATTTCATGGGCCAATTTTTGCGCGATGAAAAATAACTTTTATCCCAATAGGTCAAATCAATTCCATTCCGAATTAATTGCGACATTTAGACGCATCCGCGCGCACCGGGTCGCCCGGCGTTGTTCCTTGCACCCATGCACACGCATCGCGCACGGCAGGCGCCCGCGTCGGGGCCGCGCAGGCCCGGCGCTACAGGCAATGCCCGCGGTAATGCGCGCGAGGCGGCCGCCGGAGGTGCCAGATGGCTATCGGCGCGGACCGGCGCGGTGGATGTCCAAGGTATATCCAATGCAGATCCATACAATATCAATACGTATGGAAAATACGCTATCAAAGCATAGCATGACATGAACTGCATGGACATAAAACGAGTAGATGACTTGACAAAGCCAGCAAAGCGCCACACGGCTTTCCCAGCGCAAGGCGGGATCGATAAAAGTCGCTTTGGCTTCGCTAATATGTCTTTTATCGCATATTTGCTGCCAAGACACGTCAAATATGTGACTTTTTAGCCATCAAGTTATGTTCACAAGGACCTGTCTCTGGCAATCCGTGGAAATTTCATCTACAGTTCGCGTAACTTTTATAGATCCATACATACGAATTTCTGTATGGATACAATTCAAATGCAAAGTGAAGCCCCCAAAACACGCGCGAACACACGCGCGAACCTGCATTTCGGTCGAAGGCAGTTTCTGAAGTTATGCGGCGCAGGGGCGGCCACCGCCACGGCAACGGCCCTCGGGTTCGCGCCCAGCCCGGCAAGGGCGGCCGACATCCGGCAGTACAAGCTGCTGCGCGCCAGGGAAACCCGCAACAACTGCACCTATTGCTCGGTCGGCTGCGGCCTCCTGATGTACAGCACGGGAGACGGCGCCAAGAACGCCAAGGCCAGCATCTTCCACATCGAAGGCGATCCCGACCATCCGGTCAGCCGCGGCTCGCTCTGCCCCAAGGGCGCCGGCCTGGTCGATTTCATTCATAGCGAGAACCGCCTGAAATACCCGGAATACCGGGCGCCCGGCTCCAACGAATGGAAGCGCATCAGCTGGGACGAGGCCACCACGCGCATCGCCCGCCTGCTCAAGGACGACCGCGACAAGAACTTCATCGCGCGCAACGAGAAGGGCGAGCTGGTCAACCGCTGGCTGTCGAGCGGCATGCTGGCCTCGTCGGCGGCCAGCAACGAGACCGGCATCCTCGACTTCAAGTTCGCGCGGGCGCTGGGCATCCTCGGCCTGGACTGCCAGGCCCGCGTGTGCCACGCGCCCACCGTGTCGGCGCTGGCGCCGACGTTCGGCCGCGGCTCGATGACCAACAACTGGGTCGACATCAAGAACGCCAACGTCATCCTCATCATGGGCGGCAACCCCGCCGAGGCGCACCCGGTCGGCTTCAAGTGGGTCATCGAGGCCAAGATCCGCAACGGCGCCAAGGTGATCGTGGTGGACCCGCGCTTCAACCGCAGCGCGTCGGTCGCGGACATCTACGCGCCGATCCGGGCCGGCTCGGACGTGGCCTTCCTGATGGGCATGGTCAAGTACCTGCTCGACCACGACAAGATCCAGCACGAGTACGTCAAGGCCTACACCAACGCCAGCCTGATCGTCAGCGAGGGCTACCGCTTCGACGAAGGCCTGTTCAGCGGCTTCGACAGCGCCGCCGGCAAGTACGACAACCGCACCTGGCTCTACGAGCTGGACGCCAACGGCCACGCGCTGCAGGACCCGACGCTTGCGCATCCCCGCTGCGTCTTCAACCTGCTCAAGGCGCACGTCGCGCGCTACACGCCGGAAATGGTCTCGACCATCTGCGGCACGCCGCAGGAAGACTTCCTGCGGATCTGCGAGATCATGGCCTCGACCAGCGCGCCCAACCGCACCGCGACGTTCCTCTACGCGCTGGGCTGGACGCACCACAGCAGCGGCGCGCAGATCATCCGCGGCTCGGGGATGATCCAGCTGCTGCTCGGCAATATCGGCATGGCCGGCGGCGGCGTGAACGCGCTGCGCGGGCACTCGAACATCCAGGGCTACACCGACCTGGGCCTGCTGTCGCTGCGCCTGCCGGGCTACCTCAACCTGCCCTCGGACAGCCAGCAGACGCTGAAGCAGTATCTCGACGCCAGCACGCCCGCCGAGCAGCTGCCCGGCCAGGTGAACTACTACAAGAACACGCCCAAGTTCTTCGTCAGCCTGATGAAGAGCCTCTACGGCGAGCACGCCACGCGCGCCAACGACTGGGGCTACGACTGGCTGCCCAAGTGGGACAAGAGCTACGACATGCTGGCCTTCTTCGACCGCATGTACGAAGGCAAGGTCAACGGCTACATCGCGCAGGGCTTCAACCCCATCGCCGCGATGCCGGACTCCAACAAGATCCGCGCCTCGCTGGCCAAGCTCAAGTTCCTCGTCATCATCGACCCGCTGCAGACCGAGACCTCGACGTTCTGGCGCAACCACGGCGAGTTCAACGACGTCGACCCGGCCGCGATCCAGACCGAGGTGTTCCGCCTGCCCTCCTCCTGCTTCGCCGAGGAAAACGGCGCGATCGTCAATTCCGGCCGCTGGCTGCAGTGGCATTTCGCCGGCGCCGAGCCGCCCGCCGAAGCGCGCCACGACGGCCGCATCCTCGGCGGCATCTTCATGAAGATGCGCGAGCTCTATGCGAAGGAAGGCGGCGCCTGCCCCGAGCAGGTGCTGAACATGACGTGGGACTACCAGGACCCGTACAACCCGGAGCCGGAGGAAGTCGCCAAGGAGGCCAACGGCTATGCGCTCGAAGACCTGCGCGACGACCAGGGCCAGATCTTCGCGCGCAAGGGCGAGCTGCTGTCCGAATTCGGGCAGCTGCGCGACGACGGCTCGACCGCCAGCTTCAACTGGATCTTCTGCGGCTCCTGGACCCAGGCCGGCAACCAGATGGCCCGGCGCGACAACACCGACACCGGCCACGGCGCCACGCCCGGCTGGGCCTGGGCCTGGCCGGCCAACCGCCGCATCCTGTACAACCGCGCCTCGCTCGACCCGATGGGCAAGCCGTGGGACCCCGAGCGCATCATCGTGTCGTGGGATGGCCGGCGCTGGTCCGGCAGCGACGTGCCCGACTACCCCGCGACGGCGGCGCCGGGCAGCGGCGTGAGCCCGTTCATCATGCTGCCCGAAGGCGTGGGACGCCTGTTCTCGGTCGGCGGCATGGTCGACGGCCCGTTCCCCGAGCACTACGAGCCGATCGAGAGCCCGCTGGTGAGCAACCCGCTGCATCCGGCGGTGACGTACAACCCGACCGCGCGCGTCCTCCCCAATGACCGCAAGCGCATGGGCACGCGCGACGAGTTCCCGTACGTGGCCACCACCTACGGCCTGACGGAGCTGTTCCGCCACTGGACCAAGCACTCCCGCCTGAACGCCATCATGCAGCCGGAGCAGTTCGTGGAGATCGGCACCGCGCTCGCGGCCCGCAAGGGCATCGCCCACGGCGACATGGTCAAGATCACGACCAAGCGCGGGTACATCAAGGCCAAGGCCGTAGTCACCAAGCGGGTGAAGACGCTGAAGGTCGCCGGCCAGGATCTCGAGCAGATCGGCATTCCCTGCAACTGGGGCTACGAGGGCGCGACGCGCAAGGGCTTCCTCGCCAACACGCTCAGCCCGAGCGTGGGCGACGCCAATTCGCAAACCCCCGAATACAAAGCCTTCCTGGTCAACATCGAGAAAGCCTGACCGCCATGTCCATGCAATCCCAGAACATCATCCGGCGCTCGGCGACCAGCAACTTCACGCCGGCGCCGCGCGCCCGCGAGCACCAGACCGAGGTGGCCAAGCTCATCGACGTGTCCGTGTGCATCGGCTGCAAGGCCTGCCAGGTGGCCTGCTCCGAGTGGAACGACCTGCGCGACGAGGTCGGCCACAACGTCGGCGTCTACGACAACCCGGCCGACCTCAGCCCGCAGACCTGGACGCTGATGCGCTTCGACGAGGTCGAGCACGAGAACGGCAAGCTGGAATGGCTGATCCGCAAGGACGGCTGCATGCACTGCGAGGACCCGGGCTGCCTGAAGGCGTGCCCGAGCCCCGGCGCGATCGTCCAGTACGCCAACGGCATCGTCGACTTCCAGTCGGAACACTGCATCGGCTGCGGCTACTGCGTGGCGGGCTGCCCGTTCGACGTGCCGCGCATCAGCAAGCAGGACAACAAGGCCTACAAGTGCACGCTGTGCTCCGACCGCGTCGGCGTGGGACAGGAACCGTCGTGCGTGAAGACCTGCCCCACCGGCGCCATCAGCTTCGGCAGCAAGGAAGACATGAAGGTGCTCGGCGCGAGCCGCGTCGAGGAACTGAAGACGCGCGGCTACGACGGCGCGGGGCTCTATGACCCGCAAGGCGTCGGCGGCACCCACGTCATGTACGTGCTCCAGCACGCGGACAAGCCCGAGCTGTACCACAAGCTGCCGCGCGACCCGAAGATCAGCGCGATGGTCCGGGGCTGGAAGGACTGGCTCAAGCCCGTGGCCGGCCTGGCCTTCGCCGCGACCGTGGCGGGCTTCCTCACCCACTACGTGGGCGTGGGGCCCAACGTCCCCAAGGCGCCGGACGACGAGCCGGACGACCCGCAGGCGGCCAGCCGCAAGACCGCGGCGACGGAGGAGTGACGCCATGACCGAAAAAGAACCGATCCTGCGCACCGGGTTCGCCGAGCGCCTGTGCCACTGGCTGATGGTGGCCTGCTTCATTCCCGTGGCGCTGTCCGGCCTGTCGTGGTTCTTCCCCAGCCTGAGCTGGCTGTCGGGCGTGCTCGGCACGCCGCAGCTCGCGCGCGTGCTGCACCCGTTCCTGGGCGTCCTGGTGTTCATCCTGCTCGCCTTCATGTTCGCGCGCTTCGCCCATCACAACGTGCTGGTCAAGAGCGACCGCCTCTGGTTCCGCAACGTGAAGGCGGTGGTGCTCAACACGCCCGCCGCGCACAAGCTGCGCATCGGCAAGTACAACGCCGGCCAGAAGGTGCTGTTCTGGCTCATCATGCTGGCCATCGCCGCGCTGCTGGCCAGCGGCCTGGTCATCTGGCGCCGCTACTTCTCCGGGTACTTCCCGATCCCCGTGATCCGCCTGGCGCTGCTGCTGCATGCGATGGCGGGCATCGGGCTGGTGCTCCTGATCGCCGGCCACGTCTACCTGGCGATCTGGGTGCGCGGCTCGATCTCCGGCATGCTGACCGGCTACGTGTCGCGCGCCTGGGCGCGGCATCACCACGACCGCTGGTACGACGAGATCGCCGGCGCCGGCAAGTCCGACGGGCACCGGCGATGAACCGGCCCGTCACGGACACCGTCGCGCTGGACAAGCGCAGCCCCGGCGTCAAGGACATCGAGCCGCTGCTGCGGCCGAAACTGGACGTGCTCTACGCGCACCGCTCCGCCCGCCTGCGGCACCTGGCCGCGGACCATCCGGAAGCCGGCTACCTGCTCTTCATCGCGGCGCTGGTCGACCGGCAGCGCGAGCTGCTTCTCGGCGAGCCGCTGCCGCGGCCGGCAACCACCGGCCCGCGCGACGGCGCGAGCGGCCCGCTGCGCGCCGGCCTGGACGAAGAGCCCGTGCGGTCGTACTGGATGGCCGCGCTCGGCCAGCTGCTCGACCACGCGCGCGCGACCGCGCCGCAGAGCGTGCTCGACGCGCTCGAGCCGCTGCGCCGCGCCGACGACGCGGCGCGGGCGCAGATGGCGGCGAAGCTGCTCGACGGCAAGTCCGGCGAGATCGGCGCGGGCGCCGCGCTGTTCCTCTGGACCGCGCTGTCGCTCACCGCGGCGCAGTACGCCGATTTCGTCCTGGCCGGACCCCAGGCGCCGGCCCCGCGGCAGGAAAGCAGCCTCTGCCCGCTGTGCGGCTGCGCGCCGGCCGGCAGCCTCATCATGAACGGCGACCGCGCCGGCCTGCGCTATCTCCACTGCCCGCTGTGCGAGACCCGCTGGCACATGGTGCGCTCGAAGTGCTCCAACTGCGGCAGCGCCGCCAAGCTGGACTACTGGAGCCTCGACGACCTCGAGGCGCCGGTCAAGGCCGAGAGCTGCGGCGACTGCCACGGCTACCTCAAGGCCTTCTACCGCGAGCGCGACGAACACGTGGAAGTCTGCGCGGACGACCTCGCCACGCTCGCGCTCGACGCCGCCGTCGCGCAGGAGGGCTACGGGCGGACCGGCGTCAGCCCGTTCGCCTTCGAGGCCTGAACGCGGGTCCGTCCCGGCCGGGACGGACCGCGGCGCGCATCCGCATCCGGAAATGAAAAAAGGGCCTGCAGCGGCAACGCTGCAGGCCCTCGAATTTCTTGGCTCCCCGACCTGGGCTCGAACCAGGGACCTACGGATTAACAGTCCGGCGCTCTACCGACTGAGCTATCGGGGAACAACGACCGATGCAGCGGCAACCGATGGAAACCGATGCAAACGAAGGCCCGGATTGTACAACAACCGCGGCGATTGTCCAGTGATTTTGCGCGGGCCGCCGGCTTGGCCACCGACTCCGCCACACTAGGCGGCCCGCACGGCCTCACACCGACACGTCCTTGCGCGGCGCCGGCTCGCGGTTGTCGAACCAGCGGTACAGCGTCGGCACCATCACCAGCGTGAGCAGCGTCGAGGTGATCAGCCCGCCGATCACCACCACCGCCAGCGGGCGCTGCACCTCCGAGCCCGGCCCCGTGGAGAACAGGAACGGCACCAGCCCCAGCATGGCGATGGTGGCGGTCATCATGACCGGGCGGAAGCGCTGGGCCGCGCCCTGCACCACCGCGTCATCGAGCGGCAGGCCCGAGTCGCGCAGCGTGCGGATGTAGGACACCAGCACCACGCCGTTGAGCACGGCCATGCCCCACAGCGCGATGAAGCCCACCGAGGCCGGCACCGACAGGTATTCGCCGGTGACGAACAGGCCGATGATGCCGCCGATGGAGGCGAACGGCAGCACGGTGATGATGAGCGTGGCGAAGCGCAGCGAGTTGAACAGCAGGAACAGCAGGAAGAAGATCGCCGCCACCGTGACCGGCACGATGATCTTCAGGTGGCCCATCGCGCGTTCCATGTTCTGGAACTGGCCGCCCCACTCGAGGTAATAGCCCTCGGGCAGCTTGACCTTGCTGCCGGCCGCCTGCTGCAGCTCGGCGACGAAGCCGCCCAGGTCGCGGTCCTTGACGTTGATCATCACCACCACGCGGCGCTTGGCCATCTCGCGGCTGATCTGCGCCGGGCCGTCCGTCACCTCGATCTTCGCCACGCTCTGCAGCGGCACCTGGACGCCGTTGGGCGTGGCCACCAGCAGCTGGCGGATGGCCTGCACGTTGTCGCGGAAGTCCGCGGGCAGGCGCACCGCCGCGGCGAAGCGGCGCTCGCCCTCGAAGATGTCGGTGGCGCGCTTGCCGCCGATGGCGATCTCGATGATGTCGTGGATGTCGGACACGTTCAGGCCGTAGCGCGCGATCGCCTGGCGGTCGATCTCGATGGACAGGTACTGCTGCCCGGAGATGCGCTCGATGCGCACGTCCTGCGAGCCCGGGATGCCGCCGGCCACGCGCGCGATCTCGCCGGCGAGGTCGCGCAGCTTGTCGAGATCGTCGCCGAACACCTTCACCGCCACGTCCGAGCGCACGCCGCTGACCATCTCGTCGACGCGGTCGGAGATCGGCTGCGCCATCACGATCTGCACGCCGGGGATGGCCTTGAGCTTCTCGCGGATGCCGTTGGCGATGTCGTCCTGGGTCCAGCCGTCGGGCCACTCGTCGCGGTCCTTGAGGCTGGCGATGGGCGTGGACTCGTTCTGGCCCTGCGGGTCGGCCGGGCTTTCGCCGCGGCCCACGCCGGACACCACCGACTTCACGCCCGGCACCGACAGCACCAGCTTGTTGGCCGCCATCTCCAGCTTGATGGATTCCTCCAGCGAGATGTTGGGCACGCGGTCGAGCGCGGGCACGATCGAGCCTTCCTTCATCTCGGGGATGAAGGACGTGCCCAGCAGCGGCACGATCGCGAGGGTGGCGCCGAACGCCGCCACCGCGCCGATCACGGTCTTGCGGCTGTTGGCCAGCGCCCAGCGCAGCATGCGCAGGTAATGGCGCTTCATGAACGCGATCAGGCGCGTGTCGTGCTCGGAGCCGCCCTTGAGCAGGTAGGACGCCAGCACCGGCGAGAGCGTGAGCGACAGCAGCAGCGAGATCGCCAGCGCGATCGAGATGGTGAACGCCAGCGGCGCGAACATCTTGCCCTCCATGCCCTTGAGCGTCATCAGCGGCAGGAACACCAGGATGATGATGCCCACGCCCACGATCACCGGCGTGGCCACTTCCTGCACCGCCTTGACCAGGATCTCGGTCTTGCTCAGGCGCGATTTCTCGCGGTAGCCGAGCCGCTCGAAGGCGTTCTCCACCACCACCACCGAGCCGTCCACCATCAGGCCGATGGCGATGGCCAGCCCGCCCAGCGACATCAGGTTGGCCGACAGGCCCACCTGGTTCATCACCATGAAGGTCAGCAGCGGCGTGAGCACCAGCGTGGCCAGCACGATCACCGACGAGCGCACGTCGCCGAGGAACAGGAACAGCACGATCACCACCAGCACCACGCCTTCGAGCAGCACCTTGGTCACGGTCCACAAGGCGGAGTCCACCAGTTCGCTGCGGTCGTAGTACGGCACGATCTGCAGCTTGCCGGGCAGCATGCCGCGCTCGTTGATCTCGGCCACGCGGGCCTTGACGCGGCTCACCACTTCCTTGGCGTTGCCGCCGCGCATCATCATCACGATGCCGCCCACGGCCTCGGTCTCGCCGTTCTTGACCAGCGCGCCCTGCCGCACCTCGTGCCCCACCGCCACGTCGGCCACGTCGCGCACGTACACCGGCGTGCCGGCCACCTCCTTGAGCACGATGCTGCCGATGTCGTCCACGCCCCTGGCCAGGCCCACGCCGCGGATCAGGTACTGCTCGGCGTAGTGCGGCAGCACGCCGCCGCCGGAGTTGGCGTTGTTGCGCGCCAGCGACTGGTAGACCTGCTGCAGCGTGATCTGGTAGTGGCGCATGCGCTCCGGGTTGACCAGCACCTGGTACTGCCTGACGTAGCCGCCCTGCGAGTTGATCTCGGCCACGCCGGGAATCGAGCGCAGCAGCGGGCGCACCACCCAGTCCTGGGCGATGCGGCGCTCGGAAAGCTCGTCCGTGGTCAGCGCACGGCTGCCGTCGTCGGCGCGGTCGAGCGTGTACTGGTAGACCTCGCCCAGCCCGGTGGAGACCGGGCCCAGCACCGGCGTCACGCCCTCGGGCATGCGCCCGCCCACTTCGATCAGGCGCTCCATCACCAACTGGCGGGCAAAGTACACGTTCGTCGCATCGGTGAACACCAGCGTGATCAGCGACAGGCCCGCCTTGTTGAGCGAGCGCATCTCCTCCAGGCCGGGCAGGCCCGTCATGGCCATCTCGATCGGCACGGTGACGAAGCGCTCCACCTCCTCCGGCGAGCGGCCGGTGGCCTCGGTGGCGATCTGCACCTGCACGTTGGTCACGTCGGGAAACGCATCCACCGACAACTTGGTGGCCGCGCGCAGGCCGAAGAAGAACAGCACCACCGCCAGCACGCACACCACCAGCCGCTGCTTGATGGCGGCTTCCACAAGGGATTTCATCATGGCTGCTTATCCCTGTTCCAGGCGCTTGCGCTCGTTGTCCAGATGGAAGGCGCCATCCACCACCACGCGGTCGCCGGCCTTCACGCCGCTGTGGACCACGCGCATGCCGTCGCTCTCCGCGCCCAGCCGGACCTTGGCCAGGCGGTACTGGCCGCCGGGCAGCTCCAGGTAGACCTGCTCGTCGTTGCCGTCGCGCACGATGGCGGACTCGGGGATCACCAGCTGCTCGGTCGGCGCGCTGTTGATCAGCATGCTGGCCAGCATGGCGGGCTTGAGGCGGCCCTCCTTGTTCTCCAGTTCGGTGCGCACCAGCACCGTGCGCGTCTGCGGGTTCACCGTGCGGCCCACGTAGATCAGCTTGCCGGTGATCTGCTTGCGGCCGGCGCCGTTGCCCAGCGAAGGCACCTCGATGTCCACGCTCTGGCCTTCGGCCACCAGCGCGGCCTGCTGCTCGGGCACCTCCGCCACCACCCACACGCGCGACAGGTCGGCCACGGTGTAGAGCGCGTCGGCCGGCTGCACCACCTGGCCCTGCGCCACGTTGCGCTCCACCACCGTGCCGCTGATGCTGGAGAACACCGGCGAATACGAATCGATGCTGCCGCTCCTGGCCAGTTGCGCCACCGCCGCGGCCGACATGCCCAGCACGCGCAACTGGTCGCGGTAGGCGCGCATCTCGGCCGAGGCGATCGCCAGCTCGCTCTCGCGCCGCTGCAGCTCGCCGCGGCCGATCACGTCGGCGGCGAACAGCTGGCGCGCGCGCTCGGCGTTGCGGGCCTGCAGATCGGTCTGCGACTCGGCCTTGAGGAAGGCCAGCTGCGCCGTGCCCAGCTCGCTGCTGTGCAGGCGCGCCAGCACCTGCCCGGCCTTGACCTCCTGGCCGAGGATGCCGTAGAGATCGGTCACGCGGCCGGTCACGCTGGCGCCGATGCGCGCCACGCGCTGCTCGTCGAAATCGATGCGGCCGGCCACGCGCAGCACCTCGCTGAAGGCGCTGGTGGCCACCGGCGCCACCTTGAGCGTCTGCTGCAGGGCCGGCTCGGGCCTGACCACGCCCGGCGGCAGCTTGGGCGCCTCGGCGGCGGGCGCGGGATCGTCGGAGCAGCCGGCCAGGGAAAACAGCAGGGCTGCGGTTGCCGTCAGGGAAAGAAGGAAATGGGGACGCATGCTTAGTTGGGTTCCATAGGTGCCGTGGAAGCGGGAGACGCTGCGGGGGGTGACGCCAGAGGTGACGCCACGGATGGCGCCAGAGCCGGCGCCGCCGCGGCATCGCCGGGCACGCTCGACAGCAGCTTCTCGATCTGGATGGTGGCGGTCTGCAATTCGTACTGGGCCGCGATCAGGTCGCTGCGCGCGCCGCGCAGCACGCGCTGGGCGTCGAGGTAATCGAGGATGCCGCGCTCGCCGAAGCGGTAGGCCGACTCGGCCACCGCCAGCGCCGACTCCGCCTGGCGCACGATGCCGCCTTCCAGCGCGCCGACCTGCGCCTGCGTGATCTCGTACTGGCGGTAGGCGGTTTCCAGCTCCTGCCGCAGCTCGAACTCGCGCAGCTCCAGCGCGGTGCGGGCCTGGATCGCCTGCGCGGTGGCCTCGCCCACCGGGCCCTGGCGGCGGTCCCACAGCGGAATGGTCAGGGTCAGGCCGACCTGCGAGACGGTGTTGTCCGGCTCGCGCGCGGCGCTGGCGCGCACGGCCAGCTCGGGCAGCCGCAGCGAACGCTGGTAGTCCACCGCCAGGCTGGCGCGGTCCGCCTCGAGGCGGCGCTGGGCCAGCTCGGCATTGCTGCCGCCCAGGGTGTCGCGCAGCACCGGCAAGGCCGGCAGCGGCGCCTGCTGGCTCAGGCTGCCGGCCACCGCGTAGTCGGCCGGCATGGCGCCGCCGACCTGCTGGCGCAGCGCCGCCTTGGCCTGCTTGACGCGCAGGTGCGCGCTCTGCAGCGTCTTCTGCGCGCTCAGCAATTCGGTCTCGGCCTTGATCAGCTCGTAGCGCGGCGCCTCGCCCACCTCCACGCGCAGGCGCGCGCGGTCGTGGATCTGCCGCATCATGGCCAGGTCGTCCTGCGCCGCGGCCTGCTCGGTCTCGCGGCGCAGCACCTCGAAATACGCGGTCTTGACGCGCGCGGCCAGCTCGGCCCGGAACGCCTGGCGGCCCGCCTCGGTGGCCTCCAGGCTGCGCCCGGCCATGTCGGCGCGCAGCCGGCGCTGCTGCGGATAATCCAGCTTCTGGGTGATCGCCACGGTCGGCGCGGGACCGCCGGCCACGCCGGCGCTGCGCGGCGACAGCCGGCCGTACAGCACCTCCACCTGCGGATTGGGATAGGCCCGCGCGCTGGTCACGGCGGCACTGGCGGCGTCGACGCCGGCCTGGGCCGCCTCGACGCCCTTGTTGGTGGACTGCGACAAGGACAGCAGCTCGGGCAAGGTGAACGTCTGCGCCGCCAGCGCCGGCAAGGCGCCGAGCGGCAGCAACGCCACCACGGAATACATCGTGATCTGTCTGATCTGTTTGATCTGCATGACGAAAGGGGGCAGGCAAGACGGCTGCGCGCCCGCCACCGGCGCGCGCACGGCGCGCGGCGGCAGTCAGTCCGCGCGCGCGGTGGCGAGCGGACCGGGGCGCCCAGGCAATGGGAACGCATCCCGGGCGCGCGCGATGCGCGCCGGGATTGCCGGGGCTGTCAGATCAGGGAGATGGGCGGCTTGAAAAACGCCGCCGGCAACGGTGCCGGGGGTGCGGGGAACGGCCGCGCGCGCGCGATGGGCGGCGGCGAAACGCGCACGGCGGGCAGCGCGAACAGCGCGCTGGATTCCTCGATCTCGTCGAGCAGGTCGAGCGGATCGAGCAGGTCGGCGGACCAGATCTCGCAGTAGCCGGGCGGCTCGTCCTCCGCCACCGCCACCGCTTCGGGCTCCGCCTCGGCCATCAGGCCGTCGTCGCCGGGCGCCACCACGCGGCCGGCGTCGGCAATGCCGTCCAGCCCGTCGAGCGCGCGCGGCACCGCCGCGGCGAACGCCTCCGCGCGCGCCGCCTCGGGCTGCGCGCCGCCGGCATGCACGTTCGCCGCCGCCCCGAAGGACAGCAGAGACAGGCACAAGGCGGTGAGCAGGAACAGCAGGGATCGCATCGGTCTGGGGGCGAAGACGAGGGTAAAAACACGGGCGGTCCAGGTGGCGCGGCAACCGCTTGATGCAAGCGGCGCATGGATGGTGCGCGGCAGCATTGTAGCGTGGATGCTCAACATAGACAGGGAAAGGCACCCGGCGTTCCGTTGGAAACGGACAAGAATCCGGTGCGCTCCGGACATGGGCGGCGGGGGCGCGGCATGCGCCCGGCCCGGCGGTGGCCGGCGCGCCACCCGCGTGTTCCCGGTTCCCCTCCACGGAGGGCCGGCCCTCCGAGGGGATCGCAGATTATCGGGACGGCGGCTGCCCGCTCACGCCGCGGCGGCCTTGCCGCGCTCGCGCACCTGGCGGATGAATGCGCGCACCGCCGGCGCCTTCTCGTGGCGCCGGTGCGCCACCGCGATCTCGGTCGGCACCACGCCGCCGTGGATCTCGCGGTAGACCACGTCGGGAATCACGATGTGGTCGACCACCGAATGCGGCACCACCGCCACGCCCGACCCCAGCGACACCATCGTCACCACCGCCACGAGGCGGCCCGGGCGCGTCACGATCTGCGGATGGAACTGGCCGCGCCGGCCGATCTCCAGCGTGCCCGATTCCTGCTCCGGCAGGATGAAGCGCTCGTCGCGCAACTGGGCCGGATGCACCACGTCGAGCCGGGCCAGCGGCGACTCCGCGTGCAGCGCGAGCACGAAGCGCTCCCGCGCGATCACGATGCCGTCGATGCCGACCGGATAGGTCACGGGCGGGCGCAGGAACGCCACGTCCAGCGTGCCCGCCTCGATCAGTTGCGGCAGCCGCGCGAGCGCGCCTTCGCGCAGGTTGACCTCGAGGTCGGGATAGTGCTTGCGATAGATCGACAGTTCCGCCTGGAGCACGCCGGAGTACGCCGTCGAGGCGATGTAGCCCACTTCGATGCGCCCGATCTCGCCGCGCCCGGCGCGGCGCACGGATTCCTCGGCCTGGGCGAACTGCTCCAGCGCGCGCCGCGCCTCGACCTGGAACACCTCGCCGGCCGAGGTCAGCGACACCGAGCGCGTGGTCCGGTGGAACAGCCGCACGCCGAGCATGCGCTCGGCTTCCTGGATCTGCTTGGTCAGTGCCGGCGGCGAGATGTGCAGCAACTCCGCCGCGCGCACGAAATGCAGGCAATCCGCCACGGCCATGAAGCAACGAAAATGGCGCAATTCCATGATTTACAAGGGATTTATCTATTAACCAGATGGAAATTATTTAACGACACAATGATAATAGCTGCCGTGTTCCGACAGTCTAGACTTGCAACGCTGAGGCACGCGGGCATGGCCCGGGCGCCTCGCATTTCAACGAGACCAAGCGAGAGACAGACCGTCATGACGACACGGAGAACCTTCCTCAAGACCGCGGCTGTAGCCACTACCGCACTTTCCCCGGTAGCTTACATCCGCAGCGCGAATGCCGCGCCGGAATTCAAGCTGCGCTTCGGCAGCTACCAGCCCCCTTCCCACCCGGTGAATATTCGCGCCAAGGAAATGGCCGAGAAGATCCGCACCGAATCGGGCGGGCGCGTCGACTTCCAGGTCTACCCGAACTCGCAGCTTGGCAGCGACACCGACATGCTGTCGCAGCTGCGCGCCGGCTCCATCGACTTTCTCGCGCTGTCGCCGCTGACGCTCGGCACGCTGCTGCCGGTGGTGCAGATCAGCGGCATCGGCTTTGCCTTCAAGGACTATGCGGCGGTGTGGGCGGCGATGGACGGCGAGCTCGGCGCCCACCTGCGCAACGAGATCGGCAAGACCTCGCTGTTCGCCTTCGAGCGGATCTGGGACAACGGCTACCGTCAGATCACCACCAGCAGCCGCCCGATCGCCACCCCGGACGACCTCAAGGGCCTGAAGATGCGCGTGCCGCCGGCGCCGATCTGGACCTCGATGTTCAAGGCGTTCAACGCCTCGCCCACCACCATCAGCATGCAGGACGTGTACACCTCGCTGCAGACCAAGGTGGTCGACGGCCAGGAAAATCCGCTGGTGCTCATCGAGGCGTCCAAGATCTACGAGGTGCAGAAGTTCTGCTCGCTGACCAACCACATGTGGGACGGCTTCTGGTTCCTCGGCAACAAGGCCAAGTTCGGCAAGCTGCCGGCCGACCTGCAGCAGGTCGTCACGCGCAACGTCAACGAAGCCGCGCTGAAGCAGCGCGCCGACACCAAGAAGACCAACGACGCGCTGGTCGACGACCTGCGCGGGCGCGGCCTCAAGTTCAACAGCGTGGAGCAGGAAGCCTTCCGCGCCAGGCTCCGCACCGCCGGCTTCTATGCCGAATGGCACCGCCGCTTCGGCGACGAGGCCTGGAGCCTGCTCGAGAAGTTCGGAGGAAAGATCTCGTGATCGAGCGGCCCCTGATCCCGGCGGCCGCGCTGCATCCTTCGGCCACGCCCCTGCTCGGCGCGCACCGGCTGCTGATGCGCTGCGTGGGCGCGCTGGCCGCGTGCCTGGTGTTGGCGGATACCTGCATCCTGCTGGCCGGCGTGGTGTCCCGCTACGTGTTCGACAACCCCCTGGACTGGACCGACGAGCTGGCCTCCACGCTGTTCATCTGGCTCACCATGCTGGGCGCGGTGCTGGCGCTCGACAAGGGCGAGCACATGCGCCTGACGGCGCTGGTGAACCGCCTGTCGCCGCGCTGGCAGGCGTGGCTGCAGACCATGTCGGCGCTGGTGGTGTGCGCCTTCGTGATGCTCATCATCGTGCCCGCCATCGGCCACGCGCACGACGAGATGGAGATCACCACGCCCGCGCTGGGCATGCCGGCCGGCTACCGCGCCGCCGCGCTGCCCGCCGGCGCGGTGCTGATGGCGCTGACCTCGCTCGCGGGCCTGCTCAAGCGCGCCTCGCTGCGCGACGCGCTGCAGGCGCTGGCCGTGCTCGCGGCCGTGGCCGGGCTGCTGTGGCTGGCCGGGCCGCTGCTGCTGTCGATCGGCAACTACAACCTGCTGATCTTCTTCGTGCTGCTGCTGGGCGCGGCCATCGCCGCCGGCCAGCCGATCGCCTTCGCGTTCGGCGTGGCCACGCTGGCCTACATCGGGCTGGTCACGGACTCGCCATACTCGGTGGTGGTGAGCCGCATCGACGAAGGCATGTCGCACATGATCCTGCTGTCGGTGCCGCTGTTCGTGCTGCTCGGCGCGCTGCTGGAAATCAGCGGCATGGCCAGGTCGCTGATCGACTTCATGGCCGCGCTGATCGGCCACACGCGCGGCGGGCTGCAGTTCACGCTGCTCGGCGCCATGTTCCTGGTCTCGGGCATCTCGGGCTCCAAGGTGGCCGACATGGCCGCCATCGCGCCGGCGCTGTTCCCGGAGATGAAGAAGCGGGGCTGCAAGCCGGAAGACCTCGTGGCGCTGCTCTCGTCGACCGGCGCGATGACCGAGACCATCCCGCCCAGCATCGTGCTCATCACCATCGGCGCCGTGTGCAGCGTCTCCATCACCGCGCTGTTTACCGGCGGGCTGATGCCGGCCGTGGTCGCCACGCTGGCCATCGCCGTGGTGTGCTGGGCGCGCGCGCGCCGCGAGCCGGCGCCGGGACTGGCGCGCGCGCCGCTGCGCGTGGTGCTGCGCACGCTGCTGTTCGCCGTGCCGGCGCTGGCGCTGCCGGTGCTGATCCGCTACGCGGTGGTCATGGGCGCGGCCACCGCGACCGAGGTGGCCACCGTGGGCGTGGCCTACATCGTGCTGGTCGGCATGATCGGCTGCTTCCTCTACCGCAACATCGACCTGCGCCGGCTCTATCCGACGCTGGTCGAGACCGCCACGCTGTCCGGCGCGATCCTGCTCACCATCGGCATGGCCACGGCGATGTCGTGGGCGCTGACCCAGTCGGGCTTCTCCGCCGACGTGGTGGACCTGATGGTGCGCGCCTCCGGCGGCGCGCCGGGCTTCCTGCTCATCACCATCCTGGCCTTCGTCATCCTCGGCAGCGTGCTGGAGGGCATTCCGGCGATCGTGCTGTTCGCGCCGCTGCTGTTCCCGGTGGCCAAGACGCTCGGCATCAACGAGGTGCACTACTCGATGGTGGTGATCCTGGCGATGGGCATGGGCATGTTCTCGCCGCCGTTCGGCGTGGGCTTCTATGCCGCCTGCTCGATCGGGCGCGTCTCCGCGGATGCCGTGTTCGGGCGCGTGTGGGGCTACCTGGGCGCGCTGCTGCTGGCGCTGCTGGTGGTGGCTTTCGTGCCGTGGCTGTCGGTCGGCTTTCTCTGACCTCGCACCGGGGCCCCGCGCGGCGGCCCCGGGCTTCTCTCCTTCAGATCCATTCCCATGACTTCCAAAGCAGAACTGCGCCTGCGCTTCAAGGCGCTCTTCGAAACCGGCGCCACCGTTCCCGCGGTGGGCGCCTTCGATCCGCTCAGCGCGTTGCTGGTGCAAAAGGCGGGCTTTCCCGTGGTCTACGTCGGCAGCTACGGCGTGGCTTCCTCGCGCGGCATGCCGGACGTCGGCCTGCTCACGCTGGACGAGCTGGTGGCCGCGGTCCGCTCGGTGGCGGACGCGGTCGACCTGCCGGTCGTCGCCGATGCCGAGAACGGCTTCTACAACCCCGCCAACATCTGGCGCGCCGTGCGCCTGTACGAGCGCGCGGGCGCCAGCGCGATCCACATCGACGACCATGAAAGCGGCAAGCACTCCGACCTGCCGCGCCGCCTGCTGCCGCTCGACGAGATGCTCGCGCGGCTGCGCGCCGCGCGGGACGCGCGGGACGACCCGAACTTCACCATCATCGCGCGCACGGACGCGGCCTGGGCCACCGGCAACATCGAGGACGCCGTCGCGCGCATGACCGCGTTCGCCGGGGCCGGCGCGGAAGTAGTGTTCGCCACCGGCATCAACGCCACGCAGCTGGCGGCGGTGCGCGAGCGCATCCCGGCCCACGTGGTGCTGGTCAACACACCGCCCGAGACGCTGGCCCAGGAGCGCGCGGCGCGCGTGCAGATGGTCATCTATCACAACTTCTGCCTGAATGCCGCGACCCACGGCGTGGCGCGCGCGCTGGCACAGTTCCATGCGGCGCTCGACGTCACGGCGGCGGCGGACCTGATGGACAAGGTGGACGACGTCGAGGCGCTGCTGGACTATCAGGGCTACAACCAGCGCGGCGCCCACTACGGCATGCGCTAGCCGCCGGCGCGGCGCCTCGTCCTGGCCGTCCCGGCGCGACGACACCGTGCCGGGACGGGGCGGCCGGCGCGCGCGGCCGGGCACATGCGCGATGGTTTCCGGTGGCTTGCGGCACGCTTTCTGGCCGCTGCGGCACGCTTCTTGCTAGTTACCGGAAGCCTTTCCACCGCCCGCCTTTGCGCGCTTCTCCGTGTCGACCATCTCCTCCCGCCTGCCGCCGATCCACTGCCTGCTCGCATTCGAGGCCAGGGCGCGCCTCAAGAGCGGCGTGCTGGTGGCGCAGGAGCTGGCCATCACGCCGAGCGCGGTCAGCCACCGCATCCGCCAACTGGAGGACTTCACGCGGCTGACGCTGTTTACCAAGGTCAACGGCGAGATCATCCTCACGCCCGACGGCCAGTCGTATCTCGAAACGGTGCGCAGCGCGCTGTATGCGCTGAGCTACTTTCCGTCCTCGCGCGGCAGGACGATCAAGCCGCGCGCCAAGCTGCGGCTGAGTTCGCCACCGACCTTCGCCACCCAGATCCTGCTGCCGCGCCTGGGCCTGATCAAGGAGCAGTTCCCGCAACTGGAGATCGACATCCAGCTCTCGGTGCCGCTGATCGGCGCCAAGGCCGAGCCGGCCGACATCGAGATCCGCTTCGGCGACGGGCGCTACACCGGGCGCAAGGTGGTGCGCATCCTCGACGAGCAGGTCATGGCCGCGTGCAGCCCCGCCTATGCCGAGCGGCACGGACCGTTCACGACGTTCCCGGACCTGCTGCGCGCGGACCTGCTGCGCTGCTCGATCGAGCCGTGGCGCCCCTGGTTCCAGGCCGCCGGCCTCGACTGGGAAGAACCGAACAGCATGTTCCAGTTTTCCGACGTGGGCCTGTTCGTCGACGCGGCGGCCCACGGCATGGGCATCGCGCTGGCCCGCCCCACCCTGATCCAGTCCCATCTGGCGAGCGGGCGCCTGATCACGCTCTACCCGGCCACCACCGCCACGCCCTACTACGCTTATTACGCCACCTGCCCGCCGGAGGCCTACGAGCGCCCCGAGGTGGAAGGCTTCATCGAGTGGCTGGAGAAGGAACTGAACATCAGCACGCCCGGCGCCTACGGCGGCGCGCGCGCGGGCAAGCCCAGGCAGCGGCGCGGCGCGCCGGCGGAAGAGTTCGCGCGGTAGTTTGCACGACAGTCCACACGACAGTCCACACAACGAGGCCGGCACGGATTCCGTCACGCCAGATACCTGCGCACCTGTTCTTCGTTCCACGCCATGCCGTGGCCGGGCCGGCGCGGCACGCGCACATGGCCGTGCACGACCTCGACCGGCTCCATCAGGATGGGCTCGGCCATGCGGAAATACTCGAGCAGGTGCGCGCCCGGCGTGACCGTCATCAGGTGCGCGCTGACCTCCTGGTAGAAATGATTGGAGACCGGTACGTTGCGCGCGCCGCACAGGCTGGTTGCATCCAGCCAGCCGCTCACGCCGCCCACCTTGCCGAGGTCCGGCATCATCAGGTCGGAGGCGCCGGCGCGCAGGCTCTCGCCGATCTGCGCCGGGCCCCACAGGTTCTCGCCCAGCTGGATCGGCGTGTCGACGGCGGCGGCGATCTGCGCGTGCCCGCGCAGGTCGTCGTAGCGCGTGGGCTCCTCGATCCAGGCCAGGCCGTAGCCGTCCAGCGCCTTGCAGCGCACCACCGCCTCGGCCACGGACAGGCTCTGGTTGTAGTCCACCAGCAGCGCCGCGCGGCCCTGCATCGCCGCCAGCGCGGCCTCGACGATCTCCAGGTCGGTGGCCAGCGACGCATGGCCGATCTTGATCTTGACGAAACCGAAGCCCTGCTCGAGCGCCGCGCCCACGTGCCGCACGATCTGCTCGCGGTCTTCCATGCCGTAGCTGGCATAGGCGCGCACGCGGTCGTTCGCCGACAGGTCCGCGCCGAGCAGCGCCGCCAGCGGCTGGCCCAAGAACTTCGCCCAGGCGTCCCACAGCGCCATGTCGATGGCCGACAGCACCATGTCGAGCAGGCCGACGCTGCCGAGCAGCCTGAACCGGGCGCGCAGGCCGGCCATGACCTGGCGCGGCGCCAGCGCGGCGCCGGCGAGCTGCGCCGTCACGTCCTCGCACAGCGCGGCCACGGCGCGCAGCGCGGTGGGCGTGTAGGTGAACAGGTAGGCGTGGCCGGTCACGCCGGCGCTGGTGTGCAGGTCGAGCAGGATCATCGGCGCGGCCGGCATCGTGCCGCTGGCCGTGCGCAGCGGCTGCGCGAACGGCACCACGAGCTGGCGCACGCGGCAGGCCCGGATCGTCGGCAGGTCCGCGCCGCGCGCCGCCGCGCGCTCGCCCATGATGGCTCCCCAGAAGGCATCGGCCATGATCAGTTCCCGAGCGCGGCCTGGATGTACTTGCGCGAGACCACCTTGGCGTAGTCCGGCATGGCCTTGAGGTTGCCGAGCTCGACCTGCGTCGCCATCGCGTTCTCGAACGCCTTGGGCGAGATGTCGACCGAGGTCGAGTAGATCTTGCCCTCGATCATGCGGCGCACGGCGGCGTCGATGACCTTGGGGTCGAGCGAGGGGAACTCGGTTCTGGCGATGGCGATGGTGCCGTCCACGTCCTTCTGCATGTAGACCACGGCCTGCTGCAGCGCCTTGACGAAGCGCGTCGCCGTGTCCGGGTCCACGCCGCGGCGGGTGCTGATGGCGGCCACCGTGTACTCGCTGGCCATGCTGGAGAAGCCGTACACCACCTTCATGCCCTTGGCCGCGACCTGGTCGAGCCCGGGCTGGTACAGCACGCCGAACCTGGCCTGCCCGGCCAGCAGCGGGCCCGGCTCGGAGCCGATCTGGACCTGCGAGATCTTGACGTCCTTGCCGGGCGTGAGGCCGTTCTGCCGCAGCAGCTTCATGAACAGCGAGGTGCTGGTGGTGGGCATCTGGCCCGCCACCACGGTCTGCCCCTTGAGGTCGGCAACCGAGTCGAACTTCGCGTCGGGCGCGGCGGCGATCCAGAACGACGGCCGGCTCACCACGCTGGCGATCACCTGCACGTCGGCGCCCTTCTCCGCGGCGATCGCGCTCCATTCGGGGCCGTGCAGCGAGAAGTCGGCCGCGCCGGCCAGCAGCGCGGACAGCGCCGCGTTGGCCGAGCCGGCGGTCTGCTTGGTCACGGTCAGGCCCTGCTTGTCGAAGAAGCCGCCGTCGATGGCCACGTAGACCGGCAGCAGCTGGATGGACTGGAACAGTTGCGACAGCACCACCGTCTTGTTCTCGGCGAGCGCGAGCTGGCTCGCGCCCAGCAGGCAGGCCGCGGCGGCGAGGCGGGGCAGGAAATGCTGGAAGCGCTGGAAACACTGGATGCGCTTGAGGCTGGAAATCATGATGCGGCTCCGGATGGCGGATGACTGGGCGGGCGGCGGCGCGCGGCGCCGCCGCGTGCTGCTTCAGTTGACGGCTTCGGCCTCGGGCACGCCCTTCCAGGCGCGCTCGCCGTATTCGCCGTCGCCGGCGCCGTCCGCGCCGTCGCCGCCGAAGCTCGCCGGCGCGTGCGCGTGGCGGTGCACGCGCAGGTCGAACACGTCGAAGCGGTTGTAGTAGCCGACCACGTCCTGGAACTGCTTGGGCACCACGCAGCGCGCGATGTCGATATCCGCGTAGGCGATGCCTTCCTCGTCGCGCAGCACCTCGCTGATGGGCGCGCCGTCCGGGCCGAGGATCATCGACACGCTGCGGGACGCTTCGTCGATCACGCGGTGCACGGCCGGATTGCCGCGCGCGATCATGTCGATCACGGCGGGCTGCAGATAGCTCGACGACACCACGTTGAACAGCTTGCCCTCGAAGGCGTGGGCGCCGGCGCGCAGCTTGATCGACGCTTCCAGGTCATAGGCGGGCTGCCCGGCCGGATGCGTGGGGAAGCGCGGCGAGAAGCTGGAGACGTGCACGTTCTCGCCCTGCGACATCAGCGCGAAGCGCGCCAGCGAATTGGTGTTCTCGCCGCAGATCAGCGCGCCGATGCGGCCGATGCGGGTATCCACCACGCGCAGGCCGCTGCCGTCGCCCATCGCCCACACCAGCTTCTCGTAGTAGGTCGGCATCAGCTTGCGGTGGCGGTTGAGGATGCTGCCGTCGTCGCCGATCAGCACGTTGGTGTCCCACACGCAGCCGACGCTGTTGGGCGTCGACTCGTTGATGCCGATCGAGACGAACACGCCGTGCTCCTTGGCGGCGCGGCGGATGCGGGCCATCTCGGGACCGTCGATGGTCACGGAGGAAGCGGCCAGCTTGACGAAGAACTCGTGGGTCTCCACCGGCGCCCACACGCCGGCCCAGACCGGGAAGGCCGAGATGAAGGCCTCGGGAAACGCGACCAGCGAGGCGCCGTTGCGCGCGGCCTCGGCGATCCAGTCGCAGGCCTTGTCGACGCAGGCGTCGCTGTCGAAGAAGACCGAGGAGATATGGCAGGCCGCGGCCTTGAAGGAGGGATAGGTTCTCATGATCGTGTGTGCAGGCAACAGAGGGGTAGGCGATGGTGTCCGGCACCATCGCAGCTGGAAACGGAAAAAGGGAAACAGGTAAGGCGGTGAAGCGGCACAGCGGGGCAGCGGCGCGGCGCGGCGGTGAAGCAGGCCGCGCCGGCCTAGCGGGCGGCGTCCACGCGCGCGATGCCGCCTTCGATCAGCTTGCGGGCGACCAGCGTGTCGTAGTCGGGCTGGCTTTTCAGGTTGCCCAGCGCGATCTGCGTGTCCATCGCGATGCGCAGCGCGTCGGGCGAGATGGCCACGGTGGTGGCGTAGACCTGCTCGGCCAGCATGCGCTTGACGGCGGCCTCGACCACGGCGGGATCGATCGAGGGGAACTCCGTCCTGGCGATGGCGACGGCCTCGGCCGGGTGGGTGTTCATGAAGCGCAGCGCGGACTCCATCGCCGCGATGAAGCGCCGGGCGGTGTCGGCATCCACGGACTTGCGCGCGGTGATGGCCGACAGCAGGTAGGGGCCGTACTGGCGCGGAAAGCTGTGCACGACCTTGAAGCCCTTGGCCACCGCCTGCTCCAGCGCCGGCTGGTAGAACACGCCCACGCTCGCCTGGCCGGCCAGCAGCGGGCCCAGCTCGGCGCCGGCCTGGACCTGCTTGACGGTGATGCCGGCGGCGGCCGGGTCGATCTTGTTGTCGCGCAGCAGCTTGGAGAACAGCGAGGTGCTGGCGATCGGCATCATCCCGGTCGACACGGTCTGCCCGGCGAAGTCCTTCGGCCCGGTGTACTTCAGGTCCGGCGCCGCGGCGATCCAGACCGCGGCGCGGTTGACCACGCCGGCGATGACCTGCACGTCGGCGCCCTTGGAGGCGGCGATGGCGGTCCACTCGGGGCCGTGCAACGAGAACTCCGCGCTGCCCGCGATCACCGCCGACAGCGATGCATTGGGCGAGCCCGAGGTCTGCTTGGTCACGTCCAGCCCCTGCTGCGCGAAGAAGCCGTGGTCGAGCGCCACGTAGAGCGGCAGGAACATCACCGACTGGAACAACTGCGACACCACCACCTTCTTCGGTGCCTGGGCCGAGGCGGGCGCGGCGGCCACCAGGGCCGCGGCCAGGCCCAGCATGCATGCGGTTCGCTTGAGTAGGTTTTTCATGAAAGGCTCACGTGGAATGGACGATATGGGGAAAAGGCGCGCGTCAGACATTGAGGCTGGCGTGGTGCACGTCGTCTTTCCAGGGCAGCAACTTGCGCTCGATGTAGTCGATGACGAAGTACAGCCCGAAGCCGATCACCATCAGCGTGAACAGGCCGGCCCACACCGTATTCAGGTCGTAGAGCCCGGACGCGGTGAAGATCATGTGGCCCAGGCCGTGCTCGGACGAGATGAACTCGCCCACCACCGCGCCCACCAGGCCGAAGCCGATGTTGATGCGGAAGGTGGAGATCATGGCCGGCAGCGAGGACGGCACGATCACCTTGAAGAACACGTCGTGCTTCTCCGCGCCCAGCGTCACCAGCAGCGTCTGGAAATCGACGTCGGCGTCCTTGGCCGCCTGGTACGCCGCGATCAGCGCCACGATGGCGGTCAGCGAGACGGCCAGCGCGACCTTCGACACCAGGCCCGTGCCGAACCACAGGATCACGATCGGGCCGAAGGCGATCTTGGGAATGCTGTTGACCGCGATGATGAACGGCTCGGTCAGGCGCGCGATGAACGGCGAATACCACAGCGCCAGCCCCAGGACCGAGCCCACCAGCGTGCCGATCACGAAGCCCAGGATCGACTCCATCAGCGTGTAGCCGCTGTCGCGCAGCAGGTCGCCGCTGGCCATGCCGCGCGCCAGCGCCTTGTAGATCTCGGCCGGCGAGCCGACCATGAAGGACGACACCCAGCCGATGTCGGCGCCGAGCTGCCAGACCCACAGGAACAGTACCAGGGCCGCGACCTGGATGGCCGAGCGCCCCCAGCCGTTGTCCAGGACATGCGTTTTCTTCTTGCGGCGCGCGCGCGCCGGGGCAACCGGCGGCGCGCCGGAAATAGCGTGGCTCATGTTCACTCCCGTTCTTGGAAAATCAGTGCTGGCGCGTCTGGATGTCCAGCTCGGCGCATAGCTGGTGGAAATAGCCCGAGAAATGCGGATGGCTGCGCGCCCCGATCGGCGACTTCTCGCCGATGTCGATGTCGTAGACCTGCTTGACGTGCGAGGGCTTGCCCGCCAGCACCACCACCCGCTTGGACAGCGCGACCGCTTCGTCGATGTCGTGCGTGACCAGGATCACCGTCTTCTTGAAGGTATCGACCGCCTCCAGCAGCACGCCCTCCAGATACAGGCGGGTCTGGTAGTCGAGCGCCGAGAACGGCTCGTCGAGCAGCAGCACGTCCGGGTCCGAGATCAGCGTGCGGATCAGCGCCACGCGCTGGCGCATGCCGCCCGAGAGGGTCTTGGGGTAGTTGTTCTCGAAGCCGCCGAGCCCGAAGGTGTTGAGGTATTCGAGCGCGTTGTCGCGCGCCTCCGCGGCGGGCATCCGCTTGAGCTCGGGCGCCAGCATGACGTTCTCGAGCACGGTGCGCCACGGGAACAGCAGGTCGCGCTGCATCATGTAGCCGACCTTGCCGCGCAGGCCCGTGACCTGCTGGCCGCGATAGCTGATCTCGCCGGTATCGGGGTCGAGCAGCCCGGCGATGATGTTGAAGATGGTGGTCTTGCCGCAGCCGCTGGGGCCGATGATGCTGACGAAATCCTGCTCGTTCACGTCGAAGGTCAGGCCGCCGAGTACGTCGACCGTCTTTCCCTTGGTCGGGAAGGATTTCTTGACACCTTTGAGGCTCAGTAACTTGTGCATGATGTTGGATCCGGAAATGGCGATGGCGCGGGGTATCGGGATTTGCGGACGAAGGCGTTTCAAACCGACGGGCCCATCTTCAGGGTTCGCGGCCACTTTGGAAATTGAAAGAGACAACCTCGGGGATGCAGTATTTTTCAATGCCCCCGGAACGCGCATGCCGGCGCGCGCCGCGCACGGATGCGGTGCCTGGGCGCAAGTGTTCCTTGCGCCTCCCCCGGGCGCGCCCCGAAAAAATTTGCGCGGCGGCGGAATAAGGGCGAGCGGCCCGCGTCTACCCCATCAGCGGCCCCATCGGGGCCTCATGACGACAAGGGGAAAAGGATGGCGATCCTGCACGCTTCACCGCGCCGGCTGGCCCGCGCCGGCGCTGGCCTGATGCTGGCGCTCGCGCTGTGCGCGTCGGCCGCCGCGGCCACGGCGGCCACGGGCGGCTCGGACGAAGAGAAATTCATGGCCGAGAACGACGCCGCCATGACGAAGATGATGGACGGCATGGCGGTCAAGCCCAGCGGCGACATCGACGCGGACTTCGCCGCGATGATGATTCCGCACCACCAGGGTGCCATCGACATGGCGATGTCCGAGCTGCGCTACGGCCACAACGAGCAGTTGCGGCGCATCGCGCAGGAAATCATCGTCGACCAGCTGCAGGAAATCGCCGCGATGCGGCTGGCGCTCGGCCAGCCGCTGCCCCCGTCCGAACCGGCGCCGACGCAGGCCGGCCCCGGCCAGCCGGCTACCGTAGCCGCCCCGGCCGAACCGGCCACCCACAACCACGCCATGCACGCACACTGACACCAAGGCCCACACCATGACCCGAAATCCCTTCAGGAAGACCGCCTCCCTCGCCCTGCCCCTCGCGCTCGCGCTCGGCATGGGCGCCGCCTGCGCCGGGCAGGCGCCCGGCGCGCTCGGCGCCGCCGACATCCCGGTCAGCCACCGCGACCGCATCTACGCCGCCGAGCAGTTCTCCAACACCGTCTCGGTCACGGACCCCGCGGACAACAAGCTGCTGGGCGTGATCCGCCTCGGCGACCCGGCGCCGGGCAATTTCAGCCCGCTGTACCGCGGCCAGGTGCTGGTGCACGGCATGGGCTTCTCGCCCGACCACCGCACGCTGGCGGTGGTGTCGATCGGCTCGAACTCGGTCTCGTTCATCGACACCGCGACCAACGCGGTCAAGCACGTCACCTACGTGGGCCGCTCGCCGCACGAGGCGTTCTACACGCCGGACGGCAAGGAAGTGTGGGTCACGGTGCGCGGCGAGAACTACATCGCCGTGCTCGACGCCGCGACCTTCGAGGAAAAGACCCGCATCACCGTCGCCGGCGGGCCCGGCATGCAGATCTTCTCGCCGGACGGCAAGTACGGCTACATCTGCTCGTCGTTCAACCCGGACACGGCCGTGGTCACGGTGGCCGACCACAAGATCGTCGGCCACGTGAAGCAGGAAAGCCCGTTCTGCCCCAACATCGCCGCCACGCCCGACGGCAAGCAGGTGTGGTTCACGCTCAAGGACGTGGGCCGCACCCAGGTCTTCGAGGCGCTGCCGCCGTTCCGCCCGCTCAAGACCATCGAGACCGGCCCGATCACCAACCACGTCAATTTCGCGCGCACGGCGGGCGGCACCTTCGCCTACGTCAGCGTCGGCGGCCTGAACCAGGTCAAGGTGTTCCGCACCGACGACTTCTCCCAGGTGGCGACCATTCCGGTGGGCAGCCTGCCGCACGGCGTGTGGCCGTCCGGCGACGGCACGCGCATCTACGTCGGCCTGGAGAACGCCGACCAGCTCGCGGCCATCGACACGGCCAGCAACAAGGTGGTCGCCAACGTGCCGGTCGGCCAGGCCCCGCAGGCGATCAACTACGTGCCTGACGCGGTGCCCGAAGGCGCCGGCACGGACGGCCTGCAGCAGCTCGGCGTGGCCGGCCAGACCACACAGCTGAAGCTGCTGCGCGTCGCCGACGGCAAGCCGGTCGCCGCGGACAACGCGCCGACCAGCGTCACGCTGTTCGACCAGGGCCTGCTCCAGGTGCTGCAGGCCTCGGCCACCGGACTGCAGCCGAAGCAGCCCTACGTGCTCGCGCTGGCCAGCCAGGCCGACGGCACGGGCATACTGGAGCCGCTCGCGTCGTTCATGACCAATCCGGCGGGCTCGGCCATCGTCAACGCCATCGGCCCGATCCGCCAGGTGGTGCAGGGCGGCGACGGCGCGCAGGCGCGGCGCTACCTCGTCATCGCGCCGGCCGCGAACGGCAAGCCGGCCGCGCCGGTCCAGGTGCAGGCGCTGTAGGGGAAACGGCAGCCGGAAGGCGGCAACCGCGCCAGCCGGCGGACCGCCGGCTGGCTGTGGCATGATGCCGCGCGGCCGGGTGTACCAGGGAGGACATCGCAGTGAAAGACATGTTGCATCAAGTCGAGCCGCTGATACCGGCGCTGCGCCGCTATGCGCGCGCGCTGCTGCGCGAGCAGGCGGCCGCCGACGATCTGGTGCAGGACTGCCTGGAGAAGGTCATCACCTACTGGGACAGCCGCCGCAGCAACGACGACACGCGCAGCTGGGTGTTCGCCATCCTGCACAACCTGGCCGTCACCGCGCTGCGCCGGCGCGCCGGCGGGCTGGGCACGCACGTCGCGCTCGAGGACGTCGACGAAGCCCTGATGGCGTCGCGCGCCACCCAGGAAGACGCGCTGCGCCACCGCGACCTGATGAACGCGCTCGACGCGCTGCCCGCGGACCAGCGCAGCATACTGCTGCTGGTCTCGGTGGAAGACATGTCCTACGCGGACGCCGCGCGCGTGCTGGACATCCCGATCGGCACCGTGATGTCGCGGCTGTCCCGCGCGCGGGAGAAACTGCTGAGGATCATGGAGACCGGCGTGGCCGGGGCGGCCACGAAGTCTGCATTGCGGAGGGTGAAATGAGCGACAACCGGAACGACGGCTGGCACGGCAACGATGGCGGGAACGACGGCCGGCCGGTGCAGGAAGAGGAGCTGCTGGCCTACGTCGACGGCGCGCTGGACGCGGCGCGGCGCCACCAGATCGACGCATACCTGCGGCATCATCCCGACGTCGCGCGCCGCGTCGAAGGTTATGTCGCGCAACGCGCGCAACTGCGCGCCGCCTTCGCCCCCATCGCCCGCGAGCCGGTGCCGCCCGAGCTGAACCTGAGCCGCATGCTGGAGGCGCGGCGCGCGCGCACCGGCGCGCCGTGGCGGCTGGCCGCGTCGGTCTTCGTCGCGCTGTGCCTGGGCGGCATGGGCGGCTGGATCGGGCGCGCCGCCACCGAACCCGCGGCCGGCGGCATCGCGGCGCTGGCGCGCGAGGCCACCGCGAGCTACCAGGTGTTCGCCTCCGACCCGGTGCGCCCGGTGGAGATCAGCGCCAGCGACAGCGCCGACCTGCTCAAGTGGGTCTCCACGCGGCTGCGGCGCCCGATCGCCCTGCCGGACCTCGCGCAGTCCGGCTACCGCTACATCGGCGGGCGGCTGGTGGCCACCGAGCACGGCCCGGCCGGCCTGTTCATGTACGACGACGGACACGGCACGCGCGTGGCCATGCTGGTGCGGCCGATGGCGACCGAGCAGAACATGCCGATGAAGGCCCACGCCCAGGCCGGCGTGGCCGGCTACTCGTGGGCGGCCCAGGGCCTGGGCTACAGCCTGGTGGCGGCGGACTCCACGCGGGGCCTGCATCCGCTGGCCGACGAGATGCGCCGTCAGCTCGGCGAGCAGGCGCGCAAGGCGCCGCCCGCGTAGGTCGCCGCGCAGCGGATTTCAACATCGCTTGAGATCATTTCAATACCCGCGCCGGGCGTTTGCCGGATACTTGGTGCCATCGCCCGGCACCGCCGGCGGCCCGCCGGTGTTCCGCATCCGGCTATTGCCTCCTTTCCGCCTTCCGCAATGTCCGAAGAAAACCCCTCCAGCCAGAACCCCAGCCGCGACGCCTTCCGCCAGGCGGCGCTCGAATACCACGAATTTCCCACGCGCGGCAAGATTTCCGTCACGCCGACCAAGCCGATGTCCAACCAGCATGACCTGGCGCTGGCCTACTCCCCCGGCGTGGCCGCGGCCTGCGAGGAGATCGTGGTCGATCCGGCCAACTCGTTCCGCTACACCGCGCGCGGCAACCTGGTCGGCGTCATCACCAACGGCACCGCCG